>Ga0209666_1000972_pt1 | contig 22037 bp, 18 predicted proteins | sample SaaInlV_125m_DNA_FD_184679 | JGI IMG/M metagenome (GOLD analysis project Ga0209666, IMG submission 184679) | Marine microbial communities from expanding oxygen minimum zones in the Saanich Inlet - Saanich Inlet SI037_S3LV_10m_DNA (SPAdes)... | ecosystem: Environmental > Aquatic > Marine >...
AAAATCATATAATCCAGAATCTTTTTTTGGACTAAAAAAATACGATTCCATTTCTGTATTAAGAATATTCCCAAATTCAGGATCTACCTTGTTAATATTAATTGCATTTACTTTGATTTGTAGGTCTCTGTTTAAGGGTACAGCTAAATGAAGCTTGAACAGAAAATAGTCATCAAAAGGGATTTGACCTTTATATTTAACATTCATACTTGACTGACTGATATCAATTATTTTTGTAAACTTCGAATCAGATTCTAGATTATCGATTGTTAGAGTTGCTTTAAATTTATCATTTTGAGTCAAGTTCCATGAGTTAAACCACAATTCACCATGATCTCTGCCTGTTCCCCAGGAGAATTCCTCTATAGCATCGTTTGGGAAAAGTTCTTCCCACCCCCCTTGCCAGTTATCATCATATGATGATCCTTTTTCCACTTTTTTAGTAGTGAGTTGGGTATTGCTCCAAACCCATTCTTTACCAGTGGGTTTAAAAATAACTGATGATATCCTACCTCCAAGTTCAGGAATTATTTCTATACGGAGAAATTTATTTTCTAAGAAAATTGTTTCACTCATTTGTAATGATTCTTTTATTTGGAATTTTATTCATTATTCTACTAAGTTGTTTGTCATGGAATTTATAGTATTTCTTAAAGTCTCTATCCGCAAAAAAACTTTCGTCAAACGCAAAATTATAATTTGATGTTTTTTTAATTTTTGAGTCATGTTTCCAAAGCTTATTATTGTAGGAATCTTGAGAAGCAAAGGTCACTGCTCCAATATGTATTAAGTTAGGGTTTACGGATGCTATGGGAAGAAGATACTGTGTAAAAACATTATGAGAATTTCGTGTAAATACTTTATTTTGTTTTATTTTTATTAATTTTGATTGAAAATAAGTCGAATCTAAACCCACAATAATAATCTTCTCTGGAATGTTTAATTTCTTTACTAGGGGTATCCCTTCAATAGGTACAACTAAATATACTTTATTAAGAGATTTATTATTTAAAACTTGTTCTAATTTTTTTCTATACTCTTTCGCCTGATTGTTTAAACCAAAATGAAATAAGGGATCTGAAAAAGATAATATTAGTAATTCTGAATCAAAGATTTTTTGATTATTAATAGCTGAATTACAAGTCAATAAATATTTAGGATTATGACTCTCAAGAATATGTGAGAAATCTTCATTGTTACCTAGAACATATATATCTTTTTTATTTTTTAATTCACTAATCAAATCTAAATAGTTTTCATACGAATTTTTAATGATTAGTTCTTTTGTATTTTTGTTTGTGAAATCGTTAAACAGTAGTCTAAACAATGAGTTCGCTCCTACAAGTCCAAAATAATGTCTGTCAATAACTCTCAATCTAGGTAAATTTAAGATGTTTTGAATGAATATTTTAAAAGTAAATTTCTCAACAATTATTAATGTTTTTTTTGGAGTATGTGAATAATTAAAACTATCGACCGATGGTAGATCTAGATATTTTTCAATATTAACCAATAATTTTTTATCTCCATAATATTTATAAGATTCAAAATTACCACTTGAGTAAACCTGGAAAAATTTTAAAAATACATATAGAAAGATCTTATGTAAATTTAATATAATTCTTATAGTTTTAAAATAAAATATTGACATAAATCACTTAAAATTACGTAAAAGCGGTAATTTGATATTTTCTTTTTTAATTTCTTCGTAAAGATTTACTGTAGATATCACACCATTTTTATGTAATTTTTCATGTTGCCCAATCCATCCATTTATATAAAAAGTAGAATAGTATAAATTATGATTATCTATTTTTAAATCAAGATAGATATCCTTAATCGTTTCCTCCAAACCATCAAACCCCAAATCATCAAAATATAAAATAAACTCTGTATCCAAATTATTTTTTATAATATTTTTGTATTCTGATTTCACAGCATCTGGCTCATGTAGTGCGTCGCTGAATATAAAATTAAATTTTTTATTTACAATTTGGCTGTTAAATTTATCTGCATCAGTTGAATCTAGAACACTTCCCTGAAAATAAATATATTTATTATTATTTAAATTGTTACTTCCAAAATGAACATTTTTTAATTCAGGGTTTATATTTTCAGTATTATTAAATAATTCTTCAGAACTAGGAACTAAAGGATTAATGTCATACCCAGTCAGAGTTGTATTATTTAGATTGTCTGCAAGTTGAATATAGTTTTTTAAAACGGATACACCAATCTCAAGATAATTTAGATCTTTTTTCAAGTATCTTGTAAAAAAAATAAATAAATCTGAATATGTTGGGAATTTATTAATTGGTTTATCTAATTTTAGAAAAATATGACCTGGTATGCCATATGTATTTTTTTCGTACTCCTGTTTAGTCAAAAATATTTTTTTATTGTTGATTGATGTCCTATTTAATGCAATTATTTTTTGGAAATCTTTATTGTTGTTTCTATAAAAAAGACGAATAATATTGTGAATCAATAGTATATACCATTTATAAATTTTATTAATTTGATAATATATGTAATTTTTCATTTAGACTAACACCAACATCTTAATATCTAATAAGACTTTCAATTGTAGCTTTAATAAATGATAATGGTTTTTTAGTATTAATAATTTTAAAGTTCAATATACTTTTAAATAGATTTATCAAAGAAGCCCATCGCCATGTATGGGTAATATGAAAATCTCCAAGATTTAGTTTTCTGTAATTCTCAATATAATAAACTGCATTTTTTTCAACTGCACCTCTTACAGTCCAGGGTTTAAAGCTACCAGCATAATGTAAGAATAATGTGTCTTCTGGAATACCCACTTTTGACTGTATATCAATCATGAAGTTAAATTTATTTGATATAGATAATGAATTTTTATTGTAGATCATATTCAAAATATCTTGGTCCCAGTATTTAAGATTTTTACTTTCTTTGCTTATTATTTCTAGTGCTTTAGTTGGTATGGAATTATTTTTCCATTTTTGTAAATCTATGAACATAACCCCTGCATTAAAATAATCATCAGCATCAATATTTAAACGGTTTGTTATTTCTTTTTTTTCTTCTGGTTCAAATTCTTCATTTGAGACCGCTATTGAATATTCTGTTTCTTTAAGTCTCTCAAAAGTATTTTTTATTTCACCTACTGGGTCTTTATGACAAATTATATCGCAATCCAAATATAGAATATTTTCTATTTCCAGTGGTAAAAGTTCTTCTATGAAAAGTCTGTAGTATGTTGCTTCTGAAACATGGCTGTTAACTACATTGGGAAATTTAATTTTATTTCTTTCAAATTCAAAAATATTTATACTTTTGGTATTTTTATGTCGTTTTATAATTTCTGAAGCATTTGTATAATTTTTAGAATGCTGATGAATTATATATAAATCAACAGGCTCAGAAATTTTATCTAAAAGTGACAGCATAGAAGTGGTTGCTTGTTTTTCATAATTGTTATCAAAACAATACAAAATATTTATGCTCATTGAGTGTTTCTTTTTTCATAAATTTTAGATATTACTAATGACAATAATAGAATAATTGTAATGACTTGATAAGTTTCAATGACTATCTCTATTTTTGGAATATTCCAATGTGGAATGAAAATATATGCTGAAAAACTTGCTAGTAATATTAGGGCTTTATTAATTGTTTTCTGTTCATTTATAAGAAAAATAATTAATAATATAGTGGCAAAATGCCCAATACTATAAAAATTAAATCTAATAGGTGGGTACCAGCCAATAAGAGACCAAAAAGCAAAGAGAGAAACAGAAATAAAGATAGACTCTTTTATTAATAAATAGGATTGGTGCTCTCGTAGTAGATAATTTAATAAGTAAATAGAGAATATCAAAAGTACAGGAAATGCTATATACATTATCATTTTCTTAAAATCAGTTAGATAACAGATAAAATTTTCTGGAATAGTTACACAATGCCATTCACTTTCATATCTAACTTTTCCTCTAACAAAATCAAAAATCCATATAAATTGTCCCCAGTATTCTGTATTAGCATCATATGTAGATCTTTCTAAAATGAATCTGATAAAACTTTCATAAACAAGATTTGGCAATAAGAAATAAAATAATAGTTTTGTATTTTCAATGTAAGTTTTTCTTTTAAGTAAGTTATTAATATTTTTATATAAAACCAAGGCTAAATAAGAAATTAGAAATGCTCTGTGAAAAAGAAAAAATAGTCCAAATATTAAAGCCGTATTTTTATTTACAGGAATATTTATTGTTGAGTAATAAAAAAAGAACGCAATTAGCAACAGTGTCGCAGTCTGGTGTGAGGGCACAAAAATCCCCCACTTATATATCGGATTAATCATAACTAAGGCCAACATTGAAAAATACTCAAAATTAGAAATCTTCACATGTCTACTGAGTGATTTATATAAAATATAGACAATTGAATTGACTATTAATAATTGATATAAAAATATAGCTACTTGTGTTGTGTATTCGAATTCTATGTTTAAAATATTCAGAATAAAATTTACTAACTGATAAAAAATCGAACCTCCTAATATGTAGAGCGGTCTTGCTTGGTAGTTATATGTCTCACTGATTACGACACTAAAATTTTCAAAACCTGAATAATACATTTCCTGATCACAACTAAAAGGGTATTTAAAAAAATTGGATGAATCTGAAATTTGATAATTTATGACATCGACACAATTTTCTGGAATTCCAAAAGAATAATCTGGATTAATTATGTTCAAACGAAATAACAAGTAATAGATAAATAGTCCAATTAGGATTGATACTGGATAAAAAATAATCTTTTTAAATGTCACTTAAGTACTCCTCTAAAACTAAAATTTTCCATAACCTATTAGCATTCATTCTTGACTTGAATATTGTAAGTTGCTTAACTATTTTTGGGTTAAGGTCTTTAACAATTTTGCCAGATTCTACTTTTTGATTGATATAGTCGAGATTATTGAATATCCATGATTCTATATCAAAGACAAATCCCATTTTTTTTCTTTCTAAAAAGGTACTGTTGAAGTCTTGCTTAAGAATAGATTTCAACAGTTTTTTAGGTTCATTACGGTCAATGTAATCAGTATTATGACTGACTATATATTCTATTAATCTGTGATCAACAAATGGAGACCTAACTTCAAGTGAGCTTGCCATAGATGTTCTATCTACTTTAAGCATCATGAGTTCGGACAGATAAAGATTATATTCAAATACTTGCATCATTTTATATCTATTCTCTATTCTTTTTTTTGGGAAAAATTTCTCACTTCCTAGAGTTTTTTTATTGAGAAGTTTTAGTAACTTAGTATCTTCAAAATATGCTGGATAAGAATTATTTAATCTTTTTGCATGTCTTCTGAGCTGTGTACCAGTTCCAAGTTTCGATGGATATAACCAGAATAATTTTGAAAAAAGATTACCCAAAATTGGTGAAGAATTTATGCTTGCCATTGTTCTTTTATATCCTCCAAATAATTCATCTCCCCCGTCACCAGAAATTGCAACTTTATATTTTTTCGCTATTTCTCTGCTTAGTAAATATGAAGGAACAATAGAAGGGTCTGCATATGGCTCATCGAAAATTTTTATTGATGAAATGATTTCTTCATTAGTAAAATTTCCATCTATTGTTTTTGTTATATGAGTAGTATTGTACTTATCTACCGCTTGATCAAACCACTCACTTTCATCATATTTTCCCTGTTTGTAACCCACTGAAAATGTATTAGTTTTAATATTTTGGTCTGTCTGAATTTTTACAATAGATGTAGAATCAATACCTCCAGATAAGAAATTAGCAACTTCTACATCTGCATTAACCCTAATTTTGATTGCATTTTCTAATATCGGAAAAAATTTTTCAAATTCAAAAATTTTATTATCTATATAATCTTCAATATTCCAAAATATTTTTTTACTATGTGAGACAGTGTCTTGACCAATATCTATTTCCAAAATCTCTGCAGGCTTTACTTTAAATATATTTTTATAAATGGTTTTGGGAGAGGTCACAACTCCTAATGAAAAATATTCTACAAGACTCTCTTCATCTACATCAAGACTGCTCAGCATCTTTCCTACTGATTTTAAATTTGATCCAAATGTTATATGCTTTTCTGAAAATGAATAGAATAAAGGTTTTTGACCTACTCTATCTCTTATTAGAAATAGTTTCATTTTATTTAAATCTATAAAAGAGATAGCGAATTGTCCGATTAGTCTTGAGATGAAATCCATTCCATAATATGAAAGGCCAAGTAGCACAACTTCAGAGTCTGAGTGATCTGTTGAAAAATTAAGACCTTTATCCTCGAGATCTTTTCTTAATACAGCATGATTAAATATTTCACCGTTGAACATCAAGAATGTATTGAATTGCTTTGAATACATAGGTTGGTCAGCATTTTCTGATAAATCAACAATAGATAATCGGTTAAAAGTTAATTGAAAATTGTAGTTATAGGGAAGATCATTATACATGGAAGTATTGGATAATATATCTCTTCTACTATCAGGTCCTCTGCAGACCAAATAATCATTGGAAAGATTTAACTTATTTTTACTTATCTCATCTTGTGAAATAAATCCAATGAAACCACACATTACACTATTTTATGATGACAAATAATAAAGTGTATAAATTAATAAATTTCCTTTTTTTAATATCTTTTTAATTAAACTTAGACCTATGAAAAAAATTAACACTTTAATATTAGGTGGTAATGGGCTTGTAGGCAAAACACTCAGCAATAATCTACAAAAATCAGATAAAGTTCGAGACGTAACGGCTGCAACGCGAGAAGATGCCAACTTGTTTTCATTTGAAGAGACTCGTGATCTTATTAAAAGAATTCAACCAGATTTAATAATAAATGCTGCAGCAAAAGTTGGAGGAATTCAAGCTAATAACACCCAAAGGACTGAATTCATTATTGAAAATTTAAAAATTAACATGAATTTATTCGAGGCTGTAATTGATTTTCCTTCAACACATATTATTAATTTAGGAAGTAGTTGTATTTATCCTCTCGATGCACCTAATCCTATATCTGAAAGCTCTTTTTTATCTGGAAGTTTGGAACCAACTAATTCACCTTATGCAATGGCAAAAATAACGGGAATTGAAATTGGAAGATCTGTTATGGAACAGTATGGCATAAAAGTAATTAACCTGATGCCCACCAATTTATATGGACCTTTTGATAAATTTAGTGAACTAGATAGTCATGTAATTCCTGGCTTGATACACAGGATGCATACTGCAAAAGTAAATGGTGAAAGCGAATTTTTAATCTGGGGAACAGGTGAGCCATTGCGAGAATTTTTGTATTCAGAAGACCTTGCTGAAGCAATTGAATTCATAATAGATAAAGACTTTGAAGATGATTTATTAAACATAGGTAGTGGTGAGGAAATTACGATCAAAGAACTTTCTATGTTGATTAAAGAAATTATTGACTATGATGGAAAAGTTTTATTTGACACATCCAAGCCTGATGGAAACCCAAGGAAGCTATTAGATTCATCAAAAATAAAGTCACTAGGTTGGGACTCTAAAACTAAGCTATATGATGGTCTAAGTAAAACATATGAGTGGTATCTTTCGAATATTATCTGACCTTATGTTGATTAAACAATAGAGCTACTGATCCAAAAAATATGAATGGAAACCTTACACTTTCCATAGAGACATCAAAAAACGCACAAATAAGTGGATAAGTTAAAAAACTCAACAGAACGAAATTTCCCGTCTCCAGATACCATTTTCTTATAATCGCCAAATAAAAAAGAATAAATAATATTATCTGCAGGATTCCTCCCTTTACAAAAATATTAATAGCAAAGTTATGAAGATTTTCATTTGTCATATCAGTTCCTCTTCTGCTGGAGTGATTCATAGCGGGCAAAATTTCGTTATAACCAAAACCAGTAAAAAACCGATCATAATTTTTTATAGTTTCGGTTCTGTAAAGATATCCATTGGAGTCTTCATATTCAAAATCCCAAAATAGATCTCTAACTGCATCTTGCCAAATCTGCAATCTCCAGTCAGTCATCATTTCCTCAGAATATAGTCTTCCGTTGTAAATATAAAATGATCCAATTAGATCGGTAGTATTTTTTTCTTCTGCAATTTTTTGTACAGTTGTTGAGACACTTGTAATAAGATCTTCATCTTCAGTAGCACTAGAACCTCCAAATAAACCAACGCCTGAAATATAAGCTGACCCATAAAATATGGGTATGCATAATATAATTAACAATAAAGATTTTAGTTTTTCGCCTGAAAATATTTTTCTAGTTCTTATAACCTCGAATAAGACAAATATAATTGCAGGCAGAAAAGAACCTTTACTTTTATATAGAAATAATGGTAAAAAAACTGCTGATGATATTAAAAAATAAATTAAATAATTAAAATTATTTTTAATTTGTTTCTGATTGATTATGTTCGTAAGAATAAAGAGTAACAGAACATCTGCAGATTTTAGGAAATCAAACTTATCTGAATTTTCTGTGAAAAAAGTCACTAAAAACTTTGGGAAAAATAAAGTACTCAAAATGTATGTAGCAGGTAAAAGAAAGGGAAGTATTTTAAAAAATAAAGATTCCGTTTTTATATCTCTAAAAGCGAATAATCCCAAAAAAAGAAAAGCAATTGTCCATATATATGAGCTGCTTTTGTAGGTATAGGCAGAAGTTAATGAACCATTTGTAAGAAATAGCGTGGCAAAGAAAGATATTATTATGATTTTATGTACTAAAAGAGATTTTCTATCAATTGTAAAATATTTATTTTTTTGAGAGACTACTAATAAAAAATAAACGGAAAGCAGCATGCATCCAGCTGTCATTAATTCGCCCAATCGAAAACCAAAAAAATAAATCCCTGTTGCAGATCTTCCAAATAATGCAATAACTACGAACAAAGTCATGTATGAGTATCTATAAATGTTGTGAATTTTATCTAATTTCATTACCAAAGTTTGTTTTTTCTAAATAAATTATAGAACTTCAAAATGATTACTTTTCTTAGTTTATGAATAATATTATCGTTCCTTACGTATTCATGACTTTCTCTTTTGTGTGGAACTAAAGAATAGAATAGTTTTTCATAATTAGCTGACATCGTGTCGGATACGAATGGGTAAACTTTTAAAAAACTTTGATATTTCTCATAATCAGATTTCATTTCCAATATTTTTTCTTTGATATTATTGACATTGAACTCTATCCCAAAATTAGAGCAATACTCAGGAAGAGCGCCACTATTAATATAAAGTACGGGGAGCCCACAAAGTGCACCCTCTATATGGTGATTCCCTGATGGTTCATTTTTAGAACCTGTAATGTATATATGATTCTTCTTTAATTCTTTAGCAAGCTCTTTACCTTCTAGCGGTTTGATTAAATTTGAATTCTTAAAAATAAAACCATCCGGAATATTTCCTATATAATTAAATTCAAATAAATTTCCAAAATCAGGGTCAGCCATCAACTTGTCAAGTCGTTCATAGACATCGAATCCTTTATTCCAATTACCCCCCCAATGATGTGTAACAATAGAGATTTTTTCTCCATCCTTCAAAACACTTTTATTTCTACTATTAAATATTTTAGAGTCTGAACCTGACATGATTACATGCGGAGCTGAAGTATTTAAGCCTTGATCTTGATAAAGTTGTTTAATCCAGTTACTAACAAAAACAGTTGCATCTGAACATAAGTTTGCATTATAAATAAAGTTGTTTAATCCCGTTGTACCTTTTCTCTCGTCACACTCATTGATTCTATGAACAACTTTTACATACGGATTGATGTTCTTCTTGTACTTTAATATTTCGATGTCAGTATATGAGGATGATTCAGACTCTTTTCTTGGATCGGTCAACAAAATTAAATCGATATCATTATCCAGTAAATGATTTATAACAATATGGCCATTATTTTCTAAATAATTTTTTAAATTTTTAAAAAAGAGGTTTCCACCTCCCCAAGGACCTTCTTTTATATATGCTCCAATACTAATTTTCATATACTTCCTTAAGAAGTTCTCTAAATTTTACAAACCCCTGAGGAATTACTAAAGCTGATGATGTCTTAAATGCATAATCTATATCTGGAGTGGCCTCTTTATAATTTTGCATATTAAAAATAGAATTTGAAGATAATATTTCTGATGCTATTCCAACATCAGTTGAAATAATTGGGGTTTTAGTAATTCCACATTCAACAACTGCCTGAGGGCCTCCCTCAATCCTTGATGAAACAATGTATAAATTTAACAAATTGTAAAGTTCATTAATTTCTTGAAAACTTGCCATTTCATAATATTTGAATGGTATTTTTCTCTTGTTAAGTTCTGAAATAACATATTGCCTTCTTTTACCTGTTAGAATAACTTCTATATTTTTATTAATGTTGAATAAATTTTCGACAATTTCTATAAATCTGTCAGGACCTTTAATTAGTTTCGGAGATTTTAAATCATGTCCCTCTGTGTCTCTTTGAAATGACCCGATGTAGTACTTTTCTTCAACAAAATTATGTTTTTTTCTAAGTGTTATTTTATCTTCAATTTCAAACCAGATTTGTTGATTTATCCAAAATGGTATGGAGATTATCTTTTTATCAGTTAACTGAGAAAGTTGTTGCCTAGTCTTTTCAGATATAACATGATACATATCAACAAATTTATCTCTTTTATAAAAATCTTTCTTCTCGCTATTGGTAAATTTTTGAAAATCAATATGATAAACAGAGCACAGAACCTTTTTACTTTTTAGCTGTCTTTTACTAATATTATCCCACAACCAGGGAGTGAATATCCAAATAATATCAGCATCTTTAAGGTTTGTAGTTGATATATCTTGGTTATATTCAAACCATTCATCCCTAAATCTATCAACAACCCATGATTCATTAATTTTATTTAAAAAAACTTTCATAATATAAGAATATTACAGAGTATGTAATAAATTGTGTATAAAATGGTTAAAACTAGGAAACCATTATCAATTTAAATTTACAATGCTATCTAAACATTTAATAACTGGGGTAACCGGTCAAGATGGTGTTTTCTTAACTTCAGCTATACTGAATGACAATCCAAATGATCTAATATTTGGTCTATCTAGAAATAAAAATCACAATATATTTCTTGATAAAGTTAAGAATTATCTTGCTATTGAAGAATCCCTCAATAATATAAAAATTTTAGACATAAATCTTCTAAATTCAGTCGAAGTAAAAAATTTAATACTTGATATAACGCCAAAATATATATATAACCTTACAGGACCAAGTTCAGTATACGAATCACTGCAAGAGGGAAGTACAGCTTACAATGATATTATAAACATATTTAATAATCTCTCCTCTCCGCTTGTGGAAAGTGGTTTGGAAAGTAATTTCTTTCAAGCATCTAGTTCGGAAATGTTCGATGTATCGACCAGTCCTTTGAATGAAATTTCTAAACTTAAAGCAAGGTCTCCCTATGCTAAAGCAAAGCTATCAGTCCATAAAAAAGTACAAGAATTAAAAATTAACTCTCAATTAAACATTTCCTCAGGCATTATGTTTAATCATGAATCTGAATTCAGAGCAGATCAATATTTAATTATGAAAATAATTAATTCCATAATAAAAATAAAATCGGGTAAAATCGAAAATTTTCAAGTAGGAAGTTTGGAACTTACAAGAGACTGGAGCTATGCAAAAGATGTTGCTTCAGCTATATATAATATTAACAAAAATGACGATTCACAAGATTATGTTATTGGTTCCGGAACTGGAAGTAGTATTGAGAATATTTTATCAATAGTATTTGAATACTTTGACCTTGACTGGCAACAGTATGTACTAGTTAATGACTCACTTTTAAGACCTGGAGACCCTTTAAGCATAGTTTCAGATCCAAAAAAAATTCAAACAGACCTAGGTTGGGAAACAAATACTACTCTAGAAGAAATGTTGATTAAATGTATAGAATTTAAAGTTAATAAAAGTACTTTATAATTTAGGATTTATATTTTTTCGAACACAACTAGCAAAATACTCCTGCTCCTTTTTATAAATTTCAGAAATATTTTTTTCCATGTTTAATTGATAAAGAACTACATTTAAAATTTTAATCTTATAACCATTTTTAATGAAATCTTTCATTAGCTTGTAATCTTGCGAATAGTAGAAATTTTCATCATAAGAACCTAAAGATTTTATGACATTGGATTTAATCATTAGTGTGCCGTGTATAAAGGGGTTTTTATAGTTAATAGTAATTTTTGGACTTATGTATCTAGATAAGTTGGGAACAATTCTATCTTTTCCCTTAACTCGGGCAAGAGATGTGCAAGCATCTAGGTCATGCTTTTGAATAAAATTATACTGTGTCAAAATCCTATTTTTAAAACTTATATCATCAGAATCCTGCCGGACAATAAATTTTCCAGTAGATTCTTTAATTAATATATTGAGAGACTTTGTTAATCCCATATTTTTTTTATTCCTTAAAAGTTTGACCCTACTGTCAGATTTAGAATAGTCTTGACATATTGAATATGTATTATCAGTTGAAGAGTCATCTAGAAGTAAAAGCTCAAAATTTTTTACGCTTTGACTAAGCATGCTCTCTATAGATTTATTGATATTATTTTCATCATTGTAAACAGCCATTAATATAGAAAAATCAACACTCATAATTTAGTCTCAAGCATTATATTAAATTTACTTAACAAACGATCCTCATTCAAATAATCCAGAGTAAAAGTCCGACTATTTATACCTATTGCCTCTAATTGCTTTGAGTTGAGAATACTTAGTAATTTTGTTTTTAAATCCTCATTATTAAATTGATCATAAGTAAATTTATAGTCTTCAGGAAAGAATTCTTTTATACCTCCAGAGTTTGGAAATATAGATGGAACACCTAATGCCGCAGCTTCACATAGTAGTGTAGGTTGACCCTCATAAAGCTTTGTAGCTGTTACAACTGCTTTAGATGAATTTATAAGCTCTATTACCTTGTCATTATTTAAAAAGCCTAATAGATGTACAGATTCAGAATTTAAAGATGAATTTTTGATTTCAACAAACTGAGGACCTTCTCCTACAACCTTAAGAACATAATCTTTTTTATCAAGTTTATTCCATACATTTAATAATAACTTTAAGCCTTTTTCTTCAGAAATACGACCTGCATAAACTATTTGATTTAACTTATCTACTTTTTTATTTTTAAGACTTGTTAAATGAGGAATTGGATTTGGTTGAACAAAAATTTTAGTTTCGTTAATACCCAAATTAATTAAGAAGTTTTTATGGTGTTTTGTTAAAGTCAAAATTTTGAGATTTTTATTTTTTAATAATTTATAATATTTTTTTCCGAAATTAACCGCAAACAATGATTTCAAATAAGATTCAGGAAAATATTTGTTAAACACTCCCGAATCACTTTTTTGAATACCACAAGCTCTACAAAACTCTTCACCCTTTAGGTGACTCGTAGAGAAAAATGATTTAGTGCAATAATATCTAAAATTATGCATTTTTAAGATAACTTTATAATTATTTTTCAAAAGATAGCTTAAAATACCAAGCGATGCTTTATACCAAAGATTATGTATATATATGTAATCAGGATTAAATTTTTCTAATTTATTTAGAATTTCTTTGACACTTTCTTTATTTTTGTGAGATAAAAATGATTTTATATCATAAAAATTTGGTTTATTGCTATTTTGAAAAATTACCTTGTCGATATTAAAATATTTTTCTAGAAAAAGTAGTTCTTTTTCAACAGATATATCCTCCCCACCAGTTTGGGTGTATTTAGTATGTATTACTAATATTTTTTTCATATTTAATTGCAATATTTTCTAGCCTTATCCCACTATAGAAGTTACACTAATTTTTGTGCACATCGTTTATTTTTTTACATTTGGATATTCTCTCGATTCATGGAATTCTAGTGGAATAATTGATCGAGAAATTAAAATATTTGAGAAGTTAGTTCAAAAATATAATTATAAATTTACCCTAGTCACTTACGGAGGCATAGAAGATAAACGTTACAGTATTGGTAAAAATATAAAAGTTGTACCTATATATACGTTAATTTCAAAATCAGAAAATAATTTTATAAACATTTATAAGAGCTTTTTTCTTTCGAGAAAACTAAAAAAAGAGTTAGGAAGTTTTGATCTTATAAAACAGAATCAACTTATGGGTTCATGGGTATCTATATTGTTAAAGATCAGCTCAAGAAAAACTTTATACACAAGAACCGGTTATGATATGTTTCTTTTCAGCATAAAAGAAAGAAAAAGTGTATTAAAAAAAATGCTGTACTACCTTTTAACACAATTTACTTTATTATTTAGCAATTTATACTCAGTAACTAGTAATTCTGATTTTGAGTTTGTAAGGAAGTCTTTCATCGTAGGTAGAAGTAAGTTGATATTAAGGCCAAATTGGGTAGTCAGTATTGGCAATGATAAGTTTAATGAAAGATATGTAAATAGGATTTTAACTGTTGGCCGATTACATGCACAAAAAAACTATTCTGATCTTATTAAGTCATTAGAAGGATCAAGTCTAATTTTAGACGTTGTTGGAGATGGAGAAGAATTATTAAAACTTAAATCACTTGCAGAAAGGCTAAATGTTAATGTTAATTTTCTTGGCATAGTAAAAAACTCAGACTTACTCGAAATGTACCCGAAGTATAAATTTTTTGTTTCTACCTCATTATTTGAAGGGAATCCAAAAGCCATATTAGAAGCAATGTCAGCTGGTTGCATTGTCATCGCAAGAGATATAAGTAACAACTCCGAATTAATTACGACCAACATAAATGGTATTTTGTATGACGACAAAAAAGTAGTGCTTAAAAATTTATTGAAAAACTTGGATGAAAAAGCCGGGCATAAGAATATTTCAAATAATGCAGTTAATTATATAAAAGATAATAATTCTATTGAAAAGCTACTAAGAAATTTACAAGAAGACTTTGATAAATTAACTACTGCTAATTAGTATTTCTCTCTGACCTTTATTTGTAATATTTAATTCTAAATGTAAATCCACATTTTTAAAATCATAACGATTATGTGTTGAGTTAATAATTGTTACATCTGTTTTATGCAATATATTAAATATCAATATTTTTGAATCTTCATCTAGATTTGCTGTTGATTCATCAAGAACTAGTATTTCAACACCTGACAGTAAAGCTCTTATAAATGCAATTTTCTGCATTTGTCCCATGGATAATGATTTGTTCGACACTTTTTTTTCTAAGTTCATCTTTTTTTCATTAAAAAGATTGAATAAATCTAACATTTCTTTAATTTTTTTCTCACTCACCTCTTCTTCTATCCCGTAAGTTAAGTTTTCTTTTAGCGTTGAGTTAATAATTAATGGAGTTGCCCCAACATATCCCAGCTTTGAAGAGTATGATTTTATTATTCCTGATTCTGCATAAAATACTCCTGTTATCAATCCTAGTAATGTGCTTTTACCTGAGCCATTAGCCCCGGTAATTACAGTGTGTTTACCTTTTGGAATAACTAGGTCGAGGTTTTTAAATATATAATCATCGTCATTAAAGTATTTGAAACTGGCATTTGAAATATTTATTGCTTCATCATTGTTAAGCTTTACACCTAATTCATAATTTTTAGAGTTCGAAGTTGTTTTATTTTTCTCCATAGAATATAAATTTTCTAGATAAACATGATATGCGGTAATCAAATGAAGATTGTCATTAAAAACTCCTAAAGTCTGAAATAATCTTAACATAACACCAACAAAGTCAAGGGTTAAGACTTTCACAAAATTAAAAAATACTAGAAGTATAGAAAGCAGAATCATAGTTGAAAAGTTTGGAAGAATTGCATTTAAGGTACCGAATCTCAGATTATTGAAAGATGAACTATAGTAATCTTTCAGACTACGCTGGAAATTATTAACTTCCGAATTAATAGTATTAATAATTTTTATAAGAAATAAGTTATCAAGAAATTTTTCTGTATCTTTACTAATCTCCTCACCAAACTCATATGTTAAATGGGCATATCTTCTGCCAGTTCTTGTTAGTAGAAATGTAGGATATGCTAAAACTAAGAGTCCAACAAAGAAAACTATAACTGTATTCCAGTCCGTATATAAAAGGTAAGTTGCGTAAACAACAATTTGTAGCAAGCTGCTCAAAAAAACAGTTAAAGTACCATAAAAACTTGCAACTTGCATTGAGATTGTGTTTATAAAGTAATATGCATCAGAAATTGAATAGTTACCTTTGTCAAAGATTTCATTTATTAAATGTAATCTCAGATTTTCCTCTATGTTAAGTTTCAACTTAAGAACATTCATTTTTTCGACATAAATAGAAAGGAAACGAAGAACAATTATGAATGGAAATAAATAGAGATTATCCATAAAGAACTCAATTATTAAAATATCAGAAGTTAATTTATCTGTAAAGATACTTGTAAATATGAGGATAATTAAGATGTCAAAGAAAACTATTACATTAGATAAAAATACAGAAAGCAGTATCCTTCTTTTTTTTCTTGATGTTTTAGTTATTTTTGATACTGAAAGTATATCAGCATAGAGTATCTTAAATTTTCCCACTTTTTTAACTATATTATCAAAGTAGATTAAAAGTATTAAAAATTCTTAAATAAGAAATTGATATTATTTTGCATTGTCTCAATAAATTGTTTTTTGGTCTTTATCTCTATTAAATTATTTTTATTCACATGATAAACACTAAATTGATTTTGAGTTAGAACTCTATAGATTTCCATGAATTTCGGATTATGTCGTTTCTCAATTTCAATAAGAAGTAACATATCATACTCTGTAAATAGTCTCTTGGAGCCTTCTAATACTTCATTTTCATGACCTTCCACGTCAATTTTTATGAAAAGAATGTCGAACGAGATTTTTTGTAAGTTTTGAGTAAGTTCATCTAATTTAAATGAACTTATAGATAATTCCTCATAATTGTTAAATGTATTTCCAATAGATGACCTTCCAAATATTTTTCTGTTATTCTCGATTGGTATCTTTATTATTTGTGGTTTGTTTGTATTAGAAGCTAGTTTATTAATCATCATTAGACTACTCTGTTTAAGACCTCTGCGTATGTAGTCTATACACTCCTTTATAGGTTCAACAATAATTGATAATTTAGCAGATGAAGCAAAAATAAAACTATAAATTCCGTAATTTGCCCCAACGTCAATAAAAGCATACTCTTTTTTTGATAAATACTTTTTTAGATATTTTATCTCTTTTTCGCCAAAAAAATAATTAAAATATGATCTTGATAAACCGGTTATTTTAGGTGCTTTAAGAAAAATTTTTTTCATTTATAGAAAGTTAATTTTTGATTCATAACTAATATTTTATCTTGATATCAAATTCAAGGTACAATTAAATACAATGAAAAAATTTAAACATCCTATTCCTTATATGAAACATAATATTATAGAAAGTGATATTAGTAATGTTGTAGACGTATTAAGGAGTGATTTCTTAACTCAAGGTCCTTATGTCTCAAATGTTGAAGACTCTATGGCGAACCTCACTGGTAAAAAGCACGGGGTTATGTGTTCTAATGGTACTGCTGCTCTACATCTTGTTGCTGAAATGTTAAATCAAGATTTAAACAAAAAAGAAAAAAATATAATTACTACTCCTTTAACTTTTGTAGCTGATGCGAATTTTGGAAGATATATTGATGCTGAAATTAAATTTGCAGATATTGACTCACAAACATGGACAGTTGACCCAAATGAGATCGATAAACTTATAGATAATAATACAGTAGCTGTTGTTGCTCCCCATTATGCAGGATTAATGTGTGATATGGATTCTATAAAAACAGTATGCCGAAATAAAAATGTTTTTCTTGTTGAGGATGCTTGTCATGCTCCAAGTGCAACCCAAAATGGGTTGCCTGCAGGATCTTTTGGAGATGTTTCTACATTTTCTTTTCATGCTACTAAACATATCGGAACTGGTGAAGGTGGAGTTATTTGTACGAATAGTTATGAAGAATATGAAAAGTTAAATGTATTAAGAAGTCATGGTTTACCCCATTACAGCAAGAGAACCGGCTTTGGATACGATATTGATAAGATTGCGTTTAACTACCGGCCAAATGAAATGTCCGCAGCATTGGCCCTTTCACATATTGACAGAATAGAAGATTTAGTAAGTTCACGTCAGTTGATAGCAAATATCTATGATAATAATTTAAATTATGAATACTTTATAAAACAGTTAATTCCGGATGATTTTACGCATGTATACCATCTTTATCCAATTCTTTTACCTAGTCCCAATTTAAGAGAAAAATGTTTACAGTACTTAAAAGATCTTAATATTTTTGCACAAATTCATTATCCACCAATCAATCATATGAAAGGATTTAAGCAGTATTATTCAAATACACCAGTATCTGATGATATTGCAAATAGAATAATCTCTATACCCATGTTTCCACAATTGGCTGACGAAGAGATAACTTTTGTTGTGGATAGTTTAAATAATTTTTCAAAGTCAAATTGATTAAACTTGCTGCCCTAACTATATCGAGTCCCGAAATTGGTATGGGACATTTAGTTAGAACAACCCAACTTTTATCTACTCTAGATTCTGATAAGTTTAGCTTTAAAATTTATGGGGAGCTTAAATCAATACCACATTGGATTGATAAATTTGATTATGAAATTATTCAATATGATCTTTTTGATTATGAAGTTCTTAATAAGTATGATTTAATAATTTTTGACAATTATGTAAATAGAGATGTTCTTAATAAAATTAATAAAAAGAAACTGTTAATTGATGATCTCAATTTTTTAGGTGATTCAGATGTTGACGTTGTTCTTGACTACAACTATGGATCGAGTTTAAATCTTTATCCTGAAGATCAAATATTATTATCTGGTCCGGAATACTTCCCAATATCCAAAAAAAGTTACCCTGAATTTTTAGATCCAAACAATAGAGATTCCTTTGATATTAATGGTAAGATTCTACTCTCCTTCGGTGGAGTCTCCGATCAAAATTTAATTAATATAGAAAATGAAATTAATTTTTTTAGCAATTTCGGAGATGTCGTCTTGATGGATCCAATGAGTAAGTTATCAAAGTATGAAGGGGAAGTTGATCTTCTTATAAATGAACAGACACTATCTGAGGTTTTCTCAACTTATCAATTTAAGTTTTGTAAATTAGCAGGAGGTACCTCAAAATATATTGCATTAGCTTATTTGGTACCTCTCCTATATGTTCACAGAAACAATATTGAAAAAACTCTTATTGATTCTCTTTATCTTGATGGATTAGTTTTGAAACAAGAAAACCTTTCACTACTAAGAAGAGAATCTAAACTTGATAACGTTTTATCAACAATAAGTCAAAGCTATGCAGAAAAGTTTAAATTTGACGGAGAAACACTTTTAAATAAGGAATTAAATTTTATTCTATAAAGTTTTAATATATTCTTTAATCTCTTCAACAGATAAATAATGTTTATTATTGAGAGAGTTATATTCAAAATCATCTGAAACACTTATTCCATTTTTTCCGTCAGCCGAGTGAAAGTAATCAATCTCTTTATAATTAAACTTTATAGAGGGTTGTATTAAAAAATATGATGGAAATTCTATTATTTTCATAAACTCATCTTTTGGGCACATAACTTCATGCAGTTTTTCTCCTGGTCTAATTCCAATGATTTCTGTTTTAGCATTTGGATCAAGAGCTTCCACTAGATCTAAGATTTTTACACTTGGAATTTTAGGTACGAATATTTCCCCTCCTTTCATTCTCTCTATTGAAGATATTACAAATTCAACTGCCTCTTCAAGAGTTATCCAAAACCTTGTCATTCTTTCATCTGTTACTGGCAGAACTTTTTCTTTATTCTTAATCAAGTCAAGATAAAACGGTACTACTGAGCCTCTTGAGCCAAATACATTACCATATCGGACTACAGAAAATGTTATATCTTTTGATCCTCCAATATTATTTGCAGCTGTAAATAATTTATCAGATGCTAACTTTGTTGCACCATATAAATTGATAGGGTTTGCAGCTTTATCAGTTGAAAGTGCAATTACTTTTTTCACACCCGCTTCAAGGGATGCATCAATTACATTTTGAGCTCCAAGAATATTTGTTTTAATGCACTCCATAGGATTGTACTCCGCTGCTGGAACTTGTTTTAAGGCAGCTGCATGTATGGCTAAATCTACATTGTTCATAGCTAAAAGTAGTCTAGGACCATCTCTTACATCACCTATAAAGAAGCGAACTTTTTCTTCAATTAATTTTTTTCCAAACTGATTATTTAAAAAATTAAGCATTGTTGATTGTTTTAATTCATCTCTGGAATAGATTATAATTTTGTTTACTGAAAATTTTGTAAGTAAAGTAGTAACCATTTTTGTTCCAAAAGAGCCGGTTCCACCAGTTATTAAAATATTTTTATTTTCCATGTTCATGATAAATATAATATTACTTTATTACTTTAATTAAGCAATAATTAGATAATTTGCAATACTTCAGTTACTTCTATCTAATAACTGATTCAGCTTATATCGAATAGCTTCCCCAACCACTCTATCTCCATATTTTTCTTTTGATGGATATGAATTTGGCTCAGGGTAAGACTGATTTAAAAGTTTTTTTAACATGGTTCGTGTATCGTCAAAATTATATTTTGTATCACTAATTAATTTGAGTAATGAGTTTTTAAGTTCTGTTTCGCTACTAGGCCTGTAAACCATACTATTGTACTTGTAATAGCTTTCACCTAGAACGATAATTTTTTTATTGCACATTAGTGCTTCTATTCCAGCTGTTGAATTTACTGTAATTAAACCTTTACTTTCTAAAATAATTGGTCTTATTGCAAGTTTTGGATTTACGAATACAATGTTGTTAAATTCAGAAAGAATTTCTTTAATATCTTTATAAGAGATCATTCCTGGGTTTACTGGATGCTCTTTAACAACTAAAACAATGTTTTTTGGAAGATTTCTTGCAATTAGTTTAATTGTATCTTTATTTTTCAGATAATTAGGTGCCCTGACTAAAAGTTGTTCATCATTTGGTTGATTTAAGGGGTATATAATAAAACTTTTATTTAAATCCTCCACCGATGTATAGATTTTTTTATTTCTAAAAGCATTAAAAATAGATTTGAATTTTAATTTCGCAAGATGATCATTATAAATTATGATCTTAATTAAGTTTTTTAAAATATTTTTAAATTTTTTAGGGGTAAAGTTTTCACTTTCTAACAAAGCTCTAGAAGCTAAATTAAAATTTTCTTTTAGTAGTGAGTCTTGTAGATTGTTAATTTGTTTATTTAAGGAATCATCTTTCCAGTCAAAATCATAGCTTGAATTAATATCGATATCCCAAAAAACATCTGTGCAAAACCAAATTCTCCAACCCTCAAACTTAGGATTTAAGTAATCCAGCGGTTGCAATTTGTAAGCTAAAACATCATTTTCAAGTGCTACTAAGTGTGGGATAGTCCAAATCATGCGACCAGCTGCTCCTGAAAAAATAATATCAAAATTATTTTTTTGGAAAATACGTCTACAAGCATTTACATAGTGGTCTTGATACTCTCTATTTAAATTTTTTTTCTTATTTACATAATCTGGATCAGCAATAAAAATATTTTCATTTTTCCATATATTTTTGTCAAGTTTTACCTCAGACTTAATATTTTTTTCAATATAATCGGGTATATATATTGTTTCAAAATTGGTATTTATTTTTTTTTCAGAAATAAAAGTAATTTTTAATTTATCAAAATCTAATTTTTCTAAGTATTTGTGTATTTGTTCGGCGTAGTTTTGATCTCTAATACAAAATACAGCGTTTATTTTTTCCATTTTATTATTAATATTACTTAAAATTGTAACTATAACTATATATAATCTAGATGAAACCTGAATATGAATCTTAAAATTATTTTTAAAAAAA
>Ga0209666_1000980_pt1 | contig 21901 bp, 20 predicted proteins | sample SaaInlV_125m_DNA_FD_184679 | JGI IMG/M metagenome (GOLD analysis project Ga0209666, IMG submission 184679) | Marine microbial communities from expanding oxygen minimum zones in the Saanich Inlet - Saanich Inlet SI037_S3LV_10m_DNA (SPAdes)... | ecosystem: Environmental > Aquatic > Marine >...
ATTATTATAGGATATGACACATGCAATTCTTTTTCATTACTTAAAACGAATGAGTATTTATTTTCATTTATATTAAATGAGATATTATTGTTATTAATTATAAAAGATAATAATGTATAATCTGTATTGAAGATATTTTCGTCCAAATCGTAAATATTAAAAGTCTCCCCGTTTATATTTATTTCAATAGTATATCGTTTCTTCTCATATAATTGTTCATAATAATTTACTTCATCGCCATAAGTTTTTTTGATATAATTACACATATTACTATTAATCATTTTCTCACCGCCACTATCACATTTACTTGCCAAGTATTCTTTCATTTCATTTTTATTTATATTATAATTATCATAGTAATTATTATGCATATTAATACTAGTTTGTACATTTGTAATTAAGTTATTGCAATATTTATTGTTTTTACAATATTCGCCTATATTATTTGTTTTAACTTTATTAGAATCTATAATCTTAATAGTTAAGACTTCCTTATTATTTTCATCTATTATATATAATAATAACCCAGAATCGTTATTCAATCCATTGAATTTCAAAGCAAATAGTAGAGATAATTCTTTAATTATGTTATAATTTTTAATGTAAGGCTTGTAAATAATGCCATTAACTATTATATAATTATTTCTTAATATATTTGGAAAGTCTTTCATTTCAGATTTTTTAAAACTAGTTTTTTTTAATAAGCTTTTTGATAGTATATCGTAACCTTTTGTATCTTCGTCAATTTCAATATAGTCTTTATCAATCTTATTTATTTCTTCCCATTCCATACCAATTATAATATCAGATTTTTCACTAGGAACTAATAAAATACTCGTATTATTTATATCATAGCCATTTATTTTAGGATTTAATAAGAATTTGACTATTTTAGGATTTTTATCCATTGAAATTGATGCAGATGTTTCATTTTCGGGATTCCAAATTCTCTTTTTAGCATCATATTTATCTTCGTTGTAAGATGTTACTAGTAAATTTAAGTATGCTTTTTTAATTAATCTGTTAATCTTAAAATTATTTATAATATTTGTATTACAAACAAAATAATTATCTTCATTATTGTCATTATATTCTTCGTTAGTATCTTCTATTTTATCATCTTCTTTATTTTCTTTATTATCATTCTGTTCCTCAAATGTTTCTATATTATCAGAAGTTTTATTCGATGGAAAATATTCGATAAATAATATTAATATTAATATACCCATCAAAAATCCAATTATATACACATATGTATCAATAATCATATATTCCTTTACTAATTAAAATCAAAAAAAAAGATATAAGAAATAATATTTATATTATAATCATACTAACTATGGGAAAAGAAAAACTAGACGCTATGGATTTTATGTCTTTTATAAGCAGCATGAACAACATGAATGACCAAGAACAAAAAAAGAAAAAGAAAAAAAGCAAATGTGTTATTAAAGAAACGAATGAAACTGATGGCGAAGTGGCTGTCAACAAAGACTTAACTGAAGAAGAAACTAATGTTAAAAATGATGAAGCATCTTCAAATGATTCTGAAGAAAATTCCGATGATTCTAATGACGAATCTGATATTTCTGTAGAAGAAGATGATTCCGATTCAGACGATTCAGACGACGAAGACGACGAAGACGACGATGGTGATGAAGATGTTGACGATTATGATATGGATGAAATGAATGAAAACCTATATAATATGCTTAATGAATTTTTCGCAGATGAATATGGTGTATCTGTGGCAACATCAATGTCGAATATTGCATTCGAACTCCATAGTTTAAATAAAAATATCAGCAAATTACTTAAAGATAAAGATAAAAAGTAAAATAATGTACGAAAAAGAAAATTATTGGTATTGTAAAAAATGTAATAAATATATTGAAAATTGTATTGATTTAGATTATCACGAAAATACTATACATACTGATTTAAGTAATATATATGTTAAAAAATGGTACGAAACTGGCAAGAAAGGTATGTCGCCTTATGATTAAGTTACATACTTGTCCCATAGTTTTTTTTCTAGTTTATAATTTTTGTTATTATCATCTTTTAGATATAGTCCGTATCTTCCAATATTTAAATAATATTCTCCATTATTATAAGAAACCTTCTTAGGTAATGCTGCCAAGAATTTAATATCCTCTGTTTTTAATTGCGATGCATTAATATTTTTCCATTTTAAATAAGAGTCAATGTTTGTATATTTATTCGTTTCTTTATTATAATAACAATAACCATATTTTGTATTAACTATTCCTGTTTTATATTCTTCTTTGACCGGCTTTTTAATATTAATATCCTTTAATGATTCCTTAATCTTTTCATATAATACATTTAAAATAATTTCTTTTTTATTTTTGGCATTAATAATATCATCCAAGTCATTTTCCATATTTGCAGTAAATTTAAGATCACATAAATAAGGCATAATATTATAAATATATTCTATTACATTAGAACCTAGTTCAGTTGGCAATAATAAATCCTTTTGTTTACCACCGAGATTCATAGTGACATTTTTTATAGTGATATCCTTTGATTTTTTTTGCAAATTTTCAACATTATATTCTTGTTGGGGATTCTGTCCAATTTCTACATATTTCTTTTCAAGTAATTTATCAATAATAGTGGAATATGTTGATGGTCTGCCGATTCCCAGTTTTTCTAATTGTTTTATCAATTGGACTTCATTATACATTGAAGGTATATCATCGACTTTGCCATTTGCATTTATCTCATATAAATAACTATCTTTTATAGTTTTTAGAAACTCATCATAAGATTCGATTTTATTATCATATATTTTATAAAACCCATCAAATGTCATAAAGCTTTTAGTTGATTTAAATATATATTTATTATTATTAAATATTATAACTATATCAGAATATTCTGCATCTTCCATTAGACACGCTAAGCTTCGTTTTCTTATTATATCATACAACTTATTATGATTTAGTGTACAACCTTCAAAAGTACATGATTCTATTTTTGGATTCGTAATTCTAATTGCTTCATGTGCTTCTTGGGCATTACTTATTTTAGTTTTGTATATTCTATATTTGGCATAATTTTCACTATAAACATCTTTAATATAACTAATAAATTTTTTTTTAGCATCTTCTGATATACTCGTCGAATCTGTTCGCAAATATGTAATTAATCCATTTTCATATAAATCCTGTGCTAATTTCATAGTATTCTTTGCATTAAACTTAAATTTATTGTAACTATCCTGTTGCAATGCGGTTGTTGTGTATGGAGGCGGTGGGTATACTTTTCTTTTTATGATATTATAACTCACTTCATATTTTTCATTTATGCTCATTTTTGTTATAATATCTTTTACTAAATTGATGTCATTTATTTTAAATTCGTTACGATTATCATCTAATAGCGTTCCTACTATATTATTTTTTTTATTAGTCTTATTAAATATAAATTTGCCTTCTATTTTCCAGTATTTTTTAATCTCTTTTGTTTGAATTAAATTTTTCTGATTAATACATATTAATAATGCAGCAAATTGTACTCGACCGGCACTTAAATAATTCATATTAAATTTGCTCCATAAAACAGGCGATACTTTATATCCAATTAATCGATCTACTATTCTTCGTGTTTCTTGCGCATTGACAACATCTTTATTAATATCTCTAGGGTTTTCTATTGCGTTTTTAACAGCATCTTTTGTAATTTCATTAAATGTTATTCTATGACATGTTTTATTTTTGACTAAATCCTTAATACACATTTTAACATTATTTGCAATAGCTTCCCCTTCCATATCAGGATCGGCTGCCAAATATATTATATCTGATTTTTTAACTAAATCTCTAATATTTTTGATAATTTTGCTATTTGTTTCAATATAACCAATTTTCCAACTTTCAGTATCAAATCCCAATTTATCTTTTGGTAAATTATATATATGTCCTGACGTAAAGGTTACTATATAATTATCGTCATTTATGTATTTTTTAATAGTTTTAGTTTTTGTAAAACTTTCAACTATAATTAAACGTTTCATATTATTTAATGTAATATATAAATTATATCATTTTTTAAATAACTTAAGAGTTAAACAAGTAATATTAATAATATAAAATGGAAATGGTCATTGATAATAATATTTATAGTATTACGTATTATTCTAACAATTGTGATGTATTGTCTATACTTTCTTATATATATGACAAATTGTCTGAAAATAGTAACATAGAAGGTGAATGCATTAGTAATATACAAAAAACTGAAAATAATGACTTTGAAAATAAAAAACAAGAAAATAATTATTTTCATAAAATTATTCCAGCAAATGGAACTTATAAACTAGATGATATTACTATTAATATTTCTGATTATAATCTTAATAACGAGACTGCAACTATTAAATATAAACTCGAATTTTTTGTTGTTAAAAAAGTGATTTTATCAAGTTATAGTAAAAGTAATATTATTAAGTTTGTTGAAAATACCATCAATATCAAGGATAAAGAGCATAAAAACCTTTTCAAAAATATATTTAACAATAAATTAGAAAAAAAGAAATTCTCATATTATGATTGGATTTTTGATACTGCAATTCCTAAAAGAAGTTTCGATAGTTTATTTTTAAAAGAAAATCATGAAAAAGAAATTAAAAAGCATATTTTAGAATTCGTTGATAATAAAACTTACAAAGATTATTTGAAGCATGGTATTCCATATAAAATCAATATTCTATTGCATGGGTCTCCAGGAGTTGGTAAAACATCGCTAATACATGCAATTGCAACTTTATGCAATGCATCTATTTGCAACTTGAATATCAATAGTGATTTAAGTGAAAATGAAATGATAAGAGCTATTAATGCTGCATCAAATATTGATAAAACTTCAATATTAGTTATCGAAGATATTGATTGTATATTTGCTGACAGAAAAAGTGGCGATACTATGCGAAATAAAATTACATTAAATGGATTACTTAATTCTTTAGATGGTTTCAATAATCCCGAAGGTCTGATAGTAATTATAACCACAAATTTTCCAGACAAATTGGATGAAGCTCTTGTAAGATCTGGAAGAATTGATATGGAAATCGAACTTACAAACTTAGATAAATATCAAGCAAAAAATATGTTTCTATCATTCTTCAATGATGAAGAGCAGTTTGAAGATATATGGAAAAATATTAGAAATTACAATATTGAACCATCCACATTAATGCAGTTTTTATTTTCGAATAGAAATAATAATATTAAAGAAAAGAAATATGAATTATATGATTTATTGAAAAAAAAATATAATAAAGAAAATAATAAAAATATATATATGTAGAATTGTACCAGTGAATGGGTGTGGGAAAAAGTAAAAACTCGAATAACGCTTTTTGCGACGAAGATGATAATAAAATAGTTGATATACCTAATATTGAATGTTTTTGTATTAAAAATAATAATTACAATAATATTTTAATATTTATATTTTTTTTTACTATTAGTTTTATAGTTGGTATTAATATTCTGCGGAAACGTTAAATCCAATAACATTATTATTAGCGTCTCTCATAATATTATCTGATTTAAAAGTGATTTCTCCATTATAATAACCCTTGCATTTTTTGAGATCTTCAATTACTTTATCTGTTCCATAATAGTGATGCTTAATAATATCGTTAGATGTCATGCCATGACCGAGTGTTGCACAAATCACACCACCAACATTAATATAATGTTTTTCCTTCAATACAAAGTTATACATATATTCGCAATTAATATCTTTACTAGTTTTTACATCGATTGGGAATACCCATTCGCCATCTTGTTTAATTGGATGATATTCTGTAATATTTAGATTTTTAATATTGACCATCTTACACTTGTTATCTTTACATTTAATTTTTGTTACACATACTACTTCTGTTTTATTTTTATCATCTATCATTACTATATCACCTTTCTTAATATCTTTACATTTCTTTACTATATTTGGATATACTATTACATTGCTATTCTCGTGAAAACAGCCTCCACTAGCATTATGGAAACTTTGTCTAAAATTCATTTGATTATTAGCTGTTCGACCCTTGCTTTGCAATCCAGATCGTGTCTTATTATCACAATCGCGAATATTATTTGAAGGCTGAGGTGGATCCATATCGGCATAAATAATATCAATGATCTCTACTAGTTCTTTGAATAGTTTACCACCATACACAGAGACACTTTTGTCTTTGAAATTATTACATCTCTGTGCCTTGTGAGCATACATCAATGAATACAAATAATTTTTTCCCCACTTATTATAAATTTCTGGTGTTGAAATTGCCATAATTACTTGATCTTTTAAATCATTAATTAAATAATTGTCATAGTTATATTTTTCAATAAATTCATTAATAAGCATTTTTGCAGTTGTAGTATTATTGGTCATAATATTGATTATATTACAAAGCAATTCAACAAATTCTAATCTCATAATAATCGAATAATCATCTTTATATTCTTTAGTTTCTGATTGAATATTTGTAATTTTATTTTCATATGAATTATATACCAATTCAATATCATAATCGTAATTACCAGATTCACTTACCATTTCAATAACAAACTCTTTGTTCTGACCATAATTAATACTACCAGTGGTAATGATATTGGAATTTTCATATCCATATATCTTTTTAATTTTTGTATCATTTGCGACATTTATCTTAATAGTTGCATTAGTTCCACAAAGAGTTTTAATATGAGCCATTGCGTGGATAATAATAGTTCCGACAAAACCTGAATCGGGAATAAATGCAAATGAACCATTTCCAATCATAGCAATATCAGACAAAAGCTTAGTGTCTAATGAATATCCAAACCCAAATGTGTATATCGAAGGCTTATTTTCCATACTATTGATACTTCTTTCTAGACTATCAAGAATACCTCTGGGTGGAAGCAAATGTTGACTCGGAACACCATCTGTCATAAATAGTAGCGACTTTGTATGAGGTTCATTATTTCGGTTTGTAAATTGACGCAATCCAATATTTAAACCAGCCCAGATATTTGTGCAACCTTCAGTTGCTAAATTTTGTACTTGGGATTTAAGATAAGTTTTGTTACTTTTGGTGATTTCTGTCATACCACATATTACTTTTCCAACATCTGAAAATGTTACTATGGAGATTCTATCGTTTTCGTTCAACGATTCAATAATAGTCTTGATTGCATGTTTCGTAATATCTAAAATAGTAAATCCAACATCATTAAGTCTACCATCTTGCTCTACATATGCAGCAGCATTCATAGATCCTGAAACATCGACGACAACAACTATATCACACGGAACTTGCTTTTCTCCATCAATACTTTCAATAGTTGTAGTTACGAGCTTGCTATTGTTTGCATTTACTGAATATTCTGCAAGTTTAATTGGATTTTTCTCTACTGCAAAATTTGTCGTCGCAATACTATCCTGTGCAACCACGACACCAGATGGATTTTGAAATGCTTGGATTGCATCTTTAAGTGATCTATTCGGTTTCAAATGCGCGATAGTAAGATGATTTCTCGTAATTGGTGAAGTATTATTGTTTTGTAGCCATTGCTTAATTGCAACTTCTTCATAAGAATTACCTTCATTATCAACATAGGGTTCATTCATAATGTTATGAGTGATTGGACAGATAAAGTATTGAGGAGTAGCCATTATTGCGTTGATGATATTATATCATTAATACTATCAATTTTTATATATAAATAAAAATTATATTAAATATTTATATGTCAAATAATTTAGAATTAATTATCGATTCTAGAGAGCAACGACTTTATGAAGATATTACGTCGCGCGATTTAGATGTTTATACTAATAAAGTAAATATTTTATATAAAACTATCGATTTGGGCGATATTCATATTATATATAATGATATAGTATTAATTTTTGAACGCAAAACTATTAGTGATCTTCAGTCCTCGATACAAGATGGTAGATATAGAGAACAGAAATCTAGAATGTTAGCAAATTACAACTCCACTCAGTTGTCATATATTATTGAAGGTGACAATATATTATCTAATAAATCATATAATAAATCAAAGATGTTGCAAGGAGCTTATATTAATACTATGTTTAGAGATAATATTAGAGTGATGTATACTAAAGATATTAATGAAACTACCACATTATTATTAACTATTGCCGTTAAAATGTTAGACAATCCAGATAATTTTCGTGAAAAATCGAATAATTTAGATTATACTGATAATATTAAATTAAAGAAGAAAAAAATAGAAAATATTGACGAACATACATGTTACATAATGCAGTTATCTCAAATACCTTATATATCCAATATTATTGCTAAAAATATAGCTAATATATATCCAAATATGCCTACACTAATTAAATCTCTTGACCAATGTGAAAATAAAGTAGGTGAATTATGTAAGATTGAAAAAATAGGAAAAGAAAAGGCAAGTAATATAATCAAATATCTATTTAATAATAAAGGAGAATGATTTGTGATTTATTATTATATCTGAGAATTTTCTAATTTTATTTATTAGTTTTAATCCACCAATATTTTGTGTTTCAAATATGTTTACCATTAAATCAGCATTTTGCTTTTTCATAATTTCATGATAATTTATCAAAGCTTCATTATATTCTTTGATAAATGCTTTATTATTTAAACTAATCATATAAATTTTGTCAGAATCTTGTTTTAAGACTTCACTGATAATATATATAGTTTCTTTTTCTTTATTAGTACTATCGTCTTTATGATAATTCCATATTTTAGTTTTCTTATCCACTATATTGGCATCTGCTACTATTTTACCCGTTTTTTGATTTTTTGTAATCTTAATATCAAGTTTCAAGCAATTGTCTGGAATAGTTGTATCGATATTTTTACTGCTTATTTTTTCAGACATATTTGTTATTTTAGCCTCCTTATCAACTTCTTCAATTACTTTAGTTTTTCTTTTAGATTTTTTAGGTTCAGATAGTATATCAATATATTTATCAAATAATAGTGCTTTTACCATTTGCAGTTTTAAATTATCAATTCTATTTTTTCTTTTAATATCATCTTGATATATTGGTTTAATTTGTAAATTTTTGTCTATCTCTTGCCAATATTCTATATCTTTGTCGTATCCTGGCAATTCTTCTAAACACAATGCATACAATTGTAGCAGAGGTTTCATAATCTGGTTTGTAATATAATGTAAGTAATCTGGAACTAAATTGTTTTCCAATATATAATCGGGATTTTCAATTCTATCACCTTGCAGCCCAGAAGTACTATTGGTTTTAATATAAACATATGGTATTCTATCATTAGATCCAGGTCTATTTCCCGGATCGCGTGCTCCAATTCTATCCGCAAGAACTTTATGTGCAATTTTAGACGGATCCTTGTATGATGCTCTTAGATTTTTACTAATAACCAAATCGCTAATAGCTGCCTTGCCTTCTACCAGATCTTTTAATTCGTCATGGAGGAATTCTAGGGATGCTTGCAAATCTTGTTTTGTTAAAATAATATCAATAACACCACCATAAATTTTTTTGACTATCTGTGCATTATCGCGGCGTTTCAATACTATACCCATAGATTTTTGCTTATATTTATTAACATCAAATTCATATAAGTTACCTACATATCGCTTTTTACTAAATAAGATAAACGGATAAAGAGATTTCTCATAATTTAACTTTTGTGGTTTAGGCATTATTTTCGCAATTTCTTTTTCAACCTTGACACCTATTTCAATAGCATAAGGCAATGAATCATTACCTTGTACTATATTACCTTCAAGATCTTTCAATGGAAACTTACAGAATATTGAATCAGTATCGCCATAAATTACGTCAGCATTATAATTATCTTCTACGAATTTTTTAGCCAACATAATCATTTCCCTACCTGTAGCAGTAGTACAAGCTGCAATATCTTTGAGATATATTGATGAAGTTCTAGCACCAATTTGACCATACAAAGAATTGGCAGTAATTTTGTATGCCATTTGAAGAGCATCAAATACATCTTGTTCAAATATATTATAGGTTTGCTTTACATCTACCACATCTGATTTATTGATAGTTATTTTATTATTTGTATCAACGTCCAATATTTCATATGAATCGTCTTTTTCTGCACATAGTCCAGAAATGCAGTTTCCTCTATTATCTTTTATCGTTTGGTACTCTAATTTCTTTCGCGTATTCTTTCTTTTTTTAAGAAGCATATCAAGAATATCGGCTATGATTCCTTTTTTTCCATCTTTATATTGAACAAATGTACAAACTTTCTCACCGATTTTCTTTTTCTTATCACCTTTCCCTTCGTATAAATCATAAGAAATATCTTTATATTCAATATTTGGGTCTTCAATTCTATACTTTTCGTCCATTAAATAACAATCATGGGACAAATTTCTAGAAATCATTGAAGATGGATATAGAGAGCCGTAATCAAATACTACTATAGGTTCATTAAGATAAATTCCTTCTTTTGGTGGAAGAACCACTGCACCTTCATATCCTTCCATTTCTTGATCAACAGAATCTTCACGAAATGATTTAATAACAGGAATTAATGTATCGCGTTCCATACATTGTTTACCAATTAGTGAAAATATCTTAATACCTTGTCCGCGTCTAAATAGAAAGTTGAGTGGTACAAGACAAACGTTTCCCATACCAATATTATTTTCTATTATTTTTAATTTGTGAATTAGACGATTGATTAAGCAACAATCTTGAATACAATATTTGGCAATTTCACATCTATCTTTGCTATCTCCTTTGAATTTGCTAAATATTTCTTGTGGTTTTAAATCATTTTTTTTATCACCAAGAAAGATTGATGCTACATTATCTAATTTATAACTATCTAGTTTTTGTTCTCGCTGCATAACTTTGAGAAGATCAATTAAAACGATTCCATCATAATCAATGTATTTCAATACGTTATCTCCCATAGCTGATGATGATAGTTTTTGCTCAACTAAACTGCATTTGCGCGTAATTAATCTCCCTAATCCAATACTAAAATCTTCAATAATATTGAGTTCTTTTGCTCTATCCCAAATATACGGCATATCAAAGCCGAATATATTGTATCCTGTAATAATATCACTATTAAGATTATTCATAATATCTTTCCATTGCGTTAGTAATTCTTTTTCAGTTTTACAAGAAATTACATCACAATTTTCAATATTATCACAAGTATTTAACGATACTATATTTTTATAGACGATTTTATCTGAGCCATATAAGTGTACAGTAGTTCCTATTTGGATTATCTTGTCACCTTCAAGAGGGATTAAAGTATTATCTAGCATTTTAGTTATTTTTTCTTCTTCAGCATTTATTTCAGCTACTGACATATCTATATCTTCGCCATCATCATCTTCGTAATCATTAACCGAATGTGATATTTTATCCAAAATGTTAACTATATTGTCAATGATTGGCTCTAATAAGCCTGGAATCGAATTAATGAATTTTGTTGTAATTTTGTGCTTAGCATAAACACGATTAATCTTTAAATTAATATCTTCATCAATAATAACATCATTGATAAAGATGTTTTGAATCCAATTGACAATAAATTCACTTGAACATTCATAACCTGCTTTTGAAACTAAAGCAAGATCTTGTGCAACTTTACTATATGTTTTTTTGGCAATCGGAAAATCACCATGACTGCTTGTACATTCTATATCAAAAGAAGTTACTAAAATTGGTGCAATTTTATTTTTTTCAATTGGGAAAATATTTTTGTGACTAGCAATAATATTGTAATCACATCTACTAATATCGTCGCCAATTTTGTATTTTTCGATACAAATCCAATCACATGGTCTAATATCTTGAATATGAATATATTTTAGAAAAGGATCAATATTACTTTCGTAAGCCTTATAACCCTTGGGTTCGAGCGTTTTAAAGTAATATTTTAGTGTATTAAATAACTTTAATGATTTAACACTAATTTTCATAAATCTGAAAATTTTGTTATTAGTAAATCCCCAAAAGTCTTTTTTATAAACCTTTTCTAAATTATCAAAGTGCGATTCCATATTCTTTGGAATAATCTTTCTTTCATATTCATTATTTCCATATCTAGACATATATTTCTGTGATAGTAGAAAATCTTTGAATTCGCTTAATTTTTTATCGAATGCATTTTCACTTAAAGCTTCCCAGGATTCAGGAGGCTTAATATAGAAATATGGTTTGTAATTTTTAACTTCTACACAAAATGTAGCACCATTTTCACCTGTTCCATATAATAATAGAGTATACAATTCGTCGTAATCTCTATCTTTATTTTTATCACTTTCAGGTACAAATATATCGGTTATTTGAAACTCAACAACATCTTTGTTTGGTTTAATAGGAGGGTAGGTTTTTCTTGGAAAGTCCATTATTAATTAGTAATATGCTTTTTTTTAAATAAGTGACAAATCAATTTTTAATTTATTATTATAATAGAGATGGAGATAGGATCTGAAGGTCTTATTATAATAACTCTAACGATAATTGGATTTTACTTTATATATAACATTCAAAGTGAACGTGGTTTAATTAAAGTTAAAAGCAATATTGATAATGAAGAATATACTGTTCAAATCAAAGATGATTCTAAAGAAGCCGCGGATTTAATAGCTAATATTAAGAAAAAGTTAATATTGTTACTAGAACATATGCAAAGAACATTTGGAAAAGATGATAAACGCGTTATTCAATTAACTAACAATTTTAGACCAAATAATATTAAAGAAGGTGTTTCTAAGCCCGGATATACTAGTTATTCAATAAATAAAGGTGAACAAATAGTTCTATGTTTACGTAATAAAGGCAGTGATGAATTAGTTGATATGAATACTATGATGTTTGTAGTTTTGCACGAATTTGCACACTTAGCATCGGTCAGTATTGGTCATACTGAAGAATTTTGGGATAATTTTAGATGGATTTTAGAAGAATCCATGAATATTGGTATATATACAAAACAGGATTTTAATAAAGAAAGTGTAGAATATTGTGGTATGGATATAACTTCATCTCCACTTGATTGAAATATATATAAGATTATATATATAATAAATAGCAACTATGAATATTATTACAAAATCATCAGAAATAATATATTTTGAGTATTTTTTACTAAGTATTTCATTTGTATTGATGCCTTCATTAAAAAAAATATCTGATATATATATTTCCGACAATAGTTTAAACAGAAAAATTAATCAATATACGCATTGGAATTTGGTATTATTATTTATAAATTATATATTAAATAATTGTTTTAATTATAACAATGAATTAATATCCAAGTTTATTGCATATAATTCATTAAATATAATGATACTTTTTCATTTATTATTATTATATGATTTAAGGTTTTTATTCAAATTTGATGGACAAAAATCTTTTATTAAGTATATATTACCAAATAATAATATTCCGGAATTGAGATTGTTGCAATTAGAATATAGTTTTGGCAATATAGTAGTTCATATATTACCCGTCTATTACTATAAGGATTCTTTACTAAATTATTATTATATTTATAATAATGTTACACTATCGGTATATATTTTGCTTTATAAAAGTGCATGGTTACTAAATATAGTTGGCAATTTTCATCCTAGCAAATTATATAATCCAGATTTGGGTTATATTGATATTAATATTATTAAAATTCTAAGTATATCAACTATTATATTAGATAAATCGTTATTATACTTAACGATGTAAATATATAAGCAAATGTGGATTATATTTACATAAATATGATCCCTAAAACTATACATTTAACTTGGAAATCTAAATCGCTTCCGCCAATTTTGAAATTACTATATGATGAAAATCTAAAATTTTTACGTTCCAAAGGGTATAATGTAATATTGTGGTCTGATGAAGAAATAGTTAATTTAATTAATAAAAATTACCCGAATTTTTATGAAATTTATAGCTTGGCGAGAACAGGTGTTCAACGAGGAGATATTAGTAGATTATTAGTTGTTTATCATTATGGTGGTATTTATATAGATTTGGATGTGCTAGTATTGCGCGATTTCGCAGATATAATAGATATGGATAGTGACGATTTTTATATATCGTATGAACCATCTGGGCAAACTATGGCATTATACAACGATGACAAATATATATGTAATGCTTTTTTTGCAGCAAATAAAAATAATATAGTTTTAAATAAACTAATTAAGGGTATTCAAGATGTTATTATACATCATGGTGTAAATGTATTTTGCAAGTTCGATATTTTCGGTGGCAATTATATTAAAAAGGTTATTAAAAATGCCAATAATGTACATATAATCGATGATAGGGAATTAATATTTCCTATTAATGATTTAAAATTAGATAATATGCCATTTACAGAAACTGATTGGAATAATGTTAGAAATGGTGAATATCCTTGTAATCCAATTATGATTCATTATTGGATTCATGGAGATTTTGAATCAAAAAATATTATAGCCTCATATAAACCAGATAAAACAAAGAATATACATGATAATATGTATATGTTTTTTGAAAAACTTTATCCTAATATAGCTGTCAAATATATAAAATAATAATATATATTTATATTAAATGTTAATAATATTTTTTATTACATTTATATTACATATGAATTTTGTGAGATGCTTTACGAATTCGATGATAATATCTGAAAATAGTGTTATAAGAAAAACTATTATCAATGATAATATGCCATCATTGTATACATCTATTAATTTTAATAAAATGCCTAAAAATCGATTTTATACTGCTGAACATATATATCCACAATCATATTTAAGTGACACTGAATGTAAAGATATGCACAATATTATAAAAACTATTAATTCAATAAATGTTAATAGATCAAATTATAAATTTCACGATTATATAGATATAACTGATAAAAATTGGAAAAAAATTGAATTTGATAATTATGTAAATCATAAACTAAAATTATTTGTACCAAATAGTAATTCGAGGGGCTTCATATCAAGAACAATACTATATATGTGTCGCGAATATAATCTTAAAATAGATAAAATAATTGATAAAGGTACTTTAATTAAATGGTTTTATTCATATTCTCCAACAAGTCGTGAAATATATCATAATGATATTATTAAAAAGGTGCAAAATAATAATAATATATTTATATCCCGATATAACAAGAAGAATTTTTGCTTTAAAAAATACATAGAAAAATTGTAACTATAGAAAAATTGATAATTATTTTTATAATAGATATTTATGGAATCATTAAATACTAGACAGAAACTGGCTGTAGATTCAGTTTTAAATGGTGAAAATATATTTATAACTGGTCCTGGAGGGACTGGTAAATCTTTCACTATAAAATATATAGTAAATTTATTAAAAGAAAATAAAAAAAACTATGGTTTAACTGCGACAACTGGTACTGCTTCAGTATTGATAGGAGGTCAAACTATTAATTCGTTTTTGGGTATGGGTATAGGAAATGATAAAATAAGTAATATGGTTAAGAAATTAAAAACAAATAGTGGTTTTAATAGATTATTGACTTTAGATGTATTAATTATTGATGAAATATCTATGTTAGATGATTTAATGTTTGAAAAAATATCCGAGTTACTTTCAGTTATTAAAGGTACTATTGATGATAATAATTCTAATAAACCTTTTGGTGGTGTACAACTTATTTTGATTGGCGACTTTTGTCAACTTGCTCCCGTAAAAGGTTTATATTGTTTCTTATCTCCTGTTTGGAAAAACCTAAATATTCGCAATATAATTCTTAATGAACTTGTTAGACAAAGTGGTGACAAATTATTTCAACAGATTCTTAGTATAGTTAGAAAAGGTAAATGTACTGATAATATTATTGCAGTCTTAAATTCTTTAAAATCTACCAAATTTTCCAATAATATTATTCCAACAAAATTATATCCTATAAATATCGATGTTGATAAAATTAATAACATAGAAATACAAAAATTAAAAAGCAAAGGCAATAAATCTGTGTTATATAAAGCAACATTATTTAATACTAATTCTAAAGCCAATTATGATATTGAATTAACAGAAAATTCTCAGGTAATAGTAACGCGCAATATTGATATTGCTAATGGACTGGTTAATGGAACACGAGCTATTATTAAATATTTAACTTCAGAAAGCGTTCTCATTCAAAAAGTCGATGGAGATATACACACTATAAATTATTACAAGGATTTTAATGATCTTAAAAAGACATCATATATATTACATATGCCAATTAAAACTAGTTATGCTTTATCGATTCATAAATCACAAGGTATGACTATTGATTCCGTGGAACTAGATTTGGGTTCTAATATATTTGCACACGGACAAACATATACCGCATTATCTAGAGCTAAAAATCTAAAATCAATCAAAATAATAAATGTAGATAAAGCTTCTTTTAAAGTTAATCCATATGTTAAAAAATTTTATCATGATATATTAGATGGTTGATAAAAAAGAAAAAAGAACTTTTAAAGTAGCTTCGTCGAATGTTGATGTAACTGGAGGTAGATACAAATCTGTTTCTCCTGATGCTGCCGCGAAAAAAGCAGGAACTAAATTATTTAAAAAGGTAGAAAAAAGCGCTAAACATAAAGCTAAAAAAGAAATAGTTTTTACTATTCAAGAAACTACTAGTGGAAACGAAAAAAAATCTTTTAAATATTCTGCTAAACGCGTAAAATTAGCAAAACCAAAAACTATATTTATAAACGGAACTCAAATAGTTTACAAATATAAAACTATGGTCAAAGCTTTAAAATAAATTAATTTTCATCTGACAAATAATCTGATTCGCAATCTGAATAATATTCATCGTAGTAATAATCACTATCTGACGTATAATATTCTTCGTTATACTCAAATTTATATTCTTCATCTTCATAATCACTTATAATATTGTCATAATCATTTTTCTTATTTTCGTAGTTATAATATGAATATTTATCATTGATCTCTTTGTAATGATGTGCAATATCATCTGTTTCCATTTCAAACAATTCTTTTTCCTTCTCAATTCTTCTCTCGCGTTGCGCAGCAGTAAACAAGCATTTGGGTGGATTGAATGTTTTGTTGAAATTATCCACCAAATGCTTCTTATAATATTCCATCAACTCACACTTGTTATACTTCGTGTTTCTATATGTCTCGTAATTATTAATAATACTTGTCATTCTATTATTCTTAATATCTCCATTAGACATTTTTTTAGACATCATATATGTAGTATATGCATCAAACAATTCCTTGATATTTTCAATTTCTACATTATTACCTACGATAATATCATTGGCAAACTTCTTGAAATCGCTGTAATCGATTTGCATAGTCATTTTAAATGATCTAATTATATATACTATTTGTATATCAATTTTTATTTATATACCTAAAAAATAAGTATTCGTCATTTTATGAAAAATAATTGGGATTTGTTTGGACATATTTGTAGTTGACGTCATGTTAATACGTGTTATTATAATGACAATCAATATACCTTATTTCCTTATAAAAGACATAAAATAGTTATTTATCCTCATTTTTTAAAGCTGCTTCAAGATTTCTAATTACCTTATTGACAATTTCATTAATTTTATCTAATTCAACATTATTAGAATGTTTATATTCCAATATAATAGTCTTATCCTTTTTATTAGCTTCGTTTTTTACCATCAATGATATTCTATTTGATATTTTATACTCTTTAATTATAGTTTCACTTATATTATCAATATTATTTGTACATGGAAATACATATTGTGGATATTTATCTATTTTATATCCAACTAAATACACTTCTTTATTTTTTAGCTTTATTATATTATCTACTTTTTTATTTTTGGCAATAACATATTGATTATCATTTGAAAGTTCATATATGTATGTTTTATCATCCATAAAATACATTTTATATTTCTCTTCCTTAGTTTTTTTATACAATTTAGATATTATATCTTCAACATTTTCGGGAGATCTAACGTCAATCATACCATCTTTTAGAAGCTTATTGATAAAATAAATCTCAATTACATTAATATTATCATCTTTAATATAGTCGTTTAAATTTATATAAACCATTTAATAATTAAATAATAAGCATTTTATATCATTTTTTATTAATAACATATAAAAAAATGATAGTTAATATTTATAATTAAATCATTCTAACTATGACCGACAATTACAAAATGCTTGATTTACAAGAAGAAATAGCAAGATTTACTAATAATAATGAAATAGTTATAGATAAAGTAAGCATTCTTGAAAATAATAAACATGAAGTTCGCAATCAATTTAGAGAATTGTTAATTAAAAATCTAAAAATACCTAAATTAGAAGCTACAGATTTAGAAATAGGAGTGTTTAATTTTACGATTGACTATGCTAATAATTATAAAATTCAACTATCGTGGAAATGTCAATTACTTATTGATACTTATGTAAATATTTCTAGAAGTATTTACGCCAATATTAAAAAAAATAGTTACATTGGAAACAAAAATCTTTTAAAACGTATGATTAAAAATAAAGAATTCCATCCACATATGTTGCCATATATGCAATGTCATAATATATTTCCAGAAAGATGGAATGAAATTATTGAGAAAAATCAAAGAAGATTCAAGGCGGCTTATGAAATTAAATTGGTGGCGATGTCTGATATGATTACATGTTCGAGATGTAAAAGTAAAAAAGTAAGTTATTATGAATTGCAAACACGTTCCGGCGACGAAGCATCTACTCTATTTATGAATTGTCTTATTTGTGGCAAAAAATGGAAACAATAATATTACTCATTATCCACTATTCTATATTCAAATAGTTCATATATTATACTATATGCAATACCATATACTATTTCACCTTCGTCGCTGTCAACGAAATCTAGAATTTCTTCGTATTTTTTCTTATTTAACACATAATGTTGAAGCGCTTTTTGTATACCATATTTAGATATTATATCTTCAACATCTTTTAAACTATATAGTGGTAATTTTAAATGCTTAAATATAAAATTTTTTAAATTGTTTTGTAACCATATTTTATTTGTAGATCGTATATCATTAATTTTTAAAAAAATGTCGTTAACAACATCATTATTCTCTGTTTTGCGTATTATTTTGTATTTTTTTTCGTCCATAATATTATTATATAATTATTTATATATCATTTTTTATTGATCAATAGTTATATATTCTTTTTCAATAAATACATTTTTAATGTCTCTTGTTATAATAGTATTCATTTTTTTTCAATATTTTAATACATTTTGATGATCCAATATATAAAAATAATTTAATAATTAATTATTAATGCAATCTTCCGTGTTTATAATATTTTATTTCGTTTTTATTTATTTGAGTGATATTTTTATATAAACAATTCCGGTTTATCTGTTATAATACCTTTTATTTTGGTGTTGCTCAAAGTTTCATAATCTTCTATTTTATTGATAGTAAAACAATATGTTGGTATTTTATTTGCACATAATTTAATATCTGCAAAATTATTATCATAGTAATTAATGAATATACCTTGGCATTTATATTTTTGTATACTTTTATACCAATTATTGGGTATTTTATCAACTATATATATGTAATCATTATTAGGGTATATAATATTGAGATATTTTAGTATTTTAATTGAATATGAGCAAATAACTATTTCTATATCAGTATATTCTTTGACTACATCTGTAATTTGTTTTACTACTACTTTTTCATCAATCCCATAGTTTTTAATTTCTAACATTAAAGATATACATAATTCTCTGCATTTATTTAAAAAATTTACTAACAATGGTATTTTTTCTTCACTATCTTTCAATATTACGTTTTTTATTTCATCATAATCATAGTCACAAACATTTCCTTGCATATTTGTTAATCTATCCAATTTTTCATCATGGAACATTATAGGAATTTTATCTCGTGTTAATAATACGTCAGCTTCAATAGTATTACAATTTATTTTTTTTGCTGCTATTATTGATGAAATAGTATTCTCATACGCGAAGGAAATAGCCCCTCGATGTCCAATTATACTATACATATATAATTTAATAACACATATAAAATCCCGATATTAACATAACTATTTTTGATATTTTTAAAGCAGTTTTTTTTAGTATTTTATTATTTTTAATCGCATAAATATTTATCAATATCAATGGTAATTGTAATAATGTAAATTTAATTGAGAATCCGTACGGAAGTAAGGTTCCTAACAATAAAAAAATCAATGCCATATTATTTGATGTTCTATGTCCATATAATACAGGCAGTGTTTTAATATTATTCTTTTTATCACCTTCAGTATCTAGTATATCTAATATAATTTCTTGCCACATTATTAAATTAAATAAATACAAAGTAACGGGAATTATATTTTGCATATTTCCATTAACTATAAGTGCCCCTGTTAATGGGGCTTGTGATATTATAAGTGCGACTACTGCATTTTTTATTAATGGTATTTTTTTAAATATTGGTGTATATAAGTATGTAAGCAATATGGTATTTGAAATAATATTTCGCACTACATAATTATTAATAAATGAAGTCAAATAATAACTCACTATCGCTAAGTACATTGAGTAATACAATACTTCTTCGATTGTTAATTCGTTATTATTTAATACTTTTAATGTCTTTGTATTATCTGTTCCTGATTTGTAATCATAATAATCATTTATTACCATTGAATTACTAGCTATTAAAGAACTAATTATTCCTATTAAAATAACATAAGGGTTTATTAGAACTGATAAGCTTTTCGTTGCTAAGTAACTACCAAATAAAGGCATTGAAAATTCGTATGGCAATCCTTCAGGTCTTGTTATTTTTATATAGCTATTTAATTTGTTTAAATGTGCAGGTTTTATATTAATATTTTTAGTTAATTTCATAGTGAACATATTAGTTGCTTTGAAAGCATAGATTGGTAATATTGAGAATATAAATAATAATATTTTAAGTTTCATTATTAAAGTATTGTTACATAAATTTTATATAAAAATATTAAAAATTGATAAGGGATTTTTAGTAAAATATTAACCATGTTCTCTAACAACGTTACTCAGATTCCCGTCGAATACACTACCGGTGACTGCAATGTCAAGATCAACATTGCTTTTGGTGAAGGCAAGGACTCAGAGCACTTTTCTGAAAGTGAGCGCAAGAGGTATACCGAAAATTATAATATTGAGGTATACGAATCAGGCGAAGGCGATACTTACATGAAGGGCTTTCGTGTTATTACCAACGAAGGACCGCTTGTTATTAATTTGCGGAACATCTCAATCATCAGCAAGGATGACAAATATAACGACTATGCTATTGGATTTGCAGTCGACAATAGTGTACCCGAATATGTAAGTGAGCATTCTACTATTCCATTCAATATTGAGAGAGATGGTACTCTATGGACTATCCCTGCCAATGATTATAATAACTACAATTTTGATCAAAATCCCAATGCTGATTATCAGTGGGTCGCAAAACGCGCTATTGACGACAATTACGAACCCACACAAGAAGAATTGGAGTTGGGTATGGAAAAAACTAGCGAATCTACTGGATTGATCTTTATCACATTAATGGTATTTAAGAAGCCTAAAGTAATCGAGCCTACTCGTGGTACTACTCGTGGTACTACTCGTGGAGTAACTCGTGGAGTAACTCGTGGAGGCGATCAGGTAGAAAGTGATGCAGCACGCTTTGGTTATGGTAATAAGGCTAATAGCTCTTCAAAAGTAAGTAGCTTTGAATATGCTGAGAATACTGAACGTTATGTATTGCCTGTAAGGTTGCGAATTAATAGTAAA
>Ga0209666_1000981_pt1 | contig 21899 bp, 47 predicted proteins | sample SaaInlV_125m_DNA_FD_184679 | JGI IMG/M metagenome (GOLD analysis project Ga0209666, IMG submission 184679) | Marine microbial communities from expanding oxygen minimum zones in the Saanich Inlet - Saanich Inlet SI037_S3LV_10m_DNA (SPAdes)... | ecosystem: Environmental > Aquatic > Marine >...
TGAGATGTTACGCAAGCCGATTGTACCTGTCCTGTTGCGGTTGACCTGTTTAGCCATGCGTTTTGTTTCGTAGATGTCGAGGTGTTTGTTTTGCATTGGGTCAATTTTGCGAATGGTATCCTCTGAGATGTTGCCCCAAAACTTCTCTGATGGCTCAACTTTAGTAATGGAAAAATGGCAGAGTTCTTTGTTCCACTCTCTACCCCAATCATATACGGCAGTGCATTGCACAATACCCTCTTTTGCCCATGAAGAATACTGACTGCTTGCCATGCCCAAACCTATGCTAGCTCCACGCTTAACGCTTTTGATAGACCAATTGCCCTGTAAGCTGTTGGGTATAATAGGGTTACGAGCGACAACATCAGCAGGAATGTCAAAAGTATCTCTGTGCTTACCTACAAATGGAGTGCCGTCTTCATTGGTAAAACCTAATGCAAGTTTCACCCATGCTTCAAAGCTATACCCATGATGGGAAGCTCCGTTTGTGTTAACATTGTTAAGGGAACGCTCGATGGCGGAGTGGTCAAATCTTTCTGCAAATTTCATAATAACAATAATAATTAAAAGGTTTTTTATGTCAAGTCATAAAGGGTTTTTTGTTGCAATAATCAACGAACACGCAAGAAATAAAATTGCTTCAATCATGAGTATAAACTTTCTGCTAGGTTTTTTCTGTTTTGGCATTCTTCTACGAATGTACCGAGGTTCTGTGCCCTTTCAACAATGGCGTTGAATTGCTCTTCTGTTTGGTAGCCAATGACATCATCGTATGCACCAAGCCGAAGCATATCGTTGCAAAAAAAGCAAGCAACTTCGTAAGTGCCTTCGTTAGAGTACGAATCTCCTCCATATACTACGGAGAACTGAAGCCCATTATCTAAAACCAAGTTGCCTTGGTGCGCATCCTCCAAATACTTGTGAGGTCTAAACTTAATATCTTTGAGTGTTTTCATAAGTATAATATGCCATGACTACCAAACTAATGCAAGAAAAAACTTATAAAATTACAACTTTTTTTCGGCCCGCCGCAAGTGCTTGATATACAGCGACTTAAAAATCGCCACGCGATTCTCAAGCAGTTGACCATCAACGACTTATGAAACAATTTGCTATTTGGATGCACTCAAAAAAAACTAGTAAAATAATTGAAAAAAAATTTGACTTTAGCTATTCTATTGTTTAGATTAAGATATGATTAAAGTTAAAAATGATAAAGTTAATGGGTTCATCGCCAAGGTGAACATCGTAGACCGCAAAAGCGGTGAGATTGTAGATCGTAATGTCGTCATGAAATGCGAACACCACGCATCAATTGAAGACTTGAATGCTGACTTGCTAAAGTTTGGCTTGCCTCGCAAGTTCGAGTTCGTTGAGTGGGTTGAATAAACCCTTAACGCTCAACAACTTAGGCGACAAAAATCGCCACGCGATTCCTAAAGCATTGGGCTTCAACGCTTTGAGTAACAAGAAGCTATTTAGGCAAGGCCCGAAAAAACTAGCAAAAATAATTAACTTTTTTCTTGCGTAAAGTTAAAAATAGGTTTAGGTTAAGGTATGATTAAGATTAAAGATGTAGTAGTTGATTACAAACGCAGAATCCTCCAAGTCGAGGGTTTCCACAAAGATGGAGCAGAGACTTTCGTTCTCGCAAGAATTTATCGCTCGCAAAAGCGTGTTGCTGTTCCGATGTCTTCAGTAAGGTTGCACCCTCTGTGGGCATAAACCCCTAACACTCAATAACTTAGGCGACAAAAATCGCCACGCGATTCCTAAGGCATTGAGCCTCAACACCTTAGGTAATGAATCGCTATTTGGCCGAGGCCCGCAAAAACTAGCAATTAGTAATCTGGCAGCATTGGCTTGCCTTGCACGACCCATGAGATTTCATCGGTCAGTTGAGTAAAAATGTCGTTGACATCATATTCCCATTTAGACATCGTTTTATAATCTTCGGGAGTAAGGTCTACCCCTTCTTGAAGTATATCGTTGATTTTTTCTTGAGCTTCACTTAATAGCTTACTCACTTCGTATCTAGTCATTGTGTTATTCATACTTTAAAAGTACCTCAGATAACCCCAAAAGTCAAGAAAAACTTTAAGAAAATTTCGCCACGCGATTTCTAAGGCGTTGAGGCTCAACACTTTAGGCGGTAAGTTGCTATTTGACTAACCGCCGTAAAAACGGGCTAAGATTTGATGAGTCTATAACGCCTTTTTTTGTCGCCCGCATTTTCTGCGAGGCGACGCTTCAGCAAGGCTTCGGCTTGCTTTTTATACATAGGTATGGTTTCTGAGAGCCAACCTGTTTTAGCTTGATAAGGGATGGATTGTAGTATAAGCATAATTTCCTTTCGTTTAAGATTCTAGTTCTGCCCAAAAAGCACTGCGATGATCCATGTCTACGAGATTTTCGTCATGATCGAAATCTTCGTCATCTTCACCTTCATTAGATTCTAATGACTCAAATTCTTCTTTGACATCTTCGTCAGTAGCCTCGATGAGTCCATGCTCGACAATGAGTTTTTCTGACAATACCTCTTCGAGTAAATCCTCAAATTCAGCAGATACTTTTTTATTAGCTTTGGAAGAGCTGGCGTTTTTGATAATTTCTAGTCTTTGTGATTCGTTCATAATTTTGATTCTATATATAGGGTTAATGTGAGTCAAGAAAAAAGTTTGGCAGTTCCGAAAAAAGTGAACCCTTTGATGTCATTCTCTTTGGCGAACTTTGTGGCAACTTTTACTGCTTTCGCTTTGGTTCTTTGTTGGTCAATCAATTTATCGTTGAAAAAAATATTGATGAATTGTTTGAAGTTTTCGTTTTGTTCAATCTTAAGCATACCTAAAACTTAATGGAATAAGCCCTCAAAGTCAAATAAAATCGAAAGAAAAGTGAAAATAATTTTCATCTTAAGTATATGCAAACCAACGACTTACAAAATCGCTAGGCGATTTTTAAGGGGGTATAGGTCTAGCCTGGCCGTATTTGGCGTATTTAGTAGCCAAGCCATTCCAACACCTTTTGTGCGGAATAGCAGTCTTTATCACCCATGTCCTCATAGAATTTGCAAATTTCTTCACTTGATGTAACTCCGTGCGAAGTTAACTCTTGCAATGCTCTATCTTGAGAAATGTCCATTGCATATGCTGAGTCGTAATAAGTGTCGCCCGATTCGAATAATAAGTTGTAATCTGTCATAATACTAATATGAATGAATAAATGTTTCTTGTCAAGAGTCTATACCTTCTTGAACAAATCCCGTAGCGTCTTTCTTTGCCATGCCCTTTTCGATAAGACCAACAACAACACCTTTCTTGTCAAGAAAACGCAAATCGGTTTCATCACCATTGACAACTTCAAAACCTTTCCATGTCTTTGGTAATTGATTGCGAAATACAACGGCAACATTACCACCCATCGCAAGAACCATCTCGCACTTTTTGTCATTATTCTCTGAGCGAGAAAAGGTTAAGTGGTAATTGGAAGGAAACTTTGCCTCGTCTTTGACAAATGGCTTGTCAAGGAAAGAACACATTCTTTTGAATGACTTTGTATAATCATAGAATTGAATATCATTGAAGTGTTTGAAAATGCTTGTACCCTTGAACAACTGAACATCTTCCCATGAAATGTCGCTCGTAAGATTGAGGCGAAACACAGCTTCCATCTCTTTCTTGAGGGAGCTTTTGATTGTCGAAGTAATCTCTTTGCATAGCTTAGTCATAAACTCAGCTTTACTCTCAAAGAACAATTTTGTCTTTGCAATGCGTGATTGCTGAACAGAATTCATTTGTCCACGACCAGCAGTGTTGAGGCATGATGCCGTGCAACCTTTGCTTCGCCATTGGCAAACTTCGTAACCTGCAAGATTCGCAGGGGCAAGGTGAATTCCTTTTGTGATGTAACCAAGTTTTTCTCCTTTGAGAATTTTTTGATTTCCTGATGTGAGTAGTGTTTTTGTAATCATATAAAGAATATAGTTAAGTTAAGTGGTTTATGCAAGCCTAAAAATCAAATCTTCGAAGAAATCTGTCTCTAACCCAAATTCAGTAACAAATGTATTCTCCCACTCAAATGGATCTCCACCCGTTGCGATATCTTCAGACATCTCACGAAAAAATGTTGCAGTTTGACGAATAGCGTCTTCTTTGCTTAATTGATCTCTTTCCATTAGTATTTTTACAATTCTTTTCATAGCAATCCTTTCTTTAGTGTTATATATACAATATATCGAAGGGGGCAAGGTAAGTCAACACCTTTTTTTATAAAATAGGCTTTTTTGCTTTTTATATCATGCAAAATATATGTTGATGTATAAAATAACCATTTATCAATCATCTAACCTATGATTCTGCATCTTTTATCATGCAGATTGGCACAAAATCGGCAGGCGATTTCCTAAGTCGTTTATAAATAAACATTTATACAAATATTTTAGCGAATATTTATTTATTTTTTGCTTGCAGTCGTGGGGTTTTTTAACTAGATTATATGTATGATAAGATTACAAGATATAAAAGATACCATCACCCAAGCACAATCCGATTATGTTATGGGCATAGTGAACCAAGCAGTAACAAGCATCGATGACCATGTCGGTGACATCATAGGAATCGTTGACGATTTGGTTTGTGAGCAAAATTGTACCGCCAGCGGATATGACATGAGGACTGGAATCAGAGATCTGACTTTTGAGGATGACGACTATATCCTCGAAGTCGAATTACCAACAAGATAAACGAAAGGATAATAATGAAAACACTCAAAGAAATCATGGCATCACCAAAACCACAGACACCTCCAAAGAAGGTGTGCATCACCGAAGCTCTTCGTAAGATAAAGGAGCGGGCTACTGAGTAGCCCCTCCAAAAATCGCCACGCGATTCTGTAAACAGTTAAGCCCCAAGGGTTTACCCTTGGGGCTTACTATTTGCCTATTTGGCGTTTACCCTATTAGGCTAGATACCTTGTCCGCCTAAAGGATTCTTTACCACTTTGCAGACGCAAAATGGAACCTCTTTTGACCCTACGATAAACTCGTTCTTTACCCTCGTTAGTATCCACAAAGGTTACTACCGAAGGAGAGTGGCTTTTGATCTTCGCAGAATAAGCCTTGCGTGATTGTCCGTCCTTCACAAGCACAGATACGAACTTGCCTTGAAGGTTGTTGAGTAATGAACTTAGGTTGTTATGCTTCATATGTTATTCCTTTCTTAGATTAAGATTTGGTTGAAAGTGCAATCCCGACTTCGCCATCGAGTACAGAGTGCAACGCATCTGAACGCTTAGGGAGTTGCATAACCCCTCCACGCAAGACTGCGGTAAATCCATTGTACAATGAATTCATATTGCGATCATTGAATTCGGGATGCTCGGGTGTTTCCCATTGCTTGACTACATCAGCAATCTTAGCCTTGCTAATTGCTCCCGCTTGATAAGCACGGATTACAAGGTCGTTAGCTTGAGAATTTGTCACCTCAAAATCTTTGTACGCATCAATGCGTTTGTCTTGAGTATTCCACATACCTGTTAGCTTGCCAATGGTGCGAGCGATAACTTGAGGGAGGTCAACCATGATGTTTTTGGTATGCCTACGAGCAAGCACGATTTCGTTATGGAAAATGAGGTTATCGCAAACGAACGGAGCGTCACCTGCACACAAACCTGCGGGAAAGCACTTGTCGTGAGCGTTACGCAAACCAAGGATAGTACCTCGTTCATTCTCATTCCGATCGTTATGGGCGATTTGAAATAAGCCAAAGTAGCGTTGACCGAACCTTGCAAGATTGTGATTCTCAGCAACTATGTTATATCCATTATCGTCAAGATGCGAGCGAACACGATCAATAAGGTAGCTATGGCTAATTGGTCGCCAAGACTCGGTTGCTTCGGGAGTGCGTACCGCACAAACCTCATCGAATCCTACTTTAGTGTGTTCTCCTCCGCAGATGTTTAAGTTTAGTCTGTTCATAATTTTCCTTTCGTTTGATTAAGTTATGTTTGTAATTATCTAAAATTTGCGTGCAATTGTCAAGCCTTAATTGTTATAATATTCATTTCCATGCTCTCTTAACTTGTCGTAAGCATCAGCCTTTTTTGCAATCGACTTTAGTACCGAACCCGCAAGAGCAATAGTCATAGTTTGCTTTTCAGTCAAGTCTTTCTCTACAGGAGCAATAAGAGTTGCGTAAATAATATCCATTGCTTGGTCAACGGCTTGGCTTGAAGTTATTGATTCGTTATCTTGGTAGGTGTCCTTAATATACATATTGTAACCTTTCTTTGTGTTTGAGTTTTCTAGGGATTGTGTTTTTCTTTGTGTTATGTGGTCTGCTCTTAGTAAAAAGAATTGGCTTTCTTACTTTTATCATCTTTTGCATAATTATAATTATGGACTATTCCGAGGTAATTGCAAGAAAAAAAATCTTAATTCGACACTTTTTTTCATTTTACATTCAGCAATTTACGGCTATATATTCCGAAATCTCCGTTTAAAAAGTGGCACAAAATCGGCTGGCGATTTTCATGCCAAATACTATTCTAATTTCGTATTTGTATTAAGCACAAAAAAAGGGGGGGTCCGCTACGCAGACCCCCCCGATATGAACACACTACCCAATAAGGATAACTAGACTACCGACCCATCGACTTGAAAATTTTCGATTTTATCTAAAGCGAACGCCTTAACATACCCATGGTCATTGTTGACACGAGCAGATAAATAACGCTTACCCTTGTGTTCGACAATGGCTCGGTTACTCATTGTTCCCCATACCCTGTTGTCGCCCGCAGAAGCGTTTGCTCCTACTACAACATTACGAGACGAGCCGTTATAATCAAAGCTGACTATTGCAGTTCCTCTGCTCAAAAGGTTTTGGATGGTGGTTTCTATTTTGGCTATTTTCTTATTCATGGTTCTATTATCCTCTATTAGTGTTGAAATGTCAAGCAACTTTTTTCAAGAGTTGCAACTTTTTTTGATTTTCTGCTCGTTCGTTTTTGATTCTACGAATGGTTGCGATTGCGTCCAAACCTTTCTCAAAATTAAGGCAAACTAAATCGGTTTGATTATCATAATCAGTATATTCAAACCAAAGCTCCCAAAGGTCTGACTCTTCATCGTAGTTCGGCTCTTCAAGAGGGAGTTTTGTACCCAATTCGTCTTTATCGCAGATTGCGTCAATATATGCTTCGTTTTCCATAATTATGCGTTGTAAATAGCTTTCTGCATTTCTACATCAACTTCGGAGTCTTGACCAATGCCAAATACCTCTTCAAGCATCCGATATTCTTTTGATGAAATAAAGCATTGGCGAACATAGTCAATGTCATTATCCTCGATATGTTTGATTCGTTTGACAACCTCACAAGCCCTCACTTTTTCACGAGGCATACCTCCGTACTGAATAATAACTCCTGTGTTTGGAAAATGAGTCGCCAACTCTTGCATTTGCGTTTCGTTTATGAATCCCATTTGGGAAAGTATCTGTTTTAGTGTTTGCATAATTTTTTCGTAATAAGGGTTTTTGTCAATACCAACAATTATAGTAAACTTTACCACCTTCTGTCAAGGCTTTTTTTGCATTTATCACAAAAGCAATGTCTGTATCTTTGTACCAATACTCGTTCTCAGGAAATGGATCGCCATTTTCATCATTCCAAAAATAAGAATCATTGCCAAAGAAAAATCCGCTTGATTCGGGTAATTCAAAATTCTCGATTGCATCTGCTAAATCATCTAAATCTTGTTCTGTAAGTTCTAGGGGTACGCAGTTGAAATCTCCCATTGGAGCACCATCTGTTTTTGAGTCGGGTCTACCTTTATCTTCCCAAAGTTGCTCCATCCAACCTTGCAACCGATTATGTTTTCTCCAATCCGCCAAAGGAACTTCTTCTTCCCCTTTGACTGCGTAAGCGTATTGATCTAATCCCATAATTTTTTCCTTTCGTTTAGAGTTGTGCGGATTGCATTGATCCCTCTATCATAGCTTCTCTTTCGAGGCTTTGCAAGTCTATAATGATGTCTGCAAGAACTTCTTCTGCGGATTGAGTAGTGAAGCCCTTGACTCCAACTTTATCACCTTTCTCAAGGTTCATTCTGTCAAATGGATCTGCGTAGCGAAGATTTCCTGCTACGATTTCTGCGATTTCTTGTCTAATTTGCGCTTGATTCATAATACTGCCAATACATGGTCTCCTTCTAGTTTAACTGCAATAGAGTAATCTACCATTTGTTCTGTGTCTTTGTCAACAAAATTCTTATACTTATATGGATTATATGTTACAGGTCTAGCGGTTGAGTGATTCTTCTCCCAATCTAAATCTATCCATTTTTCTATGTAACCAAGTACGCCCGCATGAACATTCTTTCTTTTCTCCGTTAACACTTTTTCCCTACCATTTTGATTGACTTTGAAAGTGCAACTGTGCATGGTTATGTTTTGAGTGTGGGTCTTGACTAAACCATCTTGCTTAACGCTCCAACAATCTCGGTGAAGGTTTTTGTAAACAAAGACGGGTTTGTTAAGGTTTAGTTTGTATCTATTTTGTAACTTCTTAGTTAGTGGTATCATACATGTTAGTTTGACAGTTTTTTGCGTTAAGTCAACCCTAAATGCAAAAAAAATCGCCTGGCGATTTTGGGAGGCTTGGCCTTGCGAAATCTATATTTAGTTCCTATTTGTTATGGCCGCAAAAAAACCTTGCCCCAGAAGGAGCAAGGTAGTTTTGGGCCAAGCAAGGTACATTGTCTTGATTACCGAATCGACATGCTCCTTACCGTATCTTTCGCCAAACCAATCAACTGCATCGAAATAATCTTCCAGGTCTTGCGCGGTCATTTAGTCCATGAGATTCAGGTAAACCATATACATGATAAGCCCGTAACCCAGAAGTTCTACTACTGCCCCGCCCACTTAGAGCACCTCCACAAATATAGGAGTACGATCACCAAAGTGAGCACCCTCAGTATTGAACCAAAAATATTCTGAGGCTTCCTCGAAATCCATACCATCTCTGTCAATTAGGATCTGTATACATTTATTGAGATCATATACGACTCTACCTTTTGAATCTGAGCCAATAATAGCTTCATCGTATTCGTTGTAGTAAATTGCCTCATCATCAAGGCTTAAGTGTTCTAGCTTTGTTTCTGTTTGCATAAATTATGCCTCCAAGCAGTATGACCAATAACGAGAGGTTCTACGATTCTGCACTTTGTTCCAATAGATTTCTCTAGCAACATTTGGTGCAACATCATAACGCTCGCAACGCTCAAGCCACTCATTTTCCATCTCTTCGTACTGCTTTGTGGAACTAGCGTGACCCTTCTTGAGGTCATGCCCCATGAAACGCAAGAGGTGAACATCTAGACAACATAGTTGTGCCTCGGTAGGAAATCCTAGGGCAAGTGCATATGTAGTCTTAGCAAGACCTAAACCATAAATGCTACCAACAAGGCGATTTCTGCATTCTTGCCAAGTTTCACCTCTTTTCTTGTAAAATTGCTTTGGGTTAGAACGAAACTTTTGCACCAATTGCCAAAGACCTTTGTTTCTCCGTTGATTAATGCCAACTCTTGCGTGATCGATCATCGCTTCAAGTTTTGGCTTAGATAAAGTCCATGACAAATCTGCCATTGCTTCATTGTAGCCTCTGACATTGCTCTCCCATGTGGTATGAACACTCATAATCGCAAAGACCCAACGAGCAAAGTACTCTGTATCATCTTTGATTGTGAGGTTATCCCAATATTCTGTTTCTCGGTCTACTACATTAGGATTAAGGTTTGCAAAGAAGTTATCGACTTTTGCAAATCTATCTGATGCAACAAGGATATCTCCATGACGAGCTACACCCTCTGAAACATTTGGCGTTGTGGTTTGAGTTTGTTTTGTTTTCGCAACTTTATCTTTTTTGGTAATCATATTCATAATATAATGGAGTTAGTGGGTTATGTCAAGCGTTTCCGTAAGAATACTTTGTCCAAACTTCTAGATCAAAATCTGCCACACTTTTGCCTTCAAATCTTGCTATGCTTCTGAAAAGCTTGGAAAACCTTTCGTAGACTTTTGGGTTTTGAGGGGTAGACTTTGGAACATCTTTGTAACCGAAATCAGTTAGGAACCTAAGGATATGTGTATCTAGCACGGGATCATCGAACTTTTCGACTGAATGCGTAAGAAAGAACCTACTAGTCTTTGTGCTTATGCCTCTAATCGATTGCAGTTGATCAAGAGTAGATTCTTCTAGATTGTATGCATCAAGCTTTGAAATAACATCTACAAAACTATTGTACCTTTGTCCATATGGAGCAATTCTATGTTCTTGCATTTCATCCCAAAGACTTCCATCTTCTTTGGCGGATTCAATCAAAACAAAAGGTTCTTCTGACTTAAACCTTTTCTTAAGTGAATTCAAAAATCTATCAAGCTTAGGAGCTTCAATAGTGCTTTTTTTGCCCGCGACGCAAATACAGAATAAAAGAAATTCTTGCAGTTCGGACTTAGTTCGTTTATAGTTAGTTACTTTTTTTGGATCAATCATTTTAGCATGGGTTAGTTGTTTTTATTCGTAATCCCTAAATGCAATAGCATATGGGAATCTTGGTACTCCATCAGGAGTTAGTTCAAAGAATTTGATTGTTGCAAGTTTGCCAATGTAATCATCTTTGTTTTGTAAAATCTCTGCAAGATAATCAAATGAGCCTTTTATGTTAGAGTGAAAAGTTTTATCCTCTTTGGGACAATAACACACCAAATGTTTTGCAGTTCCCCCTCTGTTTCCATTACCTTCTTCAATGTCTACAACTTTATACTCTGCATCTTGAAATTCTTTGCGTTTGAGCAAACTCTTACTTCTTTTGCTTTCGTAGGGGCAATTTAGTCTTACCATTTGCCCTTCGTATCCTTCGTCTGCATAACTTCCGTAAAACAAATCTAAGTCATCGTGATTCTTGCAAGATGTAGGATGCACTAACTTTATGCAATCTTGTGTTGAATCATCCATGCTCATATAGCAACCTTGAAAGTCAAACATTCTTGAGGCAAATGGGGTTGACTCATTGTTCCAATCTTCGCTAAATCGTGGAATATCATATATCCAATACTGAACCAATTTCTCTGCCTCGTCAAGCCTATCTGCATATGCTCTTAGTTTTTTCTCCCATGTTTTTTCTGTCTCGCTTTTGCTTCTCGTTGGTCTTTGTTTGCGAACAAGAGAAACTATCTTGTTGAAGTCGTGCTTCAAATCGTGATTGTACAACTCTCCGTCCAAAATAGCATTAGGGTACTCGTTGAAGAATCCTCTCAATGCCTTACATATATGAGGAATCATATCAATTCTTGTACCTTTGCGTGTTCTAGCGACAACCTCCCAATTTTCTGAACGAATGATACAACGAATACCATCTAGTTTTGGTTGACTCCATACAGCAATGTTATCTGAAAAAGATTTGTCGATTTCCTTTTGTCTATCTTCAAATTTTTGTGCAAGCATGGGTTCATAAAATGCAGTTGTCTCTGCTTCTTTAGGGGTTTTTGCATAACCCTCTTTAAGTTTCTTTGTCCATCTAGCTTTTGCTTCAACTAATGCTTGTTCAACATCAGTTGTGGCATTTTTCTTGCCTTCATTCTTGCTAGTTGCAGTCGTTGGTTTATCGCATCGAATTTTACCTCCAACTAAACCCTTCTCAGCGTAGAAAGCGTTTCCATCAATTACCATCGTCCATTCTCTCAGCTTGCCAAGAGAATCAATTTTATAGAGTTTTTCAAGTCGTTCCATAGTGTTCATTATGTTCATATCTTACTTAATGTCAAGCATTTCTTTCAGTTGATCGTATACTTTTTGTTTGCTTCCTTTGAGACCAAATTCTTGTTTTATGATTGAGTAGCAGGACTGACCTCTTCTCTTCATTCCTAAAGTCTCTAGCTTTAATCCTCTGAGCAATACTCTTGCTCTGAATTCTTCAATTTGTTCGGGTTGTGTGATTATCATTGTAGTTTTCCTCCGTTTGGTGTTACATTTCTAAGACAAGATTGCTGACCTTTGCGAGAGGTAATTGTCTTAGCGTGGTTGAAACTATCTGCACTAGCATACTGCACAAGAATTGGAGTGCTTTTATCTAAGTAAACCATCATACCCTTGCGAGGTTGAGATGCTAGTTTTTTCTCGTGTTTTTGGATCGAGGCTTTCATGTCGGCAATAAAATCTATCATAAATATAGTATCTCACAATTAAGGGTAGTTGTCAACCCTAAATGAAAAAAAATCGGCTAGCGATTTTCGCAAACCCTTTATAATCAACAACTTATTATTTATATTATTTACGCTTGCAATATTTACAATTTTCTTTTCCGAACGAACATGATTCTTTATTATTATCTACCTTATTTATATCAATAGCTTTTGTAAGTTTTACTATATTTCCATAGGGATCAATAGGGACTGCTCCAAACCCATGTAGGCTAGAACACAATTCACAACCTTTCTTAATTTTGCCATTCACTACGATTCCGCCAACCCATTCAGGATGCTCGTTTATTATGTTGCAGTATTTATATTTACAATTTTTATTATTTATATAGCACGAACTGAATAAAAAAACTAATAAAATTATATATTTCATATTATTGCTTTTTTTGTTTATCTATCTTTGCTAATATTTGTCCATGACGCTTGATTCGGAAGTCCCAACTAGGGCGGTCACATTCTAGTGATCCATAGTCCCGAAATTTTTTATTATTGATATAATGACCATTCTCTATGTTTCTTCGTATTTGGCTATTTCTTGTGCAATTTGCTGAGTTCATTATTTTGTCCTTATGCTTTGTATTCCTTGTGGTTGATTAAGAAATTCATCTAACACCTCGTTAGAATCATTTTCGCTAAATTCGCCTTCAGTCGGTTTTTCGGGAACCTCTGTTGTTTCGATCTCTAATTTATCTGAAATTTTTGTTATTTTAGATTCAAGACTCATTGACCCCATTTGTAGAATTGAAATTTGTTTTTCGACTTCATCAATCTTTCGCCCCAAAATATTGAGCTTACGAAGGATTTTAGTCAAGTCATCTATTCCATCTTTCATTATGTATAATATATAATAGAATATTACTTAAGTCAATAAATTTATAAGCATTTTATTTTATATTTTTTTATATCAAAGTAAATACATTGTGAATGTTTCATTTCTTACTATCTCATTCATCTCTAATTTGATCTTACTACTCTTGCTTAGTGATACGAATACTTGACCCTCTCGATAGGTTCGCTCTCCGAGTTCATATAAAAAGTTATTTCTACTAAATTCGTCTTCCAAGTATTTATTCGCATAAGTAGCGATAGTTATTTGGAATTGATTTTTTGGGGGAATCGCAGAGATATTTTCTGCCGTTGTCCAATCCACATGAAGATGACCTTCTTCTTGTAGATACAAAGAGTCGTTATTGTTATTTGAAACAGATAGGATCTTACATTTGGCTCTTCCTCCGTAATTATGAAGAACCCAATCCCATATTCCTCCTTCTACTAAAGTTTTGATTGCCTTACTCGGCTTCGTTTTGGTAGCACTCATCTATTCTATTATTTATTTTATTTGCGATAAATTCAAATAAAGTTTGACCTTCCCACATCAAACGCATTTCTCTCTCTTCTTCGTTTATTTCGGCTTTTGCCCAAAAAATAATACTATCAATGCAATCTTTCTTATATTCTAGTAATTCAATCATTTCTTCATCACTAAATATTTCTGAACTATCGTTTATTTCTCTTTCTGTTATTTCTAATATTGTCTTTAGTCTTTCTATTACTTTCATATTATTTGTCTTAGTTTCTTTTGTGCTTCAACTCTTGAATCATTTTCTCTGTTTGATCTAATGCTCCTTGTAAATCTCCATTATTTGCAAACAGGTGAATCCTCCGCAAGTCAGCTTTCATAGCATCTATCCCTTCTTCGGTCATGTCGTGGGAGGCGTTGTACATCAAACCTGCTAGGGCAAGTCGCTTGTCTACTATGTTTTGCTTGAGTAGTTCTTGATCTTTCATGCTTTTATTATTGCAGTAGAGCAAGATGGAGTCAAACCAAATCGTTCAGAAAATTAAGAAAAATACCAGATCTGCTTAGAGTACGCCGAAACTGCACGAAAATTTTCGTTCAATTATTTGTGCATCAAAAGTCCTAGAAATGATTGATAAACTTATTTGTTCATCAATTTGATTCACAAGTGGGGCAGGCTTTATGGTTGTAAGGACATACATCATCAATACAATCATTATTTGCACAACTTGATATAAAAAATAATAAAATTAAGATTAGTGATTTCATTCCGTAATATTTATATGTTTATACTCTAGACACTTATTTGAGATGTGTCGATAAAACGGCAAAATATCGACATATATATTATTTGATAAAAATTTGTTTGTAATTCGCGGCTACTTACGAGGTATTCCAAAACCACAAGGAAAGCCATACTGATTTCTTTCTTGGTCATTCTTATTTGGCTCGCTCGCTTTATTATTTGAATTTTCTTTTTTATTATTTGAATTTGTGTCGCCACGAACTGCACGAAAAATTTTGTGAAATAAACTTTTATTATTATTTATTATTTTCATATTATTTGAGATTATTATATTCAACTATACAAACATTATCAATTATATTATTTCGTCATTTATTATTTACAATATAGTCAAGTATATATAATACAAACAAAACTAATATTATTTGAATTGTGGGTGTCATATTTTATTTTATATAATTTTGAATGAAATTTGCGGGGAACTTAATTGAAAGAGAAAAGCCGTGGTGGTAGTAAACAAAAAATTATTATCTTAAATCTTAAACATTATATTGTTATATACTCTCTTATATTCTTTATATATATTATTGTTTATGTATAGTTGTGATATGATTGGGTTGATGTTTATAAAAGGTTTCTCTTATTTTATTTGAAATTATGTTATTTAAGGGGAAAACAACTAATTTATAATACTAAAACAATTTATTTATAATTATATTTACAATATATTTTGAATTACTCGATTTATATAATGTAAGAAATAATTTTCTATGAGTGATAATGAGTAGAAAATGTTATTTACTTAATTTCCAATAATTTGGATCATTCGACTCTTTCCAATCTCCATATAAGTTCTTTCCAAGTCCTTCATGCTCATCCATAGAGTCTTTAAGATGATCCATTGCTTGCTTCTCTTGGGTTGCCGAAAACATACCTCTAAAAGAAAACTGCAAACTATCTTGAATGGATATATCATTATAATTTTGCTTATTGAATAAAAATCTATTTGTCCTCTTTAAGTATTGAATGAAATTTTTCTTATAACTATATCCTTGAGGTTTTGAATCTGACCATACTTTATATGGAATAAATGCCTTGAATAGATTTGAAAAAATTCCACAAACTCTATAATAACCGATTATCGAGCAAACAAATAAAACTATTGCCGTTGCCCAAAAGCCTAATAAAAAAGCAAAAACGGATGAGGCAAGAAACCCCAATCTTACCCCAATCCGTTTAAGCATACCCCTTATGAATTTAAGGATAAAGATATAAGAGTGTCGTGAATAAGATGCCTAGTCTTATGATCTAGGATTCTTCCATCTTCATCCGTTGGATAAAATGAAACAACTTGATCGAAATCAAGATTCAATACCTCACTAATTGATGCGAGCTTTCTATAAATACCAATTTCTCTGTATTTAAGGATTGCCCATACTGCATCCACTTGAGCGTTCGTTGCATTATTTAACGCTACATCCATTACATTTACTTGTGCTTGTACATTTGTCATAATTTTTATTTGATTAAAGTTTTTGTTATATTAGATTACTAATTGTTGTGAGAATGGCAAATCTTCATCTTCTGAGACTTCGTATCCAAGATCAACTACGATCTCTGCGATTCTCCTACAAGTGATTGATTCACCTTTCAGTCTGCTTTGAATTTGCTTAAGCGAAGGGTTTGTTCCTTCCTCATGTCTATTCTCTACATAATTGCGTATAGCTAAAGTTAAACTATCTGCTTCCCAATCTGAGTCGTCTACATCATTTTCTGTATCGTCATCATCATTTGAGCCATAAATAGGCTTATTAGCCTCGTAGACTGCCCTAGAAAGCTCTTTTCGAGAATCTGTGATGTCTGCAACCACTTTGTACTTGCTGACCCTTAACTTTTGAAACTCGCAGTCTGTTGGAACACTAACTGCATCTTGAGGATCAAACTCGACAAGCAATAGTTTGCCATCTTCTCTTGCCCAATTATTCGCATAATCGTATGAGCCTACATGAAGACCGAAGCTACAATGATGATCTTTGTTGTCGTCTACACATCTACGAGCGACTTCAATAGTCGCACCAACCTCATTCAGAATTTGATGGCGAGAATTTGTCTCTCCTTGAACAACAATAGTGTCTGCATTGCCTGTTGAACTCCAATAATCTCCTTGAACACCTTTATAGCCTAATACCTTGCCATCGGGTGTAATTGGTAAAGATTTGTACCCCAAGAAAGTATAGAGTTGATCGACAGAATTAGAAGAAGAATTCTTCATCAATCGAGAAATATAATTTGTAATTGGAGTCGAGTCCTTCATTCCACTCCTTAACATTTCTAGCAACTTGTCAACCACAACTCCATGCAGTCTATGTTTACCCTTGTAGTAAACAACTTCGTCACGAACTTCTACATCGCCTTCAACAAAGTCTTCGATTGCACCTTTGATGTCTAATAGCTTGCCAACATCTTCGTATCTTGCATCTAACAATGCTTGGCGAACTAAGGTAAAGTTTGCGTTATCTTTTCTTACCGAATAAGGTTTTCCGTCCCAAAGAATGGTGATGGAATCCTCGCTCATGTTATATGGTACTTTATTCATTTTTCAATCTTTCTTTTCAATGTTATTTATATATTATGGTTGATTTGGTTGTAAATGTCAAGATTTATTTTGCTGATCGACAAGTTTAATGTACTCAACGATGTTTTGAGCAAAGTTGCCTTCTTCCATGTTTTTCCAACTGCTGATAGAATCAGAGATGTTGATGAGTAAAGCGTACTTATCGCAAATTCTTTTGCAATCATCTTCTAAGTTTTGTGCAGAATAAACAATCGGAGCAATCTTATCCAATGCTTTTGGATGATACTCTTCTGCCATAGATACTAAAGATAGATTTGCTTTTTCTCCTTGATCTCTGAAATTCTCGAAAGATTTATAATCTGCATAAACTTGAGAAATCTCATGCGACCCACAAAGATTATTGCGTAATACTCTTGAAAGAGTATTATTGACAAACAAATTGGATAAATTCCTATAAGATTCCATTTTGTAAACCTTGTCGCTCATTTCTTTCTGTCTGCGAGTAAACTTAACTGCTTTGGGATGAGCCTTGCAGTATTGCAAAGAAATTTTCTTGCAGTAATCTGTAAACTCTACCCATGAATCATCTAGTTGCTTTACATCTTTATTACGAACTCCATACAACTTGAAGTCTTTATCAAATGATCTGATTGATTTACACTTGCGAACTAAACCTCCCAAATTCCAAGAATAATGCGATAATTTATATGCAGTAATTGCAATATAAACTTTGTTTTTGTGAGTGATCTTACTAGATTTATCTTCATTGATCCAATGATCTGCTTGCCTGTAATGACTTCCATCTAGCTCTAATGAGAACATCGCTACATCTGATCTACTCTCTCCACTAGCCCTTGTTCCTTGCTTTAACTTTGCCTTATCAACAGAAGAAAGATTGCGTCTGTTTTCGGGTAAAATTAAGTCGATTTCCCATGTGTCTGTCATGTGCTTTTCACCTTCGTCTGTCGCACCTTTGACAGAAAAAATGTGAGTTACATTAGGATTCTCGTTGAATAAAGTTCTTGCTCTCAATGCTAAACCATGTTGAGTAGCATCGTTGATAACAAGCATTGACTCTTTCCAAGCTAAAGCCCTACTGACTTTTTGAGTTCTTACTTTGTAACCATCTGTCGCACTAGAGTCATCTGTTTTTGTGTACTCTGTGATGATTAAATCTTCTACCATGCCATACGGACGATCAAATGCTGATGAACGAACTTGAGTGCCTTGCCAAGAAAAGCTATTGCGAAAAACATCTTGTAGACTACTTGGAAGTGCGTTCATTACTTGAGCATAATTACACTTTGCTTCCCATAAATCCTTTGCACCTTCCAATTTTTCTTTTGCAATCTCTTCGATTTGATCTTTAACCTCTTTCGCTCTTAACAATAAAGATTTTTGTGTGGCTTTATTGTACTCTAATGACTCTCTACTATGATGCAACTTTAATCCACCAATAGGGAAGTTCATATAAAAATTATTAGATTCAATTAAGTCTTTGAGTTTATCTGCATCATCTCCAAAATCAATAGCAGACGCATCAATAGGATACGCAACTCTACCCATGATTGCATAAGACTTTGCTCCATAAGAATATCCATAAGAATATCTGTTGTGTCTTTCGTGAGTTCCTAAGAAGAACCACCCATCACCTTCAAGCAATGTATCTAGCTTTGGGAAAAAGTCATCTTCAATACCTTTGAACTTTGGCAACTCATGTTTTGGAAAAACTTTAAAGAAAGATTTTACTTCTTCTCTGAATTTTTCTACATCTGAATCTGCTACTGCAACCTCGACAGATAAACCTGTTGGTTCGCTAGAAGGCTCTTCGCAGAGTTTTATAATTTTTGTGTCATCATCGTCATTGACAAAAACATCATAAGATGTTTTCTTTCCACCATGAAAAGAAACACAAGTGAAGTTGTTTCCATAAGATAATGGAGCAAACTTACCTATGCCGAAAGCACCGATATAATTATTGGAATCTCGCTTTGTACTTTTGCCATACTTTGAATACAATCCAAAAATATCTTCTTGACTCAGACCCCCACCAAAATCCCTTACTGAGAAAACAGGGTTAAGGCTTGAGGGGATTGAGATTTCTACACTTCGCTTTGAGGATGCTTCTGCGTTTGCATCAAGAGCATTTGCAGTAATTTCTCTGATAACTGCTAAGATAGGTTTAGAGTAATTGTTACGAAGCAAACTTGCTACATAACGCATATCCTCTGCATCTATTGTGCAATTAACTGATTGAAAGTCGTGAGACTGAACGGCTCGTTTGTTTTTTTCTTTTGCAATAATCATTTCTGTTTTGGTTATGGGTTTTTTATTGTTATGATCTAATCATCTCAAATTAAGCAACCATTGTCAACTCTTTTTTTTGTTTGTTACCTAAAATCCTAGTAGCCAAGAAGTAACGAACTTCCATTACAATGTCGATTTGCTCTTGGCATGACCTTTCGTTCTCGGCAGAGAAGTTATGAAACTCAATGCAATAACCTTCTAAATTAGGCTTTACATCACCTACTTCGACCGCAACCCAATTCCCATTCGCATCATGCTTCCACTCTTTTGCTTGGTGAGTCGAATATAAATAGACCAAATTATCAAAATGTCTGCGATAATAAAATCGAGAGTTTTGGTTTTGGGTGCGGATTGGTCGCCTATCATAGATATTTATCTCTGCATTAGGAAACGCTTCTCTAGTATTATTGAGCTTGACAAAAACGCCAAAATCATGCTTGCCATAAAAATCTCCTTTATTTTTGTATGAAATTATATTTATCTCGTCATCCATACCTTTTGTCAATAAGTTGCTTTTGAAGTAAATATCATTGGGAGTGAATGAATTCCAATTTATTCTTCCTTGTGCTGATTCAAAATGTTTCATAATTTTTCGCTTTCTGTTAGATGTTAGTTGATTTGATTATGCCATAAGCCTAGACTTACTCCGCAAGTATGTCAACAAAAAAAATAAATCGTTGATATTGAAAGAGTTATGCTAATTTGTGTATTTCGGTAAGAAAGTTGCTACCCCACCTATTGCTCCACTCATCGTACACAAGAGGCATAACCATGATCCTTGGCTTGCAAGGAATATAGCGAAGCCTATATTTAGCACACTTAAACAAAAAAGCATCTTACCTTTAGAATTTAAGTTGTGCCAAGAGTTCATTGAGGCTTCCAATAAACTCCTTCTTGCAAAACAAACTCAACCCTGTCATCGAACTCTACATCATATCCAACGAGTTCATGCTCGCTCAAAGCGTCACCCCCATCTTCATAAAAGAATTCTTCAACATCTGTTGCATAAACTTCACTAATTGATTTTACTAAATTTTTCATATAATTATATTTCTTTCTATTGTGACCAATCAACATCTTCAACATCAGAAATGTGTTCGCTGAATATGAAGTTGTGTAGGTTAATTAAGTCTAATTTACTACAATGTTCAAGATAGTCTCTGATGCTATCCCCTATTTCACTTACCGCTACTTTTGCTTCATTCATAAAACTATCTCCTTATTTGTTTCTAATTATTTGTGCGATTAAAATTAGATTGCGATTAAGCTCTTCTAACTCTTTTGTTATATTTGCGAGATGACTCTCTTGCGTTTCTTTTTCCTCACTCATTTAATGATATACTACATTTTTGCCTTCTTCATTCTTGTCGAGTAAACCATCAATCAGATCAATAATTCCCCAAGCAAGCTCTTCATCTATTGGTTGAGGTGGACGCTTGGTATCGTGCCAAACTTGAGTAAGCAATTCATCTCTTTGTTTTTTTAGTAACTTATAATCTATATTCATATTTGTTTTTATTTTGTTGTTGTATAATTTTCAAAAAAGACTCCAATTTCTTCGTAAAACTCTCTTACAAATTCTACTGCTTTGAGAACTCTAAAGGGCTGGTCACTAACCAATTCGGAATCCCCTAATGCAGACATTTCTGCCTCATTCAATACAATTTCTAATGCTTCTTGTAAATTCATAATTGTAATTCTGATTGTAAGTGCGATGGTCTAAATTGAATGTAAATCTTTTCTTCAACTTTATGTAAAATGTTGCTTGCCTCTTCAATGTCTGCAAGAAGCTCGTTGCCAACTTCTGCTCCTGAGTAAATGTCGTCCACCATTAGTTCGCAACTGCTAATTATTTGCAAAAGTTTCTCTCTGCTATTTTCTTGATTCATCTTGTTATTGTATCTATAAGAAAGTCTTCGTGATTATCAAAGTAAACTCTTTGAAAAGGTCTGTCAAGCTCTTTATTCCCACCCTCTTCATCTAGCATATTTTGTAGGCATATAATTGATTCATGCAAACAACCTACTTCTTCGGGAGTGTACTCCTCATGGAACTGACCCATTCTTTGATAGTGGTCTAAACAATCTAACGCGTTTTGTAATGCAATTATTTCTTTATTTTTAAGTTTCATATTAGCTATCTATTTTTATATTTGATTCTTGAGTTGCAACAATAAGTAATTTTATTTGATCTTCTTTGCATTCTTTTCCAAAAACCTCGCAGACTTCATCCATCAACTCTCCATGTTGTTTTTTATTTATCTCAATCCAAAAACAATTTTGATCTTTTGATTCTACAATATCCCAACCAAATTCTAAAAGTCTTGATTTTTGATATTTGGTTAATCTCATTTAATCCTCTGATGTAGCAACTACCAATAACTTAATAGAACCTTTATCCCCTGTCAAGCCAAACTGCTCTGCAATCTCACCAAAAACTACTCCATCATCAGCACTAAATGAAACCCAAGAGCAATTCTGCTCTTTGCCGTCAACCTTATTTATAATCAAATCCCAATCATACTCTTTTAGCATTTCTCTCTGTTTATTTGTCAATTTCATTTTGAGTTTCTTATTTCCTTTCTTGTTCTGAGGTTATGTTTAAGGTAAACTTTTCTGCCGTAGTTGTCAAGTTTATTATAAGCTACTGCAAAACCTAAATCAGAAAGTGACTGAAGATCCACTTCGTCAAGAGACTTTTTCTTCGTCATATTATTGA
>Ga0209666_1000988_pt1 | contig 21799 bp, 15 predicted proteins | sample SaaInlV_125m_DNA_FD_184679 | JGI IMG/M metagenome (GOLD analysis project Ga0209666, IMG submission 184679) | Marine microbial communities from expanding oxygen minimum zones in the Saanich Inlet - Saanich Inlet SI037_S3LV_10m_DNA (SPAdes)... | ecosystem: Environmental > Aquatic > Marine >...
GGGGGAGGGGGGAGGGGGAGGGGTGGTGGTGGCCCCACTCGGTGCGGGCACCAGCGGAGCCGGGGAGCCGGGGCGCCGGGGAGGCGGGATGGCCCCTTAACGCGCCGTGGTCGCTTAACGCGCCGAGTACGCCATCTGGGCGTGCTGGGCCAGCTCGAGCGGCACCATCGTGTCGCGCGCCGCCTTGAGCGAGACGGACTCGCCCCTGCGCCAGCGGGCGTCCTGCCAAGAGAGGGACACGCCAATCGTGAGTGGGATGTAGCGAGTGTGCAATGAAAGGGATGGGTGTAGTGTTTGAAAGCGCGTGGTTTTACCCCCGGGATGGCGTCGGCGCCAAAGTGCCCCTGGCCCGGCACGAGGGACATGAACGACTTGGTGAAGGGGTCGTACTTGCGGTGCGGGCCGAGGAAGCACGTGGCGTTGTTTGTGGAGCCCTGGCTGATAAAGTCCTGGTTCTCGGCGGCCTTCATGTCCTCGCCGTAGTGCACCTGCGAGAGCTGGAGCGCGGCGTTGTAGATGTTGAACATGGCGTCGCCGCCCGGGAAGGAGGTGTGCAGGCCCGCGTTGTTGACCTCCCACGGGAGCAGGCGCGTGGTCACGCTCATCACCGTGTCGAGCTGGCCGCTGTTGAACTGGCCCTCGTAGCACGGGAAGGCGAGCATCGAGGCGTAGCGGTCGGTGTCGTCGTTCGCGAACGAGAGGCGCGCCTGCAGGTTGTCCTGCGCGTTCTCCTTCGAGAACTCGTTCTTCTCGTCCTGCGCAAACCAGCGCGTGTTGCCGCCCGCCACGTACCCGGCGCACGCCACGTCCTTCATCACGAGCACGTTCTGCGGCTTGGTGACCACCGCCTTGAAGTGGCCCGTGTAGTGGCCCTCGATGGTCTTGACCTGCGTGTTGGCCGAGAGCTGCATGTCCGCCGGGCCGAAGAGCGTGGCGCCCGTGTCGCGGCCCGAGACGCACATGATCACGTTGTGCATCAGGTGCTCGATGAAGGGGCGCGCCACGACGATGCGGATGTCGCGGTCCAGGGCGTCGTTCCATTCGCCGCCCTTGTTGTAGGCGCTCCACTGGTCGGCCGCGTCCATCCAGTTCTTCAACGTCGACTGGTTCTCCTTGCCGTCCTGCATCTTGGTGGCCTGGGCGCGCGCGGTCATGAAGTTCTCGTCCTTGACGAGCGTCGCCTTGAGCGCGTCCTCCCACGTGATGCGGACGTGCGTGTCGCGCTCCTCGTCGAAGATCATGATGTCGCACGTGTGCTGGCCGTTCTCGCCCTTGGGCTTGATCTGCGGCGGCGACATGACGTAGAACTCGCCGATCTGCGACGAGCGCGTGAGCATCTGGAGCGACTCGTTGTCGTCCGAGACCTCGAAGGGCTCCGACGTGACCACGCCGCAGCCGCGGAACGCGCGCGCCTCGAAGCCGGCCACGCCGCCCTCGAAGCGGGCCTCGGCCGCGGGGCCGCCCTCCTTGTACCTGCGCGCGCACGGGGAAGCGGGTGAGTGTGTGTGTGTGCGGGCGAGCGGGCGAGCGGGCGAGCGCGAGCGTGAAGTTTGAGAGGGGCGGTGGCGCACGTGAGCTTCTGCTCGGGGGCGAGCGCCATGTAGAGAAGCATCTGCGGGCAGGCACGGCGCTTTGGGTCAGCCGCATGCACGGGCGCTGCTGGGCTGTTGCGGCGATGGGCAGACCTGCGGCGGCAGCACAAGCATGTTGGGCGTGACGCCGTAGCGCGACATGCCTGTGCACACAAACCGGCACACGGTGAGTCGTTGGGCGCGTGGGCGTGTGCTCCTGTGCGGTTTGACGCGGCCGTAGACGCACGGTACTTGCACTCCTGCCAATGCAAAAAAACGGGAAGGGGTGAGTGACGTTTGTGGTGGTGGCCGTGCAAGGGGTGGAGCGGTTGGGATGGCGCCGGGCGCACCTCCACGGCCTTGTCGAAGCCCAATTGCTCTTTCTGTGCGATTCCATACCTGTGCGTGGAAAGGGCAAGTGTAAGGCTTGAGCCCATAGCAAATGCAAGAGGCCGGTTGGGTTTGATTCTTGGCAACTCGCAGCATGATCTCGTGGTTCATCGCCGTCTTGATGTTGCGCTTGGGGCGCAGGTTCTTGCTGCGGTCGTACGAAAAGTCGTAGTTGGACGTAGTCAGATACGCGTAGAGCACGTCAAAGTTGCACGTCTCCTGGACGCAGTACCGAATGCTGGTAAGCTCTGCGCACGACACGCATTGCGTGAGATGGTGCTGGCGCGGGGGGGGAAGGGAGTGGTTGGGTTTGAGGCGTGGCGTCTACGGTCCGCAAAGTGCTGGCGCCCGGCGTCGGTCGCGTAAAAGTCCGACTCGATGATCAGAGCGAGGCCACGGCGCACGACGCGATCCCTGTGCTTACGGCGCAGGCTCGTCTGCATGCGCGAGACGCCCTCATACGGCACGCGCTGCATCAGGCGGACGTCGAACTTGACCTCGTCCCACTCGACGACCGTCTGCGCAACAGGGGAGGTGCATGCGTGTGAGCGAGACGCGGATGAGTGGGGGTCGCGGGTTCAAGCCAAGCGCGCGGCGTACGCCCTCGATCTGGAAAAAGGGCAGCCCAATGCTCGTCTGCCAGTTCTGGGGCGATTTGAGGATGAGGTTGTTGAGGGTGTCGCGGATCTTCCTGGAGTGTTAGTGGTCAGGCACATGAGGCACGGACATGGGCATGGAATGCACGGGGTGCAGTTGAGACTCGGAACTCACGTGTTCTGGCCCGCGTAGGCGTCGGGGAAGTGGTCTGCACACGAAAGGGGGTGCAGCGTGAGCCTCACGCAGTGCTCACTTGGAATGGCTTTAACCCAGTTCCAATGCGCGGCGCACAGGTCATGGCGTGGTGCTCCGAGTAGTCCTTGAGCTTCTCGGGCGAGACGGGGGCGCCGAAGAAGTACTGCAGGTTCTGCAGCACATCCTCCTTGGAGGGCGCAAAGGTGCGCGGCTGCGGGTGGTTGTTGAAGTCGGTCATATTTGGCGCACGACCGGAGGTGTTTTGCTTGAAGCGCGGGCGGAACCTCTCACAGACTAGCGGAACACGAGCGTTCCTTCTTACCAAATGTTGCCGCGAAAATTGCTTATCATTTTTACCTCGACTCGTTTCAAAAGGACACGCACGCGCGCAGCACATGCGTCGGCGTTTTTTTGCGCGAGCGCACGGGCGCGTGCCCCGACCCCAGGGTCCCGCAAAGTTTTCCTTCCTAGACGCGCATCTCGTCGGTGCGCGCGGGCCCCTCGGTGTAGACCTCGATCTCGTTGCGCGACGCCCTCCGACGCGACGACGAGGACGAGGGCGCCTCGGCGACGCGGAGCTCGGAGTCGTCGCGGTCGTCGTCGCCCTCGGGCATGGGCTCGCCGAGCACTTCCTGCACGGTCCCGCCGCGCGGCCGCACCTCGGAGAGGTGGGTGCCGGCGCCGGAGCCGCCGTCCGTGATGCGCGGCGATCGCCACCCGAACGTCTTGACGGGCGGGTAGAGCTTGGCCTCGAACTCGCTCAGCCGACGGTACGTGCTTCGGAAGTCGTTGATGGCGCCCCAGTTCTCGGAGATGACGCTCAGGCTCGAGAAGACCTTCTCGAAGCTGTTGCTCAGCTTGATGAGCGTGCCCAGGGTGATGCGCTGGTTCGGGTCGCTGGCGAAGACGAGCGGCGCCGCCAGCGCGTAGGGCGCGATCACCATGACTTGGTCGAAGAGGGAGAGCCAAAAGTTGAGGACGCCAAAGTGCTTGAAGAGCGCAAAGTAGTTCTTCTTGAGGCTCTCGAGCGTGTTCCGGAAGTAGGTCTGGGGCAGGAAGGCGGCGTAGCGCTCGTCGATGGTCGGCTGCGTGCCGACGATGACGGCGGGCGTGGTCTCGAGGAGCACCAGGTCCTTGCGCAGGAGGGCCTCGACCTTCTGATTGGAGACCTCGAGGCCCACGAGCTTCTGGCCGAGCAGGGCCGCGCCCGAGAGGCCGGTGAGCGACGCCAGAAAGGCAAAGGCCCAGAGCCAGCCGTCGGTCGCCTCGCCCAGGTCGACCGGCGAGGCGACCTCCGTGCCGAGCCGCAGCAGGATGGGCGAGAACACCGCGAGCGTGAACATGGCGTCCAGGACCACGATGAGGCAGCCCTCGAGGCCGGAGGCGAAGCGCTGCGTGTCCTCGTGCAGCCGCTGCGACGCGCCCTCGATCGGCTCGCGCTGCGTGTCCCACGCGGCGAGGTAGGCGCGCATGAGCGACGTGCGCCACAGGAAGGCCCACGCCGAGCGTGCCCACTTGCACGCGGGCGTGGCGCTCACGAGGGGCAGCACGATGAGCGCAAACGCCCACAGCTCCTTGGCCACCTCCGTGCGGTAGTCGGCGTACGTGTCCTCGTACTCGCCGCTCGGCGGATCGACGTCGCCGCCCTTTTGGAGCAGGTCGTAGAACCGCTCGTAGAAGTCGTTGAGCTGCGCCTTGACCGACGCCAGGAAGCACGAGTACCCCACCACCACAACGAGCCCGGACCACGCGCAGAACGTGTCGTGCCAGCTGCCCCAAAAGAATTCTTTTAGCATCTCACCGCGCAAACGCGCACGCGCACGCACGCACGCACGCACACACACACGCGCGCGCGTCCACTCACGCGTTTGCGCGCGAGCCGCCCACCCCTAGCGTGACAAAACAGTGCGCTTTTTCCACGCTCTCGCATATCAGGTAGGGCCGCTCCGCGCGCTTGGCAACCTTCTGGGACCGCAGCATCTTGGCCGCCAGGTCCGTGTCCACGACGCAATCCTTGAGCTGGTAGCCCATGCGGATGGGAACGTCGCCCACGGGCGCGGTCTCCGTGTGCTCGCGCTTCTTGATGACGTCGCCACGCCCGAGCATGCGCAAGTCGCGCACCTGCGAGATGGCGCTGCAGGCCGCTTCCACCTTGTGCCCCGGCGCGGCTGGCCGTCCGCGGCCTCGCGCGCGCCCGGCACCGCGCGACCCGCGGCCCCTTCCGCGTCCCCGCCCCGCAACGGCGGGCGGCGGCTGGGGCGGCGTGGGGGCGGGGGAGCTCGAGCCGCGCGCCTCGCTCGTCGTGGGCAGGCACGGCATGCCGAGGATCGCGGCCATGCGCGGGTCGGCGGTGATGCTCCACCGCGGCGGCGGCTGCGGCGTCGCGGCCGTCGCGGCCGCCGGGGCCGCCGGGGCATCCCCGGGCGACACATTTGTCGGGACGTCCTCGCCCGAGCCCTCGGGGGGCGATTGGTCGTCATTGTCGGGTTCCGCGTACAATCGGAGGGTCAGGCGCGCGCCGGGCCAGATCGCGCACAGCTGCCGGTGCGCCAGCTCGGCATGTTCTGAGCGGGAGAGCGTGAGGCTCATTTGTGACACGGCCGTTGCGAGCGAACACGGCACAAGTTGCAGAACCGGCTGCACAACCGTGTCATCTCGCGGCACATTTTTTTGTGACACGCTGACGGCTCGCGCGATAACCTTTTTGTGCCAAGCATGTGGGTAGAGGGATCGCGCGCGTTGGGCGCGCGCGCCCGAGGCGCGCGCGCGTGGGCATGGAGTTCAAACTCAACTTGGATGCCGCGGATCACCACTCCGTCGCCACCGACGCGGTGTCGATGCAGCGCGCGCGCGCCGCGGTGTCGATGCAGCGCGCGCGCGCCGCCGCCGCCGTATCGAGAGTGAACAACTCGTCGGCTGCGGCCAAGGCGCGAGCCGCGGGCGCGGCAGCGATCGCCAACGGGCGAGGCAAGCTTGCAGACCTCAGGGCGTACAAGCTCAAGTGGCACACCTGGCTGTACAAGAACCCCGGCCAGACGAACTTCTGGTTGCTGATCACGAACGTGCTGTACCTCGCGTTGACGTTGACCGCCCTGGTGCTGACCCTGCTGGTCATGCACGAGCACATCGACGACTTCAAGCGCAACGAGTTCACGCAGCACAAGAACGCCGACGGCACGCAGAAGGTGTACCCGCCGTGCGGCATGCCGACGCCGGACTCCATGTATTTGCTCCAGGCGGTCGGTGGGCTGGCGGCCGGCGGGTTCGATGGCGCCTCCCTCGAGCCGGACTACAAGACCTGGATGCAAACGGTGGACCGAGCGCTGTGCGCGCGCATCATACCGGGCGCGACGGTGCCGTCGTACGACAGCGACATCAACGTGTGCGAGGATCCTGGCGCTTACGTGGAATACGGCATCGATCACGTGGAGGAGCTGCTGGCGCTTGGGTACCTCATGGACGACGAGACGATCATGCCCACGCTGGACGATTACCAAACGGAAGCCAGCATCCTCGAGAAGAAGGAGATCTTTGAGCGGCGCACGTGCCTCGTCAAGAAGGAGGATCCCGACCATCCGGGCGAGAAGCCCTACTACACGGAGCAGCAGCGCCTGTCGTACGGCGACCTGAAGACGCGCGTGGCCAGAGCGTACATCGCGGCCATGCCCGCCTTCTCCCGGTACCAGAAGGAGCGCGACACGTGCGCGGAGACGCCGCCCTCAAAGGACCCGTTCGACAGCATGTGCAAGCACAGCTGTCACCTGCGCAAGGAGCTCAAGGCGGCCGCCGCGCAGCAGGAGCTCATGTACACCACCGCCAACATCCCGGGCGGCACGACCTTCACGAAGCAGCTGTACCGCCTGCTCGCGCTCTCGCTCGCCGGCTACTACGACCGGTACCACAACAACGGCCAGTGCTTTCGAAACGCCGAGGTGGACGCAAGCGGCGACCCGCTCAGCGCGTACGAGTTCTGTGCCAACTCGATGAACCCCACGACGCCGGGCAACAACGCGGCTTTGTCGAACGAGCTGGCCTTCGCGGAGTACAGCAAGCAGAACCACAACGTCGAGCTGAGTGAGCAGTGCGGCAGCGACGCGTACTCGCCGCCGCCGCCGGCGCCGCCCATTTACCGCAACGACGCGCAGGATGGCGTTGGCACGCACCAGCTCTCGGCGCAGGCGTGCGCCGCCACGCTGCAGTACGGCCTCTTTGAGCAGGGCCGCCTCTTCGGCATCCCGGACGTGATCGCGCCCTTTGTCATCGACCAGCGCTCGGACCGCAGCCTTCACTTTGTGTCCAAGTGGATCTACGACGCGATGTACGTCAAACCGATGAAGAAAGCGGCCGACATCCTGGCGGACCCCAAGTCGAAGCTCGAGATGTACATCGCCTACCGCCTCTCGAGCACGTCCATCTGGGCCATCCTGGTGGCCAACGTCGCGGGGTACATGATGGTGCGCGCGCTCGCGCCCACGGTCGTGTTCATTCTAAAGCAACTCGGGTTCACCAGCAACAAGCGCATGTCGGGCGAGGGCGTCAACATCCAATACGAGCCGATCAAACTGCTGCGGCCAATTCTTGGTTGGCCCGTGTACCTGGCGCAGGGCGTCAACCTGTTGGCCATATACTGGATCCTGTGGCTCGACCCGGCGACGCAGTCGCACTACTACATCACCACGTCGTGCGAAGACTGGCAAGGCCTGGGCGTGCACGTGCCCTCGGGTGCCTTTGGAACGACGTGGGGCAAGCGCCGCTACGCGCGCTTTGGCGAGCACCTCATCGGCATCCTGCTGCTGCTCACCTTCTTCCTCGTCGTGTTCATGGCGGCCGTGGGTCGCACGTTTGTCGATCCGCTGCTGGTGAAGAAGGCCACCAAGACGGGTCCGGGAACAACGGCGAGGCTGGACAAGGTGGCGCTGATCATGATCGGCTTTGCCCTTTGCATCCAAATTCTGTTCATCACGCAAAGCATCATCTCGGGGGACGCGTGGTTCGAGGCGATCAAGGCGAGCGATAACGACGCCGCGGTGCTCGAGACGTTCAGCAAGGACGTGATCATGTCCGTGTGGGCGGCCTTCTGGACGTCGGTGTCCATCTCGTGGTACCGGCAAAAGTGGGCCGTGGACAACCTCAAGTTCTACATACAGTACCCGTGGATGGCGAGTTGCCTGCTGCTGCTGTGGGTGCCGGTGTTCCAATCGGCGGCGCTTCTGGACAAGGAGATCGACGCGGCGTTCTCCGACGGCAAAGGCACTTCCGACACGCGACGGCTGATTGTCTACATCTTCATCTACGCCGTCTCGGCCATCTGGACAGCGGTCTTGCTTATACGCCTCAAGGCCATGTACGACGCGCTGCCCAACTCTAAAACGGGCAAGGCGCGCACGTCCGCCAAGATAGCAGAGGAGAAGCAGGCCGAGCGCGCATACATCGAGGGCGCAGAGGCGGCGGCCAGGGAGCAGGAGAGGCGCGACGCGCAAGCGGCGGCAGCGTTTGGTCCAGGAGGGTTGACCTTTGCGCCGGCGTCGCGCTTCACGTTCAACCTGTCGGGCATGGTCGTTCCGTCGGCGACCGTGCCGGTGCGACCGCAGCGCAAGACGGACGCGGTCTACATGCCACTGTTGCCGTCGCAGTGACGCGCGCTTGAACGTTGCTGATATTAGGTTGTGTGTGTGTGTGTGTGCGTGCGTGTGGTGCGTGTGCGTGTGCGTGGGCGTGGGCGATTTCTGGGTATTGGGCGGTTTGGTTATGAGTCGCACCATGAGCCAGTCGCTGCCGATTCGCTGCCAAACCATAAGCATTTGTCGACCGACCCTTTGAGTAGGGGAAAGCGAGCGCGCGCCGTGCGCACCGGCGCACCGCCATGGGCAAGGTAAACTACCGCATTGTCACGCTCGTCGCGGCGCTCTCGGGCGCCGTGCTCTCGTCCATCGCGCTGGCCTTCATGGTGACCGCGCTGGTCAACTTCCGCGCGGAGGACTTCTTCACCGCCTCCACGACCAAGGACTTTACCACGCTCGGCACCTGCGTGGAGACGCTCACGGTCGTCCAGCTCGATGAGCTCGGCTACAGCGACGAGGACCTCTCGTGCAAGGAGGACGACGATGTGGGCAACCGCTTCAACCTGCTCAACACCCTGCGCTCGACGGTGCACGGCGTGTACTGGGTGTGGACAAACGGGAACCTCGAGATCACCGACCCCGCCACGGGCGCGACGAGCACGGTTGCAGCAAGCGGCCAGCACGCCTCGGGCAACCAGCTGCGCACGGTGCACGCCGCGCAGGTCGCGCACGTGCTCGGCAAGCAGGCGGCCTTCGGGTACACCCCGGCCACCTTCCAGAACGTGGGCCTCAACTTTAGCATGGTCTACGAGGCGCTCGCGCTCGTGGACAAGGTCGACGTGCCGGTGTCGTGCGACGACATCTACGGGTTGTCGTTCACCGACATCTCCGACGACCACCAGACGGTCACCCAGTCCGCTGCCACGGTCCTCGCCGGCGGCGCGATGGAAATCCCGGGCCACTTCCACGACACCGAGTGGGAGCTGTACATCAAGAACATCCGCGACGGCCGGCTCGACAGCGACCTCAAGCAGAAGGCCGCGTGGCCGCTCGAGGACTTCTCGGTCGACTGCCCGGGCGGGGTGCAGACGCCGGGCGCGGCGTACATCCCGGGCGACGCGCCGGGCGCCACCAAGGAGGTGGAGGGCGCGGCGCTCTCGGCCGATCAGAAGAAGTACATGTACGCGCACTGCGTCGCGCAGTTCCAGTTTGCGTCGGTGAGCACGGTCCAGTGGTCGGGCACCTACGGCATCCCGCTACCGGGCATCGAGCCGGGGCCGTTCTGGTACCCGTACCCGCAGGCCGACGGCTTCAACGAGACCTCGTCGTACAACACGCGCACGCGGATGTACCTGGGCCAGCGCTTCGGTCTGAGCATCTGGGCGTACGTGCCCATGTTCCTTGCGACGTGCTTCCTGCTCGGCGACTCCATCGTCTTCTTCTTCACCGAGGCGCTGATGCCCATCACCCTCTCCGACCAGTACGCCTTTGCCTCCAACTCGCTCAACAACGTGCGCGACAGCCTGGTGATCATGGCCACCACGCGCGCGTCGCGCCGCAAGCGGCTGGCCCTCGGGTTTGCCGCGGTGTTTTCGGCCATCCTCTTCTACTCCATCTTCATCGCCGCGCCTTGGGGCTTCTTCTACACCTCGCTGCCGCGCCCCATCTGCGAAAAGTCGGTCGACGCCAACGACCCGAGCCACGTCGGCCTCGGCCTCGCCCCGGACCACGGCGTGCCGCAGATCGCGTGGAAGGGCACCCGCGGTGGGTGGAAGACGGACTACGACGCCACCTGGTACGACCTCGCCGCGCTGTTCACGCAGCTGCTCGTGCTCGCGCTGCTGCCGCTCACCACGACCGAGATGTGCCGCAGCCTCAACAAGTCGCTCAACGAAGCGGACGGCGGTCGCACCACCGTCGCGGGCATCCAAAAGGCGGCACAGTACGTGCACAACGACGCCGCGTACCGCTTCATGCAAAAGGTGCTCGTGCTGCCCATGATCCTTGGCATCCTCATCGCCATCGTGGGCCAGAGCATCAGCGGCGCGCGGTTTGGAATGGCTTGGGCGGAGGGCGTCGTTGCGCAGGAGGTCGATCACGAGGGCATCCTCATCTTCGACGAGGTCAAGCTTTCGGAGCAAGTCTACGACCAAACTATTGCAACGTTGTCCGTCGTGGTTGTGTGCGGCCTCGTGTTCGCCGTGGCCATCCAGCGCCACCTGATCAACGGCGTCGGCTGCTTCTCGGCCGGCCTCTTCTTCGGCTGGGTCGCGCTCGTGATCGTCTTTGCGCTGCCCCTCATGATCTACGCGTGGAGCCGCTCCATCTTCACCGAGAAAGCGGCCAGTGAGGACTGCGCCGCCTTCCCAAGATCCTCGCACGAGTTTGAGCACGACCTGTGCGTCTCGCGCTTCTGGACGCTGCTCGTGGGCGGTGGCATCTTTCTGGCCACCGTTCTCGTGATCACCGTGCTCGGGCTCTTGGAGGCGTTCCCCGCACTCTTTGCCAACCGCAACAAGGCGAAGGTCAGCATGCCCAAGACGCAGGAGCTCAACCCGATCATGCGCTCCACCGGGCCCGCCAACTCGGTGGGCGCGCCGTTCCGCAGCGCGTCCGAGCCGTTCTTCAACCCACAGACCAAGACCAAGCCCAGGACGGCCAACGAGTTCCTCTACGGAAACCGCATCCCGGCTCCGTCGCGCCGGTAAAGCAACAAGGCGCGCAAGCTCCACTCGGGAGGCGGGTAAAGCGATCGGTCGGTAGGTGGGTGAGCGGGAGGAGTGGGGTGGGGCGCACGTGGGGTCAGAAAGAGTGGAGGGGTGGGGGCGGGCGGGAGGGAGGGGGTGGGCCGGGCCGGTGTTGCGTGACGGAAAGACGGGCGACCCGTTGCGCGCGCTCCATGAGGGTCGTATTGCGCGCGTGTGTGTGCGTGTGTGCGTGTGTGTGTGCGTAAAGAAGGGCGAGTAAAAAAACCACGTTGTTGTGCAACGCCTCAGCCTATGTGAGCGTCAGCTCAATCGCACCGAGCACGGGTATTTTGACGCCTACCGTGACCGTGTGCCTCTTTCGATCAAACGTGGCGCGGTAGACCGTCACAAAGCGGCGACGCAGCCGATGCTCAAACGTCGGCTCGAGGACGACCTTGCCCTCCTCCAGCTGGCGGTCGTGCAGCCACCCGATGCCCGAGATGCGGCCGCCGAGCGGCGCACCGTTGAGGTGCACCTTGGCCACGCGCGTGCGCATGTTGAGCTCGACGCTCGCGCTCACGCCGTAGAAGCTGCCCCTGAAGTGCTCCACCGTGTCGGGGATGCCGACCTGCATGAGCACGCGGTCGAGCAGCCGCATCGGCGGGGGCATTGCCATGGGCTGCTGCTGCTGCGTGCGGCTCAACGCGAGCGCAAAAAAGAGGGACCGCATCTAAAGGCTGGCACGCTAATCGACACCTTTTTGCTGCGGCAAAGGGCTAGCGACACGGCCGGCATGGCCATGAACGCGCTCGAAAATGTGCGCGCTCGCGTGCGCCTGTTCATCTCCGTGCCCGTGTCCGACGCGGAGGCGCTCAAGATTTGCTTCACGTGTGCCACGGTCGAGAGCGATGCGCTCCTCGAGCTGTCGCACACTCGGGTGGTGCAGAAGGAGGCGAACACGCACAGCAACGCGCTGGCGATCTCGGCCGGCGAGTTCGCCGCACTGCTGCACGACAACGCGCTGAGCCCGGCGCGCAGGTTCAGCTTCACCAACGCGCTGGCGGAGGAGGAGCAGGACCTGACGCGACAGGAGCAGCTCGCGGCGGTGCGGGACGCGCTCAAGCTCACGCTCGGTGAAGCGGCGCAGCGCGAGCTGTGGGAGTCGAGCGCGCGCGTGCGCATGCGTGTTCTGCTGGCCGCGCTGCGCAAGGGGGACCACGTTGCGTGCATGGAGCACGCTCTGGGCGAGGTGCTCAAGTCGGACCACCGGCGCATCGACGACTTGCGGTGCGCCACGGAGGAGGACGGCATCGACATCATGAGCGTCGCTGCGCTGATATCTACCACGTGCGCGCACATCGGCACATAAGTTGCGCCGGGCCTTTGCAAGAGAGGGGGGGAGGGAGTCGCTTGCCATGAACAGCAGCAGGCTTGCGGAGGTCCTTGCGGCGGGTGAGCGCCACGGCGCGCCCATGTACGTCTTCGGGTGAGGCATGCCGGAGTCCGACGACGCCGCGCGGAAGCGACGGCGCGACCGGGCGTTGAGGGACCCCCAGAACTACAAGCGCTACCTCACGAGCGCCGAGGACCTGGCGTGGTGGAAGGCCGAAGGGCGAGCGCGCGCGCTCGGGTAGTGGTAGCCGTTGCGGAGTGACGGCGGCGTGGTCGATGAAGCGGCGCTGCGAAACGGGCGGCTCGTGCTCCCGGCAGCGCCGCGGAGGAGTTGTTAAACCAAATGTCCGCTGTTACCTCCCCACCTCCCAAAACCCCCTAGAAAAAAAATAGGGAGTTTGTCTCCACCTTTCGAGCCCATCGAAGGGGCTCGAAAGGTGGGCGAAGTGCTCGAAAGTTACTCCCTACTTTTTGCAAAAAACTCCCTATTTTTGAACGACCCTCGAACGACGTTGAGTCGTTCATGAACGACTCCTGAAAACCCACTAAAAAAATAGGGAGTTTTGCGAGTCGTTCATGAACGACGTCGAGTCGTTCGGGAGTCGTTCAAAAATAGGGAGTTTTTTGCAAAAAGTAGGGAGTAACTTTCGAGCACTTCGCCCACCTTTCGAGCCCCTTCGATGGGCTCGAAAGCTGGAGACAAACTCCCTATTTTTTTTCTAGGGGGTTTTGGGGGGTGGGGGGGTAACAGCGGACATTTGTTCCAGATGGGGCGACTTGCGGGCGCGTCAACAAATGCGCACAAACAAACGCAACTCCCTTGCACAGATTGTGTGATGACCGTCCGCGCAAGCCAATCCGCCGCTCAGAACAGCCCCTCCGACAAATCCCCACCCAAGCGCGACAATTCCGAGATTGCGGCGGACGCCGCCATGGGCACCGAGTGCGACTCGGTGGACCTCGCGTGCGCCGCCTCCCTCCTCGTGCTGGAGCACCCCGCCCCCTCCGCCGCCCGCGTTGGCCGGCCGTCCGAATCCAAGGTGCTGTGCCAGGGCTACCCGCTCACCGACCACGAACCGCTGCCCCTTGAGCTGGGCGAGGAGGCCAAGAAGGCCCTCGCGTCCGGCAAGGAGGACACCGACCCGCTCGACTACGGCAAGGCCTCGCACGAGCTGCTCGCCACCCCGATCGCGCACTACGCAACCGACGAGTCCTCGGCGCGCGAGCTCGCGGCTCAGCAAGCACTCGCCAATGCGCAGGCGGCGCAGTACGTCCTCGGACAGAAGCACAACGGCCACGGCAACGCCGACCCCGAGCCGTGGTTCGCCGGCCAGGCCCGGATCGCCGAGGCCGAGCGGGCTGTGCAGTTGGCGGCGCAGTCGTGCGCGCTTCGCGCGAAGCGCGTCGGCGTCGTGTTCGACGCGGGCGACAACACGTACACCGTGACTTCGGAGTACCTCAACGAGACGGGCGTGCCCATGAGCGTCGTGGTCGGCCTGCCTCGCACCAAGGGGCTCACGCTCACCGACGTCGACGTGGACCTGCACGGCTACACCAACACGAGCGCCTACCGCCCCATCGAGCAGGCCAAGCAGATCTTCGCGGAGGCGCAGGCCTCCACCACCAAGAGCGCGAGCATCCAGGCCATGGACAAGTCGATGCACACGATCACCGTCAAGGTGCCCGCCTTTGCCCCCTCGACCGACCGGACGTTCTGCGGCTTCACGGCCCGCTTCAAGCTGGCGTGCGACGACGCGGAGGCCAAGGCGCAGCTGCTGCCCGCCAAGGCGGGCCAGCCCGCCATGGAGGCGTGCGACTTTGCCGTGCAGCCGCCGGCGCAGGACGCGAGCGGCCCGATCCCCTTCGAGCTGCGCATCCTGCCCTCGGGAACGAGCGCGCTCGCGCTGCCGTCGCGGGCGGCCGCCTCCCTGGATGCGGCGCGGCGCGGCGTGCCCACCTACTGGGTCAAGCCCTCGCCCGAGTGCGAGGATGTGGACGGCCACGGCGCCATCCCCGGCTACAGGATCAAGTTCAGCACGCCCTCGCTGCAGCCCCCGTGCCTGCGCTTCCGGTTTGTGAACGAGAGCGACGACTGCGACGCCGTGGCCGATGCCATGAAGAACGCGTCGCTCAAGTCGGACGTTGCGACCGCCGAGGTGCTGTGCTTCGCCCCCGCCAACGCCCACGAAGGCGTGGCCCTCGTCAGGGTGAAGGCGCCCACGTGCGTCGCCGACCCGTCCAACGTGCCTGGCAACGCCAAGCACATCGTGCTCGTGGTGGACGAGAGCGGGAGCATGCAGAGCTGCGTCGGCGGGGACCTGGAGACCAATCGCACCAAGGCGAAGCGGGAGGCGACTCGCATCTGCGAGAAGCTCCACGACCTTCCGCGCATCTTCGCCGAGTCCAAGATCACCTCCAAGAACGACAAGTTCTTCCTCACGATCGTCGGCTTCCACAGCACGGCGAGCGTCGTCGCCTCGCGCGTCCCGATCGTGTCCGGGTGCGAGGAGAGCAAGCGCGCGCTCGATGCGGCCGCGGCGGCCCTGAGCGCGCGCACGGAGACCGGTGGGACGCAGTACACGTCGTGGGCCGCCGCCCTGCTGGCACTGAAGCTGGAGGGCGACGTCGCGCTCGCGCTGCTGACCGACGGCCAGCTCTGGGACCAGGGCACCTTCGTGCCCGAGTACGCCAAGCTGAAGGAGTCGGTGGAGGCCTTCGAGGCTTGCGCCATCGGCTGCGGTGCGTGGGCCAACCACGCCACCGTCAAGATCATCGCCACCGGCGGCGGGGGCGAGACCCTCGTCGAGCGCATCGACGCGACGGTCAGCTCGGAGGCCACGCGCCTCATCGGCAAGTGCGTCGCGACCATGGCCACCAAGTACACCGTCGTCGTTGAGGACGCGGTGATCGCGCACAAGGGCCCGGCGGCGGACGCGCCCACGTTCGTCGACAACCCCCGATGCGCGCGCGGCCGCGACACGGTCTACAGGGTCGGGCTCGGCGGTGACCGCATCTTTGCGGTCGGCTGCAGCTACAACACGACGACCGTCTTGCTCCCGAAGATCGCCCAGGTGGACGCGCCCGAGTTCTCCTACAAGGTCGAGGTGCAGAACACCAACGTCCCAATCGACGTCATGCGCGTGCTGCGCCACATCGACCCGCTCTTCGCGGGCGAGGACGTCGAGATCTACAAGTGCCCGCAGTTCCCCAAGTTTCTCGACGGCCTGCGCGAGGGCATCGGCGTCCACAACCAGACCACGACGTCCAACGTCGTCAAGGTGGCCGAGTACGAGCTTGGCAACCTCCACGACCACTCGCTCGACCCGCGCACAAAGGCCACGCTGCCGCAGCGCTCGCCGTTGCACAGCGACGAGCCCTCGCTGCCGTGGATGCGCCGCGTGCCAAGCTTGAGCAACCGCCCCAAGGTCGTGACCGACTACGAGCGCGCGCCGCACATCGCGTCGTCGACTGAGGATCGCTGGGAGTGCAACGCGCTTGGCGAGCCCGCCTTTCGCTCCTTGGGCGCTGGGGACGACAAGGCTGCGCCTCGGTACCGTTCGTGCAGCGGCGGGGAGGACGCGCCCATGGCGGAGGCGCCGGCCGCGCTCCCCAAGGGCACCAAGGGCGAGGTGGAGAAGCCGACGGACGACAACGCCACGCCGACCTTTGCCGAGGCGAGCAAGCGGGACCACCACGATGCGATGCTTGGCTTCCTCAACGACCACACCTTTGCGCACTGCGCGGTCGAGGACCTGATCAAGGAGCTCCGCAAGATGCTGGCCAGCCTGAAGGCGCAGCAGAAGACCAAGGCCAGCGACCCGATGGAGGACATCGTGGGCGCCGCGCTCGACAAGGTCGCCGGCCCCTCGCCGGCGGATCTCACCACGGCCACGTGGCCGCTCCTCTCCGCCCTTTGCGCGCTCGCGATGCGGTACCACCTCCCGATGGACATCAACCTGCACAACGACCCCATCGCCGAGGGCAACGTCGACGCGGCCATCCGCCGCACCGAGTACCTGCTCAAGATCGCCGCGCCTCTCCACGAGAAGCTGCTGCCCTTCCGCGTCCCCTTTTGGCGCGCCAAGCTGGTGGCCGGCCCGGTCGAGTCCGGCCAGAGCTTCGTCAAGGCGTCGGTCGAGTGGGCCGCCGAGGACTGCCCGTCCTGCGGCGACCGCGTCGAAGAGGTTGCCTCTTTGGCGCTTGCCAAGCTCGCTCGGGTCTACTGCGACTGTTTCAACTCCGGCGGGTACCTGGGCGGCACCTTTGCGAGCGAGGGCGCCCTCTTCAAGGGCGCGACGCCGCCGCCGGACTTGGTGGAGCAGGTCTTTCACTTTGCCCTGCCCTTTGTGCGCGGCGAGTCCTACGCGCCGTTCGCCAACATCTACGCGAAGATGGAGCCGGTGCTGGCGGCGCGCGCCTGAGCCGGACCATAAGCGTGTCGCGTTGCGTGTTTAGGTAGAAGGGGGGGGGCGTTTTGAGTGCCAAGTGTGAACGAGTAAACACGCTCCTTACAGCAAGATGAACGGTGGATTCGTGTCGCTCTTTGGGGGGCTCCGGCTGGCGCGCCCGGAACGCGTGACCGATGCGCTCTTTGAGGAGCTGGAGCTGGAGCGCAAGCGCAAGCGGGAGCAGGAGGGGGAGGGGGAGGGGGAGCAGGAGGAGCAGGAGGAGGAGGGCGAGGAGGGAGAGCCCCCCCTCGAGGACCAGTACGTCAAGCTGGTCGTGCTCGACTTTGACGGCACGATGACGATGACCATCGTCCCGCGCACCGGCAAGCGCCCGCCGCTGCTGAACGTCACGTCCGACAAGGTCGACCTGTTCAAGCGCATGAGCAAGCAGAACCACATCGACAACTTTGGCGGCCAGGAGGCCGTGGACCAGTGGAAGGTGCTGCTGCAGGAGCTGATCGACCACGACATCGAGGTGCGCATCCTCTCCTACGGCAAGAAGGAGGCGATCGTGCACGCGCTCGAGGAGGTGGGGCTCGCCGATTACTTCACGACCTTTGACGCGGAGCTGGGCAACCTGGTGTGGGGCAGGGACACGCCGCCCCTGCTGGACGACGACCAGGCGCACAAGCCGTTCGTGCTCGGCACGTGGATGGACGACTTTAACGGCTCCAAGCTGTGGGCGGGCGAGGTGATCTTTGTGGACGACGACCCCTACAACATCGACGCGCCGGAGCGAGGCGACGACAACTTTGGCGTGGCGCCGATACTGGCCGGCGGCCACGCACGCCTGCACCAGACGGGGTTTTACGAGGACACGATTCAGTGGATTCGAGACCTGTGCGGGCTCACGCCCGAGGACAACGTGTGACCCCGCGTGCGTCTTGGCCAAGGTTGCGTGTTTTACAGTGCCCGGTTTTTCTTAGAAGCGCGGCCGCGCAGCTGCCGTCGCGGTGGTAGTGCACGACCTCGGGCGAGCCGGCGCGCACGCCCGCACGGATGCGGCAGCTGCGGTCGCTGAACCCACGCGCCTGGATCCAGGCGTCGCGCTTGAGCGCGATGGCGGGGTAGAAGATCTGCGTGACGTACGTCTCGGCGTGCTGCTCGAGCATCGTCTCGTTGTGGAAGCGCACCTCGCGCGGACGGAAGGCGAAGAAGTCCGAGTGCGCGAGGCCGTGGATGCAGCCGGCGGTGCACCGCTTGTCGGGGTTGCAGTTGGCCAAGACGGCCCACGTCTGAGGGTCGGCGAGCATCGCGGTCAGGCGGGTGGCGTTGGCGATGACGACGTCCGCGTTGCTCACGAGCACCCAGTCGTAGCGCTCGAGCGCGGCGGGGCGCAGCGCGCGCACGAAGGTGTCGATGACCTGCTCGTTCTGGCCACGCCGCTGGGGCGGCGTGACCACGACGGTGCGCGCGTGGGTCGGAAAGGCGCGCTCGAAGCGCGCGGCGAACGTGGCGCCCGGTGGGCTCGTGGCGTGCAGCCACACATCCGCGTGGCGCAGGAACGCGGGTCGCGGCCTGGCAAGGTCGCCGACGCACTGCAGCGCGCGAAGGTGCCCACCCGAGCCGCTGGTGGTCAGAACCAACAGCACGCGGCCCACGGAGTGCGCCATTGCGGCTGCCGCCACCGTCGTTGCATACAGCACGGGCCCGTGCCCGCGCTAGCGTTATCCCGAGAGCGCCAGCACAACCCGGGCGTGGCCACCATGCCGCAGTGGGCCGCGTGCGCCTTCCAATCGGTCGAGCGGCAGGACCAGCTCATCTTCACGCTGCTGGGTGGCGCGCTGGCGCACCTCGGAGCGCGGTGCCGCGTCTGGGACCCGCCCAAGGGGCTCTGCGGCTGCCGCGCGCCGGCCGCGCTCATGGGCAACAACCACACCGTGGTCGAGATGGGGGCCAACGACGGGCTGCACATGTCCAACTCGTTCTTCTTCTCGAAGACGCTTGGCTGGCGCGCGCTGCTGATCGAGGGCAACCCCGACGTCTACGAGCGCATCGCCACGCACCGGCCGGAGGCCGAGCGCGTCAACGCGCTCGTGGGACACCCGCGCCACTTTCCGCCCGACGGGCGCGCGCTCTTCTACTCCTTCTACCGCCCGGGCAACTCGGAGAAGCGCGACACGACGCGCGATTGGGAGACGGGGCTCAGCGGCATCGGGGATCCCAACAGCAGCAACGAGGCGCTCCGTAGCGTGACCGACGCGCAGCGCTACGCCGCGCGCTACGGCGTCGCGTTCCGGCAGCACCGGCTCGACGTGCGCCGCTTCTCGTCGCTGCTGAGCGACATGTACATCGGCAAGATCGACGTGCTCTTCCTGGACGTGGAGGGCGCGGAGCTGAGCGTGCTGCAGACGCTCAACTTCCAGAAGAACCCCGTGCGCATCCTCGTGGTCGAGCGTCCCACTCCCGCGGTGTCGCGGCTGCTCGCGGCGCGCGGGTACGACGACCTGCGCATCACCTACGACTCGGGCGGGGATCGCGTGTTTGTCAACCGCCATTTTTTTGAATAGTGGGTCACGCCCGAAACTTGGTACACCTGGACAGCTGCCGAAAGAGTTCTTTCGGGTCGTCGCCGGCCGCCGCGCGCGTCGCCTCCGCCGCCACCTCCGCCGCGAGCCGCACGCTGCCCCCGCCGTCGGCAAAGAGCCAGCGGATCGTTTGGCGGCGCTCGAACGACCCCAGGCGCCTCAGGTACTCGAAGTAGTGCGTGCGCGCGCCCACGAACCAGACGGGTCGCGCAAACCGCCGCGCGCACTCGCGGTTGACGAGGCGCAGCGCCTTCGTCGTGGGCAGGTGCGCGTCGGCCGCCGCAAAATCGAAGACGGCGAGCGTCAGCTCGTTTGGCAGTTCGGTTTGCATCGCACCCCCCCTCACAAATCGGCACAAGTTGCAAGACGCGGCCACCACCGCAGAAGAAAGCAAACGGGAACCCGCGCCGCGCACAAACGAGCCCGGACCCACGCTCGCGTCACGGGTACATCGTGTTGAACCCGTTTGCCTCGTACATCGTGAGGAGTCGTCGCGTCTGCTCCTCGCGCACCCGCTTCGCGCAGCTGTCGAAGTACTCAAAGAACAGCTGCTTGGCTTCGTCCACTCTCAGCTCGCCGCTCATCAGCTGCTTCTGGACCTCCAGCTCGAGCCTGAGCCCCTCGACTCCGTCGGTCAAGGCCTCCGTGTTATTGACGATCGCCTGGTACACGGTAAGCGCATTCGTCTCCGACACCTCGTTGCCGACCTCAAAGACCGCTGCGCCCATCATCTCGGCCTGCACCTCCAGGTCGTTGGCGTGCACGCTTCTCTGAAACCACTCCTTGTAGTGCGGCATGGAGCGCACGAACACGCTGCGCTTGGTCACCAGATCCTCTGGCGTGCTGGCGATGATGCTGCGCTGCCTGCCGTGCACCTGCTCGTGGAGCACGAAGCCCTCGCAGAACCGCGGATGGCCGCCCACGACGCGGCCCATGAGCCACTGGCCCGAGAGCACCTGCTCGGTCGTCAGGTCGGAGTGCATGCGATCGCTCGGCACAAATATGTACTCCCCGTCATCGGATGCGGCGGGGTCGGTGTACACGACGTTGCCGCTTTCCGAGACGGTCGCGACCACCACGTGCGCGGTCGCCAGCCACGCGGGCTCGCCCCAGTACCCCGTGTCGACTGGAAGCTTGTAGAGCCGGAACCCGCGCACCGGCACCGCATCGGGTCGCTCGAGCAGCGCGAGGAGGTCCCTTCTCCAATCGTCGGGGTCGCCGGTGCCGGGGCGCATGAGCCGCGGCGGGGGGTCGGTGCGCGCGCGCAGTCGGGGCAGGATGGCGCTCTTTTGTTTCGCAAACGTCTTGGAGCTCATGCGCTCCGGGGGGCCCTTGCACTTGAGCACGTTCGGGAGCGGCGACTGCGTGCGCAGCAGCTGCGCCATCGGGCGCGCGCTGTGAGGGGGGGGGGTCTTCCTGCGGCCGACACCATAGCGCAAAAGTTGCAAGACGGCCACCGTGCCGAAATGTTGCGCGCGTATCAGCACGAGTGCAAGCGGGAGTGATATTGAGTTGTAAATATATGTGCGCGCAGTCCCGCATTTGGTAGTGGGAGCGGGAGCGGGAGCGGGAGCGGGAGCACTAAAATGCCAATGCCAAGCGTGCGCAACCGACTGCCCAACCGACTGCCCAACCTCTCGCGGCTTGGGCCCAAGAAGAACAAGAAGGGTGCGGCCCCCAAGCCGGTTGGCGAGCGCGCCGACCCGCTGAAGGCCAACGTGCGCTTCCACAAGCTGCAGATGGCGGCGCACGCCAAGTACGGCCTGCCCCTGGAGGCGTTTGCCGCCTTCCGCACCCGCTTCTACCCCGACAACCTTCGGATGGCCTCGCAGGTCACCGGGTGGGAGCAGCTCGACGCGCACGAGGCGCGCTGGGCCGCCTTCGAGAAGGGGCGGCGCGGGCAGGAGACCTTTAAGGAGTTTTTGGCCAGGGTGCACTAGGGCCGTATTCTTTTTTTTAATAAAAACAGAGCACGCACACCCGCGCACACACGCGCACGCACCCTCACGCCGGATAGTACGCGATGGACGCGGTCGCGTAGCTCGAGGCCCCCGTTGCGTTGTTGCTGTGGTACTGGCAGATCCACCCGACGCCCGTGGCGTAGCTCAGGAAGAAGACGGGGCAGGACTCTCTGGTGGTGCGCATGACGTCGCTGTAGAGCTTCTGCGCGGTCAGTCCCGTGCACAGGCTGCAGCACTGCGTGGGCACGGGGACGCTGGCCTCCACCATATCGGGAGTCGCGTCGTTGGTCAGGATGTGCGTGCTGATGAGCACGGTCGGCGAGGCGGGCGAGATGTAGAGCAGCGAGTTGGCGTCGGTCGACGCGGTGTTGGGAACGACGGTGTAGGTTGAGCACGAGTCCGGAGGCGGCGAGGGCGGCAGCGGCGGCGTGAGCGGCGGGGGCGGCAGCGTGGGAGGCGGGAGGGCTGG
>Ga0209666_1000989_pt1 | contig 21794 bp, 19 predicted proteins | sample SaaInlV_125m_DNA_FD_184679 | JGI IMG/M metagenome (GOLD analysis project Ga0209666, IMG submission 184679) | Marine microbial communities from expanding oxygen minimum zones in the Saanich Inlet - Saanich Inlet SI037_S3LV_10m_DNA (SPAdes)... | ecosystem: Environmental > Aquatic > Marine >...
TCCGAATCGCGCGGTGTGCACGTGCGGGCGCAGGCGGGACAAGTGCGCGTGCGCCTGGCGACGAAGGCGACACCCGGGCGGCGCCGCGGAGCTCCCGCCGCCCGCGAACGAGGGACCGGACGCGATTGAAAGGACGCGCGGGGTGGTCGGTCGCTACGGCAAACCGGGCGCGGGTGAATTTTATTGGCGCAACGGCCAACCCAACGAAGCCGCCGCGGGCGCGTTCAACGGCGGTAACATGCACGAGGACGCCGCGCGTGGCGATGCGAACGGCGTGGCGCACCGGATGTGCGCGGGGGAGCACCCGGACCAACGCGATTACGCGGGAGCCGCGCCGATTAGTATCGCGGCGAAAGCCGGACACGCGAACGTGGTCAAGTGTTTGGTCGACGGCGGCGGGGCGGTCGACGTCGTCGACCGACACGGACGCACGCCGCTGATGGAGGCGTGCGCGCGCGGTCGACTCGGTGTCGTCCGCGAGCTCCTCGAACGCGGGGCTAATCCCGCGCGCGTGGACGACATGGGACGCAACGCGTTTCATCACGCGGCGGTAGGCGGCGGATGTGAACACGGCTGTGTCGTCGTGGATGCGCTGTTCGCGGCGGCGCCGCCGCCCGAGCCCGTCGCCCACTTCGCCAACCGACGCGCGCTCAAGCCGCCGATGTACGGCGCGAAGGACCTCGGCGGGCGAACACCTGCGGAGCTCTGCGCTGACGCCAAGGTGCGACTTCGGTTGGTACACATGGTGAACGATTACGAAAAAAAAGCGAGAACAGCGGGCGCCGAGTACGAACGGCCGCATCCGTCCCGTGTACCCTCGGTGCTTCCCGCGGAGTGGTCACGACGAAGCCGGCGCATCGCGGAAGGGATCGACCCGTGGCCGCGTGAGACGTGCGTGGATGCCATGAAGTTAATGTCGGAAATACTCGCCGCCGTCGAAAAAACCGGCGGCGGTTTCACCGTCGACGAGACTGTCTCCGTCTTGGAGCGGGTCAAGGGACACGGTTCGATGCCTTCCAAGTTGTGCGCGCAGGTGGAGGACGCGTGGATGCGGCTTGTGAAGGTTGGAGTGAACGGGGACAGGGCGGCGGCGAAGGAGGCGAGCGCCGCGTGCGACAAGCTGGTCGACTGGTGCTTCTCCTGAGTCATCGTATCAGAGGGCGTCTTTTGTTCTCTCTATCTCTTCATACGCGATCGTTTCGTTTCATCGTCTCTCTATGTTTCTATACGTGTGTCACTGTGTCAGAAGAGTATGTCCTCGTCGTGTTCGCCGTCTATGAGGTTACTCCCGCCGTTGCCGATCGCCACGCCCCCGTTCGCCACTATACCGTCCACTGCTCCGTCGTCTCGAGAGGCTGGTCCTTCGTTGTTATTTTCTCCCTCGATCGTCTCGAGCTCCTCCTTCTTCTTCTTCCTCTTCGCCTGTACCGCCTTGGCGTCGTTCTCCGCGGCCGTGATGTCCTTCTTCTTCTTCGCCTGTACCTTCTTCAGCCGGAAGAACTCCTCGCGCTCCAGCTCGTCCAGCTCGCCTTTGATGTATTGAACCGTGTTTTCCAGCCTGGGCGTCACTACGTTCTCCAGCGCGTTTACTCTGCGGTTGGTGGTCTTGATGGCGACGTCCAGGGTGATGAACGCGGTCTGTAAGCTCGCGAGCTCCACGAGCAATGCCACCGCGCCGAGGTAGTGCTTCTTCGCGTTCTGCAGCTGCATGCCGCCGCGGCCGAGGCCGGTGAGATCGGCGTTCACGGATGTCGTCCCGGCGAGGTGATGTTCGAATCGCGGGAGCTTGACCCCCGCGACGTTGTCGACGTGGGATCGCACGCGGACGTTCGCCTCCCCGACGGTGTTCTCGATGGTGTGAACGATGCCCTCGCCCGTCACGTACTTGGCCTGCGTCAGGGACCACGAGCTGTCCCTCATCGTCTTTCCCATGGTCACCTTCGCCTCCAAGATTCGCTTGAGGATCTGGCGGTACCGCATGGTGAGCGCGTCCGCCTTCTTCTTTAAGAGCTTGTATCCCTTCTGCGCCCCCGACAGCCGGTTCTTGATGACCGCCAGGACGGTCACCGTCGGTACCACGTTCAGCCGGTTGGTCGTCGACATCGCCCCCCGTCGCCGCCGAACCCCCGACGCCACGCGGTCTGACGAGACTTCCCGGCTTGCCCTATTTTTCTCTCGAGGCTGACGACAGGAAGAAAAAAATGTGTCGTGTTTCTCAGTTGTCGAGTTCAACGCTAAAGCTATCCCACTAAAACTGCACCGGCGGCAGCTCCGCATCCACCAGGTCCGGCAACGGGAACCGCAACATCGCAGCCACTCCCGTCAGCTCCCCTAACTGCTCCCCACTGGCGTGCGCCGCGGAGAAGATGTACGCCTCGCCGCCCCCGTTCCGCACCTCGTCCACCAAAGCCGCCCACCTGTTAAAAAGAAAAACACGACGCAGTCAGTCAAATTGCCCATACGATGGTCATACGAATTGCCCATACGGAAATAAAAATAAACCCACCGCCGCCGCTGTCTCGTGTCCGAGGTGCGAAACAAACCATCCGTGATGAGCAACTTGTCGATGGCGAGCTGGAAACAAAACACTATGTCAGCCAAATTGCCCATGTACAAATAAAAATAAACTTACCATGTCATGCGCGGCGAGGACGTGCGATGGGCCGTACAGCGCCCTGTCCGGCCGGTCCGCCAACGTCTCGAAGAAGGCATCCAGCGCCGCAACCTCCTTCGCCGCCTTCGTATCCGCGATCCTTCTCGAAACCTGTCAACGAATAAAACACGACGTCATCACTCTGATTGCCCGTACGATGCACATAAAAAATATAACGCACCTCCGGCGACTCGAGCACTTCCCTCAACGCGCCCTTGAACGCGGTGGACGCGTGGCACTCTAGAAACTTAGACCGGTTCTCGATGATCAGCCTCTTGTCCTGCCGAGCGGCTTCGAGGTCCACGTACTTCATGAACGAATCTTTCGCGAACCCCGGCCCCGCGACGACGACGCACTTGACCTGTATGCACACAAAATAACAAAACACGTCGTCAGTCGCATTGCCCGTACGGAAATAAAAACAAACTCGGAAATAAAAATAAACTCGTACCTTTTCAAAGTTTACTTTGCTCTCCAACGCGGCCATGACGTTCTTGTGGAAGGTGCCCAACGCCTTTCCGTAGCCCATCGCCGCGGCGCCTGACTTGCGCGGCATGGCCTTCTCCACCTTGGCCTTGAACACCGTCATACTCCCGCCCACGAGCGCCAGGTTGGCGAGTCCCTCGGTGATTAACAGCACGCACACATCTGCACAAAAAAAAAACACGACGTCAGTTGAATTGCCCATACCAGATTAATAAAGTATACTCACCGGCTGACGCGGCTGGATCGGCGAGCTCTCGTAGGCGATCGATGTCGAGTCCGTCCCACTCGTCCTTCTCGATCTTGACCGGTCGGTTAACGTCGAGGTCCAGTGTGTGGTACGCCCCGAGCTTGACGTGCTCCGTCTCCGTGGTGTTCCGCCCCTTGACCCGGCACGCCTCGCCCTCGCCGTCGTAGGAGACGTCCTCCACCTTCAGGCGGAGTCGAACTTTCACGCGCTCGGACTCGGCGGACCCGCCCCCTATGCCGTCGCCGTCGCCGCCGCGGGTGACCTTGCGGAACGTGACGGCGTCGACGTGGTCGTCGATACGGATGAGGTTGTAGACGTGCCACATGTCCTCCGGGGTGTCGGGGATCAGCCGGACGTGCCCGCCCCCGCCCTTGGTGAACGCCTCCTCCAGGAGCTTCATCGCTGCTCAGATGCAAAAGGCCCGGATGGGAGGAAGGAGATCCCTGCGCTGCCGCCGCCGCCTACGACCCGGTCGAGGCGATTCACGCGCGATATCACCGCCCGCACGCCAGATCCAGCGACGATATTGGGATCGCCGCGGTGGCGCCTCGGATGGTCGGATAGACGCGCGCGTCCCGGACAATGGCGGGGCGAGGTCGGGGAACTCTGGTTGTCGAGGGGTCCGATGATTTTTTTCGTCAGAGCCGTTATCAGAGGGTGCGGCACCCACCTCGGGTGTGGCACGATGACGACGCCGAGGGCGCTGTTCACCCCCGCGACGTGGTCCGAGGATGACTCGGACGAGGAGGAACACTTCCGCGAGATGGTCCGCCTCCGGATCCGGCACGAGGAGCGCTTCAAAGACGTCGACGACGTGAACGCGGACGCAGACTCGGATGCCGGGCACCCGCTGGATCCAATCTGGGGCGAGCCGCCGAGGACGGCGGGGCCGGCGCCGCGGTCGCCGGACTCGGACGTCGACGAGAACACCGACCCGTGGGGCGACTTCGGCGCGTCGCCGAGACGACGCAAAGGCAGCGGACAGGATGTGGACTCGACCCGGCGGATGATGGATGATTCATGGAGCCCAAATGCCACTTTCATGCCCCGAACCGCGGAGGTTCGCGGGCTCACCTCGGAACTCGCCAAGCTCGGCATCGACGTCCCGTACCACGCATCGCCGGGTGCCGACGGGGGTGCCAACACAGCTGTGCACGACGCCGCGCTGGGGCGTGAGACGCGCGCACAAGGCCCGCGCATGAAACCCCCCGTGGACCACAGACGGCATTCAAGCGCCAAGCCACGATTGAAAAACAACACGATGAAACCGAGCTTCGCCGTCCCGGCGTCGCCCGCCAAGCCACCGCTCTACGCCCCGCCTTCCTCCTCCTCCTCGAGGCCGCACGGACGGACACCGAGGCGGCCGACCACCAACCGGTTAACCACAATTAGGCAATCGAAGCTCACCGTGGAGGCATACGAGCTCATCTCGCCCGGCGCGTTGAAAGAATCGATCCACCGCGGCGTCTACGCGCACCTATGGTGGAGCGGCGGACGGGCGAGTGACGACAGTTCGGGTGCCGAGGGTGCCGACTCCGAGGGGGGTGCCGACTGCTTCCCGTACCCGATCGGGTTCACGGTCCGCGCCACCCTCCGCGGGCGAGGCGTCGGGGCTGATGACGAGGACGGGCGCCCGAAGAGGCTCGTAGGAGGCGTGGTGCGTCGATCCCATCACGGTCATGCGAAAAGATCAATTGGGAATGATCATCCATTCGACGAGCTCGGGCCCGGGGTCTGCGTCGTGGAGTGCTGCGTGGAGATGAGCGGCGCGTCCGCGCGCAAGTTGGCGAACGAGCCGAGACTCAACTCCGCGTGGGACGGACCGTGCTTCCGCGTGACGTGGATGGGCGGCGACGCGTCTGTTTTGGGCTCGAAGGTTCGAAAGCCGCGGTCGAAACGGTGGAACGGAGGTACGTTGACGAAGCCCACCGGTCAGGGGAGGACGCCGTCTAGAGCGCTCGCTTCTTTACTCGAGACGCTCGGGGTCAAGGTGCCGCTTCATCTTCCCGTGAACGGTGACGAGGTGTTCGGGTTCACGTCTGGAAGCTTTCCGGACGCGACACGTGTCCGCGCGCGATTGGACGAGCTCGCGCGAGTCGGCGGTGACGTCGCGCCGGTTCGGCTGCGGGAGCCGAGCGGCGTCGGTCTCGCGTTGGTGCGGCGCGGTGCGTATACGGGCACGGGTGTGGCGCGAGATGGACCAGTGGTGCGTTCACAGAATGAAGATGCGAAGGTTGTCGGTTCGAATCCTTCGTTGGTCGCTGCGGCGGTGGCGACGCCGGACGTGTACATCGGCGCCGACGGCAAGGTACGAGGAGTTTATTTTTATTTCCGTATGGGCAACGTGAATGACGTCGTGTTTTGTCGGTAACAGGGTGAGTACCCGCTGCTGCCGGGGTACCAAGTCGGCTTCGAGCTCGCGCCCGGGGTGCACGTGACGTGCGGTTTAGTGTTGAAGCCGGTACCCAAGGAACCCAAAGGTAGCGGGTTCGAGCCCCGGATGGTGTTCAAGGTTGAGCGAAGAGACGGCCCACGGCTGGTGGAGTCGATGTGCGCGAGCGCCGGCGACCCCGAACGGTGTTGGAAAAAGGTACGAGTTCTTTTTAATCCGCGTACGGGCAATTAGTGACTGACGTCATGTGTGTTTTGTTTGTTTACAGATCCCTTCGCTTCTGCGACGATGCGCCCGGGACGCCGTGCCCGCGCGTTTCGCCCAAGGATCGGACCCGAGCCCCGGCGTGTCCGTCTCCGACGACGATCGGTTCGATGGGATCGGCGCGCACCTCTTCGGGCTGGAATCGCCGATTGTGCTGGACCTTTTGAAAACAGCCAGGCGCGAATGGACCGCCGCCGGGAACGACGAGTATCTCATCGAGAAGAACGTCGGCGAAGAGGCCGACGGAGCGGTCGAGTTCTCATGATAGTGACGTTGATCTCGTGTACATCATCATAGAAGAGCTTAATCTACTTCTAGCTAGAATGGCGCTGAAGCGACGTCGGTGAATCATGAGTCGTGAAATCAAAATACTCCCGAGTCACGTCGTCACCATGAACATCACATCACGCGGGGATCGGCGAGTCCGGCCGCGGGCTGGCCGCCGACATCGGCGCGCCGCCCCCGCCCTCTCCGCCCGCGATGAAGCTCCCGTACGCGTTCTCGATCATCCCCACCAAGTTACCGCACGATCGGTTGATCATCGCCGACAGACCGGTTTTCGACCACACCCGGCGCATTCCGACGGCTTCAGCTTCCATTCGTCCTTTGCGTTCGTCGTCGGCGTCGAGCTTGGCGCGGTTGTCGACGTCCGTCCGGAGTTGCACGCGCGCGGTGACGGCGGAGGTATCGTCCGCGTCGTCCACGGTATCGCGGTCGCGCTTGCGGCTCGAATGCTTGGAGTGACGCTTGGAGTGGTGACGGTGCTTGGAGTGGTGCTTGGAGTGATGATGATGATGATGATGACGGTGCTTGCGCTCGGAGTGGTGCTTCGTCTCCTTCTTGCGTCGTTTCGCCACCTTGCTCCGCGTGTGGTGATCGTGCGCGTGCGTTTGGTGCTTGCGTTTGTTTCCAGAAGCCTTCTCGTTTGTTTCCAGTGAGCTCAGCGAAGACGTCTCCCCATCGGAGTCGCTCGAGTCGTCGGAATCTGACACATCTTTCAGCGAGTCGGTCCGCGCGGGTCGATGATGCGCGAGGATCTCCGCGCGTGACTGCGCCGCGCGTTGTGCCGCGCCGCGCGTATCCCCCGCGTGCCTCTTCGCCTCCTTCGCCGCGGCGCGCGCGTCCCGTCGTTCCTCGCGGACGCGTTCCTTCTCGGCTTCCGCGGCTTGTAAAACCGCGATGGCGGTCTGCACCTCCGTCTTTGGTGACTCGGTCCTGAAGAGCGGGTTGAGATGCTGCGCCGCGCGGGGCTTGCACGGCCGTGGGGATGAGACCACCGGTGTGTGATCGTATCCGCGTATGGACGTGGACGCTTCGAGCGCGACGCGATGCAGCGTCGGCGGGGCGAGCCGCGAGTGGTGATGGGGGATGCCGTTGTCGATTTTAGCGTACATTTTCGCTGACGCGGCCGAGGGATGAGGATGATGGAGCCCGACCGCGCCCGGTGTGTGCGCCAGCGGGTTGGCGCTCGACAGCCTGTTCAGCAGCGTCTGCCACCGCGGGGGCGTGCCGCTCGATGCGCATCCTCTCGTGGGCGATGCGGGCCCGTGCGCGAACGGCGTCGGGCATCGAACGGGCGCGTCTCCGGAGGAGCCCATGGGAGCGCTCGGCGTTTGTTGGTTAGACTCGCGGGAGTTCTCGAGATAGATTTCGCGAGACGAACTTCCGTGTCGTCAACTCGCCGCGGATGCTTCACCGCGCGGGTTCGACGTGTGCGTCGGCGTATCGACGATGTATCGATAGTGCAAAGATGCGTTTCCAACCTTTCGCGCGGGACCGGTGGGCTCGCGCGCTCGGTCGGGGAGGAGATGATGTTTGGGCGCGGGTCGGGGTAGCACTTTTCTCTCGAGAGTTGCGGACGCCGGCTCCACGCAATTGTGGCTCGTGGAACGTATGGCAATCAGGGCGGTGCAGCTTTTCGGAATTTGCAAATAAATTCGGATAGGGGAGATCCTCCGTTTCTGATTTGGCGGGAGGTATAACACGTCGGATTCGCGTGGTTATGGGTCTTCGTTTTTGCCACTCGATTTAGACCAACGTTTCACGAGTCCCGTCGTCGCAGAGTCCTCAAAAAAAATGAGATTTTAGTCCGCCGGAGAGCCAATCAGAGCGGCGTATTTTCGATGAACAATCGATCCAACTGGCGAGTCGCGAGTTCCGGCGTGTGTTTTCAGGGTGGGGTGAGGCGCGCGGGGGGGCATAATCGCACACGACACCAGTTGCATACCCCGTATCAACCACACACAAAATGGCCTGCATGTCCCTCTCCATGAAGTGCGCGGTCGCCGCCAGTGAGTACCGCCGCGATCGGACCCGAACACGCGCGCGTTTGAGATTGAGATCGCCCCTCGCGCGCATCGATTTTAGCCATAAGTGGCGATTGTTGACGAACCCCCCCACGCCCGATCTGGCGACGTGACTTCCCCGCTGACCGCGATCCCCCGTGTCCTTCCCGTGTCCCTCGCAGAGCCCGCGGCCCGCAAGGTTGCCCGCAAGGCCACCGGTGAGTCCCCGTTCCACGTCCCACGATCGAACCCGCGGCGCGATCAACCGAGTAGCTGGAGAAGTTAGTTCCAGCCCTAGTAGCGCGTCTTGACGTCGATCTGACCAATTTCCCCTCATCTCTTCCCCTCCGCAGTCGCCAAGGCCACCGTCGCCAAGGCTTCCGTGCCCAAGAAGGCGGTGCTCTCCGCCGCGGTCACCGGCCTCGTCGCGCAGACCCTCCCCGCCCTCGCCGTGGTACGTGCACCTGCCAGACAGAACCAACCCAGCGAGAATCATGCAAAAAACCGAGTCGAAAAGTTCACGCCCCTGACCACCCTTCCCTTTCGATTCATTCAGGTTGACGAGCGCCTCAACGGCGACGGCACCGGCCTCATCCTCGGCATCAACGACGAGCTCCTCGGCTTCATCCTCCTCACCATCCCCGCCGTCATCTTCTCCCAGTTCTTCTACGCTCAGAAGGATGAGGGCATCGCGGCGGGCGGCGAGGACGACGACTCGGGCCTCTCCCTCTAAACACTCCGCCATCACGTGTGGAGTTTACCAACGCCGTATTATGGAATTAAGATGTTTAGCCGGGTCGTTTTGAATGAATGATGAGCATCGGCGTCGTCGGAATTGCGAAATACGTTAGTACCTTCACTCTCTTCGTTCTTACATCATCGTTTGATCACAAATTGCTAAAAAATAGCGCACATTCATCGGTGCTTACCACCACCCGCGGGGGAGTCCATGATGGACGCGAGCGCCTTCTTCGCCGCGGACGCCAGCGACCGCTTCGCCGCGTCCGCCTCCGCCTCCGCGACGAGCACCGCCGCGGACTTGCGCAGAGTGCTGCTGAACCCGAGGCCGTCCATGGCCGTCCTGAACGTCTCCGGGAGGTCCTCGGTTCGAACCCCGGGCGCGCCGAATGATTCATCCGTGGGCGTGCGGAGGGACTCGCGGTAGGATGAATCGGCGGGGGTGTGTGGGGTCCCGGCGCGCGCGTTGAACACGGGCGCGCGGGCCGCGGCGGCGGACGGCGGGATCGGTTGATGCGATTGATGCGGGCCCGTAGATCGAGAAGATCGATGGGGCGCCATCGACGATCCTGCCGTCGACGCGTCGGCGGTATCCAGGCGCGGCGATCTCTCGGACGTCGCCTGCACTCCCGTGGCGGCATCATCCATCGCCGCGCGCGTCCCCGCGGTGGCGTCCAAGCGCAGGCACGCGATCGCGGACTCGATCGTCGGCTTCACCAGCCGTTGAGTCATGACGCACCCGCTCTTGAGCGCCTCCGTCTTGGCCCGCAGCTCTTTGATCTCGCCCAGCACGTTTCGCAACTGCATCGGGGAAACCATGCGCCGACGCAGGTCCTCGAGCTCGAGATCGAGCCGCGCGGCCCGTACCTCGGCGGCGAGCTCGAGCGCGGCGACCGCGGAGGCCTCCTCCGCCTCGTACGCCAAGGCGAACTCGGATTCTTCTTCGTTCGCTTCCGAATCCTTCGCCGCGAAAACCGCCGCCCGCGCCTCGGCAACCTCAGTCGCGGCGCGCGCCCTCGCCAGCTCCGCCACCAACACCGCCCTCTCCTTCCACCACGTGTCTTCCTCCGTGTCGTCCTCCGCGTCGTCCACGTCGATCGGCGTGTGCCCGGGCGTCCTCACCTCGGCGACGGGCTCCGGCTCTCGATCCTTCTCCGCCCCGACCCCCCCCTCGGATGGCCCCCCATCTGTAGACTTGTACTTGGCGACGATCTTCTCGACGATGGCGTTCGCGCCGACGACGATGGCACCGCCGGCGGCGTCGTCGACGTAGTACCCGCGCTCGATCGCGGCGGCGACCTCCTCCTCCATCGCGTCCCTCAGTAACTCCGCCACCACGTCATCGCCATCTTCGTCAAATGACACCGTCGCTCCCTCAGTCGGCTTGCGCCGCGTGGTGGCCGCGAGGAGCGCGTGGAGCGCGGTTCCCGGCGCGGTGGACGCCACAGCTTCCGACGCGAGCGCGCGATTGTCCACTCCATGCGCGTTCGTCTCAGCGGCGCGCCGGGCTTCGCGCCCGATGACCGCGGCGGCTGAATTCAACGATGATCGCGACGCCCCCTCCTCAATCAGGGACGCGCGCTCGGCGGCCCAGCGGAGCTTCGCGGCGGCGTGCGCCAACAGCATCTTCCGCGTGAGCTCCTTCGCATGTGCCAGCTCCGCTTGGACCCTGCGCACAGCTGTGTCGTTCGCGCGTTCCCACTCCGCCTCCTTCTGGTCCAGCGCGGAGTTGACGTGCGACTCGAATCGCTCGGCTTCGCGCCTGAGCTCCTCGCGGGAACTGTCCGCGTCCTCCGCGGCCGCTCGCGCTTCCTGGACCTGGCTTTTGAGCGCGACGATCTGTGCCTCGAGCGCCGCGTTCTGTTCGTGCAGTTGCGTGATCTTCGCCTTTTGCGCGGAGGACATGGCGCGTTGCATCCGTAGCATCCCGCCCATCGCCTCTTCGCTCTTGGCGCCATCCGTCTTGGCGAGCTCCAACTCAGCCTCCAGGGAGATGGACTTGGACCTCAACGCGGCGAGTTCGACGGAGGATGGGTTCGCCGCCAGTGTCTTGGCCTCCGCGAGCTCGTTTTCCAGCGCGATCACGCGGCTTCGAAGCGCGGCGGACTCGATCGGGGAGGTTGGAGCGGTGGACTGACCGATCGCATTTTTATCAGACCCGGGCGTGCGAGCTCCGTCGGGAGTGCGCGTGCCGGGTGAGGGTGACGTCGAGTTTGTCGTGGTTCCCGCGGGTGTATCGCGCGGCGTTGGGTCCATGGCGACGGGGCCTTTGGAGAGGTCGCCGCCGACGCCGTCCGTGCCCAACGGCGGCATCGATGTGTGAACCAACAGCGACAATTTCGCCCAATTCTGGCCCACTCGGAAATAATTTTTGACGCCGGTTTGATGAAAAGCGTCTTTAAGCGCGTCGGCGCCTTCCACACCCTTCGCCTCGCCCACGCCTCGCCGTTCCGACCGTATCCGAGTCCTCGTCGCGATGAGCGCCTCGTGTGTCGCGGCGTCTGCGTGCCACGCCGTCGCGCCCACCGCGCGCGTCGCGTCTCACCGCGCGTCTCGCGTCTCTCGCCCCGCTCTCATGAATGCGAAGAAGAAGAACGCGTCGACGCCCCGAGCGGGCGCCAGGGCGGCCGCATCCGCCGGCGGTTCCGCGTCGCACGCCCCGGGGTTGCGCGCGGTCTGGTCCATCGACGCCAAGTGAGTCACCGCGCCGAGGCATCCCCACGAACCCTCACCGACGACCTCACCCCCATCGTCGATGCTTGAGACGCCCACGTGCCCAAATCCTAACAGAAATCTCCCACTAATTCATCATCTCCCCATCGATCCCCCACTCATCAGGTACGGTCACAAGGCTAACGCGGTGGAGATGCTTCGCGAGTGGGTCCACACCGTCGGCGTCGCCGCGGGCCTCGACCCAACGCACGTCTCCTTGCTCACGGGCGCCATCGGCTCACCAGAGTCCAGCGTCGAGATGGAGATTGCCGGGTTCGGAAACATGGCCGGTGAGTTTCTTTTTATTTTCGTACTTGTATGGGCAATTCGAGTGACGTCAGTCGTGTTTTGTTCATTACAGAGATTGACGCCTTTTTCAACGCGATTCCGGGTGCCGAGCATCGTAGGTGGGGGGAACGATTCGCCGCGCACGTCGTGGACGGCTCGCCCATCTGGCGCATCGTCCGCGTCGTTCCCGTCCACGTGCCGCCGTCTAACACGGGCAGCACCGTCAGCCAATCGCGAGCGTCCACGTCAGCGTCGGTCACGGCGAAAGATGGAGCCGAACTCGTCTTTGCCGACGAGGATGAAGATTCAACGGTGGGTGAGGATCCGATGGCGGCGGCTATACGGAAGGCACTGGAGGGTGGGTTCGAGATGCCGGCGAAGGTGGCTCCACGGGCGCCTAGAAGACCGAGCGGGATACAGTTCGACGGCGTGGATGTGTTCGAGGCGGATGCATTCGGGGACGCGAGTGCCCCCGGAGGGCTGGTGTTTCCGTCGAATGAGAATGAGAATGAGAATGAGGATGAGAATGAGGATGGGGAAGACGCGGCTTCCTCTTCGGCGGGTGGATCCGACGAAACGGACGACGGCGGGATAGACCTGAGCCAGTACCCGCCCGGGAGCAAGGTGGTGACGGACTGGAAGGGCGACCCGATGGTCATCACCCCCGGCGACAAGCTCCCGTTCGTCTCTTGAAGAATTAGTTTTCTACGACACTTGACAATCATTCTAGCGCTAGTGCTACCATGGCATCTCCTCGCCCCGCCAGTTGAGAAACTTGCCGCTATCCTCCGGCGTGAGGGACTCGATGAGCGCGACGATCCCAGCCGCGCTCTCGCGTGGCTCCAGCGGCGCCTTGATCGTCCCCCCGCGGCTGCCCATGTCCGTGTTCATCCACCCCGGGTCCACCGCGATCACTTTGACGCTTTTTGTTTTCGGATTTGTTCTCATCTCCGCGGCGGCGCAGACGGTCATCATGTTCAGCGCAGCCTTCGTCGTGCGGTAGACGACGTCCTGGGTGGTGGCGGACGATGCGCCGAGCCCTGACAGCACCCGCCCGATGCTCCCCATCCGTCCCGAGATGTTCACCACCGTCGCGTCTGAAGTGAGGTGCGGCTGGCAATGCTCCAGCACTCGCATGGAGCCCATGACGTTGGTGTTGAAGGATCGCGTCCACGCGTCGTAATCGACGTTGCCGACGGCGCATTCTCGCCCGATACACACGCCCGCGTTGTTTATGAGCACGTCGATCCGCCCGATACCCTCCAAAGCGTTCCTGAAGAACGCGTCGAACGCGTCGGAACACGCCACGTCCAGGGTTATGGACCTTGTGTCGCAACCATCATGGCGGCCCTGGAGTAACACATCGGACAGCTCCTGCGACGGATCGCCCCGGCAGCAGACGACGACTCGCCACGCCGGCGGCGTCGCATCGCCCTCATTCGCCTTGTGAACGTACTGTCGCGCCAGCTCGAGCCCCAACCCCCGGCTGGCGCCCGTCACCAACACCGTCTTCATCTCGCGTGTGCAAAAAAGTGCGTCTCGACTGCTGCACGCAGCGCTTCCTCGGAACTCGAAGTGGAAGTCGGCTCGATGATTTTGAACAGTTGATCGGGGGCGCGGGTGTCGCGGCGATGCGCGTCGAGGTCGGCAGGCATTCGATCGACCCGCGGGACGTCGCGGGGGTCACCCGCGGCGCGGGCGCGCGCGGTCTCGAGCTCACCGTGCACTGCTTCCCGCCCAAGAAGGTGCGCCCAGATCGCGCGATGACCCCTTGCTAATCATCTGCCGCCGTTTGGTGGAGATTCCGCCGCCCGGCCGTCCGCCTCATCCTTTCCCTGACCGTCATCCTCGATCCCACCCTTACTCCACCAGGGCCTGTTCGGCCGAGTCTATCACCGAAGCGGCGATCTCCGACGGCCGGTGACGCTCAAGTTCAACAGCGAAGCCGAGCTCTTCACCGCGCGCCGCGACATCCTCCGCCGATGCATGCCGCACGGAAACCTCTGGGGCTGGGGCGACGAACAGCGGCGCGACTCGATCTCCGCCGCGAACGCCGACCCGCTACCGGAACCCACGAAGGCGCGGCTCCTGGTGCTGGTGAACCCCGCCGCGGGGAAAGGACGCGGCGTCGCGGCGTACGAACGCGACGTCGCGCCCGTCCTCGCCGCCCTCAACGGATGCGGCGTCGTCGTCGAGATGCGCGTCACCGCCCTCAAGGGCGAAGCAATGAAGATAGCCAAGTCACTCGACCTCGACGCGTACCGAGCGATCGTCTGCGTCGGAGGCGACGGGACCCTCGCGGAGGTGTTCAACGGGCTCATGACGCGCACCGACGCGTCCGTGGCGCAGTCATTCCCGGTCGGGGTCGTACCCGCGGGGTCGGGCAACGCGGTTGCTAAATCGTTGAGCCATCGAGTAGGCCAGCCGTGCGATAATGTGACCGCGGCGCTGGCGATCGCGCGGGGGCACCTGGTCTCACTGGACCGAGCCGAGTTCCGCGCGGAGGAGGCGGCATCGACGACCTCCCCGGACAAGGACGGCGGCGCGGGTGCCCCCCCCGGGTCCCCGCGGCACCAGGCGAGGAGCGAGCGTCTGCCCATCGCCATGCATTCCTTGCTTTCGCTTTCGTGGGGATTCTTCAGCGACGTGGACATCGAGAGCGAGCGGTGGAGGTTCTTGGGCGGCGCGCGGTTCACGGTGGGCGCGATCGTCCGCGTGCTGTTCATGCGTCGTTACGACGCTAAGATCCGGTTCCGGCCGCTCGGTGCGGAGGACGCCGCGGACGCAGCGTTCTTCCTGGAGGATGGGTCATCCGACGAAGAGGAGGACGACGGCGCTTTTTACAACAAGTTCGACATCAGCCGGAGCCGCAAGCGAAAAGGGAGCTACGCACCGTCCGGCGCGCACAGGATGGCGTCGCCGCTGGACGCGCGCGCGGCGAAGCGCGCGGCGAAGGCGGCGGCGCGGGGCGCCAAGGCTGGCGTCGAGATGGCGGATCGTCCGGGGTGGCGAGAGATTGCCGGGAGCGACGTGCAAGGCGTGTGGGCTCTCAATCTACCGTGGGCCGCCGAGGACATGTTCGCGGCGCCCGCCGCGCAGTGCTCCGACGGCGCGTTCGACCTCTTGGTGTTCAAGGGCCACTCGCGGCTCTCGCTGCTTCTGAATCTCTTGAAGCTAGACGCGGGAAGGCACGTGCCTCACTCGAGAGTCACGTACGTGAAGGCGTCGGAATTGGAGGTCGTCCCCGGGGCTTCGAGCACGGGGCGGGGCGGGTACATAGCGGTGGACGGCGAGCTGGTGGCGCGCGCGAGGGAGATCGGCGGGGGCTTGGGCGGTGACGGGTCAGTGCCGGGCGGTGCCACGACGGTGGTCACGGAGAGTGACCGTAACTGGCGTGTGCCGTACGGGCCGATGTCGCTGCGGGTGGTGCGCGGGTCGGCTCGGGTGTTTGGGTCGTCGCGAGGCGGTGGCGAGGAGGTCTGAGTGCGTGTGATTTATTAGTTTGGGGAGGAATAATTCTTTGGAAATACCACTCGATCCGCGAAAAAAACGGGTTTGATCATACCTGTTGACGTACGCGTCTGGGTTTAATTGTGGTTAGAAGATCAGGTTTATCTCGGGTATTTTCACGAAGGCGGCTCTCCGTCAATCTCACAGTGACCCGCACCGACGGGCACGATAGGCAACAAGGGAGAGAAGATGTCCGAACCCGCGCCGGCCCAGGTTGAGGCGCCGCCCGTCCCCCAGGACTCCGCGACCTCGGTGGCCGCCGAGCCCGCCGCCGAGGGCGGCGCCGAGGGCCAGTCCAAGAAGGGTGCCAAGAAGGTACGAGCGCGATCGGTGAATCTCGAGGCCCTGATCGTCACCCGCGGAATCGGCGCGAGATCCGCGGCCGCGCGGGCGCCGCGCGACCCGGCGATCGTCCCGCGTGACTCCTCTCGAACTCGCCGAGCATCTATGCGCCGTGCTCCCGCTCTCGCACGAACGCCGCACAGCTGTGCACGCGCCCGCCCGCCCGCCCGCCGCCGAAGTCCTCGCGACTCTCTGACGAAAAAGTTCCGGCACCTTCCAATCTCCGCGGACTCACACGAACCACCCGAACCCCGTCGCTGACATCCCACGTCCCCCCATCACCCGTCACCCGAAACACAGGCCGCGAAGGAGGCTGAGAAGGCTGCGCTCAAGGCTAAGAAGGCCGCCGAGGTCGCCGCGCGCGAGCTCGCCCAGCAAGGCGGACCCGACCCGCTCGCGCACAAGTACGGCGACGCGCCCCTCATCCAATCCCAGGCTCGCTCTGGAAAGGTCTGGACGCACGTCAAGAAACTCGACGCGCCGTCGTCGCAGTACCAGACCGTCTTACTCCGCGGGCGCGTGCACAACGTCCGCGGCAAGGGCAAGTCCGCCTTCCTCGTCCTCCGCCAGCAGACGGCGACCGTACAGGTTACGTTTTTCGGTGAGTCTCTTTTTATTTATACATTCTTTTTATCATCCGTACGTGCAATTCAACTGACGACGTTTTCTATTTATCATTAACAGTGGATGACGTCAACGTGTCCAAAGGGATGGTCAAGTGGGTCTCCAACCTCACGAAGGAATCCGTGGTGGACATCCAAGGTGTCATCATGGCCCCGGAGAGTGGTAAAGTGGAGTCGTGCACGCAGCAGGACGTCGAGCTCGTCGCGCAGTCCATCTACTGCGTCTCACGATCGGTCCCTAGGCTGCCTTTCGAAATCGATGATGCCTCCCGCCCCGAGACGGACTTCGACAAGGAGGACTGCACGTACGTCCGCGTGGGCCAGGACACGCGCCTGAACCACCGCGTCATCGACCTCCGAACACCCGCGAACCAGGCCATCTTTCGGGTTCAGTCCGCGGTGTGCGAGCTCTTCAGAGACGCGCTGCGGTGAGTGTATTTTAATTCCCGTACGTATGGGCAATTGGACTGACGTCGTGTTTTTGTTCACAGGGCGCAAGACTTCATCGAGATTCACACCCCGAAGCTCATCGGCGGCGCGTCCGAGGGCGGCGCCTCTGTGTTCAAGCTGGACTACATGGGCCAGTCCGCCTGTTTGGCGCAGTCCCCGCAGCTGTACAAGCAGATGGCGGTGGAGTCCGACTTGGAACGAGTGTTTGAGATTGGCCCCGTGTTTCGAGCCGAAAACTCAAACACGCACCGGCACCTCTGCGAATTCACGGGTCTGGACATGGAGATGGCCATCAAGGAGCACTACTTCGAGGTCCTGGATGTGCTCGATAACCTGTTCCTGCACATGTTCGACGGGCTCAACGAGCGGTTCGCGCACGAACTGAAAGTTGTCTCGCAGCAGTTCCCGTACGAGCCGCTGAAGTACCTCAGGCCTTCGCTTCGACTCGAGTTTCCGGAAGGTATCCGGATGCTCCAGGAGCACGGCGTCGAAGGCGTGGACCCGCTCGGGGACCTCAGCACCGAGCACGAGCGCATCCTCGGCGCGCTCGTCAAGGAGAAGTACGACACCGACTTTTACATGCTCACCAAGTACCCCGCCGCCGCCCGGCCGTTTTACACGATGCCAGACCCGGCGGATGCCAACTACAGCAACTCGTACGACATCTTCATCCGCGGCGAGGAGATCATCTCCGGCGCCCAGCGTATTCACGACCCGACGCTCCTAAGAACTCGCGCGGAGGAGTGCGGGATCGAGGTGGATACGATCCAATCGTACATCGACGCGTTCAAGTACGGAGCTCTGCCCCACGGCGGGTGCGGCGTCGGGCTGGAACGCGTGGTGATGCTGTTCCTTAACCTGGGGAACATTCGGAAGACGTCCATGTTCCCCCGCGACCCACGGAGGCTGGCGCCGTAAGTGGGATCACGCGTGCGAGAGAGTGCGTTAGAGATTCATTTCATTCATCAATGGCCAGGGCAAAAAAAATATCCTGAAGTTGTTCAATCGCTACCTCACTCGCGCCGCGTCACACTACACGGCTCTACTACGGTCATCCGTCGCTTCCCCGCAGCGTCGCGTCTTGTTTCCCACCCTCGTGAGATGCTTTAGAGTTATTCTCCACGACCGGGAAGACTCTCCACGCCGCCGCCAGCCGTTCCCGCTCTGCCCTCATCTTCTCATCTTCGATTGACGCGTCTCTTGCTCGGACCCGCTCTTCGCGAACCGAAGCCTCCTCTCTCCACCGCGCGAGCTCGATTTCCTCCTTGGACGCCCCGGCTCCGCGCGTGGTGATCCGCGGCGGCGCCAGGTTCTTCATGTACTCCACCGTGTTCGTCGTGTGCGTCGATCGCATGTCCTCGGGGAGGATGGAGTCGAGGTGGGGCATGTTCGGGGGTCTGTTGGGCGGGCCGTCCCCATCGGGCCGCGGTCGCGGGCTCGAGCGCGCGTGCGATGGGGTTTTAGACCCGGTCGCGTGCCTTCCGAGTGTCCTTGACGCATCGCCGTCGCTCATCCTTGTCGAACCCGCGTCAAGCTTCGCCGTCCCCGCCGTTCGAAGCCCCGTCTCCTACCTCTCCTTTGTCCGTCGTCGAAGAAGCCGCCCTAAAAAGTAATCCCCTCGGAATAGTCCCCCCCCCCGAGAGGCGTCTAGGCCTTGCCCACGGGCGGCACGGAGCCTTCCCCGTCGACGCCGTGCTCGAACACGTTGGTGCTGCACTGATCGCAGTACACGTGGGCTTCTTCACCTTCCCGCAGTCCCTGCACCGCACCGCGTCGCCGACGAATTTGATGCGCTTAAACTGATTTCGCTTCCCCTTTCTCGACGGCGTCACCTTGCGCTTGGGAACAGCCATGAGGTCCATCCCATGAGCGCCGGTCCACCCGATCGCATCGTCCTCGATGACGTCCCATCGCGTGACGCCGTCCTCAGGGATGGCGTACGCGGGGCGGTCCGGCGTGGACGGCCCGCGGATCGCGGCGCCCGCGGGCGGACGCGACGCCGCGAACCCATCCCGCGCGCCGCCCCCCGTCATCATCCCCGAATCGAACGCGGACACGGTCGTGCTCATCCATCGGGGCGACGCGATCCACGCGCTCGGCACTTGGCGATCCACACGGGTGGATCGGGAGGACTCGGCGAGCGCGGCGCGAGCGATCGCGAACGCGCGACTGCGAAACATAGCCTCGAGAGCCGTACGTCAGCGCGTGCGTCGACGGTTGTGGGCGGCAAGATCGGTTCTCAACATCAGAGTCATCGCTCGCCAAGATGAAGAATGATTATTATTTGGTTATTTGGCACGTCCACAACACACATCGCCCCCGCTAACACACATGTCCTCAACACAAACCACCACCGCCCCGCTCACAGGTACGAGTTACTCACCTCCTCCAACGTAATCTCTAACGTCACGTCCGTCCCGGGCGGGATCCGAGTCCCATCCGTCAAAACAGCGCCGCTGTAAACAAAACACACGTGACGTTAATCCAATTGCCTATACGAGAGTTAAAATAAACGTACCGATCGCCAAATACATTTTTGGATTTGGCGGTGACGACTCGAACGCCGCCCCGTCGCATCGTACGCACGCCCTCCTCCAGCGCGGGACACACGGGCGGGATCAAAGGTCTGCGCTCGTACGTGAACGCGATGGGGCGCTTGGTTCGTTTGGTGTCGATGTACACGACGCCGTCGTTTGCATCCGTCATCTTGACGTTTACACCCACAAAGTCGCCTGTGAAGAACAAAACACGACGTCAATACAATTGCCCATACGTACGATAACCAAAATAACCAAAAATAACCAAAAATAACCAAAAATAACCAAAAATAACCAAAAATAACCAAATAAACTCACCTTTTTTCGGGGTGGATCCGCCGCCCACTCGGAGATCCGCCGCGACGAGGCCGAGCTCGGGTGGTCCGAGATCGAACTCCGTTCCGGATCCCTCGCCCTCGCGCGCGTTCTCGAGCACCGCCTTTAATATCTCGCCCCCCTCCACGGACGCGAGTAAGGCGACGAAGCCGAGTCCTCCGACGATGCCTGTTGAAGGCACAAAACAAAAATCGTCAGTCTAATTGCGCGTACGAATGTTAAAAATAGACTCACCGAAGCGCCGTGTGAGCCATCTGGACGCGGTCGCCGCGGGGTCGTAGAGGTTGACCCCCGCGCCCGGCAGGCTCTTTTTCTTCTTATCCTTGCCCCCCTCCGATGCGTCGCCTCCGGTGGAAGAAGATTCCGTGAACTCCACGAATCCGTCCTCCTCCTCGTCCCGCGCCGACGCGATGGGAGTGCGTCGTCGACGTTGTGCTCGACGAGGGGCGCTCGAGATGAGTGAAGCGCGGGTGGCTGGGACGCGCGCCGAGGATGCGCGCATCGACGCGCGGGATGAGACGCGCGTGCACGGTGCGATGTTGGCGGTGACGAGGACGCTCATCGTGAATTCCACCCTGTATCGCTATCCCTCCAGCACGTGTGCCCGGTCGAGTGGCGATGCTCGTTGGATAGCACGAGATAGAGGGCTCTGTGCTTTGAAGACCCGACCGAAAATTTTTGGGTACGACCGACCTCGATAACGCGTTTTGCGAAACCGAACCATCTGTTTACCCCTAGCGCTAAGTTTATTTTAATGATCATCATATGGGCAATTAGAGTGACATCGTGTTTTGTTCACAGGGCTCACGAGAAAATTCTCGTCGTCCACACTTGAACGTCGGAACTTTCACCCACGTGGGTCGAAACGAACCGTGGTTTAAACCGTGAAGCGGATAAATATCAGATTAAAATATCGACGCGTCAGCAAAACGTGGACAGCACACACCTGATTGGCCCAGCCGCCGCGGTGCGAGACTTTTTCGACTACTTTCCTGTCACCCCCAACCGCCGGGGGGCGGCACTTCACGCGCGCGTCACGGGACGCGCGTGGACTGAACGCGGTCGCCACTCGCCTGGCGACGTCAACGGCCGCGCCGGACACCGCGCGGAGGGCACCGCCCACCCGATACGACGTTTCCAGACGCGACGCGCCTCTGAGCATCCATCTCAGGAGCCCGTTCCGCCTCCGTTTCGACTTTTCGGAGTGAAATCTTCTTCCTTCGCCATGGTCGCCGAGAGACGCGCGACGCGTTCGAACGTCGGCTCTAAACCGACCGGCAAGGCGGTCGAGGTCGAACCCCTATCGCCCAAGAACAAGCAGGCGCCTTCGAAGCTCGCCAAGCCCGCGGCGCCACCGAAGGCGACGAACCCCCAAGCCTCACCAAAAGCGACCGACACGAAAGTCTCCAAGAGACCCGCACCAACATTCGTCCCCGTCAAGGAGGAGGCCGACGACCTACTCGAGCACGACCTCGGGCCCATCCCGGAGGAGGACGACGACGGCGAGGACTCCGAGGGCAAACGCGAGCGTCGCATGATCTCCAACCGCGAGTCCGCCCGGCGCTCGCGCCAGCGCAAGCAAGCGAGGCTCGCCGACCTCAGCGAAGCCACGCGCGCGCTCTGGGCCGATCGATGCCAGGCGCTGGACAACGTTCGCGCGATGACAACGCTGCTCCTCAAGGCGCGCGATGAACACGCGCAGCTGACGCGGGAGTTCGCGGCGATGGGACGGTACGCGCTCGAGATGATCCCAGAGGGCCCGGCGATACTCGAGGAGCTCGGCGTCAACGCCAAGATCGAACAAGCGAGAGCGGAAGCGGCGAGGCAGATGCTGGAACACGCACGAAAGATGAGCCGATCGCCGTCGCCGATGCTCGCCGCCGGATGCTCGGACACGACGGCGATGACGACGGCGCAGCTGCTCCATGGAG
>Ga0209666_1000990_pt1 | contig 21791 bp, 21 predicted proteins | sample SaaInlV_125m_DNA_FD_184679 | JGI IMG/M metagenome (GOLD analysis project Ga0209666, IMG submission 184679) | Marine microbial communities from expanding oxygen minimum zones in the Saanich Inlet - Saanich Inlet SI037_S3LV_10m_DNA (SPAdes)... | ecosystem: Environmental > Aquatic > Marine >...
AGCTGATAAATCTTGAATCCAACCAAAGAATGGTTGATGCCTCATTTCTAGAGAGATAAACAACATTTTATAAATAGCAAAGAAAAAGGGTATTTGTATTAAAACTGGCAAACAACCCGCTGCAGGATTTATCTTTTCTTTTCTATACAAAGCCATCATCTCTTGTTGAAGCTTTACCTTATCGTCCTTATAAAGTTCTTTAAGCCTCGTCATTTCTGGAGTTACAGCCTTCATTTTTGCCATTGACCTGAATGAAAAGTTCGCAAGCGGAAAAAATAAAGCTCTAATAGCTATTGTTATTAAAACAATTGCAATTCCAAAATTTCCAGAAAATTTAAACAAATAATCAATCACAAAAAATAAAGGTTTTGTGAAAAAGTAGAACCAACCCCAATCTATAACTAGATCTAATTTATTAATCTTTTGCATTTCTGCGTAGGTATCAATTGTGTTTACTTCTTTTGCAGCTACAAATAGTCTAAAATTATTAGATCTGTTTGAAGAGGCATTAATTTTTATAGGATCATTGATTATGTAGTTTGCTTTAAAGGCATCATTATACTGAAAAGTTGACTTAAAATTTTTTCCTTTTTCAGGCACCAAAACTGTCATCCAATATTTATCTGTTATACCCAACCATCCTTCATTAGCCTCTCTGACTATTTTGTTATCCTCTATATCATCATAATCATCTTCTTTTAGCTCTTCGTCAAAGACACCAATAAAGCCCTCATGAGAGATATAAAAATTTTGAATATCTTCTGGAATTTTATTTCTTGTAATTTGAGCGTAAGGGTAAAGTTCTAAACTTTTTGAAGTATTATTTTGAATTTCCTGGCTAATTTTGAATAGATATTTTTCATCTAATTCAATTTTTTTCTTGAAAATTACTCCATTTTTATTATCCCATTTAATTGTAATTGGAGATTTATCAGTTAACGTTTTGTTTCCTTCTACTACCCACTTAGAATTTTTTGTTGGCACTTTAATATCATTTCCAATACTAGCCCACCCAGATTCAACATAAAATCCGTTTTCTGATTGTGAAGGATTTAAAAATTCAATATTTTTTTTACCTTTAACTTTTTGTTTGTGATTTTTAAAAGATATATCATCTATTAATCCTCCTTCTAAAGAAATTGATCCAACAATATTTTCATTCTCAATTTTAATTCTATTTGATTTATTAATAGACTCTTCTCTAGAAAGTTTTTTTTCTACATTAATTTGATTTATAGATGGAGATCGACTTGTATTTGGTGTAATTGAATCTTCCGTTTTCTGTTGTATTTGATTATTTGATTTTAAATTTTGATTATCTTTTTTTGGTGTTTCAAAAAAAGCTCCCCAAAAAAGTAAAACTGACATCGACAAAGCGATTGCTACAAATACGTTTTTATTATCCATTTGAATTTTCTTTTTTTAGTGTATTTTTATTAGGTACAAAATCTAAACCAGATCCCCCACCTAATAATTTAATAGGATGACAACTCAAAACTCTTTTTACACCCATGTAAGATCCTTTTGATAACCCAAATTTTTTAAGTGACTCAATATAATATTCTGAACAAGATGTTAGATATCTACAATTATTTCCAAGTAATGGAGAAAATATATATTTATAAATCTTAATAAGGTTAATCTTAAATTTGATTAATAATTTTATCATTTAATTTTTTATCGCATTAAAACTTTTTTCCATCAACAGCATTAATGCACTTTGTTTTTGCAAATAAGCATTTGATTTACCAAAAACTATATAAGTATAATCTTTACTAATTGCACCTCTTTTTTTTAATAGTTTCTGCACAATTGCTTTTAATTTTCTTCTTATTTTGTTTCTTTTAACAGCATTTCCAATTTTCTTTTTCATAACAAAACTAATGATTAAATCTTCTTTATATTTTGACTTGTAAAAATTTTTTGCAGCAAAAATTGAAAAAAATTCTGAGTGAACCTTTTTTTCTTTTAACGTTTTTTTAAATTGGTAGCTTTTTTTTAAACTCTCAAGCTTAACCATTTTCAATTATGTTGAAATGGTCTTTCTGCCTTTAGCTCTTCTTCTGGCAATAAGCTGTCTTCCAGTTTTAGTAGCCATACGCGCTCTGAAACCGTGCCTTCTTTTTCTAACTAAATTGCTTGGTTGATAAGTTCTTTTCATAAATATTTAAAGGTATATATTTTAAATGTCATCTATTGTACAGGTAAATTATGAGTAAAAATTTCAAATTATTTTTAGGTTTTACTTATTTACTCTTACTCTCAGTATTTCTCTATTTCATTTTTACAAATATTCAAATTAATAGATTAAATGATTTCTTGTATTATAAAGAGTTGCAGCTTGACCTAGATAATTTTATTAGTGGCAATCTTTTAATTAATATAGTTTATTTTTTTATATTTGCTGTTGCTTGGATTGCCTTACTAGGATTTGGATCGCCAATTTTAATTTTTTCAGGAATTTTATTTGGCAAATGGATTGGCACACTCATTTCAATCATATCAATTTCTATTGGAGCCCTTGCTTTGTACTCAATAGCCGATTTTTTCTTCAAAGATACTGTAAAAAAAATTTTTGGACAAAAATTTAAAAAATATATTCAATTGTTTCAAAAAAATGAGTTTTATTATTTTTTTTTATATAGATTTGTTGGTGGCTTGGGAGTTCCCTTTTTTTTACAAAATGTATTTCCAGTTTTATTTAATATGAAAAAGAATAACTATTTTTTTTCTAGTTTACTTGGATTTGTTCCTGGCTTTTTTGTTTTAAATACAATTGGAGCAGGCTTGAATACCTATATTGAAAAATCCGAAAATTTTAGTCTTTTAGAATTAGTATTATTGCCTGAAATTTATTTTCCCATTTTTATGTTTATTGTTTTAATAACTCTATCTCTGTTAATAAAGAAAAAGTTTTTTACAGATGTCAATTAATCAAAATAAATTAGCTAGTGATCCAAGCCCATATTTGCAACAACACAAAAATAATCCAGTTAACTGGCAGATATGGTCAAAAGATATTTTAGAAATTGCAAAAAAAAATAAAAAACCTATTTTATTAAGCATAGGATATGCAAGTTGCCATTGGTGCCACGTGATGGCTCATGAAAGTTTTGAAGATAAGGAAACAGCAGACTTGATGAATAAATATTTTATAAATATTAAAGTAGATAGAGAAGAAAGACCAGATTTAGATTTTGTTTTTCAAAGTTCATTTCAACTTTTTAATCAAACAGGAGGCGGATGGCCTTTAACAATGTTTTTAGATGAGAACGGCGTTCCTTTTATGGGAGGAACTTATTTTCCTAAAAATTCTAAAAATGGCCTACCTTCATTTAAAGAGGTATTGCAAAAAGTATATGATGCCTACAGAGAACAAGGAGAAAATATAATTAAACAAAAGGATTTAATTATAAAGAATTTAGATTTAAAAAAAAATTCAGTTTTAAGTCAAGATCTTGAACCAATTTTAGAAACAACATTAAACTACCTTGATCCAATTAAAGGAGGCTATAAGGGGACTCCAAAATTTCCAACTTTTAACTTATATGAAACACTTTTATATTTTTATAATAAAACTAATAATAAAAAATATTTAAATCCTGTATCTTTGCTACTTAAACAACTTTGTTCAAAAGGTATTTATGACCATGTAGAAGGAGGTATTGCAAGGTACACAGTGGATGAGAATTGGACAATCCCACACTTTGAAAAAATGTTATACGATAATGTACAGTTCATTTTGCTTCTATCAAAGTATTGTAAGATAAATAAAGATCAATATTTTAGAGAAAAATTAAACCAGTCAATAGAATTTATTAAAAAAGAATTTATAAATAAAAATGAACTTTTAGGATCAGCTTTTGATGCGGATAGTGATGGGGAAGAAGGAAAATATTATGTTTATACTTATAATGAAGTCAAAGCTATTAAAGATATAAAAAATTATTTCGAAATAAGTGAAAAAGGAAATTGGGAAAATAAAATTATATTAGTTGAAAAAAAAAAACCAACCAAAGAAGTACTGGATAAACTTTTAGGAATAAGACTTAAAAAAAATAAGCCTTTTTTTGATGACAAAACACAGCTAGATCTAAATTGTTTATGGATCAGTGGATTAATTTCTGCACATGAAATTTTGCCCCAAAAAAATTATCTAAAATTAGCAGAAAATTTTTTCTTAACTATTGAAGAAAAATATTTAAAAAAAGATATTCAACATAGTTACTCTAAAGATGTAGTTTTTTTGGAAGATTATGCCTTTTTGATAAACGCTTTAAATGATCTTTCAGATATAACTATGAAGTTTAAGTATACAGAACTTGCTAAAAAATTATGTTTAAAGACAATGGATAAATTCTATGAAAATAAAAAAGATATTTTTCAAAAAAATCAAAAAGACAAAAATGATATTTTTTTTAAACCGATAGATATTGGTGATAATACAATTCCTAATGGAAATGCAATTATGTTAATTAATTTAATTAGGCTAGGATTTACCTCAGAAAGTAAAAAATTAGCAAATAGCTTGAGTGGATATTTGAACATTTATAAAAATCATATGATGACAGCTATTAGAGCACTTGATTTTTTCAACAACATTCAATCCAGAAAAAGTTGCAATGAGCAGGGTTGTAAGCCGGAAGATATAAAAACATAAAACTTGCCCTATTTTTGTTCTGAATTGTTTATAAAATTGATTTAGATTTAACTTACTTGCAAAAATTTAACACTCGAAGTAAATTAAACTTAATGGAGGAGTGCATAATATGGGAATTCATTACGATTATAAATCTACGCGTGGAGATAAGGCAATGAAAAAAGAAGCAAAGCGTAAAGCTCGAATTGAAGAACGTAGAGCGAAGCGGACTAACAATGATGCTCAAGAGTCCAAAGAAAAAATAATGCACGATATTGATAAGCCCATAACTTTAGAGGACTTAACCAACCCAGATAAAGATTAGTTTTTAATGAAATCTTTTGGAAAAAAAGATTCACTATTAAAAATACGTGAAATAGCATTAAAAAGAAATCTAAAAAAAAGAAAAAAATTTAAAAATTTAACAAAAAGGAAAAATGTCAGTTCTATCAGACAAATGGATTAAGCAAGCTGCCAAAGACAATGGCATGATCAAACCCTTTATTGGAAAGCAGGTAAGAAAAGGAAAAATTTCATTTGGGTTATCTTCGTATGGGTATGATGCGCGTGTTTCTAATGAATTTAAAATTTTTACCAATGTAAATTCTGGTATTGTTGATCCTAAAGTTTTTAAAAAAGATAGTTTTGTAACTAAAATAGGAAAAGAATGTATTATTCCACCTAACTCATTCGCTCTTGGAAGAACAATGGAATATTTTAAAATTCCTGAAAATGTTTTAGTTATATGTCTTGGAAAATCGACCTACGCTAGATGCGGAATTATAGTTAATGTAACACCACTTGAGCCTGGATGGGAGGGGCACGTCACTTTAGAATTTTCAAATACCACCCCATTACCAGCTAAGATATATGCTAATGAAGGAGTTGCTCAATTTGTTTTTATTAAAGGTAATGAAAAACCGGGTATTACTTACGCAAACAGAAAAGGTAAATACATGAAACAAAAAGGCGTTACTCTTCCAAAAATTTAAATCTCTCTAATGCAAAAGCTTATAATCAAAGGCAAGAGAGAATTAACTGGAAAAATTTCAATATCAGGGTCTAAAAATGCTACTTTACCAATTCTAGCTGCATCAATTTTAGCAAATCAAGTAAAAATTAAAAATATTCCTTTGGTTAAAGATATTTTTACTATGATTGAATTATTAAATTTTATTGGACTAGATGTGAAATTTTTTAAAAATAAAAATACTTTAGAGATTAAAAATAAAAAAAAAAAAATTAATACATTAGCTCCATATCGACTTGTCAAGACGATGAGAGCAGGAGTTTTGGTTCTTGGCTCATTATTGACCAAGTATAAAAAGGCAAAAGTTTCTCTTCCTGGAGGATGTGCGATAGGAAGTAGACCGGTTGACCTTCATTTATTTGCATTAAAAAAATTGGGAGCAAAAATAAAAATAAAAAATGGTTATATTTTAGCAGAGGCAAAAAATGGTTTAAAAGGAGCAGTTATCAAATTTCCAAAAATTTCAGTCGGTGCAACAGAAAATGCTTTACTCGCTGCTTATATGGCAAAAGGAAAAACCGTTCTAAAAAATTGCGCTATTGAACCTGAAGTAAAAGACTTAATTATATTTTTAAAAAAGTTGGGTGGAAAAATTAAATTATCAGGAAGAACGATTATTATAAAAGGAAGCGAAACCCAAAGATCATTGATAAATCATAAAGTAATTTTTGACAGAATTGAAGCAGGAACATATATGATAGCTAGTGCTTTAATCGGTAAAGAAATTATCATTGATAAAATTGACACAGCCATCATAAAAAATGAAATCAATATTTTAAAAAAGATGGGTGTTAAGATTAGAAAAAATAAAAATTCACTCGTAATACAAAGAAATTTAAAACTTAAAAGAATAAACGTTATTACAAAGCCATATCCTGGATTTCCGACGGATTTACAAGCTCAACTAATGGTTTTAATGACTCAAGCTAAAGGTTTATCTAAAATATCGGAAAATATTTTTGAAAATCGATTTATGCATGTACCTGAATTAAAGAGAATGGGCGCTAAGATAAAGATAAAAAATAAAACAGCTTTTATTGAAGGGCCCTCAAAGTTAACTGGGGCAGAAGTAATGGCTACAGATTTAAGAGCTTCCGTAAGTTTAGTTTTAGCAGGTTTAATAGCTGAAAATAAAACAATAATAAATCGTATTTACCATTTAGATAGAGGCTATGAATTTTTAGAAACTAAACTTAAAAAATGTAAAGCAGCAATTACGAGGATTTGATGTGAAAGCTAAAAATTTAAAACTAATTGCTAAAACTGAAGACGATTTAAGAATAATTTCTGCTCATTTGCAAGATTCAATTGCAAGCATTTCTGATGTTGCAAATCTAAAAAAGAATAAAATTTTGCTCATGCAGCTTAACAGATTTATGTGGGAGGATGTTGAAAAAGGGGTGTTTAGAAAAAATAAAAGAATTAGAACTATTTTAAAATTTGAAAATGTTTTAGAAGTACACTCAAAAAATATAAATCAATACAAAAAAGATAAATTTTTAGATTTTCTAGCTATTGAAAGTAACGTAATGCCTGATAATAACTATGAGATGAGAATAATCTTTGCTGGGGACTCTGCGATCAAAGTTATTTCTGAAGTAATTGAAGTTACTTTAGATGATCAGGGTGAAGCATGGGATACAAAAAATAAACCTAAACACAAAACTTTATAATGTTAAAAATCTTAAGATATAATAAAAAAAAATCATTGAGTAATTTGGAATTAATTTTGGGTAAAAGAAGATTTAACCAAAAAAAACAAACATCAGTTATAAAAAAAATTATATTTAATGTTAAAAAAAATGGAGATAAAGCAGTTATAAAATATGAAAAAAAATTCTCTAAAACAAGAATTAAATCTAATAGAATTACATTTTCAAAAAAAGAAATAAATAAAATTGTCAAAAAAACAGACAAAAAAATTAAAAATTCAATAGATTTAGCATTTAGCAGAATAAAAAAATTTCACAGTAAGCAAAAATTTTTATCATTTAATTTAAAAGACAAATATAAAAATGAACTATCTTATAAATATTCTCCAATTGATAAAGTTGGTGTTTACGTCCCAGGCGGTACAGCAAGTTATCCCAGTACAGTTTTAATGAATTGTATTCCTGCAATAGTAGCAGGTGTTAAGAATATTTATTTAACAACTCCATCTTTAGGTGCTAAAATTAATCCTGCAATAATCTATGCAGCAAAAAAATGTGGTGTAAAAAAGATATTTAAAATTGGAGGAGCTCATGCAATAGCTGCATTAGCCTATGGAACTAGGACTTTTCAAAAAGTTGATAAGATAGTTGGACCAGGAAACACATTTGTTGCTAGCGCAAAAAAAGAAGTGTTCGGGGATGTTGGTATTGATATGGTAGCAGGTCCATCTGAAGTAACAATAGTTGCGGATAAGTATGCTGATCCAAATTGGATTGCAGCAGATTTAATTGCTCAAGCAGAACATGATGTATTTGCTCAATCAATTTTAATTACTAATAATCAAACTTTAATTAAATTTGTTAACAAAAGCATAAAAAAACAATTAAATAAACTACCCAAAAAAAAAATAGCCTCTAAAAGTTTGAAAAACTATGGACTGGCTATTTATGCAAAAAGTAAAAAAAATATCATAAAAATAGTTAACACTATTGCTCCAGAACATTTAGAGCTAAACATGAAAAATAATAATGAAATTATAAAAAATATAAAAAATGCAGGGTCAATTTTTATCGGAAAATTTTCTCCTGAGGCAATGGGTGATTATATTGCAGGACCCAATCATGTTCTACCAACGTCCGGATCTGCAAAATTTTCATCAGGATTATCAGTAAATGATTTTTTAAAGCGACATTCATTAATAAAAATTACAAAAACAGGTATTGAAAGATTGGGCCCATCAGTTATAAATTTAGCGCAGCATGAAAATTTAGAAGGTCACGCTAACTCGATTAAAATAAGATTAAAAAAGGAAAAATAATTGACAAAACAAGAAACTTTGGAATTTAAGGGAAAAGTGACAGAATTACTACCCAACGCTATGTTTAGAGTGAAGTTAGAAAACAATCATGAAATTTTAGCTCACACAGCTGGAAAACTTAGAAAGAATAGAATAAGAGTTCTAGCTGGTGATAACGTAATGGTTGAAATGACACCATATGATTTAACTAAAGGTAGAATAACTTTTAGATATTAGGCCTTGTAGCTCAGTAGTAGAGCAGTACCCTGAAAAGGTATGTGTCGTAAGTGCGATTCTTACCAAGGCCACCACTAACAATTTTTACACATCGAAAAATAAAAATTATTCTGATAATTATTATATCATGAATAAAAAGATTGGACTTTTTTGGTTAAGAGATGATTTTAGGTTTGTTAAAAATAATGGACTAATTGAAGCCACCATAAATCATGATCAAGTGGTAGTTTTTTATCTCTATAAACAAGATATCTTTAAAGACCAAGAGGCTCAAAAATGGTGGCTTAGTAGATCTCTTTTAAATTTTCAAAAAAGATTGAAAAATTTAAATATTACCCTTGAAATAGTTGAGACTAACTCCTTTAAAATTTTCTTTGATAAGTTGATAAAAAAAAAAGACTTTGCAATTTATTGGAACAAAGTTTACGAACCAGATTATCTAAAATTTGATGAATATTTGTTAAGGACCTTTAAAAATAAAAACATTCATCATAAAAGATTTAAAGGCAATGCTCTTAATGAGATTGATGAAATTAAAAAAAACGATGGAACTCCGTTTAAGGTATTCACACCTTTTTGGAGAACTGCAGAAAAATATTATATTGAGAAAATACCATCAAAAGATAAAACAATAAAAAAATGTAAAAAGAAAATAAATTTTTTTAAAAATTGCATTGAACCAGAAAAAATATTACCTAAAAAAAATTGGTTTAAAGATTTTGAAAAAATCTGGTTACCTGAGGAACAAAGTGCTTTAAAAGAATTAAAAAATTTCATTAAAGATAGAATTACTAATTATTCTGAAGGACGGAATTTTCCTTATATAGTTGGAACCTCAAAATTATCTCCATTTATAAAATTTGGCCAGATTCATGTTGAAACAATATGGAATGAATGTATAAAAAAAAAATCTAAAATTATTGGTACATCCAAATTCTTAGCAGAGATTGGTTGGCGAGAGTTTAATCATGCACTAATAAATCACTTTCCCCACATGTTAAAGAATAACTATTCAAAAAAATTTGATAAATTTCCATGGGAAAAAAATTCTAAGTTTTTAAATGCTTGGAAAAAGGGCTTGACAGGTTATCCAATAGTTGATGCTGGAATGAGAGAACTATATTCTACTGGATGGATGCATAATAGAGTAAGAATGATAGTTGGGTCATTTTTAGTGAAACACTTATTAATTAATTGGAAAGATGGTGAAAGATATTTCAGAAACTGTTTATTAGATTATTGTCCAGCTAGCAATGTTGCTGGTTGGCAATGGGTTGCAGGATGCGGTGCGGACGCTGCCCCTTATTTTAGAATATTTAATCCAATTTTGCAGGGTGAGAAATTTGATAAAGAAGGAGAATATGTAAAAAAATGGGTACCTGAATTAAAAAACCTATCGAAAAAATTTATTCATAAACCTTGGGAATTTAATGATGAAAGATTTAAATTAGGAAGAGATTATCCTTATCCAATTGTGAAGCACGAAGGAGCAAGAGTAAAAGCCTTAAATGCATTTAAAAAAATTTAAACTTAAACACTACCGTGACAATGTTTGAATTTTTTTCCAGAGCCACAAGGGCACTTTTCATTTCGGCCAACTTTTTTTTCTGATCTATTTTCTTTTGTTTCTTCTTGATTTTTTTCAATTTTTTCCTCATTTGATATAACAATATTTAGATTTAGCAAAAATTTAATTAAATCATTTTTAATCTTTAATAATAAACCCTCAAATAAAACAAACGCTTCTTTTTTAAATTCAGATAAAGGGTCCTTCTGACCGTATTGCCTTAAGCCAATAACTTGCCTTAATTGCTCTAAGTACTGCAGATGTGATCTCCATGAAAAATCAATAATTTGCAAAAATATTTTTTTTTCTAGACTGTTATTTTGATTTTCACCTAAAATTTTTATTCTTGAATTTTTCTTTTCAGAGTACAAACTTTTTAATTTTTTATTGAACTCACTCTCTCCTAGTTTTCCAAATTCTAGTATCTCGTTATCAGTTACAACATTTCCAGTTATATTTTTCACTTCTGCAAGATAGATTTTTTCATCCCCAGATTTTTGAAAATTTGATCTTACCAAACTTAGATTAATGAGTATTTCGTCATAAAAATCTTTCAAAATTTCATTTATATTACTTTCCTTTAAAATCTTTAATCTTTGAGAAAATATGACTTGTCTTTGATCATTCATTACATCATCAAATTTAATCAATGTTTTCCTTATATCAAAGTTTCTGCTTTCAACTTTTTTTTGTGCTCTTTCCATGGCTTTATTGATCCAAGGATGGTCAATAGACTCATTTTCTTTTAAACCTAATTTTTGAAGCATTCCATCAATAGAGTCTCCTCCAAAAATTCTCATTAATTCATCTTGTAAACTTATAAAAAAAATTGTGCTCCCAGGATCACCTTGTCTACCAGATCGACCTCTCAACTGATTATCTATTCTTCTACTCTCATGTCTTTCAGTTCCTATAATAAATAATCCCCCCAACTTTTTAATTTTTTCTTCATTAATTTTTATGGTTTCTGTATTTTCTTTTTTTCCATCATAAATAAAATCTTTATTACCGCCTAATTTAATATCTGTTCCTCGTCCAGCCATATTTGTAGCTATTGTAACCGCGTTTATTTTTCCTGCTTCAGCTATGATACTTGCTTCTTTCTCATGATGCTTAGCGTTCAGAACATTATGAGTAATTTTTTTGCTGTTTAGGTAAGATGAAATCTTTTCTGACTTTTCAATACTGGTTGTTCCCACTAACACTGGTTGACCCTTTTTACTACATTCCAATATTTTGTTAGTGATAGCATTATATTTTTCTTTTTCAGTTCTAAATATTTGATCGTTAAAATCCTTACGAAGCATTTCTTTATTAGTGGGAATAGAAACGACTGGTAGTTTATATATATCAAAAAATTCTTCTGCTTCCGTCATCGCAGTTCCAGTCATTCCAGCTAATTTTTGATATAATCTGAAATAATTTTGATAGGTTATTGATGCAAGTGTTTGATTTTCTTCTTCAACTTTAACATTTTCTTTGGCCTCTATTGCTTGATGTAGACCGTCAGAAAATCTTCTTCCATCAAGCACTCTTCCTGTGAATTCATCAATTATTTGGACTTTACCATCTCTAATTATATAATCAGTATCTTTATTAAAAAGCAAATTAGCTTTTAAAGCTTGGTTAATGTGATGAACAAGATTTAAATTAGCTGGATCATAAAAGTTATTATTTTTTAATATTTTTTTTTGTATTGCTAATTTTTCAATTTTATCAATTCCAATATCAGTTAAAATTGCATTTTTATTTTTTTCATCCAATTCAAAGTCACCTTTACTTAAATGTTTAATAAATTCATTTGATGTTAAGTAGAGTGTAGTTTTATCATCTAATTTACCAGAAATTATTAACGGCGTTCGAGACTCATCTATTAAAATACTGTCCACCTCGTCAACTATACAAAAATTATGATTTCTCTGAACCATATCATCTAATTCATATTTCATATTATCTCTGAGATAATCAAAACCTAGCTCATTATTAGTTGCATAAGTGATATCGCAACTATAACTTTTCTTTCTTTCTGCATCACTTGAATCATTTGTAATGCACCCAGTTGAAGTCCCTAAGTAATTAAAAACTTTTCCCATCCAAGAGGAGTCTCTTTTAGCCAAGTAATCGTTTACAGTTACAATGTGTACGCCGTTACCTGTTAACGAGTTCAGATACGCCGGTAATGTAGACACCAAGGTCTTACCCTCTCCTGTTTTCATTTCAGCAATTTTTCCGCTATTTAATATTAGCCCACCAGCAAGCTGCACATCATAATGTCTTTCTCCTAAAGTTCTTTTAGCCGCTTCTCGAACTAAGGCAAAACTTTCTGGTATGATCTCCTCTAATTTTAGATAACCACTTTGGGCATTTTTCCTAAAATTAAATGTTTTTTCCTTAATGTCTGCCTCAGAAAGTGATTTAACCTCACTCTCTTTATTATTGATAGCCAAGATTATATTTTGAATTTTATCTAATTCTTGTTGATTAGAGCTTTTAAATATTTTACTAAAAGTTCTTGTAAATAAATTCATTATACTTCTATATATGTATTTATAAATTAAATTAAACAGTAATAATGACAATTAATATTAAAAATTTTTTAAACAATAATTCAAAACTATCCAAAATGGGAGAGTTTCAAAGTCTAAAACAAATTGAGGGTTTAGAAATGGCGTCAGCATCTGCTGATCTTTATGGAAATGGAAGGGATGATGTTGCTTTATTTTATTTTAGCAAAGGAGCAAATTATGCAACTTTGACGACCTCGAATAGTATTACTTCTGAATTTATACCCTGGAATAATAACTCTCATAAAAAAATTATAAAAGGATTATTGGTTAATACAAAAAACGCCAATACATTTACAGGCAAACAAGGAAAAGAGAGCATTGATGTCCTAGCAAAAAACTTATCAAGAATATTAACAATTAAAGAATCAAAATCCAGAGAAGGGACAGAGGAAACAGTAAAAATAAAAGACCTAATTTTTGCTTCTACTGGAGTTATAGGTGAAGAATTTCCTGTTGAAAAAATTAAGGGGTGTCTACCCGACTTAGTTGATAAACTGAAAAAAGAACATAATAAAATGTTTTGGATCAAAATTGCTTCATCCATTATGACAACGGATACAAAGCCAAAGGTAGCCTATGAAGAAGTATTAATTGGAGATGAATTAATTAAAATTTGTGGAGTTGCTAAAGGGTCCGGAATGATCGCACCAAATTTAGCCACAATGCTATCATTTATTTTTACCAACGCAGATATTAATTCAAATTTACTTAAAACACTTTTAAAAAGAGCAGTAGCAAATTCTTTTAATGCCATAACAGTTGATAGCGATCAATCAACAAATGACATGGTTTCAATATTTTCTACCAGAGCTGTAAAAATCGGCCAAAATATTTCTTTAAATGACAAAAATGTTCAAAATTTTGAAGTTGCTTTAAAAAAATTGTGTTTAAATATGGCAAAACAAATTGTTGTTGACGGAGAGGGGGCTAAAAAATTTTTAACTATTAATGTAATTAATGCAAAATCACTAGGGAGTGCAAAAAATATTGCTTTTGCAATAGCTAACTCACCGTTAGTAAAAACAGCTGTAGCGGGTGAAGATCCTAATTGGGGCAGAATTGCTATGGGTATTGGAAAATCTGGTGAGATAGTTGATCAAAAAAAATTAAAAATAAAAATAGGAGATTTTTTAGTAGCAGAAAACGGTAGAGTTTCAGATAGTTATGATGAAAAAAAATTAAAAGAATATATGCAATGGGACTCAGTCGAAATTGAAGTAAATTTAAAACTCGGTAATGACGCATTTAAATGTTATACTTGTGATTTTACTCATGACTATATTGATATTAATGCCGATTATAGAAATTAAAAGATGATAAAATATAATCTTAAATGTCACAATGATCATGAATTTGAAAGTTGGTTTTCTGACTCAAGTGAATTTGAAAATTTAAAAAAAAGAAGACTATTAGAATGTATTCTTTGTTCTTCAAAAAAAATTAATAAATCAATTATGTCTCCAATGATTTCTAGCACAAAGAAGAATAATACTGTGATCAGCGAGGTGCTAAATAAAAGTTTGAAAAATGAGAAAAATAAATTAATAGAGTTGAGAAAATTTGTTGAAAAAAATTTTGAATATGTAGGAAAGGATTTTAGTAGAAAAGTAAGAGAAATTTATTACGACAAAAAAAATAAAAAAATGATTTATGGCACCACAACCCCAGAGGAAAAAGAAGAGCTAGAGGATGAAGGTATAAACTTGTTATCAGTCCCTTGGGTGAGTAAAAACAACTAACTTAGTGAACTGCTTATAATATAATTTACCGATAAATTATTAGAAATTTTCCATTTACTTAAAATTGGATTAAATTCAAAACCTTTCACATCTAATGTAGAAAATTTTTCTACTTGTAATAATCTCTCAAGCTCTTCTGGCTTTATAAATTTATTCCAATCATGAGTTCCAATTGGAAGCCACCTTAGCAAGTATTCAGCTCCAATAATTGCTTTTAAGTAAGACATAAGTGACCTATTTAAAGTTGCAGTAAACATTATGCCATTAGATTTTAGTAATTTTCCACACGATTCAATGTAAAGACTGACATTATCTACATGCTCAACAATTTCTAAGTTGAAAATCACATCAAATTTTTTTTCATTTTCAAGTTGTTCAGGTGACTTATTTAAATAATTTATTTTAAGTTTATTTTTTTTTGCATGAATTTTAGCTATTTTGATATTTTTTTCTGAGGCATCAATACCAGTTACCTCTCCTCCTAAACGAGCCATAGGTTCACTAATCAAACCTCCACCACAACCAATATCTAGAATCCTTAGTCCATTTAAAAAGTCTGTTTTATTTTTGTTAGTGTTAAAATGCTTCTTGATCATTTCTGTCATATATTCGATTCTAATAGGGTTAAACATATGTAAAGGTTTAAATTTTCCGTTTACATCCCACCATTCATTGGCTAATTTTGAAAACTTTTGAATTTCTTCTTTATTTATAGTAGTAGTCATTCTGTAATAATTTAATTTAAATACATTTAAATCTTTAACTTATATTACATTCTTTGAAATGGTTAAAAAAGTATTAAAGTTTGGAGGAACATCTGTTGGAAGTATTAAAAGAATCCAGCATGTGGCAAATATAATCCAAAAAGAGCATTCTGCAGGAAATCAAGTTATTGCCATAGTTTCAGCAATGGCTGGCAAAACCAATGACCTTATTAATTTATCAAAAGATATTTGTGATGAATTTAATAAAAGAGAACTAGATGTTTTATTATCTTCCGGAGAACAAATTACTGCAGCATTGTTAGCAGGAGCTTTAATAAAAATAAAAATCAATGCTAAATCTTGGCTTAATTGGCAGATACCAATTTTAACTGAAGGCGCACATTCAAACGCACGAATTATCAATATAAATATTAAAACAATTAATGATTTTTTGAACAAAAAAGGTGTCGCAATTATTCCAGGCTTTCAAGGAATATCAAAAATCGGAGACATAACAACCATAGGCAGAGGAGGATCAGATGCAACAGCAGTGGCAGTAGCAAAAATATTTAATGCTGACGCCTGTGAAATTTATACCGATGTTGATGGAGTTTTTTCTACAGATCCAAAAAAAATTCCAGTAGCCAAAAAAATTGATAAAATTTCTTACGATGAAATGCTTGAATTATCATCACTAGGTGCAAAAGTAATGCAACCTTCTGCTGTTCAAACAGCTATGATGTACAATATACCTTTAGAAGTAAAATCAACATTTACGGATAGACCAGGGACGAAAATTTTTAGCCAAGACAATATCGACTATACAAAGAGTGTAACCGGTGTTGCTTACTCAAAAGATGATGCAAAAATTACAATTATAGGAGTAAAAGACAAACCAGGTGTAGCTGCAAATATATTTGAACCTCTTAGCAAAGCACAAATAAACGTTGATATGGTTATTCAAAATATTTCTTCAGATCAAAAGACTACAGATATTACTTTTACAATTAAAAGAGATGAAGTTTACAAAACGATAGAAATTTTGAAAAATAATAAAGATATTGAATATGAGGATATTAGCCATAACAATAAAGTTGCAAAAGTATCAATAGTAGGGGCAGGCATGGTTTCAACACCAGGAATAACTTATAAAATGTTTAGAGCACTATCAGACAAAAAAATAAATATTTTAGCAATATCTACATCAGAAATTAAACTTTCAGTAATAATTGATGAAAAAAATACTTTAGAAGCTATAAAAAAATTACATACAATTTTTGACTTAGATTAATATGATTGAAAGACCACATAGAAAAATTAACAGAAAAAAAACTAAAGTAATAAAAGTTGGCAATATTTTTGTTGGAGGAGACTCTCAGATTAGTGTTCAGTCAATGACTAATACTTTGACTACTGATATAAAAGCAACTGTAAATCAAATTCTTTCACTTGAAGAAGCAGGAGCGGACATTGTAAGAGTTTCGTGTCCAGATGAAAACTCAACTAAAGCATTAAAAAATATAATAAAAGAAGTAAGTATTCCAATAGTAGCCGATATTCATTTTCACTATAAGAGAGCCATTGAAGCTGCTGAAATGGGCGCGAGCTGTCTTAGGATAAATCCAGGCAATATTGGTACAAATGAGAGAGTTCTTGAAGTCGTAAAAGCAGCGAAAGACAATGACTGCTCAATTAGAGTAGGAGTTAATGCTGGTTCATTAGATAAAAATTTATTAGAAAAATATAAAGAGCCTTGTCCAGAAGCTTTGGTAGAAAGTGCACAGTATAATATTAAGCTTTTAGAAGATAATGATTTTTTTAATTTCAAGATTAGCGTTAAATCATCTGACATCTTTTTAACCGTAAAGGCTTATAAAAAATTATCTAAAATTTGTGATTATCCATTACATTTAGGTGTTACCGAAGCTGGAGGGTTATTGACAGGAAGCATTAAATCTTCAATAGGTATTGGACAACTTTTAATGGAAGGGATAGGAGACACTATTAGGGTATCGTTGTCATCTGATCCCGTTGATGAAATAAAAGCCGGTTATGAAATTTTGAAATCTCTTGGTATTCGTTCAAGGGGTGTAAATATAATATCCTGTCCATCTTGTGCAAGGCAAGCATTTCCTGTTATCGAAACAGTAAAAGAACTAGAAAAAAAATTAGCACATATAAAGAAACCCATTAATCTTTCAATAATCGGTTGCGTGGTAAATGGACCTGGTGAAGCAGCTCAGACAGATATTGGTTTAACTGGCGGTGGTCAAGATAATAATTTACTATATCTTTCCGGCATACCTCATACAAAAGTTCCAAGCTCAAAAATAATTGATAGAGTGGTCAAATTAGTCGAAGAAAAAATAAAAGAAAAAAATTAACTTATGGTTCCGATAGAAAAGGTACAAGATATTATTGATAATTATAGTGCTCTTGAAAAAGAACTGTCTTCAGGAGCTCTTGATCCTAAATTATTTGCAAAAAAATCAAAAGAATATTCTCGTCTTGGAAGAATTATTTTAACAGCAAGAGAATTTTTAAATTTTGAAAGTGAAAAAAAAGATCTTGAAAATATGTTGCGAGATAAAAGCAACGATCAAGAAATGATTGATTTGGCACAAAAAGATCTAAAAGAATTAATAGAAAAAAAAGAAAAACAAGAAAATGAGTTGAAACTGTTCTTATTACCAAAGGACGATGATGATGATAAAAACGCTATAGTAGAAATTAGAGCCGGTACAGGTGGATTGGAAGCCTCTCTTTTTTGTTCAGATTTGTTTAAAATGTACGAAAAAGTTTGTTCTAAAAAAAAATGGCAACTTGAAATAATAAATATATCTAAAAGTGAAGCAGGAGGTTTTAAAGAAGTAATTTTTTCTGTAAATGGCAATGACATATATTCATATCTAAAATATGAGTCGGGCGTTCACCGAGTTCAAAGAATTCCACAAACAGAAACTCAAGGCAGAGTTCACACCTCAGCAGCTACAGTAGCAGTTCTACCAGAAGCTGAAGAAGTGGACATTCAAATAAAAGACTCTGATCTAAGAGTCGACGTGTTCAGAGCTGGAGGTCCAGGAGGTCAGTCTGTTAATACCACTGATAGCGCAGTTAGAATAACCCATATTCCAAGCGGTGTAGTTGTTAGTCAGCAAGATGAAAAGTCACAACATAAAAATAAAGCAAAAGCTCTAAAGATTTTAAGATCAAGAGTCTATGAAGCTGAAAAAAGAAAAAAAGATAAGGAGCGATCAAGCAATAGAAGAAGCCAAATTGGAACAGGTGATAGGTCTGAAAGAATCAGGACTTATAATTTTCCTCAAGGCAGAGTAACAGATCACAGAATTAATTTAACGTTACATAAATTGGAAGAGTTCTTAAGTGGTGAAGTCCATGAAGAAATGAATCAAGAATTGCGATTGAAAGAACAAAATTTAAAACTTGAAAACTTAAATTCATGAATATCCTAGAGATAATTAACTTTGGAGCAAAAAAGCTTAGGCAAAAAAATATAGATACCTTCATAATAGATTCTGAACTACTACTTTCAAAAACTTTAAATAAGAGAAGGGAAGAGGTATTAATTAATTTTGATCAAGAAATTTGTCAAAAACACTTTGATATCTACAAAAAATTAATACTAAGAAGATCTCAGCATGAACCTATAGCTTACATCATAGAGGAAAAAGAGTTTTGGAGTAAAAATTTTTTTGTAAATACTAACACTTTAATACCTAGACCAGAAACTGAATTAATGGTTGAAAAATTAATTAAAATTTTTAAAAAAAAAAAAATATCAATTTTAGATATTGGAACTGGTAGCGGTTGTATTTTGATTAGTTTAATAAGCGAGCTTAAAAAATCTAAGGGTGTGGGAATAGATATTTCAAAAAAAGCGATAGCAGTTGCAAAAAAAAATTTAAAGAGGCATAAATTGAATAAAAAGATAAATTTCATAAATAAAGCGTTAGATAGTAAATTTTCTCAAAAATTTGATCTTATTGTATCCAACCCCCCATATATAGAGAGCGACGCAATTAAAAACTTAAGCAGAGATGTGAAGAGATATGAACCTAGTATAGCTTTAGACGGTGGAAATGATGGACTTGACCTTATTAAGAAAGTTATTTACAAAGCTCAATATATTTTAAAAGTTAAAGGTATGCTCGCCTTAGAAATAGGAAATGAGCAATTTAAAAAAGTTTCAAAAATATTAAATAAGAATGATTTTAAAATTGAATACGCTATAAAAGACTATAAAGAAAACATTAGATGCATTATTTCAACTTACGTAGGTAAACAATATGAATAATAATAGAAGAAGAAGTTTTAGACCCAGAACACAAAAAAGTAATTTTAGAAGAAGAACCGGGCCAATGAGTTCTAATAACTCTAATGGGTTGAATAACAATGGTAATATGAATTTTAATAGAAATGGATCAATGAACAATATCCATAGCGTTGAAAAAACAATGTTGAAATTTCAGCAACTAGCAAAAGATGCTCAAACTAATGGAGACCCAGTACTAGCTCAAAATTATTTACAGCATGCTGATCACTACTTAAGAAGATATAATGAACTTAATGAAAGAAAAGAAAATTCTTTAGATAAAAATAAGATAGACGAAAGTTCGTCTACCCAAGAAAATAATGCAGATAAAGAAAAAGAAGTGCTATCGAAAACTGCTAATTAAAATTAATTTATCTTAAAGAAGATAATTTTAAATCAATTTTTATTCTTTCTAATTCAAATTTTTCTCGAGCTTTACCTTTTAATACTTTTCCAGAAGGTAATTTTAATCTTTGAGAATTAACTTTTTTACCGTTAACAATTACTTCATAATGCAAATGTGGTCCAGTGGACATTCCAGTAGAACCAACGTAGCCAATAATTTGACCCTGTTTTACTTTCCTTCCTTCTTTTATACCTCTAGCAAAGGATTTCATGTGAGCATAAATAGTTTCATAAGTAGAGTTATGTTTTATTTTTACACAATTTCCTCCACCCCCACACCATCTTGCTCTTGTAACAGTTCCTGAACCTGAAGCCATAATTGGTGTTCCACTTGGAGCCGCAAAGTCAGTGCCACGATGCATTTTATTATAACCTAAAATAGGATGCTTTCTCATACCGAACGATGAAGATAAACGTGCGCCGTTAATTGGAGTCTTCATTAAGGATTTCGTAATACTCTTTCCTTTTAGGTTATAATACTCTTCAATTTTATTATCTTTAAAATTATAAAGATTTATTTCTTCACCGTTAACAAACATTGAGGCATAGATAATTTTACCAGTATCTCTTACTTTGTTATTATCATCTTCAAATTTTTCATAAAGAATTTCAAACCAATCTCCTTTTCTTATATCTCTTTGAAAATCTACTTCAAAACCATATATCCTAGCAAATTCCACAATTATGTTTGGTTCAATGCCTACATCAACAGCAGAACTATACAAATTATTTTTTATAACATTTCTTACAACAACTTCTTTTTTATTTAGCTGTAAAATATTTTCATTGACTATAAAGTTATTTTTTTTTCTTCTGATTGTTACTGTGCTAGTATTATTTATTGGGTAGACCAAATTAACAACCGTATTAGAATTATTTTCCAATTTTTTATAAACTAGAGATAGTTTTCGGCCAGAGTATATATTAGAAAGCTTTTTCTCTTTTAATTTTGTTGATATTTTTTTTATATCTTCATTTTTGATACTATAGTTTTTCAGAATTTTTTCTATTGTGTCGTTATTTTTGATAATATAATTAATTTCCTCGTAAGGACTGTTTATTTTTGAGATAAAATAATTAGCAAGATTTGAAAAATCATTAGATTGAGTGACATTTATTAAATTAGTTTTATTTTGTTCATTTTTTTTACTAATTAAATTAGAAATAGAGAAAAATATGATAGAAAATAAAACGATAAAACCTAAAAAAACGATAGGATTAAAATTTTTTATTTTTAATTTATTTACCTTAATTGTAGAAAATAAATTGACTTGTTTTTTGTAAAAGTTTTGAAATATTTGAGTTAACGTCATAGTTGTTTTTATAAAAAATAGTAGAGATTTGCAACGCGAGAGGTCTAAAAAACCCTTATTTTGCTTAGTATTTTAGCCAATATACGCCTTGACTTATAATATAATTACACTAAAACCAGCGCTCACCTCTACTAAATTAAATTTTAACGTAGCTAGAGGTGTGTAGATTTTAAAGTTTAAAATCTTAGCTTTTTTAAATTGTAAATTATTAAGAAGAGAAGTGTGGACGGCTAGGTTAATTAAGAAATTGTCGCACACACTTCTAAACGTATAGATAATTCGAATGTTATTTATATGAAGCTAGTGT
>Ga0209666_1000992_pt1 | contig 21783 bp, 14 predicted proteins | sample SaaInlV_125m_DNA_FD_184679 | JGI IMG/M metagenome (GOLD analysis project Ga0209666, IMG submission 184679) | Marine microbial communities from expanding oxygen minimum zones in the Saanich Inlet - Saanich Inlet SI037_S3LV_10m_DNA (SPAdes)... | ecosystem: Environmental > Aquatic > Marine >...
AGCGAGGAAGATACAGCCGTGGTATCGTTCGTTTGTTCGGTATCCTTCTGAATGATGTTCGTATCGTCCTCCTCCGCGTCCATGACGCGTCCCTCGACCATGACGGCGGCGACGAGCGCGGCGGCGGCGACGCTGGCAAAGCCGGTGACGTATATGCACGCGCTCAGCGATTTCGTGCCGTGGAAGAACCAGCCGCCCAGCGTGGGGCCGGCGATGAACGCCAACGTGCAGCACGCCTCGCGCCACGCCATGAACTGAGGGAGTTGCTTCTCCGTCGCGACGTCCGCCAGGTACGCCTTCACGATGGGCGAAGCGCCGGCGAAGGCGCCGGAACAGACGCGTAACGCGAGAAACGCGCCCAGGCTCCACCCTTTCTGCACGCACTGCGCCTGCGCTATGAGCCCGCACCCCACGCCGAACAGCGAGAGCGCCAAAATGGGCTTGCGCCCCACCTCGTCGCTCAGGCGCGGCCACGCGAAGAGCGCGAAGAACATGCCCAGGGGGTACGCGCTCGTGAGGTACCCCACCTGCGACGGATGCAGCGCGAAGTGCTGTACCAACCCAGGCGTGATGGGGCCCGTGACCGTGAACCCGAGAAGGTGCAGGAACACAGCGAGCATCACGCACGCCACGCTGGCGTGCCTCCGCCACGCGGGCAGGGAAGCGGGGAGAATAGAGGCGGAGCCCTCTGTTGCGCTCGCGGCGGGGACGACCGCGTCCCCGCGGCGGCGGCGCGCGAAATCGACCACACGAGACGTCTCGTTTTCTCGCACGAAGGTCCGTCCCGCGAGTGGGCCGCGGGAGCCCGTACCGAGACGTCCCCGCTCGTCGCGCGGCACGCGCCGCGCGCGTGGAACGCTGACGCCCGGATTCGAGACGCGCGCGGTCGCGATGACCGCCGCGCGCGGCCGCGCGCGTCCCGCCGCAAACGCGCGGCGCTCGTCACGACCGACGGGTGCCCTCCCGAAACGTACATGACATCGCGTCGCGTTCGCGCGCACGCCGGGTGACGGCGAATGCACCGCAGGCCCGCGCGTCGCCATCGCCATCGGGCCCTCGCCAGTCGCGTTCGCGACTCACGCCAGCGCCTCGCGTTGCCTCGTGACCCCTTCGCTCGCCGTCGAACGCGCGCCGATGTTTGATGGGGCGATCGAAAACGCGCGCTTCCTTCGCCGCTCGTGCTGACGAGGCGGATCCGTCGGATCCGCCAGTCGATAAACCGCGGTGCGTTGGGTCTTCCGAGCTCTCGTCATCGCACTCCAACGGCGCGCGCGCCTCGGACCCCGCTCGAGAGGATGACGACGCTGACGTCGGCGCTCGCGCGCCCCGCCGCGCCCCTGCGGCGCGCGTCCCGCCGAGGCGCTCGCGCCCGGCACCCGCTTCGCGCGGCGTCTTGCTCGATGTGCTTCGAGTACACGCAGCTCGAGCGCGACACGAAGGCTCCCGGCGTGTCCCTGCACGACATCACCGAGGACGTGCGTTCGGCCGTGTCTTCGGCGGGCGTTAAAAACGGCACGGTGACCGTCCTGAGCAGACACACCACCACCGCGGTGACCATAAACGAGGCTGAGCCGAGGCTGATGGACGACGTGCGCGTGTTCCTGCGTAAGCTCGCCCCGCCCGACGACTTTTACCTGCACAACGACCTGCACGTGCGCGAGGCGCCTCCGGACTGGCCCGGCGGCCCCGACGCGTGGCGCGCGCAGGAGCCCGAGAACTGCCACAGCCACCTGCTGAGCATGCTTGTGGGGAACTCGGAGAGCATCCCCGTTGTGGACGGGGAGCTGATGCTGGGCACGTGGCAGAGCGTCATGCTCGTCGAGCTGGACGGGCCCAGGACGCGCACCGTCGGCGTGCAAGTCGCCGGAGTCAAGTGAGACGCGCGTAAAACGACATGACGTCGGAGCGCGACACGACTTCCGACTCTCCAATACATAGATAATAGATTCCGCTATTGGTAAGGTACGCCACCGCGTACACTACACACGTTCGAACCGTTTTTCGAGAGAACGTCCCTCATCCGAACACCGTCACACCCATTCGTCTCATGATGTTCTGGCCCTTGAGCGCGTGCACGCCCACTGCGCCGACGTGCATCGGGACGAAGAGCTGGTAGTAGTACCCCATCTGCTTATGCAGTTTGAACGCGCGCCCGGCGAGCTTCCCGTCGCTCTTAGACGCGCCGGGGATGACTGTGGTGAAGAAAGGCAAACCTTTCCCCCCGAAGTACCCCATGACGAACCCAGTGGCGGGCATACCGATCAAAAACGCGTACATCAGCGCGTGGCCCGCGGACGCGGCTGTTTGCTCGACAAACGAACCGGGCACCGCCGACGGGATCTTCGTCGTGACGCGCAACAGCAGACGAGGCGCGGTGAGTCCGAGGACTAAAAGCCCGAGGCTCTTGTGCAGGAACATGTAGTCACCCTTTTCTTTGCCAACGCTTCTCTGCGCGAGCTGCACGGTGGCGAACGCGCCCAGCGTGCCGCCGGCGATGAGCCAGTGCAGGTACCGCAGAGGCGCCGCGTACTGCTGCTCCAGAGCGGAGGCGGCCTCGGGGAGCGTGGACGCCGCGGCGAAGCCGCGCGCGCCCGGGACCGCGCGCGGCGCCGCGCGCGCGGCCGCGGGGAGGACGGCCGGAGGGAGGGGCGCCGCGCGCGCGGCGGTGCTCGCGACGGCGCGGGAGACGGCCGAGGCGAGCGCGGGCGTGAAGCGGGGCGCAGCCTGCCGGTGGATGACGGTCGATCGCGTGGGAGGGGAAGAATCGCGATTGTTAGCGCGCTCCGCGATCGGCGTGGACGGCGCGCGGCCGTGGACGAGCGCGACAATATCCTCGATGGGCGCGCGGACGGCGGAGCCGCGCTTCGCGTACCGCGGAGGTGAGCGCGGCGCGCGCTGTTTGGATACCGACGCGCAACATCGTGACGGTGCGCGGGAGCGTCTGGCTCACCAGACCCGAGGCTCGTTCGACTCGCGCGGGCGATCCGAGTTGGCACCCCGACGCTTGGAGCGCGCGAAGAGACTCGCGCCGCTGCTGCGCCCTCGCGCCGGCGAGACGACCACCCCGACGCACACCGGGGCTCGCCATGGTCCGTCCGGGCTCGTCGGCCGCCGCGGCGATGTCCCCCGCGAAGCACGCGGACGCGGGGTGCGTCGAGGTCGTGGCCCTGCAGCCCGTCGCCGTGGTGGACCACCTCGGCCGGCCCGTGTCCAAGGACTTTCTAAACCGAAACGTCGCCATCGGCGGCCACGAGCTGGGCGGGTCCGAGCGGGTCGACCCGCAAGAGCTCGCGTCGCTGCTTTCGAAACTGGAGGCGGACGGAACGGACACGCGCGTTGTCACCAAGGCTGGCGGGTCCGCCGCGAACACCGCGCGGGGCCTCTCGCGCGGGTTCGGCGTCAGGGCGGGTCTGCTGGGCGCCGTGGGGGATGACCAGTGGGGAAACCTCTTCAAACAAGCCATGCGCGACTCGCGCGTCGACGTCTCGAACCTCTCCGAGAAACCGGGCGCGACCGGTCGGTGCGCGTGCTTCGTGGAGGAAAGAAGCGGGCAGAGGACCATGCGCACGTGCATGCAAGACGCCGTGCGTCTCGAGGCGCGAGAGATTCTCGGCCGCCTCGGAGACAGAGACAACGAGGTCGTCGGTTCGAACCCGCTGCGCGGCGCGTCGTGGGTGCTCGTCCCGGGCTACGCGTTTTACGGCGCCGGGCTGGTGGACGCCTTGCTCTCGGCGGCGGCGGAGGCGAACTGCAAGGTGGCGTTGGCGTTGGCGTCCTTCGAGATCGTGCGTTCGTTCGGGACCGAAATAGAGCAACTGTTACGATCGGGACGAATCAGCGCGGTGTTCGCCAACGAGGACGAGGCGCGCGAGCTGACAAAGTACGCGGAGAAAACGCGCACGGATGAAGCTGAAAGCTCAGACAGATCAAAGAAGAAGCGGAAAGCTCAAAGCGTTCCGATGGATTCGTCACCCGAGACCGCCGCGGAGGATGCGCTGGACGTGCTCCAGCGGTGGTCCAAAGAGTGCGTCGCGGTGGTCACGCTCGGAGACAAAGGGTGCGTCGCCCGGCGGTGGGACCCCTACTCACAAACGCGCGTTTTGTGTGGGGCGGAGGAGGACATCGTCGCGCAGGACTCCACCGGCGCTGGTGATTTATTCGTGAGCGGTTTCCTCTACGGCCTGCTCCGCGGGGCGCCTCTGGATGAGTGCGCGGAGCTGGGTTGTTTGGCTGGCGCCGCGGCGACACAGAGCGTCGGCGCGGAAGTCAGCGATGAGGGATGGGCGTGGGTGCGCGACAGAAGAGAGGAGAGCGACCTACTCTACTACATGTAGTCTCTTTCAAACGCGTTCAGACGTCTTCGCGTTTATTGTACTTCCGAGTACTTGTCGGCGGCGGTCGGTCCGGGTCGCGCCACTGTCCCCTCGGCCCCCACCCCGGGTTCGCCGTCGGGCCGTACAGCCAGTTGTTCTCCACGCCCGTCCCCGAGCACGCGGCGCACGGACACCGCCCTCGGCCGGCGCAGGTCTTGCAGTAGCTCAGCCGCGCGGGGGGGTCGCCGGGGAGCAGCAGCCCCGTCTTGCCTCGGCCATTGCACGCCTCGCAGGCGTTCCAGCTCATGCCGCGACACGACGCGCACCGCACGGGCTTGAGCTCGCGCGCGACCGCCGGCCACGCGAGCAGCGCCAGCGCCACGCCGCTCGCCGCGCCGGCGGCGAACTGCGCGGTCTCCCACGCCGTCCCCGCGCCGGGGACGGATCGCACCCGGGTCGCGTCCCGAGACAAACGGTGCCGACTCGACGGATAAGGGGAGACGCCGCGCGCGGGTCGCGCGGGAGCCGCCCGCATCCTCGCCGAGACCGCCGCCGCCCCGAGCTGTCACGCGACCCGCGAACGCGGAGTCTCGCGTCGAGCCGTGCGCGCTTCGGACGCGCGGGGGCGCTCTGGACGCGAGCGTACGAGCGCAACCTCGTCGTTCGGACCGCGTTTCGGTTTCAGGGAGTCAGGCATCTGTCAGGAGATGCGCAGACTTTCGTCGCCGGCGCTCGCAGGACGACAACGACTTTCCCTTTCCCGAGGGTGCCACACGAGGGACGCGCGGGGATGGGGGACGACGCGGACGCAAAATGGCACCGCGCGCTTCTGAAGAAGCTGCGCAGCGCCGTGGCGGTGAAGACGCGCGTCGACGCGGGCGATGCCGCGAGTTTGCAGAAGTCCCAGGCGGGTAAAGGCACGAAACGCGCCATCGACGATGCGTTGCACGCGCTGAAGCAGGCGGGTCTCGGACGGGACAGCCCGCTCGTGCGCGCGGCGTTCGAAGCCGGCGCGCGGGAAGGCAAGACCGCGATGGAGAAAGCCGCGAAGCGCGGTCCGGACGGCGGCGCCGACGGGGTCACCCCGAGCAAGAAGCGCCTCAAGCGCGAGGCGCGCGCGGAGGCGTACGCCGAGGGCGGCGGCGGCGGCGGCGAAGCGAACGGATCGACGAAATCATCCTCTCGGTCTCGCAGCGAGCGCGCGTCTCGAGACCCGACGACCAACGAGGTGGGGCCTCGCAATCCGCACGTCTCCGGACATGTCTTCGCCGCGTGCAAGCGCGCGGTCTACGCGCTGCACGCGCTGGCGAAGGAGCCGGAGGAGAAGGAGTCCGCGCGCGAATCGAAATCTTCGTACGTCTCGCGCTTCGCCGCGGCGGCGGCGGCGGCGTCGTCGCCGGCGTCGCTCGTCGCCGCCGCCGACGCGCGCCTCGCGGGGGTCGCGCTGTGGTCGCTCGCGAAGACCAGCCGCAGGGCGATCGACATCACGAGCGTCGACGGCACGAGCGTCACCGGAGAGCCACTCAAGAGCGAAGCGCGAACGACCGCGAACGATGGACCGACGGAGACGACTTCGGCAGAGACGACGACGACTATTGTCGCGGCGACGTCTTCTTTGGCGATCGCCGTCTCGGAACGGTTCGCCGACGTCGTACATAACTCGGACGCGCGCGGTGCCGCGACCGCGGCTTGGTCCGCCGCCAGCCTCGCGACGCACTCGCCCTCGTGCCTGGACCGATCCGTCGCGGCGCGCGTCGCGGGAAAGGCGCTGGGGCGGCTCAAAGAGGTGGCGGACTCGGCCGTCCCGCAGGACGCCGCGAACGCGCTGTGGGCGTGCGCGCGTCTGCGCGTCGCCGTCGACAAAGAGGCGGCGACAAAGATGGTCGCCGTTTTGGTGGAACCGACATCTTCTCGCGAACGTACCGGAATGGACATGAAATCGAAAGCCAACCCCCGGGAGATGAGCGCCGCGCTGTGGGCGCTCGCGACGCTCCAAGGGGACGGCCTGTGTCCGGACGCCGGCGCGGTGGCGGCGCCCCTCGCCTCCGCCGCCAGCGCGGCGGCGCGCGAAACGGGGCGTTTCACGCCGCGGTGCGTGGGGGACGCAGCCTGGGCGTGCGGGAAACTGATGCAAGGAGAAGATCCGAACAGCGTCGACAAAAAAGAAAAAGTGCGTGCGCATAAAAAAACGTTCGTCTCCGCGGTGTCTTCTTTGGCGCTCGCGGCGCGCGTTTTGGTGGAAGACGAAAAAAAACTCGGTTTGTTCCCGCCGCGGAACCTGGCGAACGCGCTCTGGGCGTGCGCGGCGTCGCGCGTGGACAAAAAGCTCGCCGAGCCGCTCGCGGCGGCGTTCTTCGCCACCGCGACGGCCGCGGGGCGCGCGGACGCCGAGCGCAAGAGGCGCGCGGCCGCGAAGGAGGCAGGAACGCCTCGGATGAACTCCCGCGCGGGAGGTTCCTCCGCGGAAGAAAACGACTTTTCTGACGACGAGGTTTCGTTTGAGGACGCGAAGCCGTCGCCGGACGACATCGCGTCGGCGGTGGAGGCGGTGGCGCTCCTGCGGCTGGAGACGGTGGACGCGGATCGCATCCGCGCCGCAGTCTCGAGCGCGCTCACCGTCCCCGCGGGCGGCGCGCGCGGCATCGGGTGGCGCGCCGCCGGCCGGCTCGAGCACGCCACCTTCGCCGCGCTCGGGTGCGGCCCCGCGCGATCGACCGTCACGGCGGAGGATGAAAACGTCTCGAAGCGGGACTGCGAGGTGCTTCGTCGGCTTTTGCGGCGCGGCGCGGCGGCGGCGGAGGAGGCGGACGCCGAGCGCCTGACGCTGGAGGAGGGCGCTTCACACGCGATGCTTCGCGTGTTGGATACGTTGGATACGAAGAACGATGACGAACGAGGCTCGGAACGATCCATCCTGTGCGTCGACGACACCCAAAGGCTTCTGTCCAAATCTCTGCGCGACCGCCGGTGGAAGGTGACGGCGTGGAACCGGTTCGGACGCGGCGAGCGGGTCGGGTCAGCGTGGCCGTCGGCTTCGAAGACCAAGTTCGACGCCGCCACGGTTCGGTACCCGCCCACGCGCGCCGCCGCGGAGATGGCGCTCGCCGCGGCGGCGGCGCGGACCAAGCCCGGCGCGCCGGTCTGGATCTACGGCGCGCGTTTGGAGGGCGTATTCGGCGCCGCGCGAGTTTTCGGAAAAGAATTCCGCGACGTCTCCGTGGTGTTCGTCTCGGCGTGCGGCGGTTTCGCCGTCGTCAAGGCGACGGCGAAACCGGCGAAGGATACGAAAACGCCTCATCTATCGGACGACGAAGACGAAGACGTCTCTAGGTTCAGAACGGTCACGACCCTGACTCTGCCTTCTTCCGACTCGACGACAGAAAAGACTTCGACCGAGACGGTGGAGAACTGGAGCGTCTACCCCGGGTTGTTCGCGGGGGGTGGGCTCGACGTGATGACCGCCGCGCTGCTTCGCGCGATGCCCGATCGGTTCCCGGTTCCAGAAAAAAAAAGCGAAAACGAAACGCCTTTCGCCGTGCTGGACTACTGCGCCGGATCCGGCGTCCTGGCGGCGGCCGTGCGTCGTCGCGTCCCGTCCGACGCGGCGCTCACGCTGACAGACGCCGACGCCGTGGCGCTGCGCGCGGCGCGCGAAAATTTCGCCTCGCTCCGCCGCGGCGCGATGATTTGCGCGAGCGACGGTTTTTCCGGACTCGCGCCGCGCGCGACGTTCGACCTGATCGTGTCCAACCCCCCCGTGCACCTCGGTCTGCAGCCCGAGTTCACGGTGTTGCGGAGACTGGCGCGCGAGTGCGTCGAGCGGCTGAACGCGAAAAACCCACACGCCTCGTGCTGGTTCGTGGCGCAGAGGTACGTGCCGGTGGCGTCCATATGCGCCGACGCCGACGTCGAAGCGCGCTGCGTCTTCTCCGACGACCGCTTCGCGGTGTGGAAAGTCGCGAGAAGCCGCCTCCCCGAGGGGGAGGGGGCGGAGTCTCCCGGGAAGCAGAAGAAGCAGAGGAAGGAGAAGAAGGAGAAGAAGGCGTCCTCTGCGAAGGAGAAGAAGAAGTCCTCTGCGAAGGAGAAGAAGGACAAGGAGAAGTAGACTACTAGTGGTATGACATACCTTCGTACTACGTCTTTTTAACAACTCAAGAGTTGGTCCAGGGCTCGCGCGACGCCCTCCGGGTCGCCGCCTTCGTACGGCACCAAGGACTCAGGCTCGAACTCTGCCAGTGCCTGTTCTAAGTTGGCGGGCACGCACCACCGCAAGTGCCCTCTCTCCGCGAGCGCCTCCGCGAGCTCCGCCTGGTGGTTCCCCATCAGCCGCTCGTTCACCACCACCAGGCACGGTTTTTCCACGGCGAGGCACTCGAAGATGGAGCCCGCGCCCGCGTGCGTGATGACCAGGTCCGACGCGCGCATCTCCGCCTCGAGGCTGGGCTTGAAGGCGAACATGGAAACCTCGAGCCCCGGCCTCGACACGAGGTTTCGAACCCGGCCCGACGCCTCGCCCCGGCCGAACTGCACCGCCACGGAGGTGAACCCGCGCGCGCGCAGGGTGGCCACCACCTTCGGTCGATCCAGCGCGGCGAGCAACGCGTCGAAGGATGTGGTCCCGACGGTCACGAAGAGACGCTTACCGCTCGCGACGGCGGAGTTTGGCGTCTTGCTCGAGGCGGCCGCGTCCGTGGCCGCGCGTCCGCGGCCGCGTGGCGGCATGCGGGCGCGTCGCACGCGTGGGCGTCTGGGCCCGAGCGCGCGAGGCGCGGTCGTTTTGAGCGCGTTTTCTGGAACTCGAAAACGTCCCGAAGACATATATACAAAAACCGCCCCCGTGAAAAGGCGGGAGAGCAACGACGCCGCTCGTCACACCGGCGACGCCGCAGCCATGCCCACGTTCGACATGCTATGCGCCGAGAGCGTCGCCTACGCGGTTCTCGGCCGCGACGGCGACGTCGCGCGACGCCTCCGCGCGGAGACGGGCGCCTCCGTCGAGCTCCTCGTGCCCCCCCCGACCTCCCTCTTCGCGTTTGAACCCGAGGACGCGTTCGTCGCCCGGCGCGTCCCTCCCGACCGCGGCCGCGACGTGGCCGTGCGCGTGTCGTGCGACGACGCGCTCTCCACCGCGTTTTCGTGCCCCGCGCGCACGTGTCTGTTCCGCCTGCACGCGCGCCTAAACGCGGTGGCGCGCGACGAGACGCGGCGCGCGAACCGCGCCTCTGGACTCTTTCCCGCGTTCGAAGCGCTTGAGGCGTCCGGTGCGTCGTCGGGCGACTTTTTTGACGTCCGACGCGAGAGTTTTTTTCGCGTGTTGGCGCCTCGCGGCGCGTGCGATTACCGGTCCGTCCGTGAGCGCACGGGCGCGAGCGTTCGCGTCTCGCGCTACGCCCTGCGTTTAAACACGGACCTGGTCGTGATCGACCACCACGCGTCCGACGCGGCGTGCCACGTGGAGGCGATGCGTCGCGTCGTCGAGGCGCTCGGCGCGTTTCAGTCGGGGACGAAGAGAACATTCGGAGAACATTCGCCGGACGCGAACCGGAACGACTCGCTTCGCGGGGGGGGGCACTTGCCACCTCACCACCCGCCTCTGCCTCTGCATGTGCCGCACGCGCAGTCGACGAGAAACGTCGCGGAAAGGGCGTTCGAGAGGTACGGGCCTATCCATCCGCCGCCGCCGAGACGCGCGAGACCTCCGCGCGACGCGAGACCTCCGCGTTCTTCGCGACGCGCCCGATTCTCCGACGGCGACCGATCATCACTCGATCATCACTCGAGCACTACCCTGGACTCCGAGGTCGAACGACGACGACGGCGGTCGTCTGATGCGAGCGGCGATGTGAGCGAAAAGAGCGTCGTCGTGCACCTCCCCGTCCCGACGTCTCTGGTGCGTTTCGTCGTCGGGCGCGGCGGCGCGACGATTCAGCGCGTGCGCGCCGAGAGCGGCGCCAAAGTCAAACTGCACGACTGCGCGCCCGGCGCCGCCACGCGGTTCCTCGAGCTGGGAGGCGCGATCGATAAAGTGCAGGCCGCGCGAGCGCTCGTCGTGCGGTGCCTCGAACGCGTCGTCCTTCCTCCGGAAGACGACCAAGGCTTTTAGAACGAAAAGCTTTTTACTGTAGTGACACGTTTCGCGCTTCTTTTTCGCGTCGTCGTCACAACCCAATCACACTAGTACCGACGTAAACCTCGCGCCGGTGCGCCGCCTCGGTTTCGCTCTCGCTTCGTCCCGCGCTACGCGCTCGCCTTCGGCGCCCGCGGTCTCACGCCGCCTCAGAAGGTGAAGTTGATGCCCTTGCCGACGGTGAACCCCATGATCTCGAGCAGGCCCTTGCCCGCCACGAGCTCGACCAGGAGCAGGCTCCACCACCCCACCATGGACGCGCGCGAGTTCCACCGCTCGGCGTTCTCCACGAAACCGATCTTGCCCGGCTCCAGCACGGGCACGTAGGGGGGGGGAGGCACGCCGGGGGGGGTCGCGACGATACCCTTCAGCTTCTCCTTCTCCTGGTACTCGTCGATGGCCTTTTTGACGTCCTCCACCACGCCAGCCTTGGTGGTCAGGCGAGCGGCGCGGGGCGCGGAAACGCGCGCGGGCGCGGCGGCGCGGAGGGAAGAGCCGGCGAGCCTGCGGAGGGGATGGAAGACGGAGAAGACGCGGGGGTTGGTCCGTCAGAAACGCGAACGCGCGGCGAGGACGCACTGGCGTGTCGGAGCGCGCGCGCGGTGCGGCCACACCCGGATGTCGTCGCTATCCACGCTTTCGTGGCTCGGCGCGGCGCGCGGTGGAGACGCGTGGGGGGGTACGCACCCGCGGCGGGCGGTGAGCGCCGTGGGGCGAACCGCGGAGGCGGAGATGGTCATGGCGGCCATTGTGCGTGCGTTCGTGCGAGGTGCGCGCGAAGTGGCGGCCGGAGACGCGCGCCGGCCGTCGTCGCTCGGTCGATTTTTTGGCTGTGGCCAAAAAAACTTCCGAGTCGCCGGATGACGTGTCGCGCTCGCGTGGCTCGACAAGTTGGTATCGGCTGTTGATTTCGATACCAGCGTTCGGGCACGCTTTTTCGCTGTTTTTTTTTTTTGCCTTTCAAAGCAGAATCTCGCGCGAGCACTCCGAGGCGCGCGCCCGCGCTCGCCACGATGTCCCCCTCGCGGCGCGAGTCCCTGCTCTTCCTGAACTTCAACCAGGACCAGGGATGCTTCGCGTGCGGCACGGACGCCGGGTTCCGGATATACAACTGCGACCCGTTCAAGGAGACGTTCCGTCGCCGGTTCGACGCGACGCCCGCCGGGGGCGCCGGGGGCGGCATCGGCATCGTGGAGATGTTGTTCCGGTGCAACATCCTGGCGCTCGTGGGCGGGGGCCGGAACCCCAAGTACTCCCCGAACAAGGTCATGCTGTGGGACGACCACCAGAGCCGGTGCATCGGCGAGCTCAGCTTCCGCGTCGAGGTGCGCGCGGTGAAGCTGCGACGGGACAAGATCGTGGTGGTGCTCGAGCACAAGATCTACGTGTACAACTTTTCCGATTTGAAAATCGTGCATCAGACGGACACCGTCGCGAACCCGAAGGGGCTGTGCGCGCTCTCCCCGACGCAGGGGAACACGGTGCTGGCGTGCCCCGGCCTGAACAAAGGCCAGGTGCGCGTCGAGCTGTACGACGTCGGCGCCACCAAGTTCATCAGCGCGCACGACGGTGACCTCGCCTTCCTAGCGCTGTCGCTCGACGGCGACCGGCTCGCCACCGCGTCGGAGAAGGGCACTTTGGTGCGCGTCTACGACACATCTAAGGCGACGCTTCTGCACGAGTTCCGGCGGGGCGCGGACCGAGCCACCATCTACTCCATCGCGTTTGCAGCCACGAACGAGTTCCTGGCGTGCTCCAGCGACAAAGGCACCGTGCACGTCTGGGCTGTGCCGAGGAGCGACGAAACGCGCGCGAGCGAGACGAACGACGACGAGAAGAAGGCGGCGGAAGACGCGTCGTCTCACGCGAACTCGATGCAAAGCCCTGAAAAAAGCTCTGAAAAAACAAAGACCGACGCCGTGCTCGGTGTCGCGAACGCCGCTTTGTCCTTCGCCGCGGGGTTCCTTCCCGCGAACCTCGGTTTGGCGGGCGAGCGCTCGGTGGCGCAGTTCAAGCTGCCGGACTTCACAAAGTCGCTCGTCGCGTTTGGCCCGGAACCTCAAACGCTCGTGGTGGTCACCGCGGAGGGCACGTACTACAAGGTGGCGTTCGAGTATGACCGCGAGGGCGGGCAGTGCACGCAGCGGGAGTTCGCGCGGTTCATGAAGAGCGAGATGCAGGAGGAAGAGGGCGGATGGGGCGCCGCCGAGGAAGCGGACAAGACGGACGCTTTGTAGTTTTTTTTTTTTTGTGACGCGTCGAGAGGTTTCGTGAAACGCGCGACGCGAACATTTTAGCAATTCTGCCTCGTCAGCTCGTCGCGCATCCACTCGTTTCCCGCGCTCCGGAGGTAAAAACGACGCGACATCTCGCCCGCGCGCTCGCGCCTTCCAGCCGCTACTCCCGCGAGCCCGCGAGCCGCGCGAGATGCGGACTGCCCCGCGCGACGCGGAGACGCACGCGGACGACCCGTTCGCGGCGCGCGCGCACGCCTCGCGCCCCGAGCGCCGCGTTGACGCCTGGCGGTCGCTTCACGACACGTTCGTGCGCGAGGCGAAGGAGGCCGGGACGGCGGGGCGGCCGAGGTGCCGCACGCTGTTCCTGGGAGACTCCATCACCGAGGCCATGCGGGGCAGCCAGTTCGGGGAGCTGTACGACGAGCTCGCCGCGCGCCGCGAGGCGTTCGAGTCCTCGTTCCCGCTGCGCGAGGCTCGCGCGTTCGGGGTCTCGGGCGATCGCACGCAGCATCTGCTGTGGCGCGTGCGCAACGGCGAGCTCGCGTTCCGGCACCCGCCGGGCGTCGTCGTGGTGTGCATAGGCACCAATAACCTGGGCCGGGACAACGACTCCGCCGAGGACACGTTCCTGGGGATACGAGCTGTGGTGTTAGAAATCCTGCACAGGCTTCCAGGCACGCGCGTCCTGCTCACGGGCATACTCCCGCGCGGGCCCGGGCTCGCGCGCGGCGGCGAAAAAAAAAAGAGCGCGCGACGAGCACTCCTCGCGCCCGCGCCCGGCGAGAGTTCGTTATACTCCGTTTCCGAAAACGAAAACGACGAAAACAACGACTTCGTCTCCAAGTACGCCCAGCCGGGCGTGCACACGTTTGCCATCGATACGGTAAACGCGAAGCTTCGCGCGCTCGCGAGCGGGTCGGGGGGGAGCGTGGGGTATTGCGACGGCTCTTCCGCGTTTCTCGTCGTCGACGACAAGAGCTCTTCCGACGTAAAAAAATACAAAATCCACGCGCCTTTCATGCGCGACGCCCTGCACCCCACCGCGGAAGGCATGCGTGTTTGGTTCCAAACGCTCGTTCCCGCCGTGGAGGCGCTGCGCGCCGCGCCGGCGCCGCTGGAGAGCTGGTACGAGGGGTCCCGCGCGTTGGGCGACGAAACCGATGCTCGAAACGGCTCGCTGCGTTCGGTTGACGAGGGCGTGCGCCTCGCGCTGAGCCGGCTCATCGCGTGGTCGCCGCACGCGCTGTGCGTGTGCGACGTGCGCGAAACCGACGCGCCCATCGTGTTCGCGAACGACAACTTCTTCACGCAGACCGGCTACGGCGCGGAGGAGGTGCTCGGGCGCAACTGCAGGTTCCTGCAGGGGAAGGGCACTGACTCAAAAACGGTGGCGGAGATGAGAGAAAAAATCTCTAATGGCGAGGAGTTCTCCGGCAGAGTGCTCAACTATCACAAGAACGGCGTCCCGCTGATGAACTCGCTGGTCATGAGCCCCCTGAGAGACTCGAGTGGGAACGTGAGCCACTACATCGGGATACAACGGTTGGCCACTGTGCAGGCGCTGCGGGACGCGCCCGCGGAGTACCAGCACAGGGCGGCGCTGTGACGAAGCGAGACGTCGTCTTTTTCGCGACGCAGCGGCGCGAAGAGTCTTCAACTACATAGAATAGATAGTCCTACTGACGAATACGTGATGGTATGTGTACGTGTAAATCACAACGAACGCGTCGTTTAAAAGCGCCAGGAGACACGCCTACTGACGCTCACGCAAACGACGAAACGCTCACGAAAAAACACTTACGCCTCGTCGAGCGCGTCGACGCCGGGGAGCACCTTACCCTCGAGGAGCTCGAGGGACGCGCCGCCGCCGGTGGAGATGTGCGACATCTTGTCGGCGAGGCCCGCAGCCTCGACGGCCGCGACGGAGTCACCGCCACCGATGATGGTGATGGCGTCCAGGGAGGCGAGGGTGTCGCACACGCCGAAGGTGCCCTTGTTGAACGCCTCCATCTCGAACACGCCCATGGGGCCGTTCCAGATCACCGACTTGCACTCGGCGAGCTCAGCCTGGAACGACTTGAGCGACTCGGGGCCGATGTCGAGGCCCATCCAGCCCTCGGGGATCTCGTCCACGGAGACGGTCTGCGTGGCAGCATCCTCGGCGAACTTGTCCGCGACGATCACGTCCGTGGGCAGCAGGAGCTTGACGCCCTTCGCCTCGGCGGACGCCATCAGCTCCTTGGCGAGCTCGATCTTGTCATCCTCGACGAGGGACGAGCCGACATCCTTGCCGAGCGCCTTGTAGAAGGTGAAGATCATGCCACCGCCGAGGATCACCTTGTCCGCCTTGTTGAGCAGGGTCTCGATGACGCCAATCTTGGACGACACCTTGGAGCCGCCCACGATCGCGCAGAAGGGGCGCTCGGGGTTGGACACGGCGCCGTCCAGGTAGTCGAGCTCCTTCTGCAGGAGGAAGCCCGCCACGGAGGGCGAGAGGAACTCGGTGACGCCCGCGGTGGAGGCGTGCGCGCGGTGCGCGGTGCCGAAGGCGTCGTTGACGTACAGGTCGGCGTGCTCGGCGAGCTGCTTGGCGAAGTCCTTGCCGTTCTTCTCCTCGTCCTTGTAGAAGCGAACGTTCTCGAGCAGGCACACGGAGCCGTTCTCCATCGCCGCCACGGCATCCTTGACGACGTCGCCGACGCAGTCGTCAACCTTCGTCACGGGGCACGAGAGGGACTCGGAGAGGCGCGCGCCGACGGGGGTGAGGCGGAACTTGTCCTCGGGGCCGTCCTTAGGGCGGCCCTGCGTTCAAAAAAGAAGAGGGTCGAGGGGGTTGTGCGAGGTGAGCGTTCCGCCGCGCACGATGACCGCTCGCGAAAAGAAAAAAACCTGCGCGTGTCGTGAAAAAGGTAACAACGCGGTTTTCGCGGTTTCCGAGGCGCGTCACGTGGCCGGTCGCGTTCGTTTCGCGACGGATAGGCGAAGCCAGGTCGGATCGGCCGTAACGCGGCGTGCCCCCGCGCGGCGCACGGGGTGGCGCGCGGCGTCGGCTTCCAGCCCGGATGTCCAACGATGCACGCGCGTGAATCGGCGATCGGGTCGTTTCGCGTCCGCGTCGTTCGCGTCGCGCGCGGCGCGCGCTTCGCCGGCGCGCGATCTATCCGCGATGGACGTGTTTCGGGCATGCGGATAATCAATCGCCGAAACGCGGGACGCGCCGGATTCGCGCGGGCGGTGCACTTACGAGGTGGGAGGTCACCAGGACCTTGGCACCGTTCTCGACGAGGTACTCGAGGGTGGGGATGGCGGCGCGAATGCGCGTGTCATCGGAGATGACGCCGTCCTTGAGGGGGACGTTCAGGTCGCAGCGCACGAACACGACCTTGCCCTCGAGATCGGCCTTCTTGAGGTCGCCGACGGACTTCTTCTTGGCCTCAACCTTGAAGGCGGCGCGGGGGGCCTTGGCCACGGCGCGAGCCTTGACGGAGGACTTGGCGAAGAACGCCTTGGAGGAGAGCGCGGGCGCGGCGGCGGTGAAGGCGGCCATCTTTGCTTGGATGTACGGGAAGATGAGCGGTGCGGATTGTGATCGGAACGCGGGGGCTCGAAACGTTTTTCGGCGCCGGAAACTCAATCCCGTGCGTGCCAGGTCACCGCCGGAGCGACTGGCGGGAAGCGCCCGAATGCCAGCTGGCTTTCGAAAACGATTGGAGATGCAATTTGATGCGTGATCGAAATGTATCGCGAGTGGGCAATCAGTCTATAAAAAGATAAAAAGATGTGCTTACTACGAGCGTAAAAGAGTCGCCGTCGGTAGTTACTCACGTCGTCTTCGCTTTTACTCCTCCGGCTTCACCACCTTGCGCAGCAGCACGAGCCGGTCATCGTCCGTGAACCGCACCGTTTTGTCGTGCTTCGGCAAGAGTTCCACGGCTCCGCTCCCCCACACCACGCCGAGGCACATCGACCGCTCGCCGACCGCGCGCAACACGATTGTTCTCACGACGCCGAATTTCATGTAAACGTTCAAAGGCACGTACTCGCGCGCGTCGACGTTGATTAAACCGCCGCTCGTCTCTCTTTCGTCGAACAACTCCGATCGCGCGGACTCGATGTGCGGGTACGCGAGCGTCTGCACGAGCGCGCGCGCGTTGACGGCCATGTTGTTCACGAAATCAGGCTCGAACTCTAACCGTCGCTCGTCTCCGACGAGTCGCGCGAAACCCGAGCGGCGCGGAGCTAACGCGAGCTTCGCCGTGAGGTCCTCGGTATTTTCGCCCACCACGTGCATGGGGGGCGCGTTGGGTTTATCTGCGCACAGCTTTCTAAGAAGCAGTATGACGTTCAGAACGCGCGTGTCTCGATACTTGCCCGCCAGCCGGAAGTTCGCCTGCGTCCCGAGAACGATGCACCCGTCGATCGTGTTCTCGTCGATCACGGGCTTCAACACCGCCATACGCGCGGCGTCGCCGACGACGTGTTTGACGGAAACGCCGCCGGCGACGTCGTACGACCCGGTGCCTTTTTTCGACGCGCCGATGGCGGCCATGAGCTTGGCGAACGCCTCGTCGGGAACCTTGTTGACGAAGATGATCGCGCTCCCGGGAAGACGCTGGCTCGTGATCTCCTTGATGCGGCCTCCGAGCCGCGCGGGGTACTGCTGCCACACCGGTCGCCAGCCGCACACCAGCAGCGTGCGCTTGCGCTTGGAGTTGGTCAAGCCGTGCCGCGCGCGGTTCGCCTCGATGTCGGGATGCGCCTTCATGAGCTTCGCGGCTTCCTCGACGTACCCGGCGAACGCGGAAGACATGCGCATCGAGCAGCGCGGCGTGGGTCTAGGGCCCACGAAGATCAGCAGGTCCTCTCTTTGAATTTTTATGTTCATGTCCGGGCACAGCCCGAAGCCTTTTTCGAGCGCCTCCTCCTCATCCATCCCCGGTCTTACGATGCCGATGAACGCCGCCGCGCTGAACTGCTTGCGCATCTCGCCGAAGGTCTGCCCGACGCACGCGCCCATGGCGTTGAACGGCCCGCTGCGAATGTTCTTGGCCTTGCGCCGGCGGATCGCCTTCCCCTCGAAGTCCAGCATGTCCAGCAAAATCGCGCTCAGACCGGGCTGCGCCGCGCATTTGAACATGAGCGAGTTGGAGAACTTGGACAAGTCCACCGGGAAAATCACCTGTCGCCCGTCGGCGTGCGCGAAGCACGCCGCGTCGACGTAGTCGCTCGGGTGCGACATCTGCAGCACGATTCGCAAGTCGGGGTGCGGCATCGCGCGCCCGTTCTTCGTGGCGTACGGGTTGGTGAAGATGACGTACCGCAGCGCGAGAGACGTTCTTAGCGTCGCGCCGTTCTGGATCGTGCCCTCGGATTCATCCTCCTCGACTTGGTCCTTCTCGGACATCATCACCAAGATGGCCGCGGCGCGGTGCGCGCCGACGCGGAGCAGGTCCGAGACGTCCGTGGGTGACCCCACGCGGCATATGATGTCCCTTCCTATTCTCGTGCGGCGCGGGTTTATGCCCCGCTCCGCGAGCACGCTCTCGAGCATCTCGTGCATCTCGTTTTTGTCGTGTTGGTCCGTCATGATCACGATGTTGCTCGCCGCGACGCTCGTGCTCGGCGGGTCGACGATCATGAGCAACCGGAACAGCGGTAGGAGTCGGGGAAAAAAATACAGCACACCCAGCGTTCGCCGTTCGTTCCCCATCTGGTACTGCCGTCGTAAAAACGCGATCTGCACCACCGCTCGCAGCGTGGCTTCGTTCCAGCCGAGAATCAAAGTGTGCCCGGTTTCGGCGACTTTCGTCCTTCCCGACCCGACGGCTTCGAGGCCGGCTTCGATGCCGGCGGTGATGAAACCGACCACGATGGCGAACACGATCAAGCCGAAGAGCACGAGGAACGAGTAGATATAACGCAGGTAGGTGTCCGCGGGCGTGTCCGTGTCCGGGCCGCCGGTCATCACCAGGTGCGCGGCGAGGTACACGCCGTCCCACCACGAGTCGAAGCCGAACACCTCGGCGTCAGACACCCTGTTCGCGAGCAAATGCCACCCGGCGCCGGCGGCGCCAATCACGACCGTCGTGTTCGCGATGAGTAGGAGGAAGGGGTAGTTCGGGTTCGCCGCGATGCGGTTCTCGAGCCCGTACGTGATGTGCTCCAGAACCGTCACCGGGCCCAGCGTGTTCGCGGGAGAGCCCGCGGCGGTGCGCCCGGCCTCATCCGCAGCCGAGTCGAGGCCCTGGAACTTGGACGCGCGAGTCGAGTCGGGGGCCACCTTGGCGGAGTCCATGCCACCGCGACCCATGGTCCCGGAAGCGAACGGATGAAGGGCTGCGCTCCAGCGGTGGACGCAGCGGCCACGAGACGCCGCCGCGACGGGCGGAAACCCGCCTCGCGCCGAACCGCGCCGCACCGAGTGACGAGCGATTGATTCGTCCGACAGCATCCGAGCGCGTTCCGGAAGCGGAACCTTTTTCGAAGCAAGCCTCTCTGGCGGTCTGCGTGTACGCGAATGAACCCCACTCTTTTATTTGACAAAAGTCGGTGACTAAATACTTTGTTGTACATGTCACGCTCCGTCGCGACGCCGAGTCGTTCCGACCGCGCGTCTCTCGCGGCGACACTGACATGCCTAGCTCGCTAGTCTATAAAACAATGCTCCGGGGGATCACGTACGGCGTTCGAGTCTCCTCTTTCCAACTCCGGTTTCGTCTCGCGCGTCCCTGCCGAAAAACGCGACGCCCGCCGCCGCGACGAACGCCGCGCACGACACAAAAACGGCGACGTCCGTGCGCGTCGCGCCGCGCCGCACGACCCAGCCCGCGTTTTTGAGCTTCTCGCCGGCGCGATCGGCTCTCCTCCCCTCCGCGCGAGCGACGTGCTGTCTGAAACGCACGCGCGCAGCTAACGAAGCCTCCTTTTCGCGTCGCCACCACGCGGCGGCGGCGGCGGCGTCGTCGGCTCGCGCGCGCGCCAAACGCTCGCGGCGCTTCAAGTCGCTCTCGCCGTAGTACTTTTGTTGGGAGCTTCTTGTTCCGTTCGTTCGACCCGCACGAAAGTCGTTGGCGTACGTCTCGAACCCGCCGAACCCGCGAAAACCAGTTTCGTTGGAAGCGTCGGTCGAAGCGGCGTCGCGCTCGGCGCGCAGCGCGGCGTCGTACGCGGCGCGCTTGGATCCGTCGGAGAGCACTTCGTGCGCCTCGGAGACGCGCGCGAAGCGCCCGGGCTCGGCGTCGGGGTTGAGGTCGGGGTGGTATTTTTTCGCGGCGTCGCGGTACGCGCGCTTGATCTCGGCATCGCTCGCGTCCTCGGGGACGTCGAGAAGCGCGTACAGCGTCATCGGAGAGGAACGCGGTTCCGAGCGAGCCGTGGTTACGAAAAACGCGCAACCGCCGCGGATGGGCCGAAAGCGCCTCACAGACGCGGGCGCCGACTCGACGACCCGGCGCGCGGGCGAGAGCGCCGAACGGGGGTCGAGCGCTGCGTCGCGAGGGCGAGGCTCTTCCTCCTTCGGCGTCGCGGGGCGCCCGTCACCGACCCGGCATGGTGCTGATGAGACCCGGGGGGCGGGGCTACCCGCGCGTGCAAGAGTGCGGTCGGATGGAGTCTGTCGCGACGTGAAAAAACTCGTCTTTTCGCCGCCGACTGTCAGTGTGTCGGCTGGACCTAGAGTTCGGAAGCACTCCGATTCTGAAAACAATCTCTTCGTCGGCGTCGTCCGGGCATTGACTGACGCGCATCGACACGCGCGCCGCGCGTCGACACGCCCGCGCGTCACCCCTTTCGCCGCGAAGGCACCTCGAGACCCGCGTGTCCCAGGAAGCGCTCGGCCGGAACCATGGGGCGCAATCCCAAGAAGAAATCCAAGGGCGGCGGCGGCGGCGGCGCCTCGAAGAACGACTCGGACGACGAGTGGGAGGAGGGCATCACCACCATCACGGGCGAATCCGAGGACGAAGACATGATGGAGGACGGAGAGGACGACCCGGACAGGTGAGCGACGAGGCGTCCACCTCGAGCCGCGCGCGCGCGCGCGCGGCCGAACCTTTTCCCCGGCGCGCGGCGTCTCGATTCGGCACGACACGAGACGCCGCGTGTGTTCTTTTTTTTATAGCCGGCGACGGCGGGCGCGGTCCCTCGTCCGTACGTCGTCCCTCGTCTCTTGTCACCCCGCCTTTCCCGGACGTCCCCGCCGCACCGCAGACGCGCGTTGATGATTCCATAAATAATCTGTCAATCCCCTGATCCACGGATTTGAAGAGACACTCTTATGGTGCCCTTCCACTGAGCGGTCTGCGCGGCGCGGCGACGTCGGTTTTTTTTCCTCTCCGGAGACTCTCCGTCTCCGCTCCCTTCCGTCTCTTCTCCCCGACCCTCGCTGACTTTTTCTTTGTGCGACGCATTAAACTCCAGGATGGACGACGGCGCGCCTCGTCGCCCCGAGGTGTGGCGTCCCGGCGTCGACGGCATGGACGAGGACGAGGAGCTTGAGTACGACCCCACGGTGTACGACTGCTTGCACGCGTGGTCGCTGGAGTGGCCGTGCCTTTCCTTCGACGTCGTGCGCGACGAGCTGGGCGAGGACCGCACGCACTTCCCGCACAGCATGTTCATGGTCGCGGGGACGCAGGCTGTCTCCGCGGAGCAGAACGCGCTGGCCGTCATGCGCCTGACGCGCCTGAAGAAAACGCGGCGCAAGGAAAAAGACCCCGCCGGCGACCCCGACGACAGCGACGCGAGCGAGAGCGACAGCAGCGACGACGAGGGCGGCGCGCGGCCCGGCGACGGTCCGCTGCTTCGCGTGCGGAAGATCGCACACCACGGCGCGGTGAACCGCGTGCGGTGCATGCCACAGCGCTCATCCATCGTCGCCACGTGGTCCGACGCCGGCGTCGTGCAGGTCTGGGACACAGCCAAGCAGCTGGGCGAGCTCATGTCGGCGGTGGACGACGACGCCGGCGACGCGAGCGTCGGAAAGAGTCTGGAAAAGAAAAACGTCGCGGCGCGCGTCGCGCCAAAGTTCGCGTTCACCGGCCACGGCGACGAAGGCTACGCGATCGACTGGTCGCCCGTCGTGGAAGGGCGACTCGTTTCGGGTGAC
>Ga0209666_1000993_pt1 | contig 21781 bp, 12 predicted proteins | sample SaaInlV_125m_DNA_FD_184679 | JGI IMG/M metagenome (GOLD analysis project Ga0209666, IMG submission 184679) | Marine microbial communities from expanding oxygen minimum zones in the Saanich Inlet - Saanich Inlet SI037_S3LV_10m_DNA (SPAdes)... | ecosystem: Environmental > Aquatic > Marine >...
ATCTTATTTTTTTATTTAGTTTTCTTTCGCGTCGATTCGCGTCGATTCGCGTCGATGTCTCAACCCCCCGCGGCTCGCGCCTCGAAGGCGGCGCTCCCCGGTGAGTACTCGTCCAGCAGCCCCGCGAGCTGCTCGACCCGGAACGGCTTGCTGATCCACGCGGTGAATCCGTTCTTCAGGCACTTCTCCCGCGACTCCTCCACCGCGTCCGCGGTGACCGCCACGATGGGCACGCGCGACTCCGGGAACTGCGCGCGGAGCTGCCGCACGCACTCCATTCCGCCCATGCGCGGCATGTGCAGGTCCATCAGCACCACGTCGAACGCGTCCAGCCCGTTGGGGAGCTCCCTGAGCTTCTCCAGAACCTCCACGCCGTCCTTGGCGATGGTCACGTCCTTGTGCCCGCACTTCGCCAGCACCGCGCACGCAACCTTCATGTTGATGTGGTGGTCCTCCGCCAGCAAGACGCGCAGCTTTTTCGGAATCGGCTTGAACGCCGACGAGCGCTCCGGCTGCTGCGACTCGGCGCTCTGGTTCCCCGTCGCCTCGGCGCGTGTCGGCGTGTCCTTCCCGCGGCGGTTCGTCTCCGCGCTGGAAAACAGGTCGGTGGCTACCGCGGCGAGGAGCTTCTGCAGACGCGCGTGCTGCAGCGGCTTCGGCATCACCTCCGCGTCCCGGCTCGCCAGGAAATCGTCAACCTGCTCGTCAACCTCCGTCAACGCGCCGCGCGTTTCGCCGCCGCTCCCGGAGGGCGAGTTGAGGTTATCCAGGCTCGCGCGCGATAAACCCTCGATGTTCCCCCAGCTCAGCCCGTCGCCGGAATCGCTGCGCGCATACCCCGGCCAGGTGAGCAGGATGAACTTCGGCAGACGCACGGTAGGCGTCGACGCCTCGCCGTCTCCGTCCTCCTGCACGCTCCCGGCAACCTCGAAAGGCGCGCCGCCGCGCGGCGCAATTTGCTTGCGCGACTCCGCCCACCGGCGAATCGCGTCCACGAACGTTTTGCTCTTCTCGGCGACCACGACGTCGTACGGCGCATCCTTCGCGTCGCAGTGCGCGCCGGCGTCCAGCGCAGCGACGATCGCGTCCGAGGTGGACGCCTGCGTGACGGACACGCCCCATCGCTCGATCGCCGCGCTCAGCGTCTGTCGCATCATCTTGCTCTCGTCAAACAGCAAGACGCGCAGTTCCCGCCCGTTGCAAATCGAGTTGAAGTTCATCGTGGACGGCGTGCGCACCATGCTCTTCACGGTGTTCGTGGTCGCGCCGCTCGCGCGCACGGCGAGACGCGCCGCCGCCTCCTTCTTCGCCTCGATCGGGCACCCTCGCGCGCCGCCGGGCACGGGCGCCGCCTCCGCGTCCATCGACTCCACGGGAACCGGCTCGCACCGGATGCTGAAGTGGAACGTGCTCCCCATGCCGAGACCGGGGGACTCAGCCCACATCCGCCCGCCCATCGCCTCGCATAGGCGCTGGCTGATGGCCAGACCGAGCCCCGTGCCGTCGTACTTGCGCGTCGGCGACAGGTCCACTTGCTGGAACGAGTGGAAGATGGTGGAAATGCTGGAACTGCTCAGACCGATCCCGGTGTCTTTCACGTAAAAGTGAAGCGCCATGTCGTCCCCACCATCCTCCGCGTCGCCGCTCGACGTGGACGCGTCATCCATCGCCACCGATTTCGGGCGCTCCAGCCAGTCTGTCAGCGTCGCGCGTTCGCGCGCTTCTTTCATGCCGATCCTCGTCGCCTCCTCGCGCCACTCCCGCGTGGTCGGTTCCTTGTCCTCCGCCTCGTCCGATTCGCTCGCCGCCTTGTTCGCGCGCGCAAACGCCTCCTCCGCGTGCCTCTTCTTGCCGACGTACATGCGAATCATGATGTCACCCTTCTCCGTGAACTTGATCGCGTTGTTGAGGGTGTTCAGAAGCACCTGCTGCACGCGCATCGCGTCGCCAATCACGAGCTCGGGGACGTTTTCGTCCAGGTGGTACCCGATGTTCAGCTTCAGGCGCGCGCTGTGCAGACCCACGATTTTGATAACCGTCGCGATCACGGCTTGCGGGTTGAACGCCTCCTTGCGAAGCACGAGCTTGTCCGCCTCCACCCGGGAGAAATCCAAGATATCGGCGATGAGCGCCTGCAAGGTTTCCCCCGAAGACCGAATCGTCGAGACATAATCCCTCTGCATGCGGTTCAGCGAGGTTTCCTCCAACAGCTGGCCCACGGCGATGAGGCCGTTCAGGGGCGTGCGAATCTCGTGAGACATGTGCGCGAGGAACTTGGATTTAGCATCCGTCGCCGCCTCCGCGATGGTCGCCTTCTTCAGCGCGTCCAGCTCCGCGGTCCGCGTGTTGACCAGTTCCGTGACATCCGACTGGATCCCGACGTAGTGCGTCACCTGGCCTTTCGCCGTGCGAATGGGCGTCAGCGAGAGGTAGTTGATGAACTCCTCGCCGGTTTTCCTGTAGTTTTTGATCTGCACCGTGCACGGCAAACCGGCGCTGATGCACTTTCGGATGTGCATCAACTTCTCGGGTTCGGTGTTCGGCCCCTGCAGAAACCGGCAGTTATGACCGACGGTCTCCTCGATGGAGTACCCCGTGATCTCCTCGAAACCGTGGTTCGCGTAGATCAAGGGCTGGTCCGGAAGCGAGAAGTCCGCGATCGTCACGCCTTCCAACACGGAATCCATCGCGAGCTCCTTCAGCGACGAGAGCGCCATCGGCTCCTCCTTGAAACTCTCCTGCCTCAGCTTTCCGCGAACGGCCTCCTGTCGCTCATCCCCGGGCGCGGGACGCTTGTCGCCGGCGTGCGCGTGCATCGGGCATCCTCGAGGCGGTTCAAGCTTTGCGGCGTGCGCCGGACACTCCGGAGGAGGCCCCTCTCCCGATCGCACCCTGACCGCTATCTCTTCGCGCACCTCGGCTTTATCGCCCACGGCGGAGCGTCCGAGCAGGCGTCCGTGCAGTTCCGCGACGCGCGCGCGTTCCTCGGAGAGGTGGCGCTGCATGATCATGAGGTTGCGGTCCATCACCTTCAGGTTGCGGTCTTGCTGCGCTTCCTTCTCGCGAAGCGTGACAATCAGAGCGCGAGCCTCCTCCAGCGCCTTGGCATCATCCGACGCGGCGACGGGAGCCGCCGCGTCGGTCTGGGTGGGCTCGAACTCATCCACGGCGGATGGCCTGAGACGCTTCGACCGGCGGGTCGTCGCGCCTCCGTCGCCCATCGCGAACGCGGCCGCGGCGCGAGCCCTGCTGACTCGCGGCGGCGCCTCGGACGTACGCGCGAGCTGTGAGACCTTTTTCACAGTCGATCTTAACGCTTTTTGGCGCCGGCGCGGCGAACGCTCGTGGGATGCGGCGCGTGCGCTCGTGTGCTCGAGCGTCGAAGCGTGGATACACTTCGACGACCGGAAACGAACGAGCGTGCGCGCGTACCCTCCGTGCGCGAGACTTGTGCTGAACGCCCGCCGACGACTGCGCCCAATTTTCGTCGCCTCTCCGAGGCTTGTGAGCCGTCCGTTCCGCAAAAGCGGATGTCGCTTCTCGTTCGAGCGCATTTCGTATGCATTTCAGTCATAAAGAAAGCATCATTTCGCTACATCGCACTTTTTCGTGCCTGTTCCGTCGAGAGAAGACCCGTGAATTTTGTTGGTGCCGTGCGTCTTTTGCTTTTTTGATCGACAACCGTCTGTCCTCGGAAATTCGGCACACTCCCTCGCGCGCGGAAGGATGTCCGCGGATGCGCGTACGCGCGCGCTGGAAGCGCCGGAGGGCAGCGCTCGCCGGAACCCCGCCTCGGGGACCGTCGAGCCTGGGCCTTCCATGACCGTGGACCAAGCCAAGGCGTTGCTTCAGCGCGAGGGCCTGAGCGTGAAGCGGAAGGAAAGGGGCAAGAGACGGAAGAAGGAGAAGCGCTCCGGGAAGGATGGGCGGGGGAAAAAAGAAAAGCGCGGGAAGAAGAAGAGACGGCGACGCGATGGGAGTGACAGCGGAGACTCTTCCTCGGATGATTCCAGCGATTCCGGGAGCTCGGACGACGACCGCCGAGGAAGGAAGAAAAAACAAAAGTCGCGGCGGTGGAACGCGGCGTCCTTCGCCGACGCGCGCGAAGACGGCGACGGCGACGATTGGGGACCGCCCCCCGGCCCGGATGCGCGCGTCGAACCCGTCTCCGAGGACGACTACTACCTGAAGAACAGGGAGTTCTCGGTGTGGCTGAAACACGAACGCTCGGTGTACTTCACGGACCTCCTCGCGGCGGACGCGCGCGCGGCGTTCAAAGACTTCGTCAAAGCATGGAACGCGCGCGCGCTGCCCGCGACGTTTTACAAAGAGGGGGGCGTCTCGGCGTCCGGCCGAAGGTAGTCTACATTACGTCTTTTTTGCGCCGTCGGCGCAAAAGAACAGACACTCTTTGCGCGTCTCAACTCCACACGTACACGAACCTTCTCCTATGCGTTTTTGTTCGCCTCTATGACCTGCGAGGGCTTGGCGCTGTCCACGCCCGCTCGGCCGCCGCGCAGCGCGTCCCCCTCGCGCACCGCGGCGACTTCGTTCCCTAAACGCCGTTTCTGCAGCCGGTCGTGCAACACCAGCGCGCCGGTCACGGCGACGTTGAAGCTGCTTGTGCGGTCCGGGCTCGCCACCGGCAGCGAGACGTGGTGCGCGCACGCGCGCAGCACGGACGAAGGCAGGCCGTTGTCCTCGCTGCCCAGTATGTAGACGGCGCGGTCGGGGTGCGTGAAGTCGGCGAGAGGCGTGCCTCCCATCTCCACGGCGACCCACGGCGCGCCCCGCGGGGACGCCGCCGCGAAGGCGTTGAAGTCCTCGTAGTCGTACGCGGGGAGAGACGTCCACGTCTTGGTGGTGTCTGCGGAGGTTTTCGCGAACCTCGCACCGACCGTGAACGTGAACGCGCACCCGAGCTGCCACGCGCTGCGCCACAACGTGCCGTTGTTGTGTTCGTTCTTGCCGCCGACGACGCCGACGCCGAAATACCCGTCCCGCGAGCGTTCCGAACGCAGAGACTCTCGTCGACGGCGGTCGTCCTCGTCCTCGAGCGCGTCGCGCGGTTCCGGGGCTGGTTCCAGCATCAGCTCGAGCATGCGTCGGTCGTCGGAGAACGCGAACGTCTCTTCGGGGGGTAGCTTCATCCAGCCCTCGTGCGTCTTGTTGTAGTACCGCACGTCCCACCGCGCGGCGTCGACGCCGTCCCCGACGAGCCTCTCCACGACTTCACCGCCGCGCATCTCGAAGCACCCTCCGTCGCCCTCCACGACCACCACGCGGCCGTTCTTGGGGGTCACGCCGGGGTACACGTACCGCAGAATCGCCGCGACCGGCCGAGGGTCCGCCTGCATCGCCCCGGGCGATGCCGCCGCGACGGGCGGAGCGGCGACCCTCGGAGTGAGGCGCGTCGAGCGGTGGCGAGGAAGCGTGACGTTTTCAGCGCGAGACGAGATTCTGGGACGACAGACGCGTTGATTCTTTACATCACCACGGCTACTACAGGTCCACCACGCGGCTGAGCTTCTGGATCCTGTTCAGCAAGTTGTCCCCCTCCTTGATGTACGACTGGTACAGCGCGTTCTTGGCGTCCGGCCTGTTCGTGACGAGCACGCCGTTCACCTTGTCGATCTTCACGTTGAGCCGGCCCTCGACGATGAAGTTGGAGAGCTCGGCGTCCAGGAACGCCTCCGAAACCGCAAACGCCACCGCCATGTTCGCCGTCGTCACCGACTTGTAGCTCTGCAGGTACTGCTGATACGCCAGCACGCGCGCCTCTCTTAAGAAGTACCGGTGGTGGTTCGTGAGCCACGCGTTTTTAAAAACGCCGTCGCTCACGACCGGGAACGCGCGCATGAACGCCTCGTACCGACACTCGTGCAGCGCGTTGATCAAAGCGCCCACGCCCGGTATCTCGTCAATCACCGACAGTACCTCTGGGGAGTCGATGAGTTTTTCTTTCAGGTCGACGCGCTTGAGCGTGATCACGCCGCAGACGCACGCGTAGTGTACGAAGTCCGCGTACGACATGAGCTCGTACGTGGTGAACGTGCTGAGCGACTCGAGAAATAAACCGGTCGCGCCCTCGAAGTCGCGGCACGCCATGCGCGCGACGCCCTCGTACACCTTGAGGCGGTTCTTGCGTTCCCAGTCGGCGCCGCCGGGTTGCTCGAGGAACGCCTTCAGCTTCGCCACCTGCGCCTTCACGGCGGCCCAGTCGTCGTGGAAGATGTGCAGCCGCATCACGCTGAACACCATCTCCATCTTCTGGCCGATCGCGACGGTCTTCTGCTCGCACGCCTCGAACGCCGCGAGCGCGCGCTCGCGATCCGCCATCCCCGCGAAAAACTCAGCCTTCAAAAGCATCGCGTCGCGCACCTCCACGTCCCCCAGGTTCTCCTCCGCGTCTTTGATCTTGGCGTCGAGCTCGGCGAGTTTCGCCGCGTTCGCGGTCTTCATCGAACGCAACGCGTTTTCGTCCAGCATCCAGCCGAACTTCTCGCAGTACGAGGGGTACAGAGTCTCCATGCCTGTCGTCGTCGGTTTTAAGGGTGGTAAGAGTCAGCTCGGCGGCGAAGGATCGAGAGTCAGATCTGAGACGAAAACGCCGATCGGAGATGACGTTTAGGGATCCGCGGGACGGGCTCGGGTTCGGGCGGGGTCGGACGGCACGTGCCGCGCGTGGAAACGGCGCATCGCGCGAGACGGATTCGCGGCGTCGCGGGACGCACCTCTGTCCAGCACAATCTGCTTCACCTCATCGCCCAACGCGGAGACGTCCGTGCCCTGCGAGGGGTTGGACAACGCGAAGATCTTGTGGCACAGCTGTATGCTCGCGTCGACCTCCTGGTTCTCCTCGGGGAGAGTCGTCTCCTCGACCTCCATCTGCTCTTCGCCCATGGTGCCCTGGGTCCTGCCCTTCCTCGCGCGCGGCTTCGGCGCGTGGTGGAGTGACCACGCCCCATGCACGGACAACAGCCGACGCTCCAAAGCCTCAACGGGTTTTTCGTTTTTCAAGTTGGCACGAGCACATTCAAGAAGTGCACAAATAGTCAGTAAATAAAGTTTTCAGACTGTTTATGCACTCGGACGCCGTTGCCGAGTTGTTAGTTGTCCACCTTCACAGCTTCATCACGCCCCCCAGACGACAAGCCGCCAGAAGAGGCGGTGGCGTCGCCATGGAGTCTTCGGAAAACGCTCCCGCGTCTCCCGAGCAGGGTGATGACGTCGTGCCCCGTGAGGCGGCTCGAGGCGGCGAGCCCGCGCGCGAGGAAGCGCCGCAGTCATCGGATGTCGACGGCGACGCGAGCGCATCCGAGAGGGCGACGACGGGAGACTCGCGCGAACGCCGCGAGGAGGGGCACGAGGTCGATGCCGGGAACGCGCCCGCGGGTGGAGACGACTCGGAAGACGACGCGCGTTCGGACGGCTCGGACAGCAGCTCGGAGGAGGAGGTGAGCGGGTTAGCCGCGCTCATCCGTAAGCTCGCGCTGAAAGCCGAGGAGAAGAAAGCCGCCGGGGGCGACGAAAGCGCGCTTTCGTCGGCGCCGGCGGCGGTCGCCGCCGAACCCCTCCCCCCCGTGTTGTCCAGCTTCGACCTGCGCGGCGTCGCCGAGCACATCCGCAGTGGAAAGTGTTCGAACATCATCGTGATGGCGGGCGCGGGCATCTCCGTCAGCGCGGGCATACCCGATTTCCGCACGCCGGGCACGGGTCTGTACGACAACCTCGCGAAGTACGACTTGCCGCACCCGACGGCGGTGTTCGAGCTGGATTTTTTCCGCTCAAACCCCGAGCCCTTCTACCTGCTCGCCGCTGAACTGTACCCCGGGCGGTACCCGCCCACGCCCACGCACCACTTCGTGCGTCTGCTGCACGAGAAAGGGCTGCTGCTGCGCTGCTTCACGCAGAACATCGACTCGCTCGAAGCCGCCGCCGGCGTTCCCGCCGACAAAATCGTCGCCGCGCACGGAAACTTTGACTCGGCGCGGTGCCTTTCCGGGCACGCCGCGTGCGTGTTGGAGGTCAAAAAACACGTCGACCGGGGCGAGGTCATGCGCTGCGCGCGCGATGACTGCGACGCGCTGGTCAAGCCCGATATCGTCTTTTTCGGCGAGAATCTGCCCGAGCGGTTCGGCGAGAAAGCGCATTCAGACTTCCCGAAGTGCGACCTGCTCGTCGTGGCGGGCACGTCGCTGGCGGTGCACCCGTTCGCTGGTTTGGTGAATCACCCGGGGGAGGACGTGCCGCGGCTGCTGGTGAACCGCGAGCGCGTGGGCGAGGCGGACGCGCGCGTGCGCGCGATGGCGGCGCTCGTCGGGCACACCGCCGGGCTGGGATTCGACTTCGATTCAGAAACCAACCGGCGCGACGCGCTGTTCCTCGGCGACTGCGACGACGGGTTCCGCGAGCTCGCGCGGTTACTGGGATGGGACGCCGAGCTGGAGACGCTCGTCGAGGCGGGGAAGGCCGAGACGCGCGGCGGGAAGGACGCCGGATAGGATTCGTAGAGCGCGAACGCGGTAGCATCGTTATCTTTTATAGAGATGGAGAGCGCACGTGTATTATGCGTTCGTAGTCGCCGCGGCGCGGGTCGCCGCCGCGGGAAGATGGACGTTCACCCCGCGCGGCGCATCATGATTGATGACGAGACGCTTTCTCGGACAGCTCCGCCTCGATCTCCCGCAACCGCTGCTTCATCCTCTGCACGTGCGCGAACTTCTCGTGGATCTCTTGCCTGTGCGTCAAGACGGCCTGTTCGTCGATGGAGTCCGCGAGCTCGTCGCGCGTCTCACGCAGGAACGCCGCCTCTCGCTCGATTTCCTCGTCCGTCAGCAGCCGGACGCCGCACGCGATTTCGACGGGATTCGCCTTGGCGTGCTCGGTGTACTCGGGCATGAACCCGAGCGCGCCGTGGAGGGGGGACCGATAGAAATCGATCCCAGTGCGGGCCTTGCTCGGAAACGGCGACATCTCTCCCGCCTCGTGACCGGGCGCCGACGAAGTGCCGCGGCCCGCAATTCGCTTTCGGTTTAGCAACGCAAATTTTATCGGTGAGTGCCGAATTTCTGACCATTTTCTGCGACTGAATACCCTGGACGTCTTTCAGTTGTTAACCATTCGCCTCCGCGCGCCGACCCGGTCGACCGCGTCGCCGATATGGGCGTGCGGCTCGCGCATGCACGGGCGAAGGACCCGCGTTGGCTGACCACGCTGAGCGGATCCCCCCCGCCTCCTTTCGACGACGGCCTGGATCTCCCCTGGTGCGCCCTGTGTCTCCGGCGCGAGAACGACGAAGAGGATGGGGAGAGCCTGACCCTCGGCGACACCACGACGTGCGCCGCGGGGACGCACGCGTTCTGCTGGAGGTGCCGCGACGCATGCGGAGGCGCCCTGCTGTGCGAGGATAAGCGGTGTCCTCTGTGCCGCCTGTGCGCGAACGGGAGCGGCCTGAACGCCTTCAACTCGATCGTCCTGGAGTCCGAGTCGCTGAAGCTCCCGAAGCCGTCCCCCGCGTACGCCGGGCCGCGGCGGCTGATGCTCCGGGACACCGTCAACGACGAGGACCGGTGCGAGATCGCCGTCGCCGTCGCGGCGGATAGGTGTGCGATGCTGCGGGAGTCCATGCGCCTGAGACCGCGCGGCGAAGGCGACCGACCCGACGTCCCGACTCCGTACGACCCGAGCGACGTCGCGCGAGTTGTCAAAACGTTCGTGGAGGCGCTTCCGTACGCGCGGGACCTCCCAACGGGGCTCTGCGAGAACATGGCCGTCGTCAGCAACAGCAGCGCGTTGCTGGGTTTAAACCTGGGTCAGGCGATCGACGCGCACAGGACGGTGGTGCGCTTCAACGAGTACGCGCGCGCCGGGTTGGCGCGTTTCGCGCGGGACGTCGGCGAACGCACCACGCTGCACGTCGTGTCGGAGCAAGTCATAGGCGAGTTCATGGAGGACGCCGCGATGCTCGAGGCGCTGCGTTCGACGCCCATGACGCTGTGGATGCCTCCCCTGGCGTGGGGGAACTCGCGGTCGTACACCAGGTACGTGCGTCTGCTGCTCAGCCGCGAGGAGAGCGACGGGCTGGCGTTGACGGCGGCGCAGCGACGAAAAGTCGTGACGCTGCGGCCGTCCGTCTCCTTCTCCGTCTGGAAGTACTTCCGCCCGAACGCGGGCGCGGACGGCGGCGGCGCGAGCGACGGCGGCGAGGGCGACGACTTCGGGTCCATCTCCGAGCGCGCCAACACGCACGGCAGACCGACCACGGGCACCACGGGGTTCAAGTTTTTTCTGCTGGCGATGGGGCTGTGCGACGACGTGTCGCTGTTCGGCTTTGAGGACGACCCCCGGAACGCGGCGGACAGCCGAGGAGGGCACTTCTTCAACCCGAAGCACAGCCAGGAGGACGCGTACGACATCGCGTGGGAACGGCGGGAAATGCGGCGGTACGAGGCGCACGACTGCGTGCGCCTCGTCCCCTCGCACAGATGATGTGTGGGGTGAAAGACATTCCCGACGTGACGACAAAAATAAGAGCGTCTCGAATGCGTCGTCGTCGAATCACACTCGCGTCTCGCGTCGTCTTCGTGTAGAGTACTCACTCTTCCTCCTCGCTCTCCTCGCTGTCGTACGGTCCGTCGCCGCGGTCGCGCTTCCCCCCCCGCTGGCTCGCGGGGATCATCGCGTCGCCCACGAAGTTCAGCGCCTCGTCCAGAGTCACCTCGCGCACGTTGCTCACCTTGTGCGAGTGCTGCACGCCCTGGATGCATCCCGCCACCTTGACCAGCTCCGGCCTGAACGTGGTGGTGATGAACTGCGTGCCTCCGTCCGCCTGCGAGCGCACCATCGCGGCGACCGCGGTGCGGTACTGCGGGTCCAGCGCGGCGTCGATCTCGTCGAACAGGTAGAACGGCATCGGGTCGCACCGCTGGATGGCGAAGATCAGCCCGACCGCGACGACGGTTTTTTGACCGCCGCTGAGCTGTTTCATCATCATCGTCTCGCCCTGGCCGAAAGAAACCTTGATCTTGACGCCGCCGTACTTCTCGGCGAATCCCCGCGCCGCGGCGTTCTCCTTCGCCTTCTCGGGGTCGGCGTTCTCGGCGCCCGCGCCCTGACCGGGCTTCTTGCGCTGCATGACCAGCTCGCCCTTGCCTCCGGGCACGAGCTTGGCGAACACCTCGCGGAAGTTCAGGGACACCTGCTTGAACGTGCGCTCGATGGACTCGTCCTTCTTCTGGTCCAGGTGCGTCATGAGCTCGCCGATCTTGGCGTGAGCCTTGTCGAGCTCGCCCCGGCGAATCTCCATCGCCTCGCGCTGCTCGGTGAACTGCTGGTACTGGTCCAGCGCCTTCTTGTTGACGTGCCCGAGCTTCGCCAGCTGCTCGTTCGTCTTGCCCAGGAGCGAGTGAAGCGTCTTGAGCGCCTTGCCTCGGTACCGCTCGAACGCGTCCGAGGGCAACGACCCGAGCTCGCGAATCTTGCGCTGAAGCCCCTCGCGCTTGGTCTGCAGGGTCGTGCGCTTCGCCATCAAGCCCTCCATCTCGCGCTCGTCGTCCGCCATCGCGCTCTTGATGTCGTCCTGCTCGTTGCGCAGGCGCTCGATCGTGTTCTTGCACTCCTGCACCTCGGACGTCGCCCGCGCCACCTTCGCGGCGAGCTCGCGGTGGCGCGCGCTCGCCTGCGCCTCCTCGGCGGCGGCGGCGGCGGCGTTCGCCTCGGCGCGCGCCTGCTCCGCCTGCACGCCCACGATGTCCACCTCGCTGGTGGTGGCCTCGATCTGCAGCTGCCTGCGCTCGAGGTTGGAGGAGAGCGTCGCCTGGAGCTCACCGAGCTCAGCCTCCGCGGCGAGCCGCGCGGCGGACGCGGCGACGCGCGCCTCCTTGAGCTCGTCCAGGCGCGGGTTGAGCCGCGCAAGCTCGGCGAGCTCCGCCTTGGTCAGCTTCGCGTTGAGGTCCGTCTTCATCTCCTGGCGCAGGTCCGCCGCCTGCGCCTCGAGGTCGCCGACGGTGACGCGGATCGCCGCGACCGTCTTCTCCTTGACGCCGAGGGACTCCTCCGCGCGCTGCGCGGCGTACGCGCACTCCTTCGCCTCCGCGCGGAGCCGCTCGATGGCCGTCTGGCGGTGGCGCCGCGCCGACTCGGCGCGCTGGATGTCGCCCAGCACCGCCGTCACCGCCTGCTCCGCCGCCTGCAGCTTGTCCTTCACCTCCGCGCTCTCCTTGCGGAGCTCCGCGCGCACCTTCTGCGCCTCGCGGAGCATGCGCATGTTCACCATGCGCGAGCGGCCGGAGTCCTGGTAGCCGCCGCTGATCGCGCCGCGGTTGGACACGCAGTCGCCGTCCATGGTGACGCAGTCCAGGTTCGTGGAGCCCGCGAACTTGACGGCGACGTCGAGGTTGCGGCAGATCAGGACGTTGCCGAAAACCTTGTCCAGCGCCGGGCGCACCTTCTCGTCGTGGCGGATCTTGCTCAGCATCGGGAACACGTCCTGCGAGTCGGGGTACTCGCGGTTGCGCGCGCGCAGGCGGTTGAGCGGCAGAAACGTCACGCGACCGGCTTTGTCCTTGTTCAGGTACTCGATGATCTTGGACGCGACGGCGTCGTCGTCCACGACGACGTGGAACAGCTGGTTCGCCGCCGCCGCCTCGACGGCGGCGAAGAATCGCTCGTCGCACTCCATCAGCTCGATCAAAGGGCCGTGCACGCCCTTGATCCCGTGGTCCTTCACGATGCGCTGCACCGCGGAGAGCCCGCGGAACAACTCGCGAGGCATGGTGAACTCCAGCTGCTTGTCGCGGCGCTTCACCTCCTCCGTCTTCGAGTTGAGCTCGGCGTCAACCTCCGCGTCGCGGCGCTGCAGCTCCTTGCGCTCGTCCTGCGCGGCGTTCCTCGCCGCGATCTTCGCCTTGTACTCCTCCTCGGACTCACCCAGCGTGGCTTCTTCTTCCAAGAGCTTGCCCTTGATCGCGCGCTCGTCCCGCGCCTCCTTCTCGGCGGATTTCTTCAAGTCGCGCACGTCGCGGTCCAGGATGCCAATCTCGTCGCGCTTGCGCGCGAGCGTCGCCTCGCAATCCGCCGCCTGCTCCTCGAGCCACGCGTCGCGCTCAGCCTTGGTCTTGAACTGCGAGCCGCGGCCCTGCCTCTGGTGCAGCACCTGCAGCCGTCTGGAAACCTCGCCCATCTCCGCGGCGGCGCTCTCCTCGCGCGCCGCCTCGGCCTCCGCCTTGGGGCGCGCGGCGGAGATCTTGGCTCGCGTCTCGGCGACGGCGCGGTCGAGCCGCGTCTGCTCGCCGCGCACGCCCGCGAGCGCCTCCTCGCCGGAGGCGATCTTCTCCGCGAACTCCTGCGCGTCCAGGTCGCACGCGGTCTTTTTCTCCACCGCGCGGCGCAGCTCGATGTCCGCGGACAGCAGCTCTTCCTTGGTCGTCGCCAGCGCGCGCTCCTTGTCCTTGCACTCGCGCTCCATCGCCTTCACCTCGTCGCGCAGCCGGTGCGCGCGCTCGTCTTCGTCGCGCGCCTTGTCCACGTGCTGCCTGCGCCGCTCCTCGCACTCGTCCAGCTTGGCGCGCGTCTCGCTGAGGTCCTTCTCGTGCACGGTGTACTCCAGCGAGCGCCGCGTGCGGTCCAGCTCGGTGTACATCTGCAGCTCGTCCTTCTCCTCGTCGAGCTCGGCGAGGCGCGACTCGATGAAGTCCACCGTCTCCTGGATCTGGTCGCGGCGCGACTTGGTGTCCTCCATGATCTTCAGGGACTCGCGCCTCTTGTCCTCGTACACGCTCGTGCCCCCGATCTCCTTCAGAAGGTCGAGGCGCTCCTCGTCCTGCATGGTGGCCATCTTCATGATCTCGCCCTGCTTCACGCAGTAGTACGGGTTCGTGCGCGAGAACCCCGCCGACTCCAGGAGGTTGATCACCTCCGCCTTGGTGATGTGCTTCTTGTCCAGGTAGTACTCGTCCTTCTTGAGGCCGATGTTCCGGCGCAGGCGCACCTCCTCGCGGTCCACGGGCAGGCGGTTGTCCGAGTTGTCGAACACGATCTCCGCGTACGCGCTCATCACCGCGTGGCCGGCGCCCTCGTGCAGGAGCTTCTGCCGCTCATCCGCGCGCAGCGAGCTGAAGATGTCGGAGAGCACGAACCGAATCGCGTGGAACAGGTTGGACTTGCCGGAACCGTTCGCGCCGACTGCGGTAGTGGATGTTCAGGCGTGCGAAACACGCGGTCGCGGAAGAAGGTCAGACGCGGGGCGGACGCGGGACGCGGGTCGCGGACGCGTCGCGGGAGCCAGATCTGAAACGCGGGCGGTTTGAAAAACGCGCGGTGCCCACGAAGTCGCGCGCGCGGGACGCGCGGGGCGTATCGCGGCGCGTCTCGGGGGGGTGAGACGCCGCGGGACGCACCGATGCAGTTCAGATGGGGCTGGAAGTCCACCGCGGTCTGTTCGCGGTAGGTCTTGAACCCCTCGACGACCACCTGCTTGATGTGCATGGTTCACGTCGGGGTGCCAAGGGTGATGACTGCGACGCTCCAGCCGGCGCGCTTTTTTCCGGGCGCTCGCGCGCGTCGCGAGGCTGGAAAAACGCCCTTGCCTCGCGACTGCGAAGTCGGACTCCTTCGTCGAGGCGCGCGGCGACTCTCGCTTCGGCGAACGAAGCGTCGAGGCTCACGGCGCGGCGCGCGCTCGGTCTGCGTGGGCGAGAGCGGAGTCGTGGCTTTGTTCGATTTTGAAAAGCTGGGCACTTCGAGGCGCTGCGCGCCACCGTTTGTTACATGGAGTCAGTTCCTCCGCGACTCCGCGAGCTTCTCTATCTCTTCCGGAGACATCCCCTCGAACGGGTCCTCGTCGTCCGCTCCCGCGAAGTTCCGCCGCGCGTCGTTCAGCAGGGTGCCCGATTCTATCGCCACGCGCGCGCGGGCCTCTCGCTCCTCCGCCGCGCGTTGTTTCCTCTCGCTCTTGCGCCGTTCGTTTTGGAACGCGAAGCGCCCGGCGAACCCGAACACGAGGAACACCCCCGCCACGAACGCCACGTTCGCCCAGCGCGGAATCACGCGTCCGTCGTCCACCTCCACATCTACGTGCGAGAACAGAGGACTGCTCCACGCCCGGACGCTCTTCGCGGCCTCCGCCTCAGCAGCCTCGCGGCGCGCTTTTCTGGCCGCGGCCATGTCAGCATCATCTTCGGGGAACTTGGGTTTCGTCAACGCGCTGGAAGATGTCGACACCGCGCGTGTGCAGTTTCGGGACGCCGCGGCGCCTTCGAGCTGAGGAAGCGCGCGCGACACCGCGCACGTGGCGCGACGGAGCATCGCAGTGACGGCTGGGTCGGGGTGCGAGCTCTGCAACCCCGCGCACCGCACTCTGGTTGCGGCTGCGTACGGCACTTTTCGACGCGTCACGAAGACACAATTTTTCGAGACGTGTTTCGGTCGTCATCTGACGGCACACGCAGATCTCATCTGTCCGCGCGCAGCGATGCGGGTCAGGCTCCGCGCCCCCGGCGGTCAGCACACCGCGGAACTAGCCGATGATGCCACCGTGGGCGATCTCAAGGCTACTGTGTTCGACAAGACGGGCGTCGCCCCCCCGGCGCAGGAGCTGAAGGCTGGTTTCCCCCCCAAGAAAATCGAGGGCGACGACGGCACCTCGCTCGCGTCCGTCGGGGTGACGAACGGGGAGTCCATCACGGTCACCGAGGTGGCTTCCGCCGCGGGCGCGGCGCCGAGCGCGGCGCCGAGCCCCCCACAAATCTCCGCCATGGACGAGGACGAAGCCTTGGCGCGGGCAATCGCTGCGTCTCTGGAGGACTCGGGGAACGCGCCGGCGTCCGTCGCGAGGCGACCGCGAACAGAAGCGGTTCGCGTCGTCATCGACTCCGACAACAGCTGTCTGTTCAACGCCGTCGGGTACGTCATGCGCCGGTCTCTGCGGGAAGCGCCGGGCCTGCGGAGGGTCATCGCGGACGTCGTCTCGGGGGACGAGTTCACGTACAACGAGGGGTTCCTGGGCAAACCCAACGCCGAGTACTGCGCGTGGATCCAGGACCCGAAACACTGGGGCGGCGCGGTGGAGCTCTCCATCTTGGCCAAGCACTTCGGACGCGAGATCGCGGCGTACGACATACAGACCGAGCGCTGCGACGTGTACGGCCAGGGCGAGGCGTACGAGGAGCGGGTCATGCTCCTGTACGACGGGCTACACTACGACGCCCTCGCGCTCAACGCGCCGGGGGGGGGACGGGGCGACGACGTCACCGTGGTGCCGTCGCGCGGGCCAGAGGCGGAGGCGGCGGATGCCATGGCGCGCGTTTTGGTGGCGCAGGCGCACGCGGCGAGGCAGTTCACCGACGTCGCCAACTTCTCTTTGCGGTGCCTGGTGTGCCAGACGGGTCTGAAGGGGGAGAAGGAGGCGGTGGAGCACGCAAAGGCGACGGGGCACCAGAACTTCGGCGAGTATTAAAACAGTATTCATACCAGTAGACGTCTACTCGCGCGCCGCGTCACAAAGACTTGGGCTTGATCCCGCTGCTGATCCCTAAACCGAAGTCGTCCGTCTCGCCGTCGCCCTCGTCAACCACCAGCCTCGACCCTCTCGAGCCCTTGCGCGACATCGCGAGCTGCACGGTCATCGGCGCGGTCAGCGCGGTGTAAGCGTTGACGAAGGTCTTGGCTTTCTTCCAGCGCCGCCGAGCGTCCGAGATGGAAACGCGGACGTCGCCGTCTGAGAGCGCCTCCTCCTCGGCCGCGGTCGCCGCCGCGTCCTGCGCGGCGCGCGCGGCGTCCTGCGCCTCTTTGTCCGCCTGCTCGTCCGTCTTCCCCGGGAACCAGCGCAGAGGCATCAGCCTCGCGGCGAGGCCGACCGGCAGCGCGATGGCGCCGATGATGATGGACACGAGCCACTCCGTGCCCGTGAGGTTCATGAAGCCGATCGCCGGGCCGACGACGGAGCGTCCGACGCCCTCGATGAACGCGACTTGCGTCGCCACCGTCAGCACGATGATGCTCACGAACACGGGGGACTTGTGGATGTTCTCGAACACGTTCAGCTCGGACATCTTCCGCGCGTTGATCTCGGAAAACACCTGCATCATGACGAACGAGTTGAAGATCACCGAGTTCAACCGCAACACCACGTAGTGGTGGTCGCCCGTGCCGTGCAGGTTCAGCAGGTCCTCGCCCGCGAACAGGAGCACCAGGCACACGACGAGCTGGTACGCGGACATCACGATGATGTTGCGCCACATCTCCTTGTTCACGAGCGGCGCGGACCGACCGAAAGGCTTGCGGTCCATCAGCTTCGGGCTGGGCGGTTCCGTCGCGAGCGCCAACGCGCCGAGCGAGTCCATGATCATGTTCACCCACAGCAGAGGCACCGCCGCGAGCGGGAGCTCCTCGATGCCCGCGCACGCGGAGATGAAGTTGAGGCTCACGGCGACGACGTTCACCACGAGCTGGAACTGCAGGAACTTGCGGATGCTCTGGAAGACGTTGCGTCCCCAGAGCACGGCTTTGGCCATGGACTGGATGTTGTCGTCCAGAATGACGATGTCGCACGCTTCCTTGGCGATCTCGGTGCCCGCGATGCCCAGCGCGAATCCGACGTCCGCGTCCTTCAGCGCGGGCGCGTCGTTCGTGCCGTCGCCCGTCACCGACACCACCTCGCCGAGGGACTTTTGCAGGTTGCACAGCGTGAGCTTGTCCGCCGGGGACGAGCGCGCGAGCACGCGGATCTTGGTCGCCACGGACTCCTTTTCCTTCTGGCTCATCTTGCGGAACGCGGGGCCTTCCAGGACCAGACCGCCGTCCCCCTCGACGAGGATGCCCGCCTCCTTGGCGATCGCCTGCGCCGTCAAGACGTTGTCGCCGGTGACCATGCGCACGACGACGCCCGCGCCGCGCAGCAGGCGAACCGCCTCCGCCGTTTCCGGGCGGATGGGGTCTTTGATTCCCACGATCCCGAGCAGAGTGAGGTTATCTTCCGGAGGTTCCTCGGGCAAAGCGCTCGGGGACGCGTTCAGATCCACGTACGCGACGCACAACGTGCGTAAACCCGTGGACGCCATCGCCGTGATGGCTTCGTTCGCCGCCGCGAGGTCGGCTTGCTTGAAGTCCACCACGGACCCGTCCGTCTTCATCATCTTCGAGCACATCTTCACGACAATCTCCGACGCGCCTTTGCAGTGCAGCCGCGTGCCGTTGCCGCCGGGGTTCGCGATCGCCGTGCTCATGCGTTTCCGCGCGGAGGTGAAGTGGTACCGCTGCGCGACTTCGTGCGCTTCGCGGATCCCGACGTACGCGAAGCCGTCGGACGCGGCCATGCCGCCCGCGCCCGCGGCGCGCAGGTCCTCGACGAGCTGCAGGAGCGCGCACTCCGTCTTGGAGCCGATGTGGTCCACCACGCCCTTCTCCGAGTCCTTCGCGAGGTTCGCGTCCGAGTTGACGCAGCAGCTCTCCGCGAGCATCGCCGCGAACGCGTCTGAGGCGTCGCGAGGGGGCATGGCGTCGTACTGCGCGCCCCCGAACCACCCGTCCGTCACCGTCATGCGGTTCTGCGTCAGCGTCCCCGTCTTGTCGGCGTTGAGCTGCGTGGCGCTTCCCATGGTCTCGCACGCCTCCAGCCGACGCACGAGGTTCTGGTCCATCATCATCTTGCGCATGGCGAACGCGAGTCCCAGGGTGATGGCCAGGGGAAGACCCTCCGGAATGGCCACGACCACGATGGTCACGGAGTTGATCATGAACTCCAGAACCTTCAGCCCGTCCCAGCCTTTGCCGTCGGCGCCGTTTGCGATCCAGCGGATCATGGACGCGAGGAACGTCAAAACCGCGGCGCCGATGCCGAAGTTCCCCACGGTGACCACCAAAACGTCCAGGCGGTCCTGCAAGGGCGTGCTGCTAGGCTCGACGATCAGGGTCTTCAGGATCACGCCCCACTGCGAGCGCGACCCGACGCACGTGACCAGAAACCGACCCGAGCCCTCGGAGATGGACGTCCCGGACAACAGGAACGGGTCCTTCTCCGCGTCCTTGCCGATGTCGATGGGCTCGCCGGTCATCGCGGCCTCGTTCGCCTTGAACTTGCTCCCCTCCACGAAGATGCCGTCCGCCGGCACTTTATCCCCAGCCACGAGTTCCACGAGGTCGCCCACCAGAACCTCGCCGGCGGTCACCGCGCGCGCCACGCCGCCGCGAACAACCTTCACCGCGTAGTTATCCTTCACGGAGTTGAGCTGCCGGAACTTGAGCTCCTTGCTGTAGTCGATGCCCGCCTGCAGGAACACCACGAAGCACACGACGACGACGATCGCGATGCCCTCCAGGTAGCCGTACTCCTCTCGGTGGGATCGCACGCCCGCGCCGATGCCGAGGCTGATGAGCGCGGCGACGCACAAGATCTGAATGGTGAGGTCGTTGAACGCCGCGGCGCACAACTGCAGGAAGCTCTTCGGGGGGGGATACTCGAACTCGTTCCGGCCGAACGCGTTTTGACGAGCCTCGAGCGCGGCCCCGGCGAGCTCGGCATCGCTGAGGCCGTGCTTGACGTCCGTCTTGAGCTGCTTCGCGAGCCCCAAGACGCCGCCCGCGTCGATCACCACGGACTTGTCGCGCTCGGTGATGGCCTCCTCCAGCGCCCCCGCGGAAATCGCGAACGAGGCGCTCATCTCGCTCGCCGACGGCGACGCGAGCAGCGGGGCTGGGTCCGGGAGGATGTTGCGTACCACGCCACGGCAAGAGCACGCGCCGGCGGGTGTGGACTTTCACAGCCGCGCGCGGGATATTGGCTTCTCTTGGACGTTGTTACACAACAAACTCGACAGCGCAACGGTTTTCCGAACGCGACGCGTTTTGCCTTTTGCGTCAGGTGGGCAGGGCACCCCAGTCGGAAACTCCAAGTCACCACCAGACCGTGATTTTGCCCATTGTTCATTTGTTCACCCGTCTGTTGGTTCGACAGCTCGCGAACTTTTAAAAAGGTCGAGACGCCCGAGAGAGTCAAAGTCAGCGGCGTGTCCGGTGGACCCGAGTCGAGGGGTCGTGGGGAGACAGCCGAGCGCCGCGCGAGATGGCGGAGGACGTGCGGAAGGAGTTCGTGATCAGCACCGTCCTGGATGCGGTGGCCACCGCGTCTGCGAGGGATGAGCTCTTCATGCAGCTCGCGTCCGACGCTTCCGGAGCGATGCGAGCTTTTCTGGACGACCAAACCACGATGGTGTTCCAGGCGACCGTCTCCGGCTCCAGCCTCGTGTCGTCCAACGTCGTGTCCTTCGACACCGCGTCGTCGTGCCAGGTGGTGCTCACCAAGCTCAAGGCGGGCGCGCTGACCGCGGCGGACGTCCCCGCGAACGTCGCCGTCTCCTCCATGTCGCACTCGCCCGTCAGCGCGCTGTACACGCAGCTCAAGAGCGTGTACGGCCCGATGATGAGCGGCTCCGGCGGCATGGGAGTCGACGCCAAGCTCGTTGGGCTCCTCGCCGAGCTCGAGGCCAGCCTGGGGAACCATCTGCGTCTGACCGGCGGGCTCGCCTCCGACTCTCGCGCGGTGGACCCCGCCACCGCGCCGCTGGTGGGCATAGTCACGCCCTTGGACGAGATCAAGATGTGGTCCGAAGTCGCCTTCTCGGAAGCCGCGCCGCGGGGCGCGCGCGCCGCCGCCGCGGATGTGTACCGCGCGCTCGAGCCCCTGAAGGAGCGCCTCGAGACTTTGGAGAGCACAGAATCGATGGCTGAGGAAGACGCGCTGGACCTCGTGGACGTCATAGCCGATTGCCTCGACGCGGCGTGGCGCGTCGGGCCGGGCGAGCCCTTCTCGCAGCGCCGCGCCGAGCACTTCATGCGCGCCGTCGGTTCTCTTCTCATCGGCCACGCGCAGCGGCGTCTGCGTTCGCGGCGCGTCTGGGCGGACGCCTTCCGGGAAGTCGAGGGCGCGCTGCGTTTCTGCCACCGCCTGCTTGCGAAGTGGGAGGTGGTCACCCATGAACTGACCTCCATGCACTGGGCGGACGGCGCGCGCGCGTGGCGCGGCGCGCCGTTCGCCCACCCCGCGACGCGCAAAGCGAAGGAGCGGTGCGACGAGGTGTTCAAGATGCGCGAGGCGCAGGCTGAGCTGGCGAAGCTGCTCACGGCGGAGGAGGCGCGGTCGCTGACACTGTCTGAGGTGTTCCGTCCTTTCGCGGGCCTGGACCCCATGCAGGTGAGCGAGTACGTCGCGCCGTTGTGGGACGCGGCGTGCGCCGACTACGACAGCCGCGTGCGCCCGGCGGAGGCGCGCATCTCCGAGAAGCTGCGCGAGCACTTCGGCGCGCGCCTGCTGCCGTCGCTGGCGACGGCGCTGCAGAACCACGAGAGCGAAACCGCGGACGCAGCCGCGCAGCCGCACCAGGTGCTCCGCGAGGTGACCAAGTACGCCGAGCTGCTGCGCCGGCCGGCGGTGGCGCGCGCGCTCGAGCGCGAGCGCGCGAAAGTGGGCGAGGGCCTCGAGCGGTTCCTCTCGGACGTGAAAACCGCGTGCGACCGGCGGAGCGGCGCGCTGCTGATGGGCCAGGAGAACCGGGGGCAGACGCGCACGGGGCGGAACACCACCGAGGTGGTGGAGGGCGTGGTGTGGGCAGTGCAGTGCTTGGAGCGCGTGGCGACCGCGGAGGAAGCCGCGGGCGCGCTCGTCGCCAGGGCGGGCGACGCCTCCGAGCGCGACGCCGCCGACGCTAAGGGCTCGGCGCTCATCGCGGAGAGCCGGGAGATTCGCCGCGAACTCGCCGAGCTCAAGAAACAGCTGTTCGAGGAGTGG
>Ga0209666_1001000_pt1 | contig 21715 bp, 13 predicted proteins | sample SaaInlV_125m_DNA_FD_184679 | JGI IMG/M metagenome (GOLD analysis project Ga0209666, IMG submission 184679) | Marine microbial communities from expanding oxygen minimum zones in the Saanich Inlet - Saanich Inlet SI037_S3LV_10m_DNA (SPAdes)... | ecosystem: Environmental > Aquatic > Marine >...
CTGCAGAGGTGCAGACAAAAGTGCAAGTTTTAAATTAGCATTCATTTAAGGGGGTGTAAGTACGGACGGTTGGCTGATTATACCCCCCCCTGAAAAAGCCGTTACAGGTACCACCTGAGGTGCGCATTTCGGCCGTAGGCGCACTTTTGGCGCACCCCTGTGCACTTCGTGCGCGGTTCGGCAATGAGCATAAATTCGTAATCAGCGGAATTACATATGAGAATGTAATTAGGCTGCAGAGTTGCAGACCAAAGTGCAAGTTTTAAATTAACATACATTTAAGGGGGTGTAAGTACGGACGGTTGGCTGATTATACCCCCCTCGAAAAAACCGTTACAGGTACCACCTGAGGTGCGCATTTCGGCCGGAGGCGCACTTTTGGCGCACCCCTGTGCACTTCGTGCGCGGTTCGTCAATGAGCGCAATCAGCGGAATTACATATGCGATCGTAATCAGGCTGCAGAGGTGCAGACCAAAGTGCAAGTTTTAAATCAATATATATAGGGATGTAATTACGGAACGTTGGCTGATTAACCCCCCCTCGAAAAACCGTTACAGGTACCACCTCAGGTGCGGTCGCCGGACGCTTCCCGGCACCGACTGTCATCATTGAACCCCGGCGCCGATCGCACAATGAACGCACAATCAACACGAAGCACCAACGTAAGCACACGCCCAAGCGTGCCGCGTCTCGCCACCCGCGCCTGTGAGCCTGACACCCCCGCACACGTGCCGTCGGCGCCGGGCACGCCGCGTTCAGGCCGCGTTCAGGCCGCGTTCAGGCCGCGCTGACGCCGCGTTCACTCTTCGTGCAGGCGCATTCTTTTTGAGATGGAGCTGCTTATGACTGTTTCCACGGACCCAAACAACTCCCTTATCATTGCAAGCAACAAGCACCGAGCGCGCACCCAGACTAAACGGATAGACATGTCCGATTCCGCAATGGGAGAGCGGTATACCACCATGACTGCAAAGGAGGCGGACAAGCAAGCCTCTGCGGTCATCAGGGGGTTGCGGAGGGAGAAGCCGATTGGGAAGCGGCACGTCAAGCGCGAAAGCGAGGAGTTGGTCCACCCGAACGTGCATTCCCGCCAAGGCGGTGCCAAGCAGCCGCTGAAGGGCGTGAGGATGAAGCTTTCCGGCAAGAAGCTGGCTGTCTGGAAGCTGGGCGACGAGGACAGGATTCCCAAGCAGAACAGCGACCTGCTGATGCGGCAGCGCGTGGACGACATCGCGGCGTGCGCTCGCCGCTATAAAGTGGAGCTCTGCAAGGGTAGTGCCGTCCGCGAGGATGAGGTGGAGAGCGAGGAGCAGTATGAGAGCAGCCTTCACAACAATCAGCTGCAAAAAGAGCTGGGAACTCTGGTCGACATTATGTGTTCGTGTGACACGGAAGCTGCGGCGGCTTTTGCTGGCCTCTTGTGAAATGGGGGTGGCATTGAATAGGAACCTTTTGCACAATTGTGCGTCATGACTGTGCATGCTGTGGGAGAACATAAGCATATCGAGTGGCATAAAACTTTTGTGTTTTTGAATTAACTAAACATGGGAACTATGATCAAGACTGTACCGCAACGAGTGGCATTTCTTTGTATTTGGTGACGTTATTCTTGCGAGACTCTTGAATCTGACGGTTGATGACGCTAGCAGAAATCAATGCGTCGATTCCAATGTAAGCTGTGAAAAATACAGCAAATATGATAAACGGTGCATTGGGTGACGACGAAGATGTAGAGTCTGAGCAAACAGACACAACGTCTATTGCCATGGTTCTTTATACATGTTTGCATGGCATGCCAAATCACATCTCTCGATCGGAAGTGGCGTTAGACCAGAAATTATGTGGGTAATCCGTGTACACGTCTTTGGCGTAAAGGGAAACACCCACAATCAGAAGCACATAGATTGCGGCGTAAAGAAACTCTGCGCAACGGGAAGAGGATGCGCGTTGCCGTGCAAAGTATCGTTCGTCGCTCCTTCTTGGCACCACTATTTGAGCCTCAATTGTGCCATCTAGTTTATTCTCGACCACCGCTGTCTTGGCGAGTGGCCAAAGCCCTTTAAGAGCCTTGAGTAGCTGCACCGCGTTGTTTTCGACGCTTGCTCGCACCCTCACAACCGTACGTCCGTGACTGTCACTCAGAATGCTCGAAATTTGCGCACCGCTGTCCCTCTCCCTACATGAACGCAGAATTAGTTCCGACACGTCCGCATCAACGCCACCCATTTTATTTTCTTCGCTCCCGAACAAGTGTACGACCCCGTGTCTGTCTCTCCTTAGCGACAATAAGACTGACGCACAGACATCTACTCTTTGCTGTCCACCGTAACACGTAGCCCAATCACGCCGAAGCGACCATCGCCATCTCGAGGAAGGCAACTGCTAGTGCAAACTCTTTGCCTCCGATGTGTGACTCAATCAAGCTTCGGGTCGGCCCTTGCAGGCGTGGCATCTTTGTGCGATCGTCCTCCTCCGGGGCATCTGAAAGCGTAAGTAGATCAGTACGACCTCTTTGCCTTTTCTTGTTTCTTGTGACAGCGACAGCGACAGAGATCGCAAACAACGATGCAATCGTCGCTACCGCCGCCGCCTTCGCCTCAGGCGATAGGGTTGTAATATACGCGTGTATGGCCTGTAGAGGAGGCAAGATCCACTCCACGGCGTGTTCCTCTAGATTTGCCACTGCGTACTGCATAAAATTTGCAGGGTTAGAGGTGTCGATCGTGTATGTGATTTTTGTGGATGTGTCACGTATCCATTGTGCCAACTCCGGTGATAATTTATTGTCGAAAATCCAGTCTCGTACTTGAGGCAAAACCTGCTGAACAATACACCTGTACATCATCTTATTTCCAAACTCTGATATAATGGCCAATGGCAAATGAACCACAAAGCGTATGAAGCTTGCAAAGTAGTCGTATGCTACATTTCCCCGAAGTGCGTTGTCTATCCAGCCAACTGGCGCGAGCCCCATATTTACCACTGCATTTATTGCCCTTCCCACTAGTTCAAGAGGTTTAATGACAACAGGGGGGAGCGACATGCCCGTAGCAACATTGTAGAAGCCTCGAACGCCCCTTTCCAAGAGTGGCATTTTATAAGAACGTGCGTCGGTTGTTTTACGAAGAGTTGGAGCCATCTGGTATATTCCTTCAAACATATTCTGAACGACGACGACCTTGATGACAAGACTCATTGGATTCATTTCGGGACGTAATGGGTCTAAATTCTCGACATACGAGTCTCTGATCCCTTGCATGACGCCGGCATATCTTTCATTGAGCCATGTGGCAAATTGCGGGACTCCATTATAAAGCCCTGCAGCCACCATTTCACCTATCCAGATCGGCCACGATGTCAGGTAAGCTGTCACTGCAGAGGCGTCCATCCCCAATGCAATAATCTTAAACATATTAGCGACGTTTGTCATGTACATGTAGTCAGCACCTGTTGCCAACGAGGTCGCCAGGCTAGAAATGTAACCTGGGATTTTTGAAACGTGTGAAACAGAACTGGAAAGAATGTGATTCATGAATTGTGCCTCAAAGATGTTGTATGTTATGATGCTAGTAAGCGCAAGATTGACCTTAGTTGGATCAAATATACCCGGGAGCATTGTAACAGAAAGTGCAAGAACCCCTGTTGCCATTGAAGCGCTGTTTCCCAAGAAATTGCCTCCTGCTGCGTTCAGAAGTTTTGCAAGTGGTTCTGCTATTCCTTTGATGCTAAGGTAAGTAACGACTCCATCACGTGCCTTTAGAACAAGCAGTTTTGCGTATTTCCAGACAGTTTTGCAAATTGCTTTAGCAACATCGTGCCTTAACCAGTTGAGCGCATCGAAGACGATACTTTTGGCACCTTCAAACAGTCGCGTATACCACATATCGAATGTCTCTCCACTGTGCGTGCTTACGTGTGACCAGGCTTGCAATACGAAAATCTGTGCCTTCCTCGCGTGGTTTTCCTTCTCGAGTTCTGCGCTTTCTACATCTTTGGTCGAGTTACTCACTGCTTCTGAAGCCGTGTTGAGTGACACCAACGCTGTAGACATGTCAACTGAGTCCGTGAACTGCCACGCATCGTTCAAGAATTCTGCCAGTTCCACTTCCTCGCGCGTGACAGGCTGGTCACCATCTTGCTTTTCAAGCCACTGTTCCATTGCATCAGCTCTTTTGCGCGCCCTTTCATTACGTTCGTCTGCACTGTCCTGTTCACCAGCGTCTTCATCTTGTAAAAGTGTTCTGAGCTTTTCAATCGGTTCGGACACATCCTTGATTTGTTGCTGGAGTTTTAGAAGTTCGGACTCGTCACGCTTCTCGGATTCAGAAAGAAGTTGCATGTGCGTTTCGATTTCTGAGTTTGTTTCGTGCACACTCTTTGATGAAGCGAGCAAGAGCTGAATGTTTTGTTTGGCGTACCTCATGTCTGCACGGCACCTCTCGGTATCTCTACATCTGCGATGCAGATCCCGCAAATCTCTGTGCACAGCAGCTGCTTTTGATTGCGCTCTTTTTACCCGAGACCAGTGTAAATGTGGGAACGACGGCGGCCGGGACGGCGGCGGCCGGAGCCTATCGAGGTTCCCGCCGATGTTACTGGGTGCTTCCGGTCGCTGTGATTCTTGTTCGATACAATTTTTCGATTCCAGTGAGGATTGTGTCTGTTCGGATTTTGGGGCGTTTCTTAGATCATTAATGTCCCCTTTCCATTCCGTGTAGCTCTTTTTGGTGCTTGCGATGCGCATGGTAATATCGCCATACATTTCGACCATCTTTTTTGAGTTTAGAACGATAAGCTCGTATGCTTCAGCAATTTTTGCGTCACGAGTTTCTCCTTCCTCGTCGTCGGGGTGAAGGAAAATAATTCCATCGGAAGGTATGCTGTGAGGTTTGGCTTCCCGTGCCGCTTTAGCACTTGTCTGTGATCGTGTGACGGCACCTGCGCGTTGCACCGATTTGTAGACGTTGCTGTGCGCTGCAACATTCATTACATCCCTTGCGTCAATAGAGTTGTCACGAAGGTCTTTCACGTTTTCTACTTGTTGTTGTACTTGTTCCAGTGGCGAGGTTTGCAGGTCTAGTGAATCAAATGCTTTCGAAACGCGTTCCTCCATTCCTTCCAACATTTCATTAAGGTTCTTGGCCACTTCCTGGTTGTGCGCATCAATTATTGTTGTAGAGCTGTGACACCTCCAGTTACACGCGGAATTGTCCATGCAGATGAAGAGGTGAAGGTTCATGCACGACGTGCCATACCATAGTGCATCTCCCTGAATGTTTGAGCGAGATGCTACCCTAACGAGCATTTTGAACCAATCTGAAAAAAGAGCGAGCATGGTATCGGTCTTCATGATCTCCGATTGCGACCCTTTTAGCCTTTTGTTCCATGCACCCCATTCTTCTTTTGTTATGGGCGTGTTACCCATCTTTAGCAAGTCGCTATTTCTCAAAACCTCCAACGAAGTGCTAGAATCGCCCCTTTCGTCGCGCGGTCTAGGGTCGAATAGTTTACGCACATGTTCGTAGTACTCCTTGCAAGTTTGTTGAGTTACAATGTCTGACGCCACTGCCGTCATCGCGTCGTACGCAAGCTTAGAAACGTTATTCCTGTCTGTGGTTGCACAACACTGTGCGTTGAGGAAAGACCAGATTTGGCGCTTCTCGTCGTCCTCGCTTTGCTCGTAGCCCTCTGTGCAAGCTTGTAGCACAGAATGCATGACTCTCATGTGATTGGCCAAAACCCGGCGCATTCTATTTCCAAACCTGACATTTTTGTCTTCGACATCTACGTCACGAAGAGTTTGATCATATGCTTTAATTGCAGCATCACGTTCGGGAACACATGTCATGGACGCTTTTCCAACTAGCATAAAGTTGTCAGACATGTCGAAGAACTTGAAATGGTCCGAGTTGTCTGCTTGACCACCATTTTTATTTTGGATGAAGGAAACGATGTCTACATTTGTTCGAAATCTCTCCCATCCATTTTCGACAACAGTTGCAGCTGCTCCGGCGATTCCAAACTCTTTACCCTTTGGATGCATCATACATCCCAGCATAGGGCTTGTGATTGCTGTGGCTACGTGATAGCTTGAGTGTTCTTTTTGCCCAGGAGAGAGCTGTTCCTTTGAAAACATAGGACTGCAGTTTCTGCCGTCAACTTCAAGCGCTTTTTGGTTGAACACTTTGCGTCTCATATTTAACAAGGCGCTGTCGACAGAGTTCGTGTCAATGCCAGCAAGCTGGTGCAATTTGTACGACAAACCTGCTTGATTTTCGGTTCCCTCGGTCGAAGTAAAGTCCTTCCAAGATGAGAGAAGCGTAGAAAATACCAACGAAGCGCTTTTCTTGTCGGCCTCTGAGAGTTCCAGCTCACCAGACTTCACACTCACGCCAACTGCTGCATTTCTTAAAGACAGATTATGCAGTGGTGCAAGCACGCTGTCAACGGGAGCAACTGTGCCCAAACACTTGCTAGATTTAGCCTCCTTCCGTGACATGACTAGTTTACACCCCTTTTCACAAAGTACTTGGCTTATCTTCAACTAAAAGGGGTAGATTCAAAAACTCGCAAGACACGCACACAGTTCTACTAGAGGCACTGCTTTGATGCCGTTTTTCTTCAGCGTTTTGCAGACGGATACTATTTTACCGGCTGTAAGCTTGATATCTTCAGAAGTAAGTGGCATGATGCGGGCACTCACTCTTGTTTCGGCGAGTGTCATGGCATTTCCGACGCAAGCTGCTATCGTCGCGTTCTCCCAACTCGTCGGCACGTCGGCTGCCATTTGCATTGTAGCAGCAGCTCCGTCTTTAGGAAGAGCGCAGTAGATCCTGGACGATAGCAAACACCCTGCCTGAAACACGCGCTCTGCGTTGTGTACAGTACTTCTGTAAGATTCGGTGCGCACTGTCGTGCTTTCCACCCAAGAATCAAGACCCTTGATTATTTCATATGCACCAAGAAGCGTGCGTGTTTGGGAGTGCCAATCTGCATACTCAGCTTTTGCATTTGTTCTATCCTCTTTAAGATACGGAGCGGGAGCCGGAGCGGGAGCCGGAGCGGGAGCCGGAGCGGGAGCCGGAGCGGGAGCCGGAGCCGGAGCCGGAGCGGGAGCCGGAGCCGGAGCCGGAGCCGGAGCCGGAGCCGAAGCCGGAGCGGGCGAATCCACAGGAAGAAGGTAGTCGTAATGTAACCCAGTTGTAATCATTGGTTGCGTGCCTCTTGGCTGAAACTGCACCAATTCGTGAACGAGTGACCAGGTCACAGCTGGCTGATTTTTTAATGACCAGTCATCTGGTGCCCAACTCCCCGTAAGAGTAGCATTCGTCCAACTCGGCGTCACACCTTTAACGAATTGGTACACGTTGATGCGAACCCCAAAGATCTGACATGCAATGTCTATTTCAACTTCCCCTGCAAATGTAATCGGATTCTCTTGCCTCATCTTCTCTGCGTACATCCGAGCAACTCCTTCTTGGTTCTCATTTTTGACAGCTAGCTGCCCAAGCATATCTAAAATTGCAGCTCGGAAGTTTGGATCATTCATGTAGCGTTCCGAGTTTTCATCGAAATAATTCATGAACAATTCGCGCATACCTTTCGCGGTTAAATTATCCCACGACTCGATGTGTTGGCCACTTGTAGCATTGTAAAGCCCAACCAAAGAATGAAAAAGACAATTTCCATCTCCTGTTGCTTCTTGCAATGTTTTGTCTTGTGGCGGATGTATTCCTTCTGCAACGAGGCCTGCAAGTATGAGTGCTCCAGTAGAAGTGGACTTCTTTACCACTTCCTTTGCGGAGAATGTGGCTGTTGAACTACCCATCATCTCTGCGCCATAATCAGTGGTAGCTTTTGAGACCTGTATTGAAATCAATGTTTTGGCATTCTGTGAAGAGACTGTGATGATTGATGGATGTCGTGGTATCCCGTGAACGGAGCCACCTTGCATCACCACTCGTGTAGTAGTCTCACTTTGGTTTGTTGCGTGCTGTATTGCTTTGGCCTCGTCCAGTAGTATTGATACCCAAACGGGCTTCATCTCGAATGCCATGTGTGCAACGTCCATGGGTGTGCCGAATGCACACATACCGAACGGAATCATGAATGTAGCAGTAGACACATTGTCAGTTTCTCCAAGTCCTAGTTTTGTCATGTCATTCACAAGGTCAAGGTATCCATTCTTGTGCCACAATGCAGGTTGATCCCCTGCCTCGCTCCTTATTTCATCGTCGATTCTTGTGCAGGCAAGGCGGTGACGAAGGATGGTATTGTTCAGTTGACCTTTTGGAACCTGCCAATCTTTCTGCGCGTCTTCGTTTTCCGCCCTGCCGATTACTAATTTGACGGCTTCAATGTCAGTGCTTGCGGCAAGCATGAATACTGGCCGGCTATAGATACAGTTGAGTCTGAGCGCTTGCGCTGCTTCTGAAGACAACGATTCGGTCATGAGAACGACTCGGCGGTAAGAGTGAACCAATGTGCGTATTTGCATTGAGATCATTGTGTTGTGGCTGTGTTTGTCTACCAGAGCAAGTGGAAGGTGTGTTAAGAATGACTGCGAGCAAGTAAACGGAAAGCTCTGCAAGTCGAGCTTTCTTTGCGAACCCATTTTGAAGAGCGAGTTTGCCAAAGATCTCATGAGTGTATGTTGTGTCTTGGTTAAATTTGGAAAGACGCTCCGCGTTTGCGCAGAACCCTGGACAAAACCAGTCATCTTCAATGCAATCCTGATGAACTGCATGTCCGGGAGGCAGTAGAATGCCACGTCGTTGTGTGCAACGCGCACTGGCGGTACTCTCAGTGGTGCGCAGTGCGTCAAAATAAACTTGGCAACTTTTCTTGCAGCGCGGGAAGTCCGTTGCAAGATGCTCGATACAAGCTCTTCTGCACTTAACTTCATCGAGGTTTGATTGCTTCCCAAGGCATTATTTAAGGACTGTATTGCGAAAATCTCGCAGAAGGTTGCCGCTGCCAAAAGGCCACCAACACGTGTTTCGCAGCCTACGCTCGCCAGCAACTTGTAAAGGCCACCAACGTGTTTGCCCGAGATGATGCCCAGAGCATTGGAGAGAGTTTCTCCACCAGATTCATCTGCGAGAACCATGCGTTCAATGGTCTCGATACTTGGAAGAGCCGACATGGCCAGCATGTCTGGTGGAAGCCGTGTTGTCTTCACCTGTTTTCCAAATTGCTTCCCGTTAGGCCACTGTTTCGTCCACTCGTAGACCTGCACGAAATGCAAAGCCGCCGGCATCTCTCTGCCACCTTTGTAAATTACCATCTGTGACAAATCATAATTTAGGAAGCGGCGAGTGGCTGTCTCCATTTGCCTAACGCACGTTTGTACGGATTTTGTGTCGCTGTTCTGCACTAGATCACGCACGTCCACACGTTTAGTCGCAATCTTGGAAAGAACTCGAGAAGCAGAGCCGTCTGAAAACGAAATTATCTGTGGCATAATGCGCAATACTTCTTCTTCTTTAAGGTCGAACTCAATTCGGAAATGAGGCACAATGAACGAAGAGAGGGTGGCCCCTTTGTAAATTTCCTTGCGGCTCTCCGTAGATGTTTGCGAGTCAGCGTAGATGTGTCTGAAGCGTTGCACATCTTTTGCGTAAATATATGGCGTGTCGACGTTTGCATACAATAGGGTCTCATAATACTCATACTCCTCCGAATCCTCGTCCAAATACTCGTCTGAATCCTCCGGGGGAACTAGTAGCTCATAGTTGATGCGAGATTGCAATACGTCTTTTTCCTCTTCCTTGCTTGTGAGACCAAGGTATTTCTTAAGCGCTGTTCGTGCATTGGGAACGTAACCAGCAATCGCCGGAATTGCACACTCCTTGCAAAGTTGGTCTGTTTCTTTTGTAATGGTATCAAGTAACTCTTCATATGAAGCCGCAACCCACCCTGAATCGACACCGTTCATCAGGGTGGAGTCCAAGTGTATCGTCGGTCCCACTCTTTTGTCGCGTTCTTGGATTTTTATTGTGTAGGAAATCCTAGTCTTTGTGTCGCAAACAGCACGTGGATTCATGCCCATACGACTGACAGTGTTAGTCACTCTTGAAAAGTCAATCTTGCCGCTCTCACCTCTGATTCGTTCAAGATCTGCGTGTTTCAAAACTCTAATTCCTGTCATGACATCAATGTCTTCCTCATTGTTTGGAACAGGTCTTCCTGGCACAGATTCCTTAAATTTTTTGTAGTCGGCTTCCTCGGCTTCCTCGGCTTCCTCGGCTTCCTCGCCCTCCTCGCCCTCTTCGCCCTCCTCGCCTTCCTCGCCCTCCTCGCCTTCCTCGCCTTCCTCGGATTCAGAGGAATCATTGTACTCCTCGTCTTCCTCGTCTTCCTCGCCTTTCTCAGCTTCCTCGCCTTTCTCAGCTTCCTCGCCTTTCTCAGCTTCCTCGCCTTTCTCAGCTTCCTCGTCATACTTTGCTTTAGAAATCAACCACTTCAGGAATGCTTTTTCTTTTGGTCTTTTAAGATATTCTGTTGTGCCTTCAGATGTTCCCTTGCGCGTGCCATCTTTTATGCGCTTTATCAACGCTGGAATCTCCGACACTTCGATGCGATGACGTGCAGGCTTTTGAAATTTTTCGATGTACTCTTGAACCAGATCATCTCTCCGTTTTGACACGGCCCTGTCACTTTTTCCAAGAATCCGCGTTCGGTCTGCTAGTACTCTTATTGCGCTGTCATTTTTTTCCTTTGCTTTGTTTGCGTTCCTTTTTGCATCATCGGCGGCTTTTTGTGCTGCATCGTATCCAACGAAACTAAGCATTGAAGCTTTCAGAAGATCCTGTGCCGCCGTGTTTCTAAGATTTGCTACTTCTAGTGCCCTAGTCGTATCCCTTTGATTGTTTTTGTCTTCTAGCTTTTGCCGTCTATCTGTTGCTTGTTGTTCTAAAGAGTCTGCATACCTTGTTACACGCGGGTTTCTAAAGGACTCCCATAGCTGTACCCTTTCTTCATTGCTGCGCCCTGGGAATTTGTCATCGTTGTCACCATTGTCATCCTCGTCTCCCTCTACAAACTGCAGTAAGTTTTCTTTATCGATTGGCTTGAGTTTCACTACTTCTTCAGGAGACAATGAAAGTGCCATTGCAATGTCTCTTGCCTCTTGATAATCGTTTAAATAGAAGTGCGGTTCAGGTGTAGTGATCATTGGGTACGGAACTGTTAGGATACTGCAAGTTGTTCCAGAGTTAGAGTAAGGATTGATTGGGTATTGGTTTACTTCTTCATTGTCCATCAAAACAGCACCGTCGTCTTGCACTGTTTGAGTCACATGTAACGTGCACGTTTCCGGAGAAGCTTCGTTGTCTTCAAGGCGCATTCCAACAACAAGTGGGTGAACAGTTCGCGTCCCATTTGTTGTGGACTCCTTGAACCTTGGAAGCCAGTAGTGCACTTCTTCACCACTGTTGATTTTGCTGTGTGCCGCACCGTCAATAACAACTGAGTATTCGCCATTTTTCTTGACGACTTCTACCGTGTTCACGTGCTGGTTGGCTGCTCTGGCTGGAGGGTAAGTGTGCTTCTCCTCACTGGTCTTTGGTTTGGGTTGTGTAAATGGTTTCACAAAGTTTTCCGCCTTTGCGGCATCCTCTAGGTACAGTCCGCTATTCGTTTCCCATGCGCATACGGGTCGTTCGGGGTTGCCGACTCTCCACTCCATTGCACTTACAACTAAACTGTAAACGTGACAACATATCTAAAACGCATTCTGATACAGTTAGTGGTGTCAAGATGTCGGTGGCAAGTAGCGATGGCCAGTACCGCAAAAAGGAGACGTTTGTAGAGGACATGCTTTACCATATAGCTGACTCTCTTGCAAGTGATGCCGAATTTGGATACAACAATGCGAACCAGATTCGCGATCGTGTTGAAGACATCGCAGTCGATATGAATAGCAATATTTCATCCAGTCGCGCCGTCTTGGAATCGCGATTCGCGCTTGGTAAAGACAACTGCCAGTACCTTGCACAAGCAGTTGCGGTTTTGTGGGCAGGAGATGGCGGAGAGCGTCTGCGAGTGCTTCCACCAGGGCAGATGCCAAGCATACTGAGGCAAGCTTCCGCAGATGGCGTCGTACGAGCAATGCGCGGCGTCATGAGCGAGCAGATCGAAAATTCCAGGCGCACAGTATTCGATGCCATAGCTCTGGTGGCATGGATGATGCAATCACAAACAATCCGCGTAGCGGTTCTGGAGTACGTGACGTTGTCTGATCTTGAAGAAGAAGCAAAAAAGATTGAAGCCGAATACACTAAGGGTGATAATAATGGCATGGACCACCTCATCAAACTTGCGAGGAGTGCATACGAGCAAGAAAAAACGGAGGGGGCAGGCGATCATGCCACTGTTCAAAGCTTGCTTCAGGCAGTGTACGCGCTTACGGACCCAAGCAGCGCGTCGCAGATGATTTTGGGAGACATGCTTAACGAGTCACAGAATTTGGTGAATCGCACAGCCAGAGACTCGCACCTTGTTGCAGAACTCCAATCGGTAATAGGAAAAATGTCCGCTCTTACGGCCCTTAGTGGGCCAGAAATGCGTTCTCCCGAAGCCCCAGAGGAGGATGGCTCAACCAATCACTGTGAACGGAAATTCGACGCTTGGGGAAGGGTGACGAAGCGAATGGACAATGGCACAGCCGTGACCCGGAACCAGTTCACTGTGGCCACCCATGCCGCATTCAACTCCATGAGAGGCAACAGCATTGGCGACGAGGACATCAACGACGGGTGGGAGGTATCTCGCGTTATCAGCCCCTTCTGGAACCAAGGAAGTTTGTTGAGAACCTCAGAAAAGGAAACAGCATGGGATCAAATCATTGGCAACGAAACAAACTCAAGTGATTACACGCTTTCTAACGAAATGGCAATCACTATACGCAATGTATACACCCTTGGCATCAAGAGCCTGGGAGGAAATCTGCTAGAACAACGACAACTCCTACAAAATAATATTCGCGACACTTTGTACATAGACTATTGCATGATTCGTGGAAACTGCGGATTTAAGGGTCCACACCAAACAAGTGTAGACCAGGACAACGCTCTTCCCTATCAATACCCAAAGCATCCAATGATCGGATACACTGAGGGAAAGTATTGCGACGCAAAGATGGACGTGCTTGCAAATGACATGCACTTGCGGATACGCGAAATGGTGCACAAGCACTACGTAGAACCTGAAGAGAGGCACAAGGTCAGGTACGACACGGACCCGTACCCCAGAGTACTCAATGAGCTTGATTCTTCCAACGAAAATGGTTCGGAGAGCGCGAGGAAGGCTGCGTGGGTACCTGTGCCGGGACAGAACGACGAGATATCGTTCGATCCGGAAAGCAGCAACCTTTGCGAAGCTTCCATGTACGAATTCATGCTTCGTGCACTGGAGCTTCAGGCTGCAGAAGTTGAGAAGGATGGTGATGACATGTTCAAGCAGCGGAGAGTGCGCTGCTTGCGGGCGGTTGCCGCAAGCATCAAGATTCGCCAGCTCATGCCGATGGCTAACCTAAAGCAATACATGGACGACACCACATCCCAAGAAGATGAACGGGTGTACGTTACGAGACCCGCAAAGCACTGCGTACCGGAAGGTTCAAAGGCTCGTCCGTATGAAATGCAACGCGTTTCCATGCCGTATGACTCTGGCATAGCATTGTTTGAAAACGGTACACCAGGCACGAAACCTGTCAGAGAAGCACTCCCAGAAGGCGATGTGGAAATGGTCAATGTTCTTGCCTCTGATTACACGCCTGACCAGTATAATGAATTGAAGAACGACAACAGCACACAAATTGCACCCATTTTCGAACCTGGCAGATTCAAAACTTACGAGGTGGACAAAAGCGCCAAAGATGTCACCAGGTGGATGCGACAAGGCGTGGAAAGCGGTTGGAAAAACGAAGACGGCAAACCTACTTCAATGGGTGGGGTGGCGCCTGCCAACTTTACTCTATTTGCAGAGCCTCTACGCAGTCCTCTTAAAACCGGTTACGGTGACGCCTTGACTTCTAACAATGAATTTTCGACAGAATTCGACAAGGAGGTGGTCCCGGACGATTTGTACGACGGAAACATTCACAATGCAATTGTTCGTGGCATGAACGCCCTTGGCTTGTTACGGCAGATTGACAAAGAGCACAAGTACATACAAAAGCTATCCACCGAAGACAGCGCAGAGCGAGTGGGCGTGTTTGGTGTTCACGGAGAAAAGACGTTGGAGAGTGCCACAAAGGAGCGCAGAGATGGTGTGTGGAACGATGCTCTGAGGGAGGTAAGCGTGTCAGGCGACCGCCTTTACCGGTTCATCACAATACTAACGGGTGCGATCGGAGAATCGGCCGATTCCGCCATCTCGTGGGAGGACGAAGACCTCAAGCAGGTGTCAAAGGATGCATTGGCCAGACAGAAAGCACTGTCAGAACGCGTGTCTCGGTTTCAGACCAAGCTCGTCGAGTCTGTCGTGTCATCCACTTTGAAGTCGTCGAAGCTGCAGCTAGATATGCGCAAGTCCAGCAAGAACTCGCAGGAACTCGTCGTGCTCTCGGCTGATACCAGGGACAACATACGGCAGATTGCCGACGGTGAAGCTGGTCACGGGTTCTTTGAGGCACAGGTGGAGTTCAACGACGCGCTCGGCAAATACGCAAAGCCCATGTCGATTAAAGACATCGTGTCCGATCTGCAAAGTGTGTCGAGGGCTTTTCACGACCAGATCGCAGCGTCTTTGGCACCCTCGTCGGGGGCGTCATACGCTCGCATTGTCGAACCTCGAAACTCATTTATGCTCCATCTCAAACCTGACACTATGGCAGCCATACAAAAGGCGTACGATCACATCAGCAGCGAGATGAAGCACTGCGGCGGCTACCATCGGGAAATACACCTGTGGGAGTTTGTGGAGGGAAAAGACTGGACGCTGGTCACGCGCTTCGCCGAGCTGGTGGGTCTCATGCTGCAGAACACGCGCATGCGCTCCGGAAGCTTTGCCGCGTACGTCGGCATGTCTCAGCAAATTGCCAACGGAAACAACATACGCATGCAGCTTCAGCGTCTGCGCGCTCAGGCATGCGTCTACCTCGTAGCACAGCCAAATGCACCAATGTGGCTACACAAGAATGGCCGGACGTGGTACTTTGGTGGCAGTACGAGTGGCCCAAATTCAAACGGCGGAATGAGAGCAGAGCGTGCGAAAAAACGCAGGTGTCGCAACGAATCCCAAAGCTACGACGACTACGGCGCGTGCATCGGAAGGCAGAAAAGGAGACTGAACCACCCATCGAGAGATCAAAACATGCGCGCGTATCGCACAACGAAGGGCTCTTGGAAGCAAGACGATAATGGGAAACAACCGAGCGAGGACACGAAAAATGGCAATGTGCAACTCGGATCCAGTGTTGCACAAACCACACTCAATATTACGAAGGAGGATGTAGAAAACAAACTAAAAGACGTCATTGCAACAATGGGAATTGTGCAGTTTGCATTCTGCTTCTACCAAATGGCCACCCGGTTTCTTTCGGATAGTCCCGGGTTCGAATGTAAAAAGGTCTATGACGACGATCAAAAGCAAATCCAAAAACTTCTTTGTGAAGCGCTTGACAAATCCAATGGCGAATACGCGTCTCCAATAAACGACTCAAAGAATGGGACTAATCCATACATCCGCTGTACGAACGCTGCAAACTCTGATCAGCCTTGTCTACCAGCGGACGTTGGCGATTTCTTAACGTTGACTGGTCGAGATGGGAGATATCATGCCGTAAAGGTCGACGTTCTTCCCGCGCTCAAGGCAACCGATATTATCGATCTCGCCGAGTTAAATGAGGTGTCCCTGGCTTTCAATGAAGTCTTTTCCATATACGACGAAGCTTTGTGCGATGACACTGGAAAAGTCGGGTGGTTTCCCCACCCAGAATGGATGGAGAAGGTAAACGATGGTGATAAAGCTGTGCCGGTGAAATGGATGCGTAAACCCAATGAAGATGCGGTGACTGCTTCCCTTTACAAGAATGTGTGGGTCAAAAAGGTGCAGAGCACCGATGCTACGCAGCACAAAGCTGGCATCATCTTGCGCAACCTGTTCAATACGGCCGAAATGCTTACAGAATACAGCAGAATGGCTATTGTTACCATCGTCGCGACAATAGTGGCCACGACGTTTCCCAACTTTCTTTCAAGCATGAAAGGCGCAATCGCCTCGGCCACAACGCTAATGCAAGGTTTGTCATGCCTGAAACTTATGACGGCACTGGGTTTCTTGATCAAGAATCAAGAAGCAAGGAATCATGCTCAAATGCGCGAACAAGTATGGGAACTCGAAACACTTCAAAATAAAACAGGGGAAGAAGTCGAAACGGTTCAGAAGAAGCGTGAAGAGGGACTCGATGCGCTCAAAGCACTTGAAGAAATGCAACAAGCGTTGATGGAATATGGTCCTTTGGAACGGGCCGGATATAACGGATCCGGTGTTTTACAACGTGCTTCTGGGTATCCCGATGTGAGTGGCAGCCAAAACCTAACGTTTTGGTTGACCGGGAGGACGGCTGGTGCTGTTGCCATGTGTTTATTGGCTTTTCAACAACCGTTATCTACAGCTCTACCAGATACAATTGGACAACCTTACGCTCTGCCGGGTGATGCTGAACAACCTTTAGCTCTGTGGGATAATGCTGTGTACAGGACAGGTCAGATGCATGGTCTCGTTGTTTCAGGGACGTATGGCTGGTGGACAGGGACGGTTCACGCATGCGCAAGCCTTCACGAAAGAGGACTTGCGTTGACCGGAGCAGATTCTAAGGAGCTGTCTCAAGCGACGCAAGACTGGTTTCCCTTTGAACAAAAACCCCGGATTTCCGGCAGGTCTGCTTTGGAGCTTGCCGCTAGGGGCCTTGGTATGACGAGTATACGCCTGAGTGAAGATGCCGTACGATTGCATGATGAAAGCATGCTGACGCTTGGCAATATAAATGCAGCAGCGTTCTCCAATCCACGGGAGAGACTCGCGCAGATAGCTGAAGAACTCAATTCACTGGCTCCCAGTGAGAATCGAGAAAAAAGAGAGAAGCTTCTGAAGGAACAAGTTGATCTCACCAAGCTTCTGAACAGCCTCAAATTTCAACTAAGCAATGAACCGACATATGCAATGGCAATCTACGACAAGTTCAACGGGTTGTATTTGGGATCGTTTACAACCGCCCTGTTTGCATGGGGTGACGAAAACAACGAAGGTCGTGAGGTACTGATGGCCGTGGTAAGAGCACTGCAGGAAGCGGCAATGAACATCAAAGGCGCAGTGTTGGACGTTTACGATAGGACCAACAGTGCAGAAGCCGCACGATGGCTATTTTCAGAAGACATGCGGAGCAGTAACGAATTCCAAAAAATGGCAAATGTATTAAGCAAACTCACCGGCAGGGAGGCGGATGAAATAAGAAACGACGATGCATTTATTAAAGAAATCAAAGACATCTTCTCAAACCGATTCGGTGCGAGTGGGTTTTCAAAGTTTATGGAACTAATGCTAAAAGAAAAAACGCGGACTGTTTTGGACTGCCAAGAGAGTGGAGACCGTATTTGCAAAGAAAAATTAAATTCTGAGCTACACGCACTGCAATCAAGGCTAAACGAGAAACTATCACCCTCGCCACCACCGATTGGTGAGTTGCCCTGATCGTACCGATGTTTTGCATAGTAGCTTGTAGAACACGTGTTGTGTTGTGTTTCAAACGGCAAGTTGTAAAGTTTTTCTTTTCAATTCCAATAAGTACCGGCGCCGACGAACCGGCGCCGACGAACCGGCGCCGACGCCTTGCACGTGTCCGCATTTACACCCCTTCACAAAGTTCAGGTCTCGTGAACCGGGGTGCGTCGCGCACGCTCGCCCACCGCCCCTGCTCATGGCACCCTGCCACCCCCGCACCAGGGCGTCGGCGCCGGTGTGTCGGCGCCGGTGCCGCGGCCCGCGCGCGTGCACGCGCGCGGGCCCGCAGAAGTCCCGCACCACTTCTGGGCATCAGGGCGCCCAGCGCCAGGGCGCCCAGCGCCAGGGCGCCCCACTCAGCTCCCGTACGCGCACGCGCAGGTATACCACTGTCATGTCAAACGCGCCTCCTTCGACCAAGCGCCAAAAGTCATCGGTGGGCGGGGAATCTGACGCGGGGAGCCTCAAGGTGCTAGTCTTCGACGCGACCGAGCCAGGAGAGCCGGGACAGTACGTGGTCGACGTCCAAGCCGATGCCCAAGCCCACGTAGCGGGGTTGGTCGTGAATCCAGTCGCACGTAAACTCGCTCGCAAATTGCGCCGCAACCTGAATCGCTATGGCCAGGATGTGTACGAGCACGTCGCGGTTGGAGGTGAGGACGCTGGGCTGATCAGTGAGAACAGCGAAGACCCCGAGGATGACCTCGAGGAGATTATCACCTACCTTCAGACGACCTCCCGTGTCGGGTTCAGCCCTCCCCTTCATTGCCGCGAGGGCGCGATCCAAGTCTCAATTTCGCTCGCATCTGTGTGAGTGGGTAGATGTGGACAGCGAGGGCCGGTGCTTTCTCCTCTTCAGACACTCTCGTAATGTGATAAGTGCGTGCTCGTTTCTCAGCAAAGAGTAGCATGCGCTAGCTTGTGCAAATGTTACCAGTGAGTCAGTCGAGAATGGACTTAAAGGTCCAAAGTCTCAGAGAGGCGCACATCAACTCGCATCGCCGCTAATGTCCACGGGCTGGAAACGCCGCAGCGCAAGCAAGGAAAGCGGGGAATTGGTGGGAGTGGACATCACATTCGGTCGCGTTCTCGCTGTAACGCCAAAGAGGTACTTGGAGTGTGTTGTCAATCCAGATGAAGTTTACGCTTCCCTGCAACAACGGAGTGCAACTGGCAATAGCCGCCGCGCACGGAGCATCTGACATTGGAAAGCCACCCGGGCTGTTGGCGGTGTACTCTCTCGCCCTTCTCCCAGTTCCAGGACCGGCTTGCACTGCAGGCTTTGCTTTTTCGAGCCTGCTTCATTTTGCAGGGGACATGGGCATGGCGGGAAGCCTCGCGCTTCACGTGACACTTGCCGGTATGGCAGTGGTTTCGACGGAACTAGCAACCAGCGCTCTTCTTTTGTACATGAATTTTATTCACATACCGATACTGGTCGCAAAACTGTGCGCTTCCGGGTCGTTCTACAGTGTATTTGCAATGATGTATACCATGCTCTTCTTTTCTCGGAAGCAGCTACCCAAGCTAGACAATAACGGGTGCTTTGAGTTTGGGCACAGGATGCAGCTACTCGTAGTTTGTCACGTGCTATTGTCCTACATGTAGCAGCCTGGTTAGGGTTAGGGCTAGGGTTAGGGCTAGGGTTAGGGCTAAACGTTCAGACCGCCGTTCCCGGACTCTATGCTTCTTGGGAAGAGCACTGGAGAGAGCACTGGAGAGAGCAATGGAGAGAGCGGACCAAATGGCAAGTTGCCACACGTACAATCACAGTTTTGATAAGTCTCAAATGTTTGCACAATGTCAAGGACACCATGCCTGACGTAGATGTGAGCACGTTGAAAACTGTAACAACACGAGTTTACCCATTTACAAAAAGGGAAAGATCAGAGGGGATATTTCTTAGTCCCAACAGCGCCTCATTAGAATTATGGCATCTTGTTAGCCAGCATGGTAATGTGAGAGACCCTGCGACCAACAGATGGTTTGGAACTATGGAGGAAGAAAAGCAAAAGCTCATTGATGCTTACGACGCCGAAATGTTAAGCTTCGTCACTTACATTGGACTGACGGACAAGCTGCAGTGCCTTGTGGACCTAGAGAGTGTGTGCTTTGACCAAGAGATGCTATTGGCAGAAATTGGGGAGGCACACTTTGCATGGCAGGCAGCGGAACAGGTGGCGACACAGCAGATGCGCGCATGGGAAATCCTGAAAGCGGACCGACGGGAAAGGATTGCAAAGGCCTTGGAACTTAATTACACAGATCAAGATCAGGAAGCGCGGTTCCCTAGTTTTGCGGTTCTTGCGGAGTTTCAAGAAGAGCTGGATGAGCTGAAGTTGCCTACAAGACTTTCGAAGTGGTACCAGGCGCACGAGTACATGATGGGACAGTCGGGGCGGCCGTACTTTGGTCCAGGCGAGCTAAACATCGTGTCTATGAAAGCAAACACAAATCCGTTTTGGAGGTGTCCATTTGGAAAGAGCCCGTACGAACGGCTTGGTCGAGTATGCGGGAGGTTCGGGTGGGTTTGCTAAGCGGTTGGGAAGTTTGTGTGATTGTGTTAAACTTTAGAAACGCGGTTCTGGGACAAAATAGAAAAGGTCTGGCCAAAATAAAAATGATCCTACCTAGTTGTAAGTTTATAATACACGGTAATAAAGGTTGGCGACACATACATCGTTCCAAACCTGGTTGCAAAAGGATCTCCGCTTGAGGTTGCGTAGCCACCTTTGATTACTAGGTCACTGTTGGAGTGTCTCTCTGCGTCTATCCCGAAATTGTCTCGCCCTCTTACAAGGATAGACTGACCGTTTAAAGCCGCTATGTAAAAAGCTTGCTTATCGCCGGCGTCAATATCTACCGCGAGTTCTGGGGTGACCGCGTTTTTCTCACCAGTCATGGCCATTCCGCCTTGAAATTCTGTTTCCCACCCATTCTGGTCTGGGAAATCAAATCCGGTGGTATCGATGGACCCTCCGGAATACAGGTAGAGGTTGTAGTACCTGTTCCCAACATATGAGTTGAATGAGAATTCTAGTCGTGTAACTGTTATTTGCGAATTCGCCTCGATCTCGAACATGATCCCTCCAACTGCAACGTTGGCAGCGGTATAGGAGTATGTAGAATCACCAAGCGTCCGATCTGGCGGAGGAGGGGATGGAGGGGATGGAGACGGCGGAGGCGGCGTTGGAGCCGGCGGTGGAGACGGCGGTGGGGGTGGGAATGGCGACGGAGGCGGAGGAGGGGATGGAGACGGCGGTGGGGGTGGAAATGGCGACGGAGGCGGGGGAGAGGATGGAGACGGCGGCGGAGGGGATGGGGACGGAGGGGGTGGAGACGGCGGAGGCGGCGTTGGAGGCGGAGGGGATGGGGACGGAGGCGGAGGGGATGGGGACGGAGGCGGAGGCGGCGTTGGAGGCGGAGGGGGTGAAGGCGGAGGCGGAGGGGCGGCCACACTAGGAGGACGTATTATTGCGGCATGCGTCCCTCCACCGCAATAGCAACACGCGTCGAAAGCATCCCGACCGCCCACTTCCCAATCATCGAAAACACCAAATTCAGAAAGCCACCCAGGTCCATACGTGAAATCTGGTGGACCGGAGCAATAGGATGGATATCTATCGTACAGCGAACTATCGTACTCATTCGCGGCAAAGTCCCAATTGGGTATCGTGTCAGGGTACTTATACTGATAACAATTAACGCCGGAGCTGGATCTCCAAGCAGTGTTAGGGACGGTAGCCGACGGCAGGTCGTCGCAATCGGGATGGATTGAGGGTGGCGGCGGAGAGGGTGAAGGGGGCGGTGGCGACGGAGGCGGAGAGGGAGGAGGAGAGGGCGGCGGCGGAGAGGGAGGAGGAGAGGGCGGCGGCGGTGAGGGAGGAGGAGAGGGCGGCGGCGGTGAGGGAGGAGGGGAGGGCGGCGGCGGTGAGGGAGGAGGAGAGGGCGGCGGCGGAGAGGGAGGAGGAGAGGGCGGCGGCGGTG
>Ga0209666_1001004_pt1 | contig 21689 bp, 3 predicted proteins | sample SaaInlV_125m_DNA_FD_184679 | JGI IMG/M metagenome (GOLD analysis project Ga0209666, IMG submission 184679) | Marine microbial communities from expanding oxygen minimum zones in the Saanich Inlet - Saanich Inlet SI037_S3LV_10m_DNA (SPAdes)... | ecosystem: Environmental > Aquatic > Marine >...
CTGCAGAATGTTCGCCTGGATGACCTGCTGCTCGGCCGGAGTCAGCTTGTGCATGCGCGCGCTCACGCTCACGCTGCCGTCCGCGGCGACGACGAGGTCGTACGGTATGTCTGTGCCGAGGAACTCGACGAGCGCCTCGCGCACGAGGGCCTGCGGCGCGGCGCTGTTCAGGGCGCTAAAATCCACGTGTGCCTGGAAGGTGAGCGTGCGCGACGCCACGTGGACCGCGGCCGCGCCGCCGCGCAAGCCACCAGACTCGAGGGCAAGGGCATAGTCCGTCTCAGGCGCGCCAAATGCGCTGCGCACGCTGCTGGCGTCGGCGCCCAGGGCTATCGGCTCGCGCAGCGTGACCGGGTAGCGCACCGCGCGCACGTCCGCACGCGGCACATCGAGGTAGTCGAGGATCGCGCCGAGCGCCGCAGTGCGCTCCTCTGCCGTCGCTTCCGACAAGTCGCCAACCTCGTGTGCCAGCGCCCACGTCGTCTCCGTCTCCGTCTGCACGCCGCAGAAGCCGTCGCCGTCCGCACAGCGCCGGCACGTGTCCTGCGCGAGCGAGAGGTTGCCGGTGAACCCGCCGCGGCACACGCAGTCGCCGCGCCGCCGCGCACCCGCCGTCGACGTCGCCTCGCTCGGGCACGGCGCAAGCAGGCTGCCGCCCGCGCAGTAAAACGCCGCGGGGCAGGGCACGCAATAATACTCGCCCCGCTCTGAATCCCGCGACACCGTGCCCGGCGCGCACGGCTCGCACCCGCCCGGCGTGCGCCCGTGGCCCGGCAGACACAGGCACGCGCCCGTGGCGTTCTTGCGCTCGGTCGCCGCGCACGCCACCTCCGGCTCGGGCACGTACGGGCGCGCGGCAATCTCGGGCGCCCCGGTGGCGGCAACGCCCGCCCGCAGCGCCGGCGCGACGGCGGCGTCGGCGAATGCACCGACAAGCACTGTGTCATTGGCCGTCGTCTGCACGCGCCAGCAGAAGCTTGTGCCAGTTTCCGTGAAATAATCGGGCTGATGCCAGGCGAGGCCGAGTGCGGCGGCAACCTTGGCCCGGACCGCGCTCAAGGCCTGTGGCTTTGCGAGCACCACGCTAACCGTGATTGTGCCTGCGGGGGCCTGTACCGGAGCCTCGATGCTCGCGCCATTGTCACTGTTCCATGTTTCTGCAACTGCTGCAAGTGTGTCCAAGACATGCAGCACTGTGCTCTCCGTCTCCGTTTGCGCCTGCTGCAGCACGTCTGCGCTCAAGACTATCTCGTACTCGGCGCTCGCCCCCCTGAGCTCCCGCACCTTTGGCTCGAATTGCGATGCGTTCTGCCCAAGCCAGTCTTGGAGCCACTTTGAAAACCGCCGGCGGTCGCCAGCCGCCTCCCGCGCGAAAAGATACGTGGCCTTGTTTACGTGCGCCGCCGCCGTGCGCGTGTTCGCGCGTACCTCGGCGAGCTCCTGGCTCTGCGGCACCTTGAACTCGTTTTTGACCTCGTACACAAGTGCCGCCTCGTCAAGCCACCACCGCGCGCTGTTGGCACCATCGAGCAGCAACTCAAAGCTCAACTCGTAGACTGCCTGCACGGCGAGCTGCGCGTCGCCCGTCGCCTCACGCAGCTCGTCTCGCGCCGCCTCGGCCTCGAGCAGCGTGGGCACGCCCGTTACGTTACGTCGGCAGTAATCCTTGACGAGCTTGCTGCCCGCCAGCAGCGTGGGGTCCACCAAACCGGGCGGCGCGTCCGCGTCCACCTCGCATCCGGCCGTGTAGTTGCCCACATAGCCCACGGGACACACGCACTGGGACTCGTGCTGCGCGCCCGGCGGCGAGGTTGTGTTCAGCGGACACGGCTCCGCCCTGCCTGTGTCGCGTGGGGGGCAGTAAAACCCGACCGGGCATGTCGCGCAGGCTACGGCGTCTGGTGGCAGGTAGCGCTTTGCGCCGCACTGCTCGCAGCCCCCCGACTCGGTGCGCCCAAACTCGGGCAGGCACCGACACTCTGTCTGCGACACGCGCACGGCGTTGGCCGGGCACGCGACCGGCGGCTGCAGCACCTCTTCCACGTCGCCGAGCCGGTCCGCGGGCACGGCGTCCGCGCTCGCATACTGCTCGCGCACGGTGAAGCCCGCGTCGCTGGTGCCCGTTACCTGCATCATCGGATCCGTGTACTGCAGTACCTCGCTGGCGCTCTCGGCGGCGCGCGCGGTCACCGCAGGGTCCACCGCCGCGCCGTCGGCATACTCGTACACAATGTCACTCGTTATCTCGAGCCCGAGCCCTGTGACCGCGCCGGCGCCTTCTTCGCGTATGATCTCCTGCACCACCTCGCGAAACACGCGCATAAACTCGGCGAGCGTGCTGTCGCGCGCGTCGCGCGGCAGAATGGCAGGAATGCTGAGTGTATAGTTCTGCGCCTCGCCCGTGTCTGACGCATTCTGCACGGTCAGGTCCGCCCAGCCGACGAACGAAGTGCCGGCAAACTTTTCCTGCAGCAGCTCGAGCACGCGCGCATAGTGCTCGGGAGAAATCGATACCTGCATCACCACCGTCTCGTCGCCGCGGCGGACCGTCGCGGGCGCCCCGGCCGCGCCCGCCGCCACGCCCATGAGCTCGAGCGCGTCGTCGGAGACGGCCGGCACGACAATCTCGGCATGCGGGTTGGTGAGGTCAAACGTAAAAGACTGCGTGACGCCCACAGTCTGCTCGACCGCCGCGAGCGTGCAGTCCGGCGGCGCGCACGCCGCCTGCGCCGCGCCGAGGTCCGTAGTGGCCTGCTCGCTCACAAACACGCGCGCCACGGTGCACGCCTCACCGGCGGCGCACTGCGTGCACACGGACTCGGGCCCGGTGATGGCCCCGGAGAAGCCGTCGCGGCACGTGCAGTCCGTGATGCCCGACGCGCCCGGGTCGCTGATGCCGTTCGCAGGGCACGCCTCGCGCGCGCAGGTCGTGTTCGGCGCGCACGGACAGAAGCCGTCTGCGGTGCACTCATTGCACTTGGCATCGTGGATGAATTCGCCGGGGCTGCACGGCACGCACTCGGACTTGTGCGAGTTGGGCACCAGCTTCGGCCCGCAGTCCTCCTGCGTCGCGCCGCCGGGGCACTTGTGGTTGCTTGGACACTCGAGGCACGCTGCGCTGCCATCGGCAAGCGCCACGGTGCCGCTCGCGCAGCGCGTGCACTCGCCCTGCCCCGCGCCCGCGGCGTTGCCCGGTGTGCACTTGACGCGCGCGGCGCCGCCGGGGCACGCGTGCCCGGAATCGCATTCTTCGCACTGGGGCATGTGCAGCGCGTTGCGGTACGTGCCCCCGTCGCACCGAGTGCAGGTAGCACCCTCGACGCCGGGTGGCTTGCCAAAGCCGAGCTTGCAGACGCAGACATTGTTCTGCAAGTCGCGCAAAGAGTTGCCGTCCTGCTTCTCGCACGTCGGCTGCGTCTGGTACAGCAGCGTGAAGCGCTGCGCGTACAGGCCGGCAACGGCATCGATTGTGATCGTTGCTGCGTCGGGCACTTGCCCGGTGTCGATTGCGAGCGCTGCCACAAGCACGGTCCCGGTCTGCGTGCGCTCGGGCGCCAATGCTGCCTTTTGGCTCACCCACAATTCGAAAAAAAGCAAGTCATCACCGACGGCCTTTCGTTGGTCAAATGCCGTGTCGACGCTGAAAACGTGCGAGTACAAAATCGGGCCGACCCACTCTGGGCGCGCCGCGCCCGGGCTGTGCGCAAGGTCGGCGTACGCAAAGACCTCCACGGGCTGCGGCGGTGCGTCGCCTGTGCCCGGCGCGTACACGCGCCATGTGTCAGGCAGCGCTGGGTCCACGGCCAGGAGCAGGAGCGCCGCCTGCGTCGTGTGCAGCAGCGCCTGCACACGCACGAGCACGGTCCCGTTGGCTAAGATGTGGAGGCATGGCGCCCTTGGGGGCGCTCCCGCACATGCACTCAAGTACTCCCGCTGCAGCGGCGGCGCGGTGGCCACACTCGACGCTGGGTCCAGGGGCTCGCTCCGCACCGGCACAATCGCGCGCGCTGCGCCCGCGCAGAGGTCGGGAACGGTGTCGAAGACTTGTTCAATCGCTTGCAACGTGCTGCTGCGCGGGTGCGTGCCTGTGTGGTACTCGATTTCCGCCGAGAGCACGGCCTGAGCACTCGAGACGTTTACGTTCGTCACCGCAACCCGCACATGCGGGTCCTGCGCGCCGTCCTCGTGCTCGGTGGCGCTCGCGCGCAGCGTGGCCTCGACTGCATGCTGTGCGTGTGCGAGCAGGTCGTGCACCGTACGCGCGTGCCCGCAGAGCGCCAGCGCGCGCCGCACGGAGACGGTTGCATTCAGGCGCACATGCGAGCGGACCTCGATGCTCTCCCCGCTCTGGATCGGTTCGGACACTAGTGTCGGCACACGGAACGTGGTCGTAAAGCTCGAGTCCTCTGCATCGATGTTCGTCTCCGTAGCCCCAGAGGCGTCGGAGATGGGCGTCAGGTACGCGTCACTCCAGCACGTGCCCAAGTCCGTGCACACCAACTCGACGCGGTAGCCGGCGTCGGTGAGGGGCTGCGGGCAGGCGGTGCCTTGCGCACATGCCACGCACACCAGGCCAGGCGCACTCTCGTTGCGCGCGTACCCCGCTCTGCACACGCAGGCGTCGCGGCTCTTGCTTCCCGCGCGCGCGATGCTGTTGTCCGGGCACAAGTCCCAGTGCATGCCGCCCGTGCAGTAGAGGTTTGCCACGCACTCGGTGCACGTGGTGCTCTCGGCGTTCAAGGCAAACTTCCCCGCCGCGCAGTGCACGCAGGTGCCACCGCCGAATCCTGTGTCGGGCGCCGCGCATATGCAGTCGCCAACACTGCTCGCGCCCGGCGCGCTCGTGTGCTCGGGGCTCGGGCACGGCGCCGCGAGCCCGGTGCCGGTGCACGTCTCGTTGCCGGGGCACGCCGCGCACGCCGCGCCTGCGTCCACTGCGTCCGGCGCAAAGCCCGGCGCGCAGCGGCACGCCGCCGCGCTCGCCGCGAGTGCCGTGGCGTACGTGCTCGCGTTTGGGGGGCACGCGAACGCCGTGCTGTTCACGCAGAACTCGTCCTGCCCGCACGGCACGCACGTGGCGCTCGCGCCGGCCGGCGCATGAAAGCCGGGGCGGCACGCGCACGCCATGCTCGCGTTGCTGCGGGGCGGCGACGTTGCGCCCGGTGCGCACGCCGCAATGTGGTTCTCGCCGATGCAGTAGTACCCGGGCAGGCACGCGCGGCACTCGTTGACGTCGGTGAGCGCTGCCTGCTGCGAAAACGTGCCGGTGGGGCAGTGGACGCACTGCGCGGCTGACGTGGCCCCAGTCGCGTCGAGGTACTCCCCGAGCCCGCAGTCTGCGCAGGTGGCCGCCGACGTCGCGCCGGGCGTCGGCGAGTACTTGCCCTTGGCGCAATCGGTGCAGCGCACACGCGCGATCAGTGCTACCGCTGCGCCATAGGTGCCCGCGGGACAGTCTTCGCACCCCTCGCGGTCCGTCGCGCCTTGCTGCGAGTTGTACGTGCCGCGCGGGCAGTTGCGGCACGCAGCGTCGCTCACGCTGCTCGTGTTCGGGTTGTACTTGCCCGTGGGACATAAGGTACATGCCCCGATTTCGGATTGCTGCACATCATCGTTGTACGTGCCTGCCGGGCACGCGGTGCACACGGACGCGCCATCGGCGTCATTGTACGTGCCTCTGCCGCAGCTCTGGCACGTGTTTTCGCTTGTCGCCCCGAGCGCGGTCGAAAACTTGCCCGGCTGGCATGCGGCACAGGTGGTGCTGCTGTCTGCACCCAGTGCGCGCGAGTACGTGCCCGCGCCGCAAGCCAAGCACGCGCGGCTCTGGTTGCCGCGCGTGTCGTCGCCGGACGCACCGTACGTGCCCGCTTGGCACCCTAAGCACGCCGAGCGCCCGGTGAGTTCGTTGTACTGACCAGGAGGACACGCCGTGCACTGCTGGAGGCTGGTTGCCCCGGTTTGCGCGCGGAAGGTGCCCGCTGGACAGGCCGTGCACGCCGTGTTGTTCGCGTCTGTCTTGTACTTACCGAAAGGACAACCCACACACTGGCCCGCCGCGGGCTGTGCATCCGGGTCCACGCTGGGGTCTGGTGGCTGGTAGCCCGCGTTGCACACGCAGTGGTCGGCCACTGCAAGGCCCGCGCTCGTGCTCGCCGCACTGCACGGCAGGCACGATTCTCCGCTCTCGTCCAGTAGTACGTTGCCCGCCACGGCCTTGTACTGCGTGCCCGCGCACCGCGTGCAGTTGACCACCGGCGCGCGCCCCTCGAAACCGGGGGGGCATACGTCTGTGCACTCGGCCGCGCTGGCGGCCCCAGGGTGCGAGTTGTTGCCTGCTGGGCACGCGGCGCAGGTGTCCACGCTCGTCGCGTTCAACGCGGTGGAGTACGTGCCTTCGGGACACCGCAAACACTCGCCGGTGCCAAGCGCGGCTTTGTATTTACCAGGCTCACACGCGGCGCACAGCCCCGCGGCGCTCGTGTTCTGCGTAATCTTGAGCTCCGCGCTCGAAAAGCCCGCGTTACAGCTGCAGGAACGGTTGCGTGCTTCAGGGTGCGAGTGCGCCGGGCACATGAGACAAGGCGCGGAGCCCGAGACGGCCTTGTAGGTCCCAGGGTCGCACGGGGAGCAGCTGCCCGGAGGTCCGGTCTGTCCCAGTGGGCATACATCGAGGCATTGCTCCCTGGAGGTGGACCCTGATGCCGAAAGTGTGTTGTTTGGGCATGCATTGCACATGGACCTGTTGCTCGCGCCACTCACATTGGAGAATGTGTTTTCGGGGCATTCCTCGCACAGTGCCTCGGAACTCGCACGACTGACGTCGAGGAACTTGCCCGCGCCGCAGGCTCTGCACGCCGTCGCCCCGCTGCTGGCGTAGAACCCGAGCGGGCAGGGGACGCACGTGCCGTTGCTGCCAGCGCCGACGACCGCGCTTGCGGTGCCGGGAGGGCAGGGGACGCAGGTACCCGCGCTGGATGCCCCAAGCACTGTGGAGTACGTGCCCGCTGCGCATGCCGCGCACGTCGCGTTGCTGCTCGCGCCCACATGTGCGGAGTACGTGCCGACCGCACACGCCACGCACGTCGCGTTGCTGCTTGCGTTCGGCGTGTTTGAAAACGTGCCTGCGGGGCATGGAGTGCACGCAGTGGCGCGCGGCGGCGCGTACGACCCGGGATCACACGGCTCACAGTCACTCTCCGAGGTTTGACCCACAGACGGCTGCTTTGTCCCCGCCGGACACTCGCGGCAATCGCTCACGGCGCCGGCACCCTCGAGTGGCTGGTAGGTGCCAACAGCACACTCCTTACAAGTGGTGTAGCTGTTCTGCCCGGTTGCGTTCGAGTACTTGCCCGCAGCGCACAGGTGGCAGCCAGACAAATCGGCGAGCCCGTTCGCAAAAGTGTCCGTGTAGGTGCCCGCGGGGCACGGTGTGCACGTGCTCGCGTTGCTCGCGCGTGTGGCCTCGGAATACGTACCTGGACCACACTGCACGCATGCGTAATAGCGCCCGAGCATGTCCGAGTACGTGCCGGCCGGGCACGGCTCGCAGTCGCTCAGGTTGGTTTGCGCCATTTTCGTGCTGAACGTGCCGGCGGGACACAACAGGCAGTCGCTCACGTTCCCGGCCCCTGCCAGCGGCTGGTATGTGCCCGCGAGGCACTGCAGGCAACTACCGGCAAGAATCTGCTCCACTTCGTGCTGGTACTTTCCGGGTTCGCACAGCGTGCACGCGGCGCTTCCTTGTGTATTCTTGTACGTGCCGACCGGGCACGCCGTGCAGGTGCGATTGCTGTCTTCACGCGTTGGCTCGTGCCCGGTGAACCCCTCGCCACACTCGCAGTATTTCGCTTCCTGATCCGAGAAGCTGTTCTCTGGGCACAGCTTGCACGCGGGCTGCGCGAGCTCGTCGTTGTACGACCCAGCAGCGCACACTATGCACCCGGGGTCCACATTCGGGTCGCCCTTCTGCCCGTAGCCGCACACGTTCTTGCACGTCTGGTTCACGGGGCCAAACTTGCCCGGAAGTGACGATTGCCCGGCCGGGCACGCGACGCAGTCATCGACGCTTTTGAGCGCGGATGCATTCGCCTCAGTATACGTGTCCCGCGGGCAGTCTGTGCAGACCCCGACGCCCGTCGTGTTCTTAAACTTGCCGGCAGTGCAGGCGGCGCACGCTTCGCCGTCGGTGTTGGCGTAATGGCCGAGCTCGCACGTGCAGTTCAGCAGCGCCGTCGCGCCCGCGTGCGTCCACGTGTTCTCAGGGCACGCGGTGCAGGCGTCGTCGCTGAGGTCCGACTTGTACGACGCCGCGGCGCACAGCTCGCACCCGCCTGTGCCCGTCGCATTGAACGAGCTCCCGGGTATGCACACGCATTCGCTCTCCACCACGCTCCCAGCCGCGTGCGTCGAGCTCCGCGCCGGACAGGCGACACACGCGTCCTGGTGCCACGCCGGCTGGTACGCGGCGATTGGGCACGCCAGACACGCGGGCGCGCCGTCGCCGTCCTCGCCGCGAAACGTGCCGGGCGGGCAGAGGCACTGGGCCCCGCCGTCTGTGCTCGCGTTCGCCTGCGTGGTCGAGTCGCGCACGCGCGCGTCGCACGCCGCGCACTCGCCCGAGCCCGATGCGTTCTTGTACGTGCCGACGGCACACGCCGCGCACGGCCCGCCGTCGGGCCCGGTGTACCCGGCGTTGCACGCGCAGTCGGTGGCCGCAGTGCTCCCGGCGGGGGCGTCCGCGTTGGCGGGGCAGGCGTCGCAGGGCGCGGGCCCCGGCGCCGCCTTGTACAAGCCGCGCGCACACACTAGGCACGGCGTGCTCGCGTTCGCGGCCTGCGTGCGCGCGGGGTCGTCCTCGGGGTCGAAGCCGACCGGTTCCGGGTCGGAATAGTTGCCCGGCACACTGCCCGTGTAGCCAGCATTGCACGCGCAAACGCCGGGGGAGCCAGCGGCGGCGTGCGGGTGTGAGGCGTGCAGCGGGCACCAGACGCAGTGCGCGCTCCCAAAGCCCTGCTTGTACGCGCCCGGGGGGCACGGCTCACACACGTCCTCGCCGTTCTCGCCGTGGAACCCGGGGTCGCACTCACAGTCCTCCCACTCGGCCGACCCCGTGGTCCGCGTCGACGCGTTCTCGGGGCACCGTTCGCACTCGCTCGCCCCGTGGTCCGAGAAGTGGTGCAGTCCGCAGTCCCGGCACGTCGCGTTCGAGACCGCCGCGAGCTCCGTCGAAAACTTGCCCGCCGCGCACGTCGTGCACTCGGTGCGGTTGCGCGCGGGGTTGTAGTGCCCAGGGCTGCATTGGATGCACTCAGCCGCCGAGCCGTTGTGCCGGAAGCCGGCGTCGCACGCGCACGCGCGCGCGCGGCTGCGCCCGTCATGCCCCATCGTTGTTGAGTTGGCCTGGCACGGCAAGCACGTGTGGATGCTTGTCGCGCCCGTCGCCCCGCTGTAGCTGTCAGCCAGACAGTTGGTGCACGCCTGCGTGCCATGCGCGTCCTTGTACTTGCCCGCACGGCAAGCTCTGCACGACGTGGCATCTGCCGCTGCGTGGTGGTACCCCAGGTCGCACGTGCAGTTTACATCCACGCTCGACCGCGCCGGCGCCCACTCGTGGGGGGGGCATGCCGTGCGCGTGTTGTTGGTGCCCGGGCAGAAGCCGTAGGCAGTACACACGCTGCACGGGAGCGGCGCAATCGTCACATTCCCGAACATGTATGTGTGATTATTTGTACAATAGTACTGCAGATCGTCGCCGTACGCTGCGTCCACGTACAGTGTTGTGTGGTCCTGCTCGCTACTGCTAAGGCCGATTGCGGAATTTCGGTCGCTCTTGAGGCGAAAGTTTACGGGGTGCGCACGATCCCAGCGCACGACCAGGGTCTCGCCGGCGTACACCGTCATAGTGTCACTGATTTGATTCTGTGCATAGGCACCGTACGCGGCGTATCGCCATTCGATCTCGCGCGCATGATTGTGGAAAAAACCCGGCACGCACACGCACGCGGCGATGCTCGTCTGCGCAGTCTGGTCCTGCGTCCACGTGTTCGCAGGGCATGCGTGGCGCGCCCCCGAGTCGCAGTAGGTATTTTTTGGGCAGTCCACGCACTGTTCGTCCTCTGTGTACTGGCCGGGGTCACACCCGTCGCAGCTGGTCGACCCCGCGCCGGCGATCGAGCCGGGCCCGCACTCCTCGCATGCTTCCTCGCTCGTCGCGCCGGCCTCGCCCGACTTTTTGCCGGCCGCGCACAGGACGCACGCGTCGCTGCTGTTCGCGCCGGGCGTCGGCAGGTACGTGCCGGCCCTGCAGTTGACGCACGCGGTGGAGCCTGCAGCCGCGGAATACTTGCCTCGAGCGCAATGCACGCACGTGCCCGCGCTGTCCGCGCCGGGGGCCGCCGAGTAGGTGCCCGCGGCGCAGTCGAGGCATGTTGCGATGCTGCTCGCGCCGGCGCCCGTCGAGTACGTGCCCGCAGCGCAGTCGGTGCATGTGGTGTTGCTGCTCGCGCCCGCGGCCGTCGAGTATTTGCCCGCAGCGCAGTCGGCGCACGTCGCGTTGCTGCTCGCGCCGGACGCGGTTGAGAACGTGCCGGCGGGGCACTGCAGGCACGTCCCAGGAGTGCTCGCGCCGGGCGCGGTCGAGTACGTGCCCGCGACACACTCGAGGCAGGTAGTGTTGCTGTCTGCACCCAGTGTGCCCGAGTGCGTGCCCGCCGGGCAGTCGATGCAGGTGGCGTTGCTGCTCGCGCCAGACGCCGTGGAATACGTGCCTGCGCCGCACTCGGTGCACGTTGCAACACTGCTCGCGCCGGGCGCGGTCGAGTACGTGCCCGCGTAACACGCGGTGCAGGTGATGTCGCTGTCTGCACTCAGTGTGCCCGAGTACGTGCCCGCCGGGCAGTCGATGCAGGTGGCGTTGCTGCTCGCGCCGGACGCCGTGGAATACGTGCCTGCGCCGCACTCGGTGCACGTTGCGATACTGCTCGCGCCGGGCGCGGACGAGAACGTGCCCGCGACGCACTCGATACAGGTGGTGTTGCTGTCCGCACCAAGCGCGGCGGAATACGTGCCGGCCGGGCAGTCCGCGCACGTTGCGTTGTTGCCCGCGCCAACGGTCATAGAGTATGTGCCCACGCCGCAGTTTATACACGTGCTGACGTCCACCGCCCCGAGTGTGCTCGAGTACTTGCCCGCGGCGCACACGTCGCAGGTGGTGTTGCTGTTCGCGCCCAGCGCCCCCGAAAACGTGCCCGCGGGGCAGTCGGAGCAAGTGCTGTCGCTGCTCGCGCCGACCGCTGTGGAAAACTTACCCGCGGGGCAGTCGGTGCAGGTCACAGCACTGTTAGCCCCGGGGGCAGTCGAGTACGTGCCCGCCTGGCAGTCGACACACAGGGCGCTGCTGTTCGCGCCGGGCGTCGCCGAATACGTGCCCGCGGAGCACTCGACACACAGCGCGCTGCTGTTCGCGCCGGGCTCGGTCGAGTACGTGCCCGCGCGACATGGTGTGCACTCGTCACTGCTTGCGGCGCCGGCATACTGCAGGTGCGTGCCCGCCACACACTCGACGCACGTCGCGCTCGAGTTGGCGCCCGTCGCGCCCGAGTACGTGCCCGCGGCGCAGCGCGCGCAAACGGTCGCCCCTGGCGCCGGGTTGTACGTGCCCGCGCCGCAGTCCTGGCACGCGTCTTCGTCGATCCGTTGTGGTTGGTCTGAGTACTTGCCCGCCGCGCAGTCCACGCACGCCCCGCCCTCGCCGAGGCCGTACTTGCCGGCGGGGCACACGCGGCACGCGGGCGCTTCCGCCGCCTGGCCAGGGTCGCGCTCGAACCCGGCGTTGCAGATGCACTGGTCAATGCTCGCAGTGCCGAGGGCGTCCGTGTGCGAGTTGGGCATGCAAGGAATACACGTTTCGTCCGAAATTTGCGCTGTGCGGTTCGAGTACTCGTGCAGCCCGCATAGTTCACAGGCCGACGGGTTCGAGGTTGTGTTCGCTTCGTCTGCGGTGAGCTTGTACTTGCCCTCGGGGCACGCGGTGCACGAAACCTGCCTCTCGGAATCGGCTCCGAGGCCATAGTAGCCCTTGTTGCAGCGGCACGACTCGACGCCCTCGGTCTGGGCGGTGTATGTGCTGAAAGGACACTGAAGACACTGCCCGTCGTCACCGTACTGTCCGGGTGAGCAACCGGAGCAGTCTTCGCGGCTGGTCGAACCGGTGCCATTCGTCGTCGACGTGGCGCCACAGTCGATGCACTTGCGAAACATATTGTCCCAGATTTCGAGCTCGGTATTAACCAAACTATCACTGTCCTGCTCGTTGAACTTGCCCTTAGGGCAAATTGTGCACGTCTCGTCCACGCCCGTCCGCCCGTACCCAAGTGCGCACACGCAGTCGTACTTGCTATCCGAAGCCACTTTCGAGTTTGAGTCCGCGATGCATTGCGTGCAGGGTGCGCTGCCAAGTGCGTCCTTGTAGAAACGAACTTCACACGCCGTGCACATACCGCCGTCTGCTCCCGTGTACCCGAGATTGCACTTGCAGTCCGCCTGCGCCGTGCTCTGCTCCTCGCGCGTAGTCGAGTGATCCGGGCACTCCTCGCACACGGTCGCGCCCGCCGCCGTCGAGTATTTGCCGACGCCGCACACGCCGCAGTGCAGCGTCCGGTTGTGCATGTACTCGTCGCTGCCCGCCTTGCCCGCCTGGCACAGCGTGCACACGCTCGCGCCGTCGGTCTCCGAGTACGAGCCGGACGCGCAGTCGGAACAGGTGTTGACGCTCGTCGCTGCCACGGCGTTTGAAAATTTGCCAGCGGCACACGAGAGGCAGTCGCTCGCATTGGCGGCGCCCGACGCGCCCGAATACTTGCCGGTGGCGCACTCGGTGCAGGTATCTACGTTCGCGGCGGCAATAGACTCGGAGTACGTACCCGCGTCGCAGTCTTTGCAGGCACCGCCCGTGACGTTCTCGTGCGCCTCTGTGAATTCCGTGTACTTGCCCGCAGCGCACGCAGTGCACGTTTCATCGTCGCTAGAGTAGCCCTGGTTACACAGGCACGCTGTGACGGAGGTCTGCGTGCTCTGGTCGTGTCCCGAGGCCCCTGGGCATGTGATGCAGGCGGTTTGGTTTGTGTTGTGCTGGTACGTGTCGGCGGCGCAGGCCTGGCAGTTTACAGCGTCTGACCCCGGCGCACGGTCCTCGTAGCCTGCTGGGCAGAAGCACTGTTGAATGCTGGTAGCCCCCTCTGAAGCCGTGGTTGCTATGTCGTCGCCAGAACACTTGTTGCACGCGTCCTCTCCGTCGGCTGAGTACTTTCCGACGGGGCACAGCACACAGGTGCTTTCCGCAATTGCACCCGATGCGTCTGAAAATTTGCCTGCTTCGCAAGCGGAGCATTGGAGTTTTCCGCTCTCTGGCTGGTATGTGCCAGCTGCACACTCGTCGCAGCTTGTACTGCCTTCGCCAGGGTGATAGAAGCCCGCGTTGCACAGGCAGTCGTCGGGCGCGTGAGAACCTGCTGGCGAGTGCGCGTTGGCGTCGCACGCCAGGCAGTCGCTCGCGGCGGTGCTGCCAGTGTCCGGATTAAACTTGCCTGCAGCGCACTGGTGGCACTGAGAGCTGCCCGCGGCGTGCTGGTACTTGCCAGGTACGCACACCACACAGTCTGTCGAGGCATCCGCGCCCGTGTTCGGCTGGTACGTGCCGGCGGGACACTCAGTGCAGTTTGCTACACCATCTTGCCCGAGGTCTGACTGGTACTTGCCAGTGGGGCATGCAAAGCACGTGTGCTCTTCGCTGCACTGCGCGAAATCTGCGGCGGTACAAGTCTGCGACGAGCATACAAAGCCAAGCTCTGCCTGCAGTGCCACGCCAGCGTCGCTAGCTGCACTCCAGTGCGTAAATAGAGTGTTGTTGCTCGCGTCCGTGTACTTGCCCGCCGGGCACGCGACACACCCGCGTTCGGATGAGGTAGAGACGCGCGTGAAAAACCCAGGTGGGCAAATGTTTGCCTCGCACTGGAATTCTGTCTCAGCTGAACTCGACTGCCCGCACGGGCAGCGCACGCACTCGTTGTCCTCGGTAATCTTAGAGCCCGCGCCGCACTCCGTGCAGTTGTATCCGTTCTCGGTAAAAGAGCCCAGTGGGCAATCGCCACACGCGGCCACCGACGAGTTGCGCACAATAGCGTCCCCAAGAACATACAGCTTGCCGGCGGGGCACGAGGTGCACTCGGCCATGCCCACCTCCGCCGCGTACTTGCCCGCCTCGCAGGTCTGGCAGTGCACGCCGTTGCCGTACCTGCCGGGTTGGCAGTCTTCGCAGGCGCGCGTCTCGTCCGAGTCGTGTGAATAGTCGATGTGCTCCCCGGGCGCGCACGTCTCGCAGCTCCCGGCGTAGGTGGGGCTCGTGGTGTTGCCGCGGTACAGCGTGTTGAGGGGGCAGTGCGAGCACTGGGCTTGTCCGGTGTACCAGCTCAGGTGCCCGTCGTCGGCGCAGGGGGTGCACTGGTACAGTGTGCCTGAAAGCTCGCCCTGATAGAATTGCGGGCACTCGACGCAGACGGTGTCGGGGTGGGATGCCTGGGCTGTAGAGTTGCGTTCGCGCCCGTCTGGACAGCGGTAGATATGATCGTCTGCATCTTTTACGAACCCACTTTGAAAAGCACGATTATCTGCGGAGCATAGCGTTCCAGAATTTTGGAACAATGTTCCCACCTCGCATATTGTGCATGCGCTTTTGTCTTCATTTGGAACTCGCTTGCTACTGAATGGACAATGCCAACTGGCTTTTCCTGGGATTCCGATGTTTGTTTGTAAAGTTACATTCACACATCCGGTGTTTGCTGCATACTGCCCCGGCGCACACACGTCGCACTTTTGCTCGTCTGCGACGGCAATTGCATTGTAATTATGGCAAGTTCTACTCCAGCACGCCACTGGCACGCTACTCGCGTTATCACCAAAGTTCGGCCCCACGTCTAAGCACTCATTACACCCTCCGAAACCATTCAGCGCTCTCCCACGGTGGCACGGGCGGTGGCACTCTGTCATGGCAGCGTACGCGACCTTGCCAGACTCGCAATCCCTGCATGTAGTCCCGCTGACGTCAAGGAACTTTGCCGTGGGGCACGCCGTGCATTCAAACGTTTTCTCAATAGTATTTGTGTCAACCCTGTGCCCCGCCGGGCACGCGAGGCACGCGTGTGCCTGCTCCGGCGGGCGCCAGGCGTCGTCGAGGCTGTGCGAGACTTGAAGCTGTGTTGCATCCCCCGCAACTAAGCGCGTCGCGCCGGTGTCGCTCTTGACTCGCAACGTCGCTGTGCTTTCTTCGATAGTGTACGCAAACACCAGTGGCAGCGCGTCGACACACTCGCCCGTGACCCCGACCGCGTCTGCCAGCGTGTACGTCGCCACGATATGAGCAACAGTGTTAATTGCCGCGGCCTCCAGGAGCCGGCGCGCGGGTGCTCTTGCGTGTGTGGATGCACGCCCGGGCGGGAGCGCGAGCAGCCGCCGCTGGACGGGCGGGTCAGCGGGCGGGAGCGCGAGCAGCCGCCGGCGCGAGGTGCTGGCTTGCGCGACTAGCATGTGCGTTGTCAGTGTCGTCTCCGAAATCGACATGCCCATCAACACGTCGCTGGCATTTACCGTGAGGCCGGCAAACGTCGCAGTCTGCGCGTCAAACACTGGACACGCGACCGCGGTGGGCGCGCAGTCGCTGGCGTTCGTCGCGCCTGCGCTGCTGCTCGTGTCGGCAGGGCATGCAGTGCAGTGGTTATCCCCGGGCGTCTCCTTGTACTTGCCCGCGGCGCACGTGGTGCACGTGCCGTTTGCGTCGGGTCTCTCGTAGCCTGCGTCGCACACACACGCCGTGGCGTTAGCGCTTGGGAATTCGTACTGCGGACACGTAGTGCAGTCCGCATCGCCCGCGTCCGGCTTGTAGGTGCCGGGCGCACACCCCGCACAGGTCCCATTCTCGCCGGTCGGCGCAAAGCCGGGGTCGCACACGCACGCGGTGGCGCCGGGCTCGGACTGCTCGTGCGCGGGGCAGGCAAAACACGCGTCGTTGCCGTCGTCGGGCTTGTACGTGTTTGCAGCACATGGGACGCACTCGCTCGTCGGGGCGTCCAGGTCAAAGCCCGCGACGCACACGCACGCCGTCTTGTTCGCGTTGTGCGTCGCGTTGCTCGGGCACTGCGCACAGGCCTCGATCGAAAGCTCAGCGCTCGTGCGGTTGTGGGGGCACTCTCGGCAGCCGGTGCTGCTAGTGCTGTTTGGCTCGGCGCCAGGCCCGCACCATACGGCGTCAGTGCGTACCCAGCATCGCTCACCTAGCGCGTGCACGTAGTACACGTCGTCGGTGCACGCACTGCTGGAACCGGCTCCCAACGGCGCTGTGTAGCACGTGGGCGGCGCACTCAGCGTCAGCGTCGAATTCTCGCTGTCCGCGCCCGTGATTCTCGTGATGGGCACTGGTGCGGCGTTGCCGGGGATAGCATAGTCCAGCACTGGGCGATTGGGGGCAGTGCATGTGTTAGCCTCTGTGCCACATGCATCCCTACCCGTCTGTCCAACCGTGCTCGTAAACCCCGCGGGGCACAACTTGCACCCGCCGTCACTGGCATCTGTGGACCGGTACGTTCCAGCTGGGCAAGCCTCGCACGTGCCTTCGTTGTCGATATGCGTTTCACCAACGTTCCTACATGTCTGCGAGTCAGAGATCCAGCAGTGCGCCGCGCTCGTCGCCCCGCGCCGCGCGGTCGTTTTGCCGATGTCGCAGGCGGTGCACTGAATTTGCCCCGTTCGGTTTTGGTACTTGCCCTTCTCGCACGCGTCGCAGACGCCGGTGTCCTTGTTTTCGTGCGTGCCGATGGGGCAGGAGGTGGTGCTCGTGGCGCCGGGCGTCCGTGCCTCGCGTCCGCGCGGTATACGGGGCTCTTCGCTCGCGTCGCGCACGAAAATACATTTGTTTTCAGTGTTGTCCTTGTACAGTGTTGTTCCAATTACTGATTCAGGTGTTATAATTTGTCCCTCATGTGTGTACCCATATGGTCCAAATATTTCGTAAGTTTTTTGCGTGTTTGGCTTATAAAACCAAATAAACTGGTCGTTCACTGTTTTTAACCCAAACCCTGCTTCTTCATCTTCGGAAAGTATACTTTGATATATATTCATATGAGATTTCCAAATTCCTAGATCCGGCATTGTGTTTTGTAAATTTGTATATCCACTTGCATAAAAATTGTCGCCTAAACCAGGGTAATTCTGCGCTGAATCTTTCCTTTTAGAATTACCTCGCAGGTACAACTGTGTGTTTGTTTCAAATCGTGTAAACAATTCACCAATGTGATATTCATCCCCACTTTTTACACAGCTTGCTACTAAATATTCGCTGGGTTCTGTTCCAGTGTCGTCAAAGGGAACTGTCCATGTATTTGTATATGTGAATTCATTCCCTTTTGTTTGTGTACCAAGCAAAAAATCATCAAATTGGTACGAAGACGTAGCTGAATGAGTATACCGCACAAGACGCCACCCTTGCACTCCAGTGATTTGCACAGCTCTGTCTTCGTAGCCTAAAGTATCCGGATCTGCGCCCGCCACGTTATCATCCAACACCTCCTCGCACGCACTTCCCCGCACCGCCGGCTGGTACGTCCCCGCCGCGCAGTCGACGCACGCCGTCTGGTGGTCCGCCGGCGCATACTTGCCCGCTGCGCAGTCTTCACACTGCGTTGCACTTGCCCGATACCACCCCGGCCCACACAATTCGCACTTGTAGTTCCCCGTGCCCTCCGCCACAAACGGGGCCTCGCATGCGACGCACTCGTTCACGCCCCCGTCCGGCATGAACGGCGCGAACTTCCCCGGCGGGCAGTACGCACAGTCGGTGTTTTCCGACGTCGCGTAGCGCCCCGCGCCGCACAAGCCACACTCATGCTCAGTGACCTGCGCCTGTGTCGTGCCGTACTTGCCCGGGCCGCACTGGAGACACTCGCTTTGACCCGTCGCAGACTGGTACTTGCCGAGCGCGCACTCGGTGCACGTGGTGCTCGCCTCCGCAGCCGAGTACTTGCCCATGAGGCAGTTGTGACACTCGGTGGACGTCGGCTGCATGCCCCCCCGCGCGAGGACGATGCGAAAGGGGTTAAAGGTACCAGCCGGGCAGGGGACGCACGCGGTCTGGTTCCAGGCCGGGCCGCTTGCTTTGCCAGCCGCACACTTGGTGCACTCGCTGCTACCCGTTTGCGGCGTGTAGTAGCCGCCGGGGCACTCGAAGCATGGGTGCGCGTCGTGCGCGTCCGAAAAGTAGCCGACGCCGCACGCTTGACACGCACTGCCAACGAGCTGGAAGCCGGGCGGGCACGCTGTTTCCACCAGCGCCAGCGTGCCTGCGCCGAGCACGCCGAGCACGCTGAGCGCTACCCGCAGGCCGAGCCCGGGGAACCGACGCCGGCGCATAACGCGCGCGGCGCGCGGCGGCTTATATACAGTCGCGCGTGCACTGGCGGGAGACAGGGCGGGTACATGCAGATGCGATTTACTTATGCAACACAGACGTTCACAAGCGAGGCTGTGGCCTAGACGTGTGCATCGGAAGAGCGTGACACCCAGAGGCGCTTGTGCTCGCGCGTGCACTGGCGGGAGACAGGGCGGGTACATGCAGATGCGATTTACTTATACCACATAGACGTTCGCAAGCGAGGCTGTGGCCTAGACGTGTGCATCGGAAGAGCGTGACACGCACAGGCGCTTGTGCTCGCGCGTCACGGGCCCGCCCGCGTACGTGCGCAGCTTCTCGTTCACCTCCGCGCGCAGGCAGAGCGCTACCGCGGCGCTCGGAAGCTCCGGGTGCGCCGCGCGCAGGCGCTGTACGTCGGCAAGCAGGGCGTGGCAGGCGACCTGCAGGTGACTAGCCTGCGTCTCCACACACTGCACGTGCTCCATGTTCTCGAGCAGCCAGTCGCGGTGCTCCAGCGCCTGCAACACGCAGCGCTCCTCGCGCATCTGCGGGGGTACGTCGGTGAGCGCAAAACCTTGCGCCGCGCATTGCGCCAGACACGTCTGCAGCCTCACGATGTGGAGGTAGAGCTCGTTGCTGCTGTGGCGCGCGCGTTGCGCCTCCCTGCTCGCGCGTGGCAGTGCTGCCAGCAGCTTGTTGATGTCCCGATAGTACGTGTGCCTGACTTTCGCGTACTCTGCAAAACTTGAGCACGACGCCAAGTACCTGTACAGCGAGAGCACGCGTTGTCAGCGCAGGCGTTCGTGCGAACGCTCAAGAGCACAAGTAGAGAAAGCGTACGCACTGGCGGCTCTCGGCGTCAACGACAGGAGGCGTCTGGTAGCGCAGTTCCGCAAAGCACCGCTTCGAGATGCGGTCCGTGTCAGCCTGCCGTGCTGGGGAGGCGTCGGGCGTAGCACGCCGGCGCACAAGCACCGACCGCCCAGGCTCGTACTGCGCACGACACTGCGGGCACTTATTGCCGTACTCCTCGGTGATCTTGTGCACGCAGGAAGCACACATCTGCGGAAAGCGCACGTGTAAGAACATGTGCACAGGCTCCCAGGACCCAAACTGATCCGTGGAATGAGTGTATATGAAAGCACGCGCGCGCTCGCGCACCATAAATGCTCCGCACAAGCATACCTGAAAACCACAGGGGCACACGCACGTACGGTTTTTGACCTTGCTTGCAGGCAAAGGCTCCGTGCAGATGTTGCAAGTGGCAGCCGCAGGTGCGTCCGGCTCCTCCTCCGGCTCTTCACGCGTGTGCAGTTCAAGTATGTGCTGGTACTTGCATATCTGCGACACCGCCTGTGAAGCGCCGAGCGCTCGGTCCAGCGCCTTGAGCACGGAGGCCTGCACCGAGGCAGCACTCCACGCGCCCTCGTGCATCCACAGGTGCCGTTGCCATGGGACGCAAGAAGTGAGAGCGTCAAGTGCGATGTAGTACGCGTCGTACTTTTGCTGGAGAGCGAGCTTGGCGGCGTAGACTTGTTCGGTGAACATACTGCTCGTGCACCAACGGCCGGAGGCTAGCATGAGAGAGCATACACGCAGGCCACGCGCAAGTCTTAGCAGGCAGGAGCAAGTGCGCAGGCCGCGCACAAGTCTCGGCGCGCAGGAGCAAGCGCAGGCCGCGCGCAAGTCTCGGCACGCGGGGGCACGCATCCAAACATTGCCGGAGTCCCAGCGGGCGAGCGCGGGAGCGTGCCACACTCACCCAGGTGTTTCGTTGAAACCTCATGCATTCTCAGTAAGCCTTTGTACACGAGTCCCTGAAAATTCCCGGAAATAGGAGCTGCCCAAAATATCGAAAAAAATCAATAAAAGCCGAGACCTCCGATTCTTGGAAATTCTCCGCACCCCTGCCACGCACGCCATGGCCCAGTTGCTCGCCGCCGATCGTCGCGCCAACCGACCCCCTGCCCGCTCTTGTGGCCCTCCGGGGCGCTTGGTGATGAACGAGCGCTTTTTGCCTACGCTTGACTGGTCGTACCGCGAGGAAGTGTGTGTGCCCCCCGCGGATATGCGCAAGCCCTGCAGCCTTCGAGCACCGTCTCGCAAGCGGACGCGTGGGAATACTTGTGCTGCGCTCATGTTTGACAACGAGGCCGCGCCCGAGCTCGAGTCCCAGCCCCTGCCTGTGCCGGTTTCCGCTGCCCAGCCCGAGCCCGAGCCGCAGGTGTGCTTTGTCTGCCTTGAAGACTTGGACGCCGTTGCCGGCGTTGTCGGCTGCCCGTGCTGCACCACACTGCTCTGCAGTGCCTGCAACAAGAAGAACCAGGAGTACAAGCTGCGCGCCAAGAAGCCGATGAACGAGTGCCCGGGGTGCCGCCAGAACGTGACGAGAATGGTGGGAGTGCACTATGCGTTTGCCTCGACGCACAAGCGGCACAAGAAGACCATGGCGTTTGCGCGTGGCGAGCCCGCGACCTGCATCCTCTGCTTGCAGAAGGTTGGGAGCACGGACTTCGGCTGCCGCCAGTGTGTTGACTTCACAGCCTGTGAGGGCTGCTTCGACAAGATCCAAAGCATGCAGCCCATTTACGTCGACGACGACGACCAGCCGCTCGACTGTTGCCCTTGTTGCAAGCAGCCGGCTCGTAACCTTGTGCGCTACCCGGAATGCATGCATGCGACAGGCGTCAAGGGAGAGCGTGAGGATTGTTGTCTGTGCACGCGTCCGCTCGGCTATCGGGGGCATCTTGTGGTCAAGTGCCCCCTATGCAATATGATGACGGTGCACCAAGACTGCTGGGCCAAGCAGCGGCGTGTCAACGTCATGGATGACCTCCCCGAGAACCAGTGCCAATACTGTGGCGAGGAGGCGGAGATGCTCTTGTGCGAGCTTTGAGCTTGAGGTCAGGTACTTTATTAGTTTCCGAATAAACTTGGTGGTTGAGATCAACAGAAACATACTGAGCACTCTCAGCCTGCGAGTCCGTGTTCTCACGCAGCACTTGGCGCTGTAGTCTCTGCAAGTGCTCATGCGCCTCCCGGTGTCGTTACAATGTGAGATTAGTGCCGAGTGCGAGCGTGTGAGGGCGCAAGTGCAGGCGGTGTCTGAGTCTGAGCACGTGCGCGAGAGAGTGTGTGCGCCGGTAGTGCCGAGTGCGAGCGTGTGAGGGCGCAAGTGCAGGCGGTGTCTGAGTCTAAGCACGTGCGCGAGAGAGTGTGTGTGCGGGTAGTGTCG
>Ga0209666_1001009_pt1 | contig 21609 bp, 10 predicted proteins | sample SaaInlV_125m_DNA_FD_184679 | JGI IMG/M metagenome (GOLD analysis project Ga0209666, IMG submission 184679) | Marine microbial communities from expanding oxygen minimum zones in the Saanich Inlet - Saanich Inlet SI037_S3LV_10m_DNA (SPAdes)... | ecosystem: Environmental > Aquatic > Marine >...
GCCGCCGGCAACGCTTGTCTCGAAGCGCTCGCGCATTCATCCACCACGATCCCTGCCTTCCACTTCTGCGGTTTCCCAGCCGGCGGACGTCCGGTCGGATTCAACTTCGGGTGCCAATACACCGAATCCTCTGGTTTATAGTACTGTTCCGCCCCAACCGCGTACGCCGTCGACGTCGGCCCTCGCGGTTTCGCGCTTCGCGGCGTCAACCCAGCCTCTCGATCTCGCGCATCGCTCGCTCGCTTCGCGTCGATTTGCTTCGACAGCCACGTGAGCTTTTCATCAATCTTATCCACTCGCAGGCGCTGTCCTGGGATTTGCGGCGCGTTTTTCGCCTTTTCCAGTCGCTCACGTTCAGCCTGTAATTCACTCAAATCTTTCGTTTGCGCCGCGACTGCGCGCGCCTCCTTGCGTCGTTCCTTGTTTTTCTCTATCTCGCGCTTGCGTTGTTGCTTTCTGTATTTATCCATCGCCCGCGGTCCGTCCAGGCTTCGACGGGAGTCACGCACCGGGCAGCGGCGCGAACTGCGGGCGGCGACGACGCGCGGGACGGCGACGGCGACGGCTCGGGACGGCGCGACGGCTCGGCGCTCGATCGACGAAGGATACGAAACGGAACGACGACGCGGTCGGCACAATACGCAGATAAGAATATGACAAACGCGATACATACGTGCGATCGACTCAGCTGTAGGACGCGCTGGCGTCGTCTTTGACTTTGAAAGTCCCGGCGCCTTCAAGCGCGGCGAGGTAGGCGCCGGCGATACACAAGGAGATGCACATCACGGGCCAGCCGATTCGGAAGAAGGAGTTGAAGGTGATGGGAAAACCAGCTTCGGCGGCAATACCAGCCATCACGATGTTGGCGGAAGAGCCGATCAAAGTTCCGATGCCGCCGAAGTCGGCGCCGAAGCAGAGGGCCCACGCGAGCGCTTCGATGGAGATGCCCTGTACGTTTTCGCTCATTTGTATGATGACCGGAAGCATGGTCGTGGTGAATGGAATGTTATCCACGAATGCGCTCGCGATACCAGCGACGAGCTGCACCAGCAACATGGCGCCGATCTGACGCTGGCCGATAGGGAAGGAGGCGATGAGCGTCGAGAGCTCATCGGCGATGGCTCTGAGCAAGCCGAGCTTGGCGATGCCCTCGGTGAACACAAACAAGCCCGCGAAAAACAACAAAGAGTCCCACTCAACTTTTTCGAGCGCGTACTCAAACTCATCGTGGCTTCCTGTGAGAAGTATTGCGATCGCACCGAAAACCGCAACGTACGCCGGTTCCATGTGCATCACGGGGTGCAAAAAGAAAAGCAAAATGACAAAAATCAAAATCGTTCCGCTGCGAATGAGCAAGTTCATGTCGCGTATGGGATACTTTGCGCGCAATTCGTCGATGTCGACGTTGATCTTTTGACCAAACAATGCGTCACCGTAGTACCACTTGACAAAAGCAAAAATAAACGGCATCGTGAGCAAGACCCCCGGACCGAGGACTCGTAAAAAGTCGACAAAACCGATGTGCTCCTTGAGCGCGTTTCCGATGATAATGTTCGGAGGATCACCAATGAGTGTGGAACATCCACCAATGTTACCGAAAATGGAGAGCGGAATCAAAAGTGGACGCGGATCAATGTTCAAAGCTTTGCACAGAGACAGCGCCACGGGTGCGAGGAGCAACATTGTGGTGACGTTGTCCAAAAACGCGCTCAACACTGCGTCGAATATCATGAGCATGAAGAACAAGCGCCACATGCTACCCTTTGAGTACTCGACAATATGTACGGATATATACTCGAACACGCCAGTGCGGGAAAGTAGAGCGACGATGATCATCATACCGAACAACAGCGCGAGCGTGCCGTGATCCATCCACGTCAAAATCGTCGCTATCGATGGCAAGCGATGTTGTAAAGACAGGATAAACAGCACAGCGGCGGCGCCAATGAACGCAACTAGGGTGCGGTGAATGATTTCAGTAATGATCAACCCGAAGATACTGATGAGAAGAACTAAACCGAGCCACATACCGGCGATGCCCACCAAGCCGGTATCCGTCGCAGTGAGCGAGATCGCCACTGGCGTGGGACAATCTGTGGTAAAGTTCATATACACGCTCCCGTGTTTGGATTGATAATCACTCAAAATATACGTCTCAAAACTTGCTTTGACGTGCTTGCTGACACCGGCGCCGCCACCGCCGAGAAGTTTACGCCGATGCCCACTGGACGCCGCACTCCAATGCGGCGTCGTCAACGGTTTGCCAAGCGCTCCCAATTGGTACGTATGGTGGTTGTACGATTGATAGATGTTGTAAGACATATGAAAATCACTCGCGTTGTACGTGCACGGACCAACCAACAAGTTCACTTCGAGTTGTCCCGAGCTCGCGTGGTCGAGCTTAATCATACCCTGGCTTATCGAATCGCAACCGGTGTGGTGCTCGTGTTCTTCGTACTGCGTCACTAAGAACGGAATCATCAGAAGCACGAGAAAACACACACCCGCGCACAGCATTTTCGTCCCCAAAATACGATACTCTCGTTTTCTCTTCAGCGGCTTATCGCTCTTGTGTGTCGGCATCGGGCACGCGTCCTTCGGCGCCTCGTCGACGTTGAACGCGGCGCGCAACAAATCCATCTTTTTTGCCGCCTTGAGCGCCCCTTTTTTACGCTGACGCAAACCTTCGTAAGACGTGATGTCGTGATAGTTTTCTTTCATCGTTCGCAGACGTTCGCGCATTCTCTCAGCGAGACCAGGCAAGTCTTTAGCCTCGACGGCGTCCGCGAGGAACATCAGCGCGTCCGTCTGTCGTTGAATCGCTTTGATGGCGCGACGCGTCTTCTCCTCCTTCCCCTCGAGCACGTTTTCGTCGCCCGTGACGTCCGCCGCTTTATACGACGACGACTTCTTCGACACGCTGGCTTTTATTTCGTCCATCTTCGATCGCGTCTTCTTCAATTCCGCCGCGAGTTCTTTCCCCGTCGACGCGCTCAGCGTCGTCGCCCCCGTCCCCGCGTTCGCCGCGTTCACCATTTTCACGTCGTCGCCCGACGCCACCCTCGGAATCATCTCCGGCACCGCATCAAACTTCACCTTTCGCGCCGGCGCGTCGATCGAATGTCTGCTCGACCGTCTTTCCGTCGACCTTCGTTCGCGTTCGACGTTTTCCAGCTCGACGCGCGCCGCCGCCCGTTCCGCCTCCGTCGCCTCCCCATCGTTCGCCCTTTCCGTCGACGCCAGGAACGCGCGTCCCAGCGCCTCCGCCTGCGTGGACCCAAGCGTGGTCTCCGGCGAGCTCTCCTCGCACACGCGCTCGCCGCCCAGCGCGTGCAGCGTGTGTCGGCTCAGCTCGCGCCGCAGCGCGCGTCCCTGCGCGAGCGTCAGCGTGTGATGTCGCCGCTCGTCGCCGTCGTCGCTGTCGGTTTCGCGTCCGCGCGCGTCGGCGTCGCCGCGGTCGAAGCTTCCGCGCCGCGCGGGCGCCATCGCGCGCGTCGAGTCGCGCGCGCCGCGCGATGGCGCGCGGCGGCGCGCGCGGGGCGGCGCGGCGCGACACACCCGCGTGTGCGGGACACCAACGGCGCGTTCGGTGTCTCACTGTTTGCCCATACGCCGTGTGTCCGTTTATTCGGCGCGACGCGCGCTCGACGCGTTCGTCGCCGCGCGCGCGAGTTCGCGTCGCGCCGGCGGCGCGCGAGGGCCGGGGCGAGGGTCGAGGCGCGCGACGCGCGTCGTCGCCATGGGACGCTCGAAGCAGCGCGCGAACGCGCGCACGCTGACGCTCGGCGAGTTTTTCAAGGAGACGCAAGTCAACCGCACGTCGGGGCTGCTCGGCGCGCGCCTGGCGCGACGACGCGCGGAGAGCGACAGCGACGACGCGGACGACGGTGAGACGACGGATGCGCTGGAGTGCGCGATCGGGAACGCGGCGCGAGCGTCGGGGGAGGGAACGTACGACGTGACGTGCTTCGCGAGGGGCGGGCGCGGGACGATGAAGAGCGCGCTGTTCGTGTTCGGCGGCGGACACGGAGAGAGGCGGGTGGACGAGGCGCCGTTTGAGTGCGAATTGCGAGGGGTGAAGACGTCGTGCGACGTGGAGGTGACGGTGACGTTCGATAGGGTGCTGGGGGTGAGACCGGTGCGGGAGTTGCACGCGGTGGAACTGTCGAACGAGCGCGCGGAGTTTAGTCGGACGTTTACGGTTGAGGTGAAGACGAAGGCGCTGGCGCGGGCGCTGGGGAAGGTGGGGACGCGAGATGGTGGGAATTCGGCGACGCCGAAGTCGCCGTCGAGGAATGCGTCGCAATCGTCACTTTTAGAGGAGAGTCAGTCGCGGGGCGTGGACGCGTGGAGCATCGGCGACGTGAGCGAGTGGTTGAAGAGCTCAGAACTCGAGGAGTTAGTGGACGCGTTCGCGAGCGCTAAAGTGAATGGATACGAGCTGTTGCGGTTGACCGAGGCAGACTTGAAGCAATCGCTGCACTTGGAGCGAAATTTAGAACGCGTGCGAGTGATTCGCGCGATTAACATTTTGCGCGCGAGCGCCGGCGCCGCGGACGCCGAAAAGGGGAACGCGGACGAGAAGACGGGCGTCACGCCGCCTTTGAGCAAACCTTTAGGCGCACCACGCGGTGGACTGAGCCCGCTCGAGCTCGAGCTCGACGTGTCGTGGATCGAGTTCATTTCTGAAAAAGCCCGCGCGAGCGTTTTGATAGGATGGTTCATGCACGTCCTGGACGAAGTCAAGGCGGCCGAGTACGACGAACCTGGGCCACAGCTCAGCGTTTATTGCGAGGCGACGCTACAGGCGTCGCGAAGCTGTGAGGACGCGCTCGAGGAGCGCGTGTTGGACATTTTAGAGTCGACTCCGGGGTGGGATCCGCGTAGGAAACTGTTTCCGAGCACGTGCGACTTGACAAAGCTCGGCGAGCAACTCATGCAGCTGTACTTGGAAGTGAAGGCTTTCGAGGAGTTCGCAGCGTTGAACATGGATGACGAACACACCGAGTACGAGCGACCTCGCTCGACTCCTGCGAAAATGCCTGGGGAAAATTCGCCCGCAGGACGCTTATCGCGAACGCAGAGCGTATCGCCGTATCGCACGCCGCCTTCGGATCCGGGCCTCTCGACGCCGTCGCCGAGCGGACTGAACGTCAGCGCGCGTTCGTTTTCGCCGACGCCGCTTTCGGATCTTTCGCGTTCAATTTTACCCGAAGACGAACCGGTCGAGGGTGATCGAGTCATGGAGCTTAACACCGAGTGGGAGATTGATTACAAGGATATCGAGTTTGAAGGAGGCGTGCCGTCGTCGCAAAATCGAATCGGTCACGGCGGTTTCGGCGAGGTCTTCCTCGGTCGGTATCACGGCAGTCTCGTGGCGGTGAAAAAGCTATTCAATCAAGATATGATGGGTAAAGGGTTGAGCGATTTCCGTCGCGAGGTGCAGATATTGTCGCGACTGAGGCACCCGTCCATCGTCTTGTGGCTCGGCGCGTGCACGCAAGCGCCGAATTTGACCATCGTTCTCGAGTACATGGATAAGGGATCGCTTCACCAATTTCTCCATCGAACGACTACGCCGTACACCACGCTCACGCTCACGCGATGGGCGATGACGATCGCGCAAGGAATGGTTTACTTGCACTCCGCCAAACCGTTCCCAATCGTGCACTGTGACTTGAACACGAACAACGTTCTCGTCAATCGCGACGGCATGGTAAAAATCACAGACTTTGGTTTGAGCAAAGTGAAGCACAGTTCACGGCTTTCGCGTCAGACGGGTATGACAGGTACGGTGAACTATGCCTCTCCCGAAGTGATACGCGGCGGTAAATTCAGCGAAGCCTCGGATGTCTTCGCGTACGGCGTCATCCTCTGGGAACTCCTCACTCGGCGCATCCCGTGGGAAGACTTGAACGAGTACCAAATCGTGTTCCAAATGACCTCCGATCTCGACGCCTCCCTCGCGGCGACCGCAAAAAATCTTGAACTCCCAGCGAGCGCGCCCGAGGGTTACCGCAAGATCATCCACGGTGCGTGGGCCACCCAACCCGAACGCCGCAGCGCGTTCAAAGACGTCCTGGGCGATTTGCGCGAAGTCTACAGGGAGCAAGTGGACATAGAAAAGGCGCTACGCGCCGCGCGTAAGGGCTCAACCTCGAGCTTAAGCGCCGCAAGCGCTCCGGACAAGTAGCGTCGAGTGATATCAACGCGTGTATTTCTATCTCACATTCACACACACGCGCACGCGCACGCGCACGCCGCGCGTCGCTTCGCTCGTCCCTCAGACCTAGTCCTGCGCGCATGCCGTCTCCCGACCCCCGCGGTCGCGCCGACGAGCGTTCGAAACGCTCGAAACGCGACGCCTCGACGTCGTCGTCGTCTTCGCGCTCGCGCAGTCGCTCGCGCGACGCCGCAGACGGCGACCAAACGCACAGGTTTAAGCAATTTCTCAAAAAGCGACACGAGCGACTGGAATCCGTCCGACGCGCCGCCGAGCGCGCCGAACGCGAAGCGCTCGACGCCGGGGAGGCACTTATCGGACCCCCTCCCCCTCCCGAGTCGTTCGAAGTCGATCGCGACGCGATCAATCACGGGAAACATTTGCTCGCCGGCGAAGGCGAAGCCATGGGACGATTCGCGGCGGCGGGCGAACGCATCCCGCGACGAGGAGAGATTGGATTAAAGACGGATCAGATTGAACGGTTCGAAAACTTAGGATACGTGATGTCGGGAAGCCGGCACTCGAGGATGAACGCGGTACGGATGCGGAAGGAAGCGCAGGTGTACTCGGCTGAGGAAAAGGCGGCGCTGGCGGCGTTGAGCAAGGAGGAACGCGCGGCAAAGGAGCGACGCGTGTTGGACGATATGCGAGCGTTGGTGCAGGCGCAGTTGGAATCAAGAGAACGTCATGACTAGTCGTGATTACACGCACTTGTAACGCTACTGTAGATTGTTAGATTCTATTCACTACCGAGGTCCGCAGAGCGCTCAAATTGTTTGTGAAAATTTTTTAGCGATTCCTCGACGCGACGGGACAAATCATTCCCGAGAAAAGCTTCACGCTTTTTAGATTTGTGCCGCGTGGCGGATTCTTTCGCCGTCTGATCGTCGTCATCGAAGTATTTGATCGTCGCCGCCGGACCGGAAGAATCTGAATCTACGACGATTTCGTCGCCCGTCGAAGCCTTCGCTCGCATCGACTTCTTCCCACGCGCCGTGCGATCTTCTGTTTCTTCGTCTTCGCTTTTGGCGTGCTTCCTGTCGTGATCCGCCTCACCGACCGCAGCCTTTGATTTTGTCTTGGCTTTCGACGCCGTTTCACTCGCGTCATCGTCCGTGGCGTGCGCCTCAGGCAAATGATTAGTTCGGCGGTCCTCGACGACGATGGGTACCACTTCGCCGTTTTGTGGTACAAAACCGAGCGTGTCGGGATATAACTCCATCAACGCCGAAATGATAAAGTCGGAATGCGTGACGAGCATGACCACTTCTTCGTCGTACCTGTCGAAGACGTTGGCGAGGACGACTTTCACGCGATTCATCATTGCGATGATGTTCTCCTCCCTCTCGTCACCCAACTCCAAATCGGCCTCGTGCGTGAGCGTGAGGCCGCCGCAGTGCGTGTACGACAGCGGAGTCGTCTTGTCGACCCTACAATCCGAGTGATGCTTGTGATGTGTCTCTACGTTGAGCATGAATGCGTCGTCGCCGTAGAGCTCGCGCAAACCTTTGTGGAATTTGCATCCGTGCGCGTGGGAATTCTTGATCGACTTCGACGCGTCCGAGTCTTCGCCCTCGTCTATGGAGATCGGTCGGCGAACTTCAAACGGGGCGTTGAGTTCGATGCGCTCGCGCAAGTAGTCCGTGACAGCAATCGGACGCGAGATGTGATCGACGCCAGACGTGACGATGATGGCGGTTTCCATCGCTCGTGAGAGCGGCGACGAAGCCACGCGAATTCTATCCTTTTTGTCTGAGCCGCCTCGAATCGCCTTAAAGAACCCATCTCTCGTCGTGAGCGAGGCACGCGTCGTCAAAGCTTGCTCTACGCCGCGATCCGTGAGCGACGGATCGAGTAAGTCACCATGGTCTCGCCACGTGCACGGCAGCGTCTCCAACTCTTCGTCGACAGTATCACCCCACGCGTTATGCGTCGCCTGGCCGTGGCGCAGAAGTAGCAATAACTTACGTTTACCGCCAGCGTGCCTCAAATCGTCTCGAATCGTCTTCCAACCATCCGAATCGACGACGCCGCGATGCGCGCTCTCTTGAATCGGCGTCGCCGCCGCCGCGCCCGCGAGTTCGCGCTTACTTTCCCCAGGGCTCTTCCCATGCGTGAATCTTTTAAACCATTCCTCGTAGGCAAAATATCCCGTATTCGCCGCGAACGGCGGGACGTCGTCGTCACCATCGATCCCGAGCCCCGGCGCGTCGTCGTCGTCGCCGCGCTTCGACGACGTCCCCCGGCGTCCCCTCTTCGATCCGAGCATCGGCACCGCCACGAAACGTCGCACATCGATGTCCTCGCGCGCGATCACGCCGCGTCCGCCCGTCTCGTCACCATTTCGCGATCCCGCCATCGCGAGCGCGACGCCCAGCCCGCACGCCGCCGCGCACGCGCCGGCCGTCAACCACCCCCCGCGTCCTCCCGCGCGCGTCTCTCGCGCGCGCCCGCCCGCGATCGCGCATCCATCATCACCGATTTCAACGTCCGCGCTCGCCGACGCCGCTCCGTGCGTCACCGCGCGCGCATCGCGCAGCGCCGCGTTCTCCATGACGTTTTATAGTGTTGGCGCCCTCGATCGCCCGCGACGTCGCGCGCGCGCCGCCGATCGCGCGCGCGGTCGCTCTCGCGCGCGACGACGCTCCCGCGGCGTCTCTCTCTCTCGCGCGCGGCGTCGATCGTCGTCGCGCGCGCCGCGGCGTCGCGTTCTGCGGTGCGAACGCCTCGCACACGCCGACGCGCGACGGCGGCGCGGCATGTCGCTCGCGGTCGCCGCGAGCGCGGTCGCGTTCGGCGCGGCGCTGCGGCACCTGGGCTACGTCACCGAGCGCGACGGACGGTCGCTGTGCGTGATCATATTCAGCTCGACGCTTCCGGCCGTCATGGCGCGGACGTTCGCGACGGCGCGAATGGATGCGAGCGCGCGGTGCGTCGCGCTCGCGGGATGCGCGTTCGGATGCGCGTGCGTGCTGGTGTCGCTGACGACGACGCGCGCGATGCGGGGCGCGAACGCGCGGTCGTCGGGAGACGCGTTGATCGAGATGTCGCGACGGTCGCGCGAGGCGTTGGTGAGCGGCGCGGCGGTCGGGTTGAATCTGGGGAACTTTGCGTACCCGTTGGCGGAGATATTGTACGGAGCGAAGGCGCTGGAACTGATCGTCGTGTTCGACGCGACGAATCAAGTGTTTTTGTTGATCGTGGCGCACGCGATATACACGTGGAGATGCTCGAAAATCGACGTGGACGGCGCGGGCGAGGCGGCAAAGGACGGATCGACGACGAAGATTCTGGAATCGATGCGACGTTCGATGGTCAAGCAAGCGAGGAATCCGTGTCTGTTGGCGTGTTTCGTAACGCTGTGTTATCGCGCGGTGTGGGGCGACGGAGGATTTCCGCCAGCAATTGATGGGTTTTTGGCGTTTTTGGCCGGCGCGAACAAGCCCGCGGCTTTGCTCGCGCTCGGGATTTTATTCCAGCCGAACATGGCGAGGGATGAAGCGCGGGACATGGTGTGCGCGTTAGCGCGCCGTTACGGGGCTTCCATGCTGTGCGCGAGCGCAGTTTTATACACCATGGGCGGCACGCTGGGTTCGATCGGGTCAGCGGTGGCGTTGATGGCGATGCTGTCGCCGTTGCCTTTGCTCACCGTCACGTACGCGATGGAATTCGCGTTGAACGTCCCGTTCGCGGCGACGTTGGTTAACTACGCAAATCTAGTGTCTGGCGCGATGATCGCCGTCCTCGCGCACGTGTCGTTCGCCAATCCCGTGGCGTTAGCGCCGAATCTCGCCGCGTTCGGCGCGGCGACGCTCGGATTCGGCGCCTTGGTGCGCCGCGCGGACCGCAGCGCGGGCGGCGCCACAAAACGCGCTAGTGGCGTCATCGCCTCGTGCTTCGACCCACGACGATCGAGGAGAGTTGGCATCGATGCACGGCGTCCGGCTATGCGCGCCCGTGGAGATCGCGCGCGAACCTGCGGCGTATCCGTCGTTGCGCGGGCTCAATCGCCGTCGAACCGCGCCGCGCGTTCACGCGGCGTCGCTTCGGCGACCCACATTGCTTCCGTTCGGCTCGGCGCGCTCCTGCGTCCGGTGCTCGTTTAATTGCTCCGTGTGTTGTATTATTAGCGTCGTAGCGTAGTCGTAGTGAGAACAGTAATGACTAAAGTTTTGCATGTGTTGACAACTTTTTGTGCGCCCGCTAGCACGGCGCTGCTCGACAGTATTTTTTTCAGTGTTTCCATCACGGTTTCATCGTGTTTCCATCACGGTTTCATCGCGTCGTCATCGCTCTCGTCCTCTCCCTCCTTGACGTCGAGGGTGAATTCGTACTCCTGATCACATCCGAGGTAGGAATCGCACATAAAGTACAAAGTCAAGTCCGCCTTGCCCACTTGTTCCGGCGCCGCGAACTCGAGCTTGACTTTTTGCTTCTTGCCGAGCGTGATGCGCTTAATAGCGTGCAAGGTGCCTTTTTTCACGTCACCGACGACGAGCCACCAAGCTTCTTCCTTTCGCCCTGGATATCGCGGCGCAAAAACTGGACCGATTTCGCCCTCGATCTCGCGCTCGAGGTTGACGACGATCTCCACTGCGTCGCCCGCGGTGACGTCGTCGGGGTCAGTGACGTCGAATGCTACTTCAATGCTCGGGTAACGATTCGCTGCTTCCGCCACGTCTTCGAGCTGCTCATCGCTGAGTTGTAAAATATCGCGCCTCGCGTCATCTTCCATATCGATCAAGTCGTAGACACCCTCGATGCCAGCCGTGACACATCGCTCGCCGGTCTCTCGGTCGATGTGCGGCAACTGCATCACTGCTGGGTCTTTGTCCCACATGCCTTGCACCATCATTTGCGAAAGCTCCATCGCGGCGAGCGCGGGGCCGAGCCATCCGTTAGATGAGATGACATCGACCATAGCTTGGAGCAGGCGCGTTGCGTCGGGCAAAATCTTTTGCAAGTCTTGCGTAAAGTCGCCGTGAATGCTCGTTCGGCCAAAGTATGCCTGGAGAAGAGCGGCGACCTTGACATGCGGATCCGTGGTTTTATTGCTTGATAACGTGATCGGCGCGTGGTTGAGTATGCGTCGAAGCATATCTGCCTCGCCCGGTCTGACAGCAAAGGACTCGAATTCAGTCGCACCGGCAACGATTTCAAGTAAACCCTTCAGTTTGGTCTTCGCCGTGAGCGAAGCGGCGAAGAGTTCAATCGTCGTGTACGTGATGTAGTAGTACGCGGAAATCATCCCGAGGTTCAGTGGAGCGCAATCCATATCGTCCTCGATGCTGATACATTTGCTCGCCTCCAAGTCACCCAAAGTCGTTTCGACGAGCTCGGAAAGAGCGTCGGAAAGATGGCGGTGCGAAACGCCGGTGAGATTGTAGTAGTTCGGGTTCTGCGTCAGTCGCCTGTAGTAGAAGCTCCACGTGATGTAGTCCACGGCATCTTGCTTCGTTTCGATCGTGCGCGTGACAATTTCAGCCACCATGGGATCGTGCAAGAAGTGATCGAGGTGCGACTCGACAGGGAACGGTTCGAAGAGGAACTTCTTGTAGTATTCCTTCCTCGGCGCGTGACACAAGAGTAAACACACACCGGCATCGTCGATGCCAGGTCTGGATGCACGGCCCATCATTTGAAGAAGATCCGTCACTGGATAATCCGCCGCACCAGCACCCCCGGCGTCGTAGTACTGCGTCCCCATGATGACCACGAGCTTGCAGGGAGTCGTGAGTCCCCAAGCCAGGGGCGCAGTGGCGACGAGCACAGACGCCGCACCGACGGCGAACACTCGTTCGACAACCTTTCGCTCCTTTTCGCTCATGGCTTCGTGAATAAGCGCGACGCCAAACGTCAGGGCATGGCGTACAGAATCATCAGATATTTGCGCCAAGTAAGGCTCGAGATCACCTTCTTCAACTTGTAAGAACCGACCCGGCTCGCCCTCCGCAGCGGCAAACGCGAGCAAGTCGAGAGACGCCAACTTCGCGTGCTTACGCGTAGGCACGAAGACAATCGACGGCTCCGATCGACGACAATGATTCGCAATCGCCCCATACACTGGTCTCGCCATGGCCTGCATTCGCGCCTCAAAGTTGATGATATCTACGCCTTGGAAGTGGATCTCGAGTGGCACTGGGCGAACGCCCGGAGAAAAGTTGAACATGCCGTGAGAACTCGCACCGATCCATTCGCCCAAGTCGCGAGCGTTTGCTAACGAGGTACACAAACCCAACACTCTGACAGGTTTCGCCAGTTGACTCGACATGTAACGCATACGCGAGACGACGACTTCGATCGTCGGACCGTTGGAACCGCCTATGAGCTGAAGTTCATCCGCGATAAACAGCGACACCGTTTGTACGTTCTTTCGCTGTTTCCATCGACGACTTATGACGTCCCACTGTTGCGGTGTGGTGATGACGATTTGTCCCTTTTCTAACAATTTCAGATCCGCCGTCGTATCACCCGTGAGCTTGGTGACGGAGACGCCAAGCGCCCCAAATCTCGAGCTCCAGTCGTCGTATCGTTCATCAGCAAGCGTCGCCGTCGGCGCCATGTACACGGAACGTCCATCCTGATTCGTCATAAGTGATCGCATGATCGCAAACTCCGCGCATACCGTCTTCCCGCTCCCCGTCGGTGCACCAACGAGGGCGTTTTCATCTGTGTTGTACAGGCATTGGAAGACTTGGGTTTGAATCGGGTTAAAGTGCGTGAACCGACCGGCGTAAAGCTCGTCATAGCCATCTGCTTTGAGAGTGCTCACGAGTAAGGGCTGCAAGTCCAGAAGCTCCGTTGGCGGTGGATTCTTCTCGGGTAACATCAAGTGCTTGAACGAAACCGGAATCACCGTGTCGCTTCCCAACCAATTGTCGCTGACGACGCGAATGAAATACTGCGGTGGCAGTGGATCGGACAAAGGCACCGTGAATGACACTCCGTGCTCTTCTTCCGCGTTATGCCCCTTGAGCAAGAAGTACTCGTGATGTAAGATATTTTCGCCATCGTTATCTTCCACAATGATCCAGAAGCCCTGGACGTACCCATGTACAGATTCGTCCCAAATGAAGTCCGGTTGGATGTTCAAATCCACCTTGAGCACGCTTCGCGTGATCGGCTGCACGTGCGCCGAGAGCTCTAATCGAGGAACCTGATGAATGAATCTATGCAAAGCCTTACTGAGCTTTGGCGCTCGCATAAGCTCGCCAATTTCTTGACTACTTAAGTCGTAATACCTATCCCACGCTAAATCTTTTCGTTCAATCTTTTGCAAGACGTCCACAGGTATAGCGGAGAACTGACGCAGCGGCGTTTGTGAAGCCCACGTTCTGCGAGCACACATCTTACACAGCGCCAATGACTTCTCAGCGAGTTGCGACCAACCCTTCTTGAGTACGATTTCAAAAATACAACGCAAGATGCGACCTGCGCTCTGCGTCACGTAGACCATGTCGGACATGAGCGCAAACCCATCGAGGCGCATGTTACTGATGTACGCCTGGAGAAGAATGTTTATCTTCGCCGTCGGTTCCTCGATCGACTCTTTCACTGGAATTGGCACTCGCTCAGCGAGCTTTGACAGCTCCATCTTTTCTTCCTCCCGCACACTAATATACTTGAACTCCTCGGCGAGAGAGAATAGACGACACAGCTCGATGTCGCCCATCGTAGGCTTCAAGTGTTGATTGAATGCCATGAGCGTGCCATGAGAGACGTAGTACGTTGAAGCAATTCTACCTAAGTCAGTGCCTTGTAATGCACCGCTTCGCCTATCGTAGCGAATAAGGCCACTCTTATCTAGTTGCGCCGCAGCAGTATGAATCAAATCTGACCTTCGCTGTTCGAGCACGGGGTCGTCCTCGACAGCATCCACCGACACGCCATACAACGTTGGGTTTCGCAACATGCGAACAAACAAATACGTGTACCCTAACCAAATCACCGCGTCACGAACGTTTTGAATCGTACCGAGAATAATTTCGGCGTTCAAAGCGTCGGCGAGCTGCTTGACGAATTGAGATTCGATGGGGAGCTGTTGGTTGAACAGCGACAGGTAGTACTGCAACTCGGAGTGTTGCGTGATGATGATACCTTCGCCGAACGTGTCAAACTGCGGCCGACCCGCACGGCCCATCATTTGCATGACGTCTTGGAAACTAAGCTCGTCCCAACCACCCTTTTCGGGGTTGTACACTTGCGTGCCCTTGATGATCACGGTGTGCGCGGGCAGGTTGACCCCCCACGCGAGCGTCGCCGTGGAGACGAGCACTTGCACGTGACCGTCGCCGAAGAGCTCCTCTACTAACGTACGATCAGCGCGACTCATACCGGCGTGGTGTATGGCAAACCCGTACGGGAGCAAATCACGCAGCTCGGAGCTCTTCACCGTCTCGGCTTCGGTGAGTAAAATTTCACGACTCGCCGAATCGTCACGCATCAACTTTCCTAGAGTCTCGTTCTCCATCGCCAAATCTCTAAGAGCTTTCGCGGTTTTCGCCGTATCCTTACGACTGTGTACGAATACGAGTACTTGACTCTTGCCCGCACTTTCCATCACCTTTTCGTAGCAAATTTCATTCATGAGTTGCATTCGCTGCAACGGCTTCTTCACCGTGACGCCGATGTATTGCTGCTGCAAAGGACACGGGCGGTACGAGTTGTCAAAAACGTGCAACCCCTTCTCAGGGTTTACTCGCATAAACGTCGCAACGTCCTCAAAGTTTGGCAGCGTTGCAGAAAGACCGACTAAACGGACCATTTCTTGCGTCGTCTCAACTTGTCGCACCGTTCTCGCGATGATGGATTCGAGCACGGGACCGCGGTCGTCGTGCAAGAGATGGACTTCATCGATGATGATAAGCTTGACGAGCTGCGTGTACACGCGATCACCAGACTTTCGAGTGATAATATCCCATTTTTCTGGCGTGGTAACGATGATTTGCGTGGCTTCAATTTCAGCCTTACTCAGCGAAACGTCGCCCGTCAATTCTCGCACTTGGATCCCAAACGTCTTCAAACGATTACTCAAGTTGCCCACAATTTCTGCGACGAGAGCTTTCATCGGCGCAACATACACGATCTTAAACGCAGACGTGTCGACGCTCCCGTCACGACGGCGGTGAAGACCAACTTCGTGTAAAATAGTCAACATCGCACAGTTCGTCTTACCCGCTCCCGTCGGCGCGCAGAGAAGCATGTTCTCTGGCGAAAGCAATGCGCATTCGTACACGCGACTCTGAATGCGATTCAACGTCTTCATGCCCTCAAACGCAGGTTGCGCCCACTCTGGCATTTCTTCAATCGCACGAAGCGCTTCGTCGTCGTTGAACGGTGGCTGTTTGAGCGCCGGTATGTGTACTTCTTCGTAACCCTTTTTGGCGCTTCTAAACGAACCGGGCGGAAGCTCGCATCGCTTGTTGCTCATAAAATGCGAACCTTGCACGAAGGCGAGCGCGTCGAGCTCCAAAAGCTGACGTCCAGCCGCAGCGGCGCCGTCTTGAGTTCGCATCTCCGCGACTTCGCCGCGAAGCTTGCGAGCCTCTTCGCGAATCTTTTGCTCCGTCGCCGTCTGTCGATCGCGTGCGGACGCGCGCGTCGCGCGCATGGACGCTAAAATCCCAGCAGCGGCCGGATCGGCTTTCATTTGCGCCTCGATGTTCGCGGTTTCTTCCTCGCTCGCGGATCGAGCGAGTCTTGTGCACCAAAACACCTTGAGTCGGTTCTTCAACAGCACTTTGATCAAATCAAACTTGTCGTAATCGAGCATTGACACGAGCGCATTTTCGCACTCGCGGTCATCTTCGGTGGACAACACCTGATATACGTCTTCGGACAGCTTCAAGCTCTCCGCGGCGTCAGAGTCCGTAAACCCGAACGCTTTCGAGATGGCGCGCTGCAACCAGTGCGCGTCGATGTCCGCCGGATTCAACCCGTGGTCCGCGTTCGGCGTGTACTCATCCTCGACTGCTCTCGCGCCCACGGCGCCGTCGTACGCGCCTTCGTCGCCTTCGTCGTCGTCGTCTACGTCGGACGCCTCTAACACCTCGTCCACGTCCGAGTCTTCCTCTTCTTCCTCTTCAAACTCCACGGCGACGCCGATGTCGTCGTCCAACTCCTCGCCCGCGCCTTCGCCACCTTCACCTGGAATAGAGAAATCCGTGATCAGCTTCCCGATGGCGGTAATTTGCGCGAATCTCTCCGAAGTTAAAGTCCCCATCAACGCCTCGACGTCCTTTTGTTTCGCGCGTTCCGTCTTCCCCTCCTCCTTCAGCGCCGCCAAAACCTCATCCGCCGCGCCGCGCATGACGTCCTGCGGTTGATCTCCGAACACTCCCTGCAACACGCTCAACAACCCCTCGTACGCCGCCCGCGTTTCCCGCGTCTTCGGTTTATACAACCCATACTCACTCCCTCCCAGAACGCTCGCCCCCTTCGTCGCTCGGCCGCGCTTCCCGAACGCCTCCGCCTCCCCCGCGTCCCCTCTCGCTCGTTTTCCCGCCCTTCGCTTCGCCGCTCGCTCCCGTTTTTCCGCGAAATCACCGTCCGTCCCGCCTCGCGCTCGATCTCCGAACTGCGACGCGTCGATCTTCCCCTCGAGCGACTCCGGCGCGCCCGTGGGTTCGCCCCGCGGTCGCCCGCGTCGATCGCTCTCCAGCACCAACGACGCGTTCTGTCGCGCGTGCGTTCCTCTTCGTCAGTCCGCGCTCGCGCGTCGCGCCGCGTTCACATCGCGCGCGTTCGCGTCGGTCACCGCGCGTCGCATCGCCGCGTCCGCGCTCGGCGACGTCGATTTCGTCGCGCATTCGTTCGCCCGCCGCCGCCGTCCTCGATCGTCGCGCCCTCGGTCGTCGCGCGGGAGGCGCGCGCGTCGCGTCGGTCGGTCGTCGCGCGCGCGCGTCGTCGTCGTCACGCACCGCCTTGTACTCGTACTGTCGGTACCGCGCCGCGGCCTCGGCGCCGCCGTCGCGCGCGCCGGGCATGATGTCGCCGCGTCGCCGTCTGGCGTCGGCCGACGGCGCCGCGCCGCACACGCGCGCGCGCGGCGACGGCGACGGCCGCGGCGACGCGACGGCGGCGACCCGGTCGGCGCGCGACCCGGCGTCGCGGCGCGCGCGCGACGCGACGGCGAGGACGATGCCGCGCGACGAGGACGACGACGACGAGGACGACGCGACGCGCGCGCGACGACGCGCGGCGCGCGCGCACGCGCACGGCGACGCGAAAACGTTCGAAGCGTACGCCGAGGCGGCGCGCCTCGGCGAGGCGGCGACGTTCGTCGCGGACGCGCGCGCGTCGAGAGGGTTCGGCGTCGGCGGCGCGGCGCGAACGCTGTGCGACGCGCACGGCGCGGCGCGGGCGGTGACGCGCGTCGCGATCCCGGACGCGCGAAGCGCGGAACGGGTGCGAGATGAGATGGCGAGGGCGAAGATCATGGAGCGCGCGCGGGCGAGGGTGCGATGGGGGTGGGCGAAGGAGAGCGCGCTGCGGGGCGCGCTGGCGACGAAGGCGGAGCGATGGGAGGAGGCGGAGCGGTGCTTCGCGCAGGCGCTGGAACTCGATCCAGAGCACGTCAGGGCGTACGCCGCGCGAGGGGCGTGTTATGCGAATCGAAGGATGTACGCCGAGGCGATTCGGGATTTCGATCGGGCGTTGAAGATTGATCCGAACGACGGCGCGGCGAAGGCGTACAAGGCGGCGGTCGAGGAAAAGGCGCGAAGGCTCGAGCGCACGCGGAGCGGCGCGAACGTCGGCGCGCGCGCGACGACGGAGGATTTGGATAGTTTACGCGCGCGCGTGTTGAATCCCGCGCGCGGGCTCGACGCGCTGTCGAGATCGCACGGGGCGACGAAGACGTACGAGATGGAGCTCGGCGACGACGACGACGGCGTAGACGCGCGAAGCCGTCGAGAGCGAAAGCGGAAGAAGGAGCGGAAGAAGGAGCGCAAGAAGCGCAAGAAGAGGGAAAAGAAACGCTCTCGCAGGGACGATTCGAGTTCGAGCTCATCGAGTTCGTGAAGAAGTATTATAATTGTAATTTACACCTCGAGCGAGCCGGCGCTCGACGAGCGGGCTCTCACCTCGATATTTCGTACAAAAAGCAATCGAGCTTCCATTTGCTCTGCGGTTGAGCCAACGCGGCGTAACCGCCGTCGAATGGTTTGAACACCCAACCTTCCGGGAATTGTTTACTCATGATCATCACCCGCGCGCCCGTTTTCAACTCGCTCGCCAACTTCAACGCCAACGCGCTCAGCAACTGCGGCGTGAAACAAGTCGCGTGAATGTACACCACGTCCGCGCTCGACACGTCGTAATTCAGCAAATCGCCCTCATCCAGCGTCACCTCGCACGCGCGCGCGGCTTCGATCACTTCACCATCCCCTCGCGCCAACGCGTCGTCGAACGCCGCTCTCGCGCTCGTCGCCGCCTCGTGCAGCTCCGTCAACAACTCCACCCCTCGCGCGCGTTCAAACAGCCCGCTCAGCGCCGCCACGATCACCATTTTCCCGAGTCCGCTTCCCAAATCGACGAACTCTCGCCCTTCTCCCGCGTTCGGGCACACTCTTCGCAGCGCGTCTCGCGCCGCCGCGAACTCCAACTCGCCGTAGAACCACTCGTCCTCTCGCGTCTTCCCGCGGTCCGCGCGCTCGGCGATCGCCAGTCCCGCGTCGCGATCGAGCCCCTCGTACGTCGCGTCGTACGCCGCCCGCGCGTCGTCGCGCGCGTCGTCGCGCGCGTCGTCCTCGCGCGTCGTCCCCGTCGTCGACGCGCGCGCGACGTCGCGTCCGCGCGCGCGTCCGCGCCCGTCGCGCCGCGCGTCCGCGCGCGCGCGCGCGCTCGGTCGTCCGCGTCCGCGCGCGGCGCCGGAAAACGCGGCGCGCGCGACGGCGACGCGTCGCATCGCGACGACGCGCGCGTCGCGTTAAAGTGTCGCCACTCGTCGACGCGCGCGCGATGCGCACGCGAAGCCGCTCGCGCTCGCGCGGTCGCGACGACGACGACGACGGCGACGCGCGTCGCGACGGCTCGCCGCGCGCGACGCGCGGCGACGCGGCGCGCGGCGAGGCGACGACGAATCGCGCGCGGCGGCGGCGATCCTCGGACGGCGCGAACGCCGACGGCGACGACGGCGCGACGCTCGAACGAGGAGAGATCGCGCCGGACGCGAACGATGCGGACGCGCGCGCGAGGGCGACGGCGACGGCGCCGAGCGCGAGCCGCGGGACGGCGGCGAGAGGGACGAGGACGGGGGGCGCGTACGTGCCGCCGTTCAAGCTGGCGCAGATGATGCGCGAGACGAACGATAAGACGAGCGTCGAGTATCAACGCATGTCGTGGGACGCGCTGAAGAAATCGATCAATGGATTGGTGAATAAGGTGAACGCGTCGAACGTGCAACACGTGGTGCCGGAGCTGTTTCAGGAGAATTTGATACGCGGGCGGGGATTGTTCGCGAGGAGCGTGATGAAGTCTCAGATGGCGTCGCCGCAGTTTAGTGGTGTGTTCGCCGCGCTGGTGGCGGTGGTGAACACGAAGTTTCCTGAAATCGGCGAGTTGATCGCGAAGAGATGCGTTTTGCAGTTTAGACGGGCGTATAAGAGGAACGATAAGCCGGTGTGCGTGGCGGCGACGAGGTTTTTGGCGGCGCTGATTAATCAACAGGTACGATGCTCGATGGACGACGCGATGCGACGCGGTGCGCGCGATGTGACAGAGGATGAATTATGATCACGCAACACTCACTGATTCCCGTGAGGATCAAAATCATATCGAGCTTTTTAACACTGATGTCACGCCGCCGCCGACGCGGTCGCCGACGCGACGGGGCGCTTCTCCAGCGCGGGTGATTGACCGTTTACCTTTTTTCTCGACAGATCATTCACGAGTTGATAGCACTAGAGTTATTGACTGTGTTGCTAGGCACTCCCACGGACGACAGCGTAGAGGTTGCGATTGATTTTGTCAAGGAGTGCGGCTTCACGCTCCAAGAGCTCACGCCGCAAGGTTTGCACGGCATCTTTGAGCGATTTAGAGGAATTTTACACGAAGGTGAGATCGACAAGCGCGTTCAGTTTATGATCGAAGGGTTGTTCGCGTTTCGAAAAGGTGGATTCGAGGGGAAAAAGGGGGTCCCTCCCGAGCTAGATTTGGTCGACGAGGACGACCAAATCGTGCACGAAATCGGCTTGGACGACGAGATGCAAGCGCAGCCTGGTTTGGATGTGTTCAAAGAAGATCCCGAGTTTGAGGAAAACGAGCGTCGATATGCAGACATTCGCAAGGAAATTCTCGGTGAATCGAGCTCGAGCTCGAGCGATAGCGACAGCGACAGCGACAGTGGTTCGTCGTCGAGTTCTTCGTCGAGCGACGACGAGGGCGCGGGCGCCATTGTGGCGAGCCGAGGCGATGGCAAGGTCGAAATCGCGGATCTCACGGAGACAAATCTCGTAAACCTCCGAAGGACGATTTATCTCACCATCATGTCTTCGTTAGATTTCGAAGAAGCTGGGCATAAATTGATGAAGCTCAACATTCCGCCGGGCGCCGAAGTAGAGTTGTGCACGATGCTCGTTGAATGTGCGTCGCAGGAGCGCACCTACTTGCGGTACTACGGTTTGCTCGCGCAACGGTTTTGTTTCATCCACAAAATCTACCCGCAACTGTTCGACGAAGTTTTCATGAAGCAGTACAGTACGATTCACCGTTTGGAGACAAACAAGCTTCGCAACGTGGCAAAATTCTTTGCACACTTACTCGCCACCGACGCCATGTCGTGGACGTGTCTGGCATACATCCAACTCACCGAGGAAGCTACGACGTCAAGTTCACGAATTTTTATCAAGATTCTGTTCCAAGAACTCGCAGAGGCGCTCGGTTTGAAGCAGCTCAACGAAAAGATGCAAAATCCTGAAATGCGTGAGTACTTCCAAGGCATCATGCCCAAGGACGAGCCTCGCAACACGCGGTTTAGCATCAACTTTTTCACCTCCATCTCTCTTGGTGCGCTTACTGAGGACATGCGTGAGTGGTTGAAAACAGCTCCCAAGACGGTGCCGAAGCGCTCTAGGAGCTCGTCGAGTTCGTCGAGTTCAAGCTCCAGTTCGTCGAGCTCGAGCTCCAGTTCGTCGAGTTCGACCTCCGGGTCACGCAGTTCGTCGAGTTCATCCAGTGGATCGAGCTCGCATAGTTCATCGTCCTCGCGCTCGCGCTCCAGGGACAGGCGTCGTAAGCGATCTAGAAGACGTTGATAATACCATCGCGACGGCGCGCGCGCTCGGCCTTCTCGGCGTCGCCCCCGTCGCCCCCGCGCCTCACTCTCGCGCGCGCGCGCGCCGCGCGCGCCGCGATGCACTTCTCCCTGAACAATCCGCGCAAGGGCA
>Ga0209666_1001014_pt1 | contig 21546 bp, 14 predicted proteins | sample SaaInlV_125m_DNA_FD_184679 | JGI IMG/M metagenome (GOLD analysis project Ga0209666, IMG submission 184679) | Marine microbial communities from expanding oxygen minimum zones in the Saanich Inlet - Saanich Inlet SI037_S3LV_10m_DNA (SPAdes)... | ecosystem: Environmental > Aquatic > Marine >...
CGAACGGAAATGGTCGGAAAGGGAGTTTGGGTGCAGATGACGTGGGTTTCATGTACGCAAAACTCACCGCTGGCCACCACCGCGGCGCCGCACAGCGCGACGGTTCCGAAGATGGACGCCCCCACCGCGATGCGCCTGCGCCAGGCGGGTGTTTCGACGCCAGTCGCGCGTAGGAGCGGCGCGCGCTCGAGGTCTACGGGCGCAGCCTCGATATCCATCATCTTCGGTGCGTGAGGGACAACTGCCGAGCCGAACGGGGCCGGCGGCGTCGCGTGTTGTGCCGCTCTCGGGGCGGGTACCCGGGTGCTGGCAAGATGACCAGCCCCTGAACACCCCTGTAGATACAGGATAGTCGAGCGACCGTTTCGTTTGCGTCGAATAATGAAGCGTTTCGATAATTTCTGACTAATTGCCCGTATCTCTTGAAATTGCCTCAACGGGTAGTATGATTGCCTGTACGATTCCCGAAATTTTAGGCCATTTCGTCAATTGGAAATTTTCCCACAGCGCATTCGGTCAGGCTCGATTGCATTTATTCGCAGATTCGTGTCGTCTGATGTGGACAAACAGTCACGAAGTTCCAGATTGTAACATCTCTTTGCTTTTTGTGTAGTACCCACTGAGATCCTTCGGCGCCGAGGAGGCACGCGCCGTGGGGAGACGAGGGGCGAACATGCGGTTCGCGTCGACTTTTTTGGTCCTCGCGACCTTACTGACGGTCGGCGCGCATAAGGAGGATGCGACCGATCCGATGACGCGGTTGGTGGAGAGGCTCCTGCCCAACCACGCCAAAAACAACCTCATCGAATTTCAGGGGCGACACCGCGACGGCGGGTGCGCCGAGGGCGCGCGGTGTTTCTCGATTCGCAACGGGGATACGCAAGGGACGATCTCCATCGCGGGATCCACCGGTGTCGAGCAAGCGGCGGGGCTGCACCACTACCTGCGGACGTTCTGCGGCGCGCACTTGGGTTGGGAGGCGACCGGGGGCCACCAGCTTCACTCCGTGCCTCACGGCTCGCTTCCGCCCGTCGTCGACGCGGGGGTGGTCGTGAACCTCCCGTTCGAGCGCACGGTGTACATGAACCCCGAGACGTTCAGTTACAGCACCGCGTTCTGGGATTACGAGCGATGGGAGAAGGAGATCGAGTGGATGGCGCTGCACGGCGTGAACACTCCGATGGCGCTTAACGGCGTGGAGCGGGTGTGGATGCGCGTGCTGACGTCTCCGGACTTTGGCCTGACGGAATCCGAGGTGGAGGAGTGGTTCGGGGACCCCGCGCACCAGGCGTGGGCGCGGAACGGCGCCGCGCAGGGATCGTGGACCGGGGGTAGGCCGAAGAAGTGGCTCGAGCGTCAGTGGGATCTTCAGCGAAGGGCGGTGCGCTTAATGCGCGACTTCGGCATGACGCCGGTGCTGCCGGGTTTCAACGGGCACGTCCCGCCGGCGATCGCGTCCAAGTTCCCGGAGGCGAAGTTACGACGCGTGGATAACTGGCTCACGGGCGTGGGCGTCGAGCGGGACCACCCCGAGGAGCACGAGAAGAAGAAGAAGGATGCCGAGGAGGAGAAGGAGGCCCATCACGCCAGCCACAGCCGCGAGGAGAAGAAGGAGGAGGACAAGGATGAGGACAAGCGGGATGAGGACAAGCGGGAGCATCGCAGCAGCCACCACACGAGTCACGAGTCGAAGAAGGAGAAGGACGCTGAGCTCGGTAAGGTTGAACGCGAGCGCGACGACGCGATTCGTTCCGTACACTTCGTCGACCCGAGCGACGCGCTCTTCGAGTCCCTCGGCGCCGCGTTCACCAAACAACTCGCGGCGGACTTTGGCACCGATCACCTCTACCTCGTGGATACCTTTCGGGAGATTCGAGACCCGGAGGATGACGTATCGGAGCACCACGTGGCGCACGTGGGCGCGGCGACGCTGCGAGCCATGCGCCGGGCGGATCCGAAGGCGACGTGGGTGTTCCAATCGGAAGCTTTCCGGAGGAACCCGCGGTTCTGGGACGAACGCCGACGGGGCGCGTTGCTCCGGTCGGTGGACATCGGCGATATGCTCGTGCTGGACAGCTCGGCGGAGACGGATCCGTACTACCTACGCGAACCGGTGCACTTCGCCGGGCAGCCGTTCGTGTGGTGCGTGAAGCACAACCACGGGGGTAACCTCGGCATGCGGGGGCAGCTCAAGGCGATCGCGACGGGACCCGCCGCCGCGCTCCAGTCCCTCGCGTCTCACCCAACCGCCCACCGGGTACATCACGTCACTGAGAAGGCGGAAAAGACGCACACGTCGCCGCACGCGTCTCATTCCTCGCGAAGGATGCTCGCGGACAAGAAGGGTGAGAAGGTGGCGCCCGCGTCTGGGCTCGTCGGTTTCGGTATGACCGCCGAGGGCATCGAGCAAAACCCCGTCGTGTACGAGCTCGCGTCGCTGGTGTCGCAGTCCGAGAAGGGCGTCGACCTGGACTGGTTCCTCGCGGACTACAGCAGACGCCGCTACGGCGGGTACTCCGTCCGCCAGCCCGCGCCCACCACCTTACCCGTGGGCACCGGGCAAGGCGCCTTTCTCGCCGGGTTCATCGTCGGCAACAATCCAATCGCGGGATCCCCGGGGTACCTCGGCCCCGGCGAGTGGTACGACCCGGCGAAACACGGCGAGATGGGCAAGGAGGAGGCGTACGACCGAGCGCGGGAGGCTTGGGAGGTGCTGGGGAAGACGGTGTACGGCGCGCGCGCCGTGGGTGACGACGACGACCGCGTGCGAGACGCGTGCTCGTGGCAGCCCTCGCTTCGCGCCGACGAGCTCTCGCCCGATTACTTCGACGCCGCCAAGGTTATGGAGTACGCGTACAAGCCACTCATCGACGCCGCGCCCACGCTGAGGGCCAACGGCGCGGGCGCGCGCATCGACTACGACATCGTGGACGTCGGGCGGCAGTTACTGGCCAGGCAGTCCAACGTCCTCGCGACGCAAATTCGGGATTCGTTAAACGCCAACAACGCGTCCGAGGCGAAGAAACACGGTACGCAGATGCTCGAGCTCCTCGACGACATGGACGACCTGCTCAGGTCGCACAAGGGCTACCTCCTCGGCAACTACATCGAGTCCGCGAAGTCGTGGGCGGGTAAGCACCGCACGAAGGAGACGGACGAGACGAGCTTGGAGCGATCGGCCAGGTCGCTCATCTCCGGCTTTGGTCCGTCCGGCGGGAAGCTCGGCGCGCCGACCGGGCACCCCATGCACGATTACTCCAACAGGCAGTGGTCGGGGATGATGGGCAAGATCGACGGGGGCGACCAGGGTTTGTACTACCGCCGATGGAGCGCGTTTCTGCGCCGAGTGGTGCGAACCGTGGAGAATGCGGAGACCAAGTCCGAAGAGAAAGCCGACGAAGCCGAAGAGAAGGCCAAGGTGGCGAAGATCGGCGAGGAGGAGCTCATCGAGAAGAAGGAGCTCGTCAAGGAGCTGAGCTGCGCGCCTGATGAGACCGGCAAGATGCACTGCACCACGCCGGGCGCGTTCGAACTCGAGGAGACCAAGCACTCGAAGCATTCGAACTCGAAGCATTCGCACTCGAAGCATTCCTCAAAGCATTCCTCAAAGGACCGTCACGAGGACCGCGCTCCGTCGCATCACCGGTCCGAGGAGGACCCCGAGGCCAAGGAGCCCAACCCGCGCGATGGCAAGTCCACCGCCGCGGAGATGATCGAGATGATCGAGGCGGACGACGCGAAGCGCCCGTCCCCGATTCCCCACGCCACGCACCCGGACTGGAACCAGACGGCTTGGGAGGAGGAGGACGCCGACATCGTCGGTGCCTGGGTCGAGGAACGCGGCCGCGAGTTCGCCACGGAGCCCCGAGGCGACCCCCTGGACGTCGCCAAGAACGTCTACTTCAAGTACAAGGAGGCTATCAAGAACTCGCCGATCCTGGGTGATCCCGAGTACATCCGCGAGGACGAGGAGGCCAAGGCGAAATCCGTGATGTGGCTGGCGCAGTCGGAAAAGTCGGAGACGGAGGAGATCGAACCGATTCAGCACAAACACAAAAAGGTAACCGCGAAGCAGATGATCGACCGTCTGGAGAAGACGGAGCGTCATCGCCACGAGGGTTACCTCGACGCCGAGCAGGAGCTGGCGATGGAGGAGAAGACGGACGTCGACGGATCCGACGTCATGCAGGTGGTGCGGTCCATCGACCAGACCGCCTGGATGGCGGCGGCGGGCGTGTGCGCGACGGTTTTCATCGCGTGCATCGCGCGCCACCGGGCCAACAAGCTCGACGCCCGCCCGTACGAACAGTACGATTCCTACAACGAACGCAGGCCTCTCCTCGGCTGAGAATTTATAGCTATGTAAAACAAGCAATCAACACGTGTGCGCTATCGCCAAGCGCCGGGGTTCCTGGTCCCCTTTCTGTACTTTTGCTTCTCGCTCATCGGTTTCTGGCTGGCGTACAACGAAGTCTCCACGGTACCCTTCTTCTGTTTTTTGTTCCCCTTATCCGCCGCCGCCGCCTCTTCCCGCGCCGTCTCCGCCGCCTTCGCCGCCGCCGCCTCCGCCTCCTCTCGCGTCATCATCGTGTACGTCTTCGGAGCCTGGAACCCCGTCATGATGTCGCCGTCCGCCGTCCGTTTCGCGCCGCGCGCGTTGAAACCGTTCATGGACTCGAGCCTCCACAGCTCCAGGGCTCCAGCCTCCCGCGGGGCCCCGCACCGCTTCATGTTGCACTTATCCTTTTGGTGCGCGCGGTTCACGTTGCCGCACTCGCCGCACCGCCACTGGCCGTCGTCTAGGTCCGCGTGTCCAGTCGTTTGCGCATCGTTCTTCTCCGCGGGACCCGCGGGCCCGGCGGCTTGAGTCTCAGCCTCGGCGGGAACCGGTTTAGGTCGCGGCTTGGCCGTGTACGGACACGGCGTGGCGTCGGCGTTCTCGTTCACCCCGTCCCTCGCCGCCGCGAGCGCGAGTTGGATCGTGGGCGTCACCGCCAGCGCGACGACGCTCTTCACTTTCGTCTCGTTACCCACGGCGCCCAAGCCGTAGAACCGCGTGGCGTGCAGCTCGTTTACATACGGCGGCAGCTGTATGTGTACGTTCTCGGTGCCCGCGAGGTGGTACCTGGCGGCGACCGAGGTACCGAGCGTGGTCACCGCGGGGGAGAGGGTGTTGACCGGGCGATGCTCGAGTGGATTGGGAACTGACTCGTCGAGTAGGGTGTCGAACTTCTCGCCCCACTCCGCGGTCATCAGGATGTCCACGCCGGCGAGTTGTTCCTCCTCGCCCGTCTTCGACGCCTCCACGACGCGTTGGACGTCCTCGCGCAGGTAGAATGGCTTGAACGAGTTTCCCCCGCGGTGGAACACTGCGCTCTCATCGTATTTCCTGGAGTCGTAAGCGCCCGAGAGGTACGCCACCTTCAGGCCGTTCGGCAGGCGACGGCAGCCCGCTCGGCCGAGAAACGTGAGGTTTTTGCACAGGTCGCCGCCGTCGGTGGGGAGGCCGTCCACCGGGTTGGCGTCCTCGCCGCCGACGATGAAGTAGGTCGGCACGGCAACCTTCAATCGGCCTTGCAGGTACGGCAGAAGCTCGTCGTTGGAGCTTCCGTCCGGATGGAAGAACCTGCCGACGCAGAGGCACGCCTCGAAGGGTCCCGCGCGCTCGTTCAGCCGCTCGACGTTCGTGAAAAGCTTCTCGAAGTTGCCGTTCACGTCGCCGAACGCGAGAATCTTAACCTTGTCTCCCATCGCCCCGCGTTGTGCTGGCAATAGGCACCTCCTGCTGCAAACAAAACCTCGTCGTGGCCGACGATTGGCTCGTGATGCGTGTCAACTTTTGACCTTCCGAGAACGAGACCGCGGCCAGAACTAGGCGCGCCGAGGCGGGTTCGCGCGTGGGTTCGGGCAAGATGGCCGTGACGTTGGAGCAGTGGTACCGATCCATGCCGGTGGTGACGAGGAGCTACCTCACGCTCTCGTTCCTGACCACCGCGGGCTGCGCCCTCGAGCTCATCTCGCCCTTCTCGGTCTACTACAATTCGCACCTGATCTTCCGCAAGTACCAAGTGTGGCGCCTATTCACGAACTTCTTCTTCTTCGGATCGCTCGGCATGGACTTCGTGTTTCACATGTTCTTCCTCTCGAGGTACTGCCGGCTCCTCGAGGAGGGCACCTTCCGCGGTCGATCCGCGGACTTCTTCTACATGCTCCTCTTTGGCAGTGCGCTGCTGTCGTGCGTGGCGCCGTTCATCAACATCCAGTTCCTCGGCGCGTCCCTCACGTTCATGATGGTGTACGTGTGGGGACGCCGGAACCGGTACGTGCAGATGTCCTTCCTCGGCCTGTTCTCATTCACCGCGCCGTACTTACCATGGGTGCTGCTCATCTTCTCGTGCATGCTGGGCTCGTCCCCAGTCGTCGACTTGCTGGGCATGGCCGCGGGTCACGTGTATTACTTCCTGGAGGACGTCTACCCGACGATGACGAACAGGCGGGTGTTGAGCACGCCCGCGGTGGTGAGGTACGCGTTCGGGCAGGCTGCGGTGGACGGCCCGCGGGGGGGCGGCGAGGAAAGGGGCGGCGAGGGCGGGCGAGCCGGAGTTTTCTACGGAAACCAAAGAGGGGTGGCAGGTCGGGCCGCAAACGCAAACGGCGGTGCGAACGGGGATGCGAACGGCGGTCAGGGCGGGCAGGGTGCGGGCGGGGAGGGTAACGCCGATATCGCGCGTGCCCTGGGTGGAGGAGGGGGCGAGTGAGACATTCGTTTAGCGCTTTTAGACACGAGAGCCGTGCTTGAGAGGAAAATTCCCGAAAACTCTGCTGCCGTGCGAAAGGCACACATCAATCTGGGACCCAAATCAGGCACACAACACCGCGCGAGCCACATGGTTGCCGCCGTTCCCGATGAGGACGGTCTCATCTCTGGCCTCTCCGAGGACCAGCTGGTGACCGTCGATGAGATCGACGCGCTCGCCAAGGAGGTAGGCGTCGCGTCACGCGCCACCCCGCCCGCATACGTCCCCATCCCACGCCTCTCTCGCGAGAAAGTCGCCCCACCGTTCCCGTGTGCCCTGCGACCGAACGACTGACCTTCCGACCCTTTCACCGTCGTCGAATCGAGCAGGAGATCAAGAAGGTGGTGGGCGAGAGCGCCTTCATGCACACGAAGGTGAACCAGTGGACGTCCAACGTGGTGGTGAGTCCGAGACCCCAGATCGCCCGAGCCAATTCCACCCCTCGAGTCCCGCCAACGGCCCTCTCTGACCCGATTTTCCCCGACTCCTTCGCGCTTCGCAGGAGGGTTGCCTCAAGAGGCTGGCGGCCTTGAACAAGCCTTTCAAGTTTGTCTGCACCGTCAACTTCGTGCAGAAGGCCGGGGCGGGGATGCACACGGCGAGCACCGCGCTGTGGGACTCCAAGGTTGACGGGAAACACACCGTGCAGTGGGAGAACAACACCACGCAGTGCATAACCACAATCTACTGGCTCGCAATCTGACGAGACGAACACTCAACCGCCGCGGACGTGTAAACGCGTCTTATGTAATTCACAAACCACATCCTAACACCGCTAACCAGGCACCCGCGTCCTTCCTCTAACCGCAATCACGGCAGCAGCTGCGACAAGATCGCCTCCTGCACCCCAATCGCCGTCTCAACATCCGTAGAAGCCGTGGTGACTCTGAAGATTGCGGGGTTGTTAGCGTCGCTCTCCACCCTCGCGAGCGCGTACGTCTCCACCCCGCCGCCGTTCCCGTACTTGGCGTAGCTCCCCGCCGTGAGGTTCTTCTGGTTCGGGTCGATGCCGGGCAGCGGGGTCATCCGCACGGACGAGAGCGCCGCCTGGATCGCGGCCAACCCGCCTCGCGCGATCTCCGGCGCCACCGTGACAACCTTACCCTCGGATCGACCCGCGCTCGCTTCTTGCCACTTGGCGAAAAACTCTTGGGCGTTCGCGGGCCTCCACGGCTGCATGAACCTGTGCGGGCCGTAAGGGAGCTTTAAAGGGACCTGAACCGGCGCCTGACCCGGGACGGAGTACCGGAGGCTTAAACCGGGCGCCGCGCGGTAGCCCCCCGCGGCGGCGAGCTCCAGAAGCACCTGCGTCTGCTTCTTGGGCTCCAGCTGCGTGGGCAGCGCCGCGAGCCTCGCGTGCAGACCGTCGACGCCGCCGCTCAGTTCCAGCGCGACGTCGGTTAAGGTCCCCGGGCTCTTGTTCCCGACGTAGAACATGACCCGCCCTTGGGTACCCTGCCACTGCGACTTGACGCCGATTTGCATGTTGGGATCCTCGTAGAGCAAGCCGTTGTCCTGCGCGTACAGCTTCTTGAGGCAATCCGCGACGTTGATCGTGGGAACCGGGTTGGACTGGGGCGGCGCCGTCGCGGGTGCGGGCGCGACGGACGCGGCGAGCGGGTCCATGACGGGCTGCGCGGGCGGAGCGGGCGGCGGCTGCCCGGGGTGCACCCCGAGCCCGCTCAGCAAATCGCTCATGGGATCGACAACCGCCGATCTCACCTGGCCCCATCGCGCAGCCGCGGGAGATGCCGCCGCGCCGTTCGGGGCCCCTTCACCGCCCATCGCCGGTCCGTGTCCGTTCACATTCCCGTTCACATTCGGCACCGGCGCGCCGCCCAGAAGGTCCGCTATGCCCATCGTGGGTATGGGCGTCCCGGGTTCGGCCGTGTCGTTCGGCGGCGGCGCGATGGGCGCGATGGCCCCGCCGCTCCTCGCCTTGTTCACCCGCACCGCGTCCGCCGCCTGCGCGTTCTGCGTCGCCAACGAGCGCTCCAGCTTGCTCTGTCGTGACTGCGTGTTCCACTCCGGCATGGGCTCCATCACACTCCGGAGCCGCTCGGCGTTGCCACCCACGTTGGTCATGACGAAGTACTCCACCGCCCTTTGTTGCAGCTCAACTTCTTTGGACGACGCGTGCTGCCTGAAGAGCATGCCGAGCCTCGTGCGGAGGTCGTCGTCCGCGCCGGGGTGCATGGATATTTTGGCCAGCGCGGTGAGGATGATCTGCTGGGTCTGCGGCGAGGACGTCTTGAAGTGTTCGAAGAGGAGCTTGGCGTACCCGAAGGGCGGCTCGTTGGCGCCGAGCTTGTGACCGAATTCGCCGAGAAAGTACGCGGCGAGTCGGACAAACTTCTCCTCGTACGAGTTCTGCCGGAGCTTCTCGAGCGCCACGCGCGCGGCGTGCTCGTGGAGCTCGGGTGCGTCCGTCACCACGTGCACCACCCTGTGCCACACGTCGTCGGAGATGAAATCGCCAGCCTTCTCAACCAGTTTCAAAGCCACGTCTAGGTACCAACGCGCGTTGCCGGCGCTGTACTTCTCCGCCAGCACCGCCGTTTTGAGCGCCAGTTCCTCCCTGATGGCGAAGTCCGCGGTTATGAGGTACCGCAGCAGCGAGTCCACGATGTCCGTCGCGACGTTCGCGTCGCACATCTCGTAGAGCAAGTCGAGCGCCCTCTTCCGGATGGAGATGTCGGCGTCGTTTAGCTTGTCCACGACGACATCCTTGAAGGACTGAACCGCCTCGATCGTGTCCGGCGCGCACACCCGCGTGAGACCGGACATGCCGAGGTAGACGATGTTCGGTTCGTTGACGTCCAGGAACCGCCCCAGCGCGGCGACGGACTCGGTGAGCAGAGACTTCTGGTTCGGCAAGTCGAGGTTGGTCACCAGGTTCACCGCTTCGAAGAGCACGGCGTGTAAAGCGTTGTTCTTGTTGACGTTCTTGACCGTGCCGGTGTTGGTGAGGACGTGGTGGATCACCTCCGTCTCCGCGCGCACGTAGTCAGGGTCGGACGGGGTGGGGAAGTACTGCAGCACCTTCATGCACTTCACCTGCAGCCACGGGGAGGGGATCCCGTAGTAGAGGTAATCCTGGGGCACGGATTTGGCTCTGGCCAGCCGCTGCATCACCGCGCAGACGCTCGGGATGCACCCTTCGTACCCGCGGTAGTCGTGGCTCACGATGCCGATGAGCAGTGACATGACCCCGAGTAATATCCCGAGGTCGTCCTCGTTGTCCAGCAGCTTGACCATCTTCGGCGCCCACGTGTCGGCGATGACAATCTCCTTATTTTTGCGGTAGAGTCGAAGGAGGCACAGCGCAGCCTTCTTTCGCACGACCGGGAGGATGGACGGCGAGCACAGGATTCGCTGGACGTCGGCCGCGATGCTATCGGAGAACTCGCGCCCGCCCACGTTCGCCACGAGCGCCAGACCCAGGCACTGGTTGTGCTCCACCTTCCCTATGATGTCCTCCCTCACCGAGTTGATGACCATGCGAAGAAATTCGTGAGATTCGTTGAGGAGCACCGCGGTGGCGGTGTATCCAACCTGCTTCTCCTCGAACTTCGTGGCGTTGATCAGGCTCACGACCATCGTGTGACCGAACTCGATGTCGTACCCGAGCATGTAGATGTACAGGAGCTTGAGAACGTACCTGCGAAGGCGAGGGCGGGAGAGGCGGAGAGGGTTAGTTGTCGTTGCCGGAGATCCGACGCTCGGGGGTGAATTTTAAGGTTGCATCGAGCGAAGCCTCCGGGGTGGCGGGTTCGAGCGCGCGCGCGTCGCGGCGCCGTATCCGCCGCCGTGATGGGGCTCGGTGACGAGCGGGTTCAGAGTGACTCACTTCTTCTTGTCGTAGGAGCTCAGGTCGGTGTTCCTGAACTTCTTGCGGATGTTCGCCAGCTCCTTGTCCACGCGCTTCTGCTCGTGCTCCTTGCTCGGCGCGTTGCGAATGTCCTGGATGAAGACGTTCAGACCGCGCATCCCGAGGATACCTCCCGTGGAGAGCCCCGTGGAGAGGCTCGAGAAGGTCGCCATGGCCCCTGGCGGCCCCCGACGCTCCGCTGAGATCCGCGTGCACGCCAGGAATGGCGGTTTTAGGGCATCCTATGGGCAAATGGTCTCAAACGGGCCGATGGATGGTGACTTGGTTCTGTGACGTTAAAGTCGAGGTGGAATATAAAAAATTTGAGCTCGTCGCTATGTACACTCCGCCTGCTTCGCGAGCCGCGCATCTCGCGCGTTTGCATCGATGCGTGATCACTTGCCGTACAACGCCTCTCCGTATTCCTCCGCCTGGGGCATGAACCCCGTGTCCACGCCCTCGAACGCGACCTGTCCGGGGGGCGGGCTCGGCGGCGGAGGCGGCGGGTTCCCGTGCTTCCTCTTCATCAGCTTCTGCAGCGCGTTCTGCTCGTTCGAGGTGGCCCACTCCACCGCGCGTTGCTTCGTCTCGATGAAGTCCTCCAGCTCCGCCGCGCAGACGTCCGCGTCCGGTCGAATCGCGCACGGGTCGGGGAAAGGGCCGCCGATGACGTCGAAATCCGCGGTGAACAACCCGCTCTTAAACGTGGTCTGCAGCGCATCCTCCTTGAACAGCGGGGCTCCGTCGAACGGGATTCCCATGGCGCGGTTGTGGTCCACGAGTGACTTGATGGGAAAGCCGGCGAAGTGGTAGTGGCCGGAGAGGGACCAGTCCTCGCCGGTGCCGTCGCCGGATTCGTACTTTCCGCACGAGCCGTTGTCGCTCTTGCACCAGAGCTCCGCGGGGACGTGGTGGTACATGGGGTAGTGGGGGACGTGCGGGACCTTGTCGTTGTTGTTGACGATCCTCCACGTGCGGTGGCTCAGGGCCTGCGCGTACGCGGACGCGAAGGACTCGGAGCCGACGCGGGGGGAGCCGAAGGTCCACACCTCCGCGACGTTGAAGCCGGAGGCGTAGAGGTCGTACGCGGCAAAGGTGGCGAGCGCGCCGCCGAGTGAGTGGCCGACGACGATGACGGGGTAGTTCTGGTCGTGCAGGATGTACGTGTCCTCCGCCACGGTGCGGATGACCTTCTTCTGGTACATCTGGTACAGCTTGAAGAAACCCGGGTGAACGTCCACTTCCGTCGGGAGCCAGCTCGCGTCTTGCTTTTTGCCGAAATGATCGTTGGTGTGCTTGCCGATTCCGGTGGACTTCATGTAGAAGAAGTCCAGGTCGGACTCCCACGTCGACGCGGACTCGAGCAGGGTACCGCGGAGGGTGAGCACGAGCGCGCCGTCGGGATAGGCGTCCGTCTTGATCGTCGAAGTGTAGAACAGGCCATCCGCCTCGTCGATCGCCGTCACGGAGACGTCCTCGGGCTTGGGATGCGCCTTCTTGCACGGCTCGCAGGTCCACGCGGTGATGGCATCGACCGGTCTGTACGCCGCGGATGCCATCGCGGCCATGGATTTGGCGTGCGCGGGCTCGAACTTGAGCGCCCGTGCGTCCCCTGCCGCGGGCGGGATGAGGAACGTGAGGCAGAGGTACACGATGACGAGCGCGACGACCGCGCCCGCGATCCACGAGCCCATGACGCCGAGCGCGTTGGTGACGGCGTTGAAGCAGCTACCGCACGCGCTGAACGGGTTGCCGCAGCTGATGGTGCAGCACGAGTACCAGGGTTTCTTGGGCACGCCGCCCTCGGGCTCGAGCAGCGGGGTGGATTCGTCCCCGGTTGCCTTCATCGGCGCGGCCGGGCTCGGTACGGCATCGACCGTGGCGTCGGCGGACTTGGCGTTCATGGCCAAGAGCCGCTGGACCTCAGCCTCGAGGTCCTCCTTCTTCTTGCTCATCGCGGCAACCGAGCGCGATTCGAACGAATGTCACTGCGGTGCGCCGGTCGCGTCTGGCGCGGCCCGGATGGATTTCGTCAGTTCCGAGAGGCGCGGCCCGAGAAACGCCTTTTCAGCCTTTTCAACACCCCTGATCGACCGAGGTTGTGGGTTTTTGTATTTCGATATGGGTGCCGAGCGAAAGTGTATCGGTAAATAGTATGTGAATCTGCAAATTCAAGTTCTTTAATGGTAGTTAGACGTTTTGTTCCTTCTTTCGTATGAGATTCCAGTTAGGTGTTCGTGGTCAATATAATCACGGCGACTTTGTTGTTTCCCAGCCTTCTTCCCCTCCCTCACATCGAACGTCGCCTCACTGGCTCAGGGTCGCCGGAAAGCGTGCGCGGCGTCGAACGCTTCGGAGGGCGACGAGCGTAGGGCGCTCGCGCGTTCGTCGAACCCCAAACCCCGTCGAAGATGCCCGGCATACCGGGCTTCTTCGACGGGGACTTCAGGTCCGTTTCCAAGTCCCGGGTGGCGCTCGGCGGGGCGTCCAGGCGGGAGCAGCAGGACAAGAAGGCGCTGCTGGAGCAGGCGCGCAAGGACCGGGAGAAGCGATCGCAAAACCGCGCCGAGGTCAGATCCGCGTCGCGCATACAGGTCAGCGCCCCACGCCCAGATCCCGAATAACGTCAGATCCCGTTGGGCACCCCAGCTTTTACCTTTTCGCCTCCTACCGCTACCGCTGACCACGTCCCGAACCCACTCCCCATTCTCGATTCAGGCAGCCTGGCGCGCGAGCCGCGACCTGCAACTCGCGAGGGCCCGTGTCCGCGACGAATGGCGAGCGCGATACGGCGTGGATCCCAAAACGTGGGCCACAACCCCGCGCATCGCCCACGACGTCGTAAATCCCGACGGCGACTTCCTCCCCATGCTTCTCTTCTTCGCCAACGCCAGAGCGTGGTCGCACCACGCGGGCGGCGTGAACCGAGAAGACGCCGAGCTGCTCGCGTCCGCGTGCGACGCGGTGTTCGCCGGGCACAGGAACCCGGCGGTCATGAACCCGCGCGAAGGCGAAACGTTCGACGCCAAGACCGTCGCGAGGATCCGACTTCGATGTACGCAAGTCGCGAACTTCGCGCTCGCCGCGTTGGCGACGCCGCAGTTGACGCACATGTGGGGCGGGACGATCGCCACCGCGGACGGCCGGCGCGCCGAGGTGGCGCCGTCCTTGGTGCAGACGGTGCTCAGGGTGACGGACCCGTGGGCGTGGGGCGCGGGCGCCGGTGGGTCGCAATCGGCGAACGCGATTCTCCGGGACGTCGTCGACGGGAACGGGATGAAGACTTTGGCGGATGCGATTGAACGTCACCTCCCCGATGCCCACGCGCCGGGGCATAGGTCCACGCCGGCGACTAAGGCTGCGGTGGAGGAGCTGGCGTGCGCGTTGTGCGAGCGCGTGGCGCAGAGCCGCGCGGACGCGTTCGCGAGGTCGGACAGGACGCTGGTGGCGAGGGTGATGGGTGTTAAAAATTTATGGCAGCGGTTCTCGCCGGGCGGCGTCGCGGAGAGGACGGCGCCGGTGCTGTGGGCGTACGCGGTGGATACGCTGCACGAGCGCGGGGTCGATTCGCTACCGGACGAGCGTTTGAACGACACGTCGGACTGGCACTTTCACAAGCGCGTCGACGCGGGTTTTCATTTGGGTAACCTCGCGGAGGCGGCGCCCGCGGGGTTGGCGCGGTTCTCTCAGTCCAACCCGGAGGGACGGTGGAAGATCGCCGTGCGTTTCGCCGCCGTGACGTCCGCGCTGTTGGATAAGCTGCCTCCCGGCGCGTCGATTCGCGGCGTCGGGGACGACGCGAGCGGCGACGACGATCCGACGCGGATGGACTTGGGGGACGACGTGAGCGACGACGACGAGTACCCCTCGGACGAGGACGACGAGGCGGAGCAACGAGCCGCCCGGCGCCGCCGAGCCGCCAAACATTCTTCGCAGACGACCCACGCGACGTCGTACCCGCCGTTGCGTCGCGAGGTGACACGTCAGCTCGCGTCTTTACGCGCGGCGGATACGTACAGCGCGTTGGTACACGCGGCGTTGCCCGGGGAGGGCGCGTGGCCGGATGCGACTTTCCCGGCGCCCGCCTTTGGCTCCTCGGGCGGCGTCCCCGCCTTCGGGTCCTCGGGCGGCGTCCCCGCCTTCGGGTCTGCTGCATCCACGGCGGCGTCCGCGTTCGGGCCGGCGCTCGCCGCCGAGCTGGGCTTGAGGACCGTCGCGAGTCTGGTCAACGCTGCTTCCGCGCGGCTTCGCGCGTCCGACCGCGGCGACGTGATGCGATCGTTAGCGTTTGGCGGGTTCGTCCCCGGCGCTTGGTCGGTGCTGGGTCGGTTACAGTCGCGCAGGGCGTGGCCGCTCGTGGGTGGTGGGGGCGGGGTAAATAATTTGGGTTCGACTCGGTCGATGAACGAGGCGTGGGTGGAGTCGTTGGGGGTCTTCGCCGAGGCGTACGGGACGTTTTTGCTCACCGGCGACGACGAGGAGTTCAGGGACGGGCGGCCTTTACCGGCGAGCGAATTTCCAAACTTGGTCGCGTGCCTTCGCGACTCGCTGTGGCACATCTTATGGGTGGAGAGCGACCCGGACGCCGTCGACGCCGCACCCTCATCTTCGAAGATGATCATGCGCGGGCCCACGACGCGGGCGCTGGCTCGCGCGCTCGCGCAGCTTCACGACAGGAACGGGCGGCTTCGTCTGGTCCCCCCCGACGACTTCATCGCCACCGAATTCCGCGGCGGATCCCTCGGCTCCAACACAACCGTGGAGACCTTCCTCGCCGAGGCGGGCGGCGGCGGGCGAACGCGCGCCAAGGAGCTCCTGCGACGCGCGCCCAGCCTCGTCCCGTTCGGCGCGCGCGTGCGGTGGTTCAAGGCGGAGGTGCTTCGCGATCGGGCGCACAGCGCGGGCCGCGGCGCGATGGTCGAGTCGTGGGGGTTGTCCCGCGAGCACCACATTCAAATCAACCGCGGACGGATCTTCGACGACGCGCTCGCCGCGCTGGGCCCCGCGGTGCTCTCGGGTGATAAGGCGACGTGGCAGCGCGACCACCCCGAAGAGCGCCCGCCCGGGAGCCTCAAAGGGATCGTCCGCGTTCAGTTTACGAACGAACACGGCGTGGAGGAAGCCGGCGTGGACGGCGGCGGCTTGTTCAAGGATTTCCTAAACGATCTCATCGCGCAGGCTTTCGACCCCGTCACCACGGGCCTGTTCGCGGAGACACCGGACAGGACTTTGTACCCGAACCCGGCGTCGGTGCGAAGGTGCGGCGTGGACCACCTGCGAAAGCTCGAGTTCCTCGGCGCCATGTTGGGCAAGGCTGTGTACGAGGGGATACTGGTCGACCTACCCCTCGCGGGTTTTTTCCTCGCCAAGCTTCGCGACGGCCGGCCCCCCGAGCTCAACGACCTCGCCACCTTGGACCCCGAGCTGTACCACCACCTGCTCTCGCTCAAGCGCCTACCCCCAGACCAGGTCGAGGACCTGTTCCTGCACTTCACGGCGACGGACGCGGCGACGGGCGGCGACAGGGAGCTCATCCCCGGCGGCTCCGACGTTCGAGTTAATGCCGCCAACAGGACCCGGTACGTCCACCTTATGGCGCACCACTTACTCCACCAGCAGGTTCGCACGCAGGCTGACGCGTTCGTCCGCGGTTTCCGGAGCCTGATCGCGCCGGCGTGGCTGAGGGTGTTCGCGCCCGCGGAGCTGAGGCTGCTCATCGCGGGCGCCGGCGGTCGCATCGACGTGGACGACTTGATGAACCACACCGCGTACAGCGGCGGGTACGACTCGAATCACCCGACGATCGCGGCGCTGTGGCAGGCGGTGCGCGAGTTCACGGAGGAGGAACAGCGGGACTTGTTGCGGTTCGTGACGGCGTGTCCCAACACGCCGCTGCTGGGTTTCGGGCAGCTCGCGCCGCCGTTCTGCGTGCATCGGTCGGGGATGGTCGGGGGTAGCTCGTCGTCCGAGGCGGACGCGGACACCGCTCGGCTGCCGACGGCGGCGACGTGCATGAACCTGTTGAAGCTGCCTCCGTACGGGTCGAAGGAGCAGGTGCGAAAGAAGCTGCTTTACGCGATCAAGTCCGGGTCGGGGTTCGACCTGTCGTGAGACGAGTGGGGTGTCGTTATAGCCGTAGTGGGTGAAGGTAACTCTCTGAGATTCCGAGAACGAAACAGTTATTTCTCTCGTCAGTTTGGCGCGAACAGACGACAGAATCTTTAAAAAATCCAAAATATCGTTGGCGGCGCGCATCGTCGATCGCGCGGCTGACCTGCACGCAGGCGACCGCTGGAACCATGGGAGACGCCGTTCCCCTCATCGACGCGCAGACCGCGAACATCCTCGGGAGCATCAACAAGTTCACCGTCCAGCAGCATGTCAAGGTGTTCGACAACTGCATCGAGCAGCCCAACACGTACACAATCTACAACTTGGAAACGAACCAGGCTCTTATCCGTGTTCAGGAGAGGTCCGAGTGCTGTCCGCGAATCTGCTGCGCGCCCCACCACAGCATCATCCTGGAGTTCAACGCGCTCGACCCCGCCGGCAACGAGATGTTCCCAGGTGCGCCCCCCATCCCGCTCCCCGCCCCCGCGGCCCGACCGAGAATTCGGGCAGATTACCAAATTTGGAAACGCGCCGTTGTTAACGCGCTCTTCCAACCCCCCTCCTCGCCGCAGTCATCACCATGGAGCGCGAGGGTTGCTGCTCCAAGCCATGCACAGGGGGTTTAGTCTGCATTGACTGCTGCGCCCAGGAATCGTTCGTCCACGCCGGCGCCGTCCCGGGCGTCGAGGGCGGCCAAGCTGGCAAGCTCCCCAAGGATCGCGTGATCGGCCGAATGAAGCAGCCCGTGCCCTTCGCCGGCGGCCTGACGCCCACGATACAAATCATGGACCGCGCCCTGACCACTGACGAGCACTGGGCCTCCCTCACGGGCCCCACCCTCTTCGGTGGATGCTCCGAGAACTGCTGCAACGTGCCCTTCGGGGTCAAGCGCGTCAACAAGGACGGCAGCGTGGCTGTGGACGTCGGCAACATCGCGACCATCACCAAGCTCAAGCCCAAGTCTCTGACCGGCGCGATCCGCGAGATGCTCACGGACTCCGACATGTTCCAGTTCGAGGTCCACGATCCGTCCGTGACGCCCCAGCAGCGCGCCACCCTCCTCGGTACGCTGCTGCTCGCCGATTACATGTTCTTCGAGCGCGACATCGACCAGTGCGGCTACGACGGCGGCTGCTACATCAACCTGTGCAACTGCTACTGCTGCGGCGCCTTGTACCCGTGCCAGCTCAAGCTCGAAAAGTAATTGATGGCCCAACCTCAACATCACATTCCCTGTTGATGTCAACTCTAATGATGTAATACGAACGCTAATACTGAGACGCGACGAGCCCGCCCGCGCCTCACCGCCGCTTTCCTTTTTTATCCTTGGCCATCTGCTTCTCCAGCGGCTCGATGTACCGCTCCCTCACCTCCGGCGCGTGCTTCTCCGCCTGTTTCAGCGCCTCCATCGCCCCGGCCGCGTCCCCGTCCGTCTTCCTCACCGACGCCAGGCTCAGCATCGCCTTCACGTGCGCCACCCCCGCGCTTTGACTCGCGTCGATGGCCTCCTCCAGGCACCGCGCCGCGCCGCGCAGATCTCCGAGCCGCGCCCTGGCCACCCCCGCGCCGTGAAGCGCCCTCGCGCGCTGCATCGGGTGAACCTCCGCCGCGGCGCACGCGTCGTACGCCTCGACCGCGGGTTTCCATTGCTTCAGCGATTGACGCGTCTGACCCAGCGCGAAGAGAAGGTTGGGATGAGCTCCGTCACGCGCGAAAGCTTTCCCAACGTCTTTTCCCCCACCCGCGACCGCCTCCAGGAGCTTCGCCGCGTCCGCCTCCTTCTTATCCGCTATGAGCTTCGCAGCCTCCATCATCGCGCGCTCCTCGTCCTCCTCCAGCGGCCGCGAGAACCGCAGGTTCGACGCGTCAGAGGCTGAATCGACGGACGCCGCCGAAGCCGATCGCGCCGGCAACCTCGGATCGGCTCGAATCATCCGCCGGCCCCACTCCGACCGCATGAACTGGCTCTGCGCCAGCGCCGACGCGCTGCTCGGCAGCCAGTAGCAGTGCACAGCCTGCGGCAGCACCATGCCCACGAGCAGCGTGGGCAACGTGAGCCACTCCAGCGCCAGTTTCACGAATTGGAACCCCGCGTTGGACTCCGCCATCTTACCCCAGGCGCTGTTGACGTTGAGGAACAGCGCCGCCGCCGTGGCGCACGGGAGGACCGCGCCCGCCATGCCCATCGGCGCCACGACCGCGTCCATGTGCAGCGCAACCTCCGTGAGGTTCGGGAACCAGAGCGCTCCGCCGGTTTCCATGCCTATCCCCGGGGTCACCGCGAGCCTGCGCACCGCGAGGACGGCCGTGATGAAGACTGGGAGTTGGATGACTGGGCCGGCGACGAGCCAGTAGAGCGGGGTGCCGTTCGTGCGTCGCCGGAGCTCGCCCGCGGCTGTGAGGACCTCCTGGAACGTCTCCGGGGGCTTCCCGTCGGGTCCACGCGCGCGCGCCTTGACCGTGTTGAGCAGCACGCCGGCCCTGGTCTGCTTGAGGACGAACGGGAAGAGCGAGGCGCGCACGGCGAGCGCGGTGCATCCGAACGTGGCCCACCACGGGAGGCCGGTCATCACGTGCGCCTGCTCGATGGCGGTCGCGGCGATGCCCACGGGATCGAACGATGACGACGCGTCGATCAGGCCGCTCGTGGCGGCGACCGCGGCGTCGCCCGAGATGGTCTCGCCCACGCGCTCGGTGACGTCGACGACCAACTCGCCCGTCGATGCCCCGTCGGCACCTTTCGCGCCGAGGTGATCGTCGCCGTCCGATCCGGACCACCAACCCCGCGCGGAGGCGCTCGAGGCGATTCCCCGGTGCGATCCGGACGCAAACCGGGTCACCGCCGACGTCGCCACGCGCCTGAGCATATTATCCCGTCCCGTCCCGTCCCGCGGGTGGGCTCTATGCGCCCGACGAGAGTGCCAGTTCAAAACAGCGATGTCGACGTCGCGTGTCCAGTCGGATCTCGGACGGATCGACCAACGCTCCGCTTTTTTCGACGATGGCACCCCCCCAACACACACAACGAGTACGCGCATGAACCTGACTCTCACGCCGATATATTTTCCCGTCACGCTCCCTATCGTCGCGCCGGTGGGTGATACCGCCGCCTGCACCGCCGCAGCCGAAACATCCCTCCGCGAGAGCGAGAGGCGCCTCCGAGTCTTCGTAAGTTGCACCCACAGAAAGCAAGCTGGGCACCCCCGGAGCCACCCCGAAAGATTGTGACCTTTAGAGCCCCTCCCGTCCACAAACGCCAGCGCGCGACGACTCGGTCCGGACGTAACAACCCGGTGCTCAGCGAGGATCCTAAATACATCGGACAGCGGACGTTTCGCAGGCCGCCGCTCTCCGTCAAGGGCGACGACAGCGACAACGGCGAGGAGTATTGCTCGACGGAGGATCTCTCCACTGATTCCGAGGGCGACGACAGCGAAGAGGAGAACAGCGACACCTCCGAGGACGATGGGGAGCCCGCGACGTGAACGTGTATGAAACGAAGACATGGAAGAGACGAAGAAGAGCCGGCGGACGAAGCGAGACGCGCAGGATCTCTGCGCGAGCATTCCCTTAGGTGCGCCCCAGTCAACAAGACGCCCCGCATTCATTTTCGGGGCTCAATTGCTAACAACCCCTAACAACCCCTAACAACCCCGCCCCCTCGTCGTCGTCGCAGCCTCCCCGCCCCCGCGACGGAGCCGCCGCCGCCAGACCCCGGACCCCAACGCATCCCCCGACCGACAACATCCACCTGACACCCAGGCCACCGCGAACACGCTCGTCCTCGGCCTCCCCGCGTCCCTGCGCCGCGGCGACCTCGACGGCGCCACCCAAACCCAGACGCAAGGGTTCGCGAAACCGAGCCTCGCGCTTCCCACGCAGCTCGTACATCCCGCCGGCGCGTCACCGGACGACGCGACGAGCGAAGGGGGTCTCAAGGTGGGCGGCGATACGTACGAGTTCGGCGAGGAGGACGTCGACGAGGCGCTTCGAGTGAACGAAGACGACGCGGCCGCCGCCCTCGGAGGCGGAGGCGAACTCGGCCGAAAAGAGATGACGTCGCCCTACCGCAGACTCGCCGAGATGGTCGCCGCGTCCAGGCACGGCACCACGAGTGGACCCAGCGCCGCACCGGTCGTCGTGTCGGACAGAGATGTCGGACAGAAGAAAGAGATGTTTTTCCGGCCCGTCGTCGCCTATTTCGCCCCCGAGGTGAGCAAGACGAGGCGGGGCATCCTCGGCGGCCTCATCGTCGAGCGAGGCGGTACCTTGGCGTCCAGCGTCGACGACCCGCGCGTGACGCACGTGCTCACCACGTCCACGACGTACCGTCACTGGGACGATACCGCGCAGCTGGTGTCGCCCGACTGGGCGCAGGTGTGCATCAAGGCCTGCGAGTTGGTGCCGGAGGATGGTCACCCGCCGGCGCTCACGGGGGGCGTGAACCCGCCGCCCAGCCTGAGCCCGTCACCGTTGCCCGACGTCGCGTCGCCTCTGCGCCTCGACGCGCCGTCTTCGATTGTTCAAGATGATACAGGGGTCGTGGCGGTAAACGATGGACCGGGTGCCGAGGGTTCTTCGTTGCGGCCGTGGCTGGGTAAGAAGCGGGACAAATTCGCGTGCCAGCGCCCGTCCACCGCAGCTCCCGTGAACCTGAACCCTCACATAACCGCCCCCCTCGAGGAACTCGCGGCGATATACGAGGACGTGCTGGGCGGTACCAACGCGTACAAAGCGCGGCACCATAAGCAGGTGGCGGGTGCGGTG
>Ga0209666_1001015_pt1 | contig 21545 bp, 16 predicted proteins | sample SaaInlV_125m_DNA_FD_184679 | JGI IMG/M metagenome (GOLD analysis project Ga0209666, IMG submission 184679) | Marine microbial communities from expanding oxygen minimum zones in the Saanich Inlet - Saanich Inlet SI037_S3LV_10m_DNA (SPAdes)... | ecosystem: Environmental > Aquatic > Marine >...
TTTTTTTAAAAAAGAATGTGTGGTTTTTCTAACGCGTCGCCTCGGAAGACGTCGCGCGCGTCTTCACGGCAACGCCTCCCCCTCCGGCAGGTCCATCGAGCCCCTTCCCCAGTAGTTCGAGTCTATGAACGCGTCGTCGATGGACACGCCCCCGATCAGGTTCCCGTCCAATTGCGTCTCGTCCGCCCAGCCCGCGCCTCCTCCCGCGGCGGACGGCGGGAACATCTCGTTCGCCATGGCGATCATCTCCGCCAGGTCCCACCGCCGCGAGGTACTCTTCGTGGTCTCCGCGACAACCTCCGACTTGGGGTTGATGGTGAAGATCCGCCCGGGAGGCACGCCCACGCTCGCGTAGCTCGCGGCGTCCGTCTCGCGGTTCCCGAACCCGGCGTAGAACGGCGACTCGTTACACTCCTCGACGGAAGCGCCATCCTTCTCCGCGGCGGAGGGAAACAACGCGCGAATCGCGTTCAGGCAGCCCATCTTGAACACCTGCGGCTGTCGGATCACGACTTCGCGGTACAGCGCCGCGGAGATGGAATCCGGCGCTAACAGCACGGGCCCGTGCGTCAGCGTCTCGCCGTCCTGCGTGAGCTTCTCCAGGTACCGCCGCGTCCCCGCGCTCTGCGACACCGCGCGCGATGAAAGAAACATCAGCTCGAACCCGTTATCGCGGATGCGGTTATACAGCGAAGCGATCCCCGCGTGGTTCCAGTCCTTGCCCACCATCGGCGCGAGGTGCCCGATCACGTCGCTCTTCGTGATCGTGCCGTCCACATCAGACACGACGATCTTCGAGCGCCAGCTCCACAAGTACAGGTGCGCCCTGACCGTCTGCTTCCCCCAGAGCGACGACGAGAACGAAAACGCGACGACGTTTTTCCCCAAGCGCAGGCGCGACCCCAGCGCGTCGCGCTCCGCCGGGCGCAGCGTGAACCGTTTTTTTATGCGGCGCGCGCGTTTCGGTCGCCGCCTCGCGACCTCGTCCGCCCCCAGACCCGGACCCGTCTCCGTCACCAGGCGCCTGAGCGCGTCCCGGCGCGCGACCGCCATCTCGCCCGACTCGCCCGCCGCCGACAAAAAGTCGCCGCAGCTCTGGGACCGCGCGAGGCGATTTTGTTCGTCGTCGGCGCCGCGAGCCTCAAAAGACGCTCCTCGAAGCCGCTCCTCGAAGCCGCCGTCGCTCGCGCTGCCGCTCGGTGCCACGAGCGCGTCGAGGCGGCGATCGGTACCGCCATCTTCGATTTCGCGCGGAGGACTCTCCGCGGCGTCCGAGTCGCACCCGAAAACGCGTTCGGCGAAGGCGTCGGGTCCCGCGCGGTTTGGCCCGGGATAAAGAGAAGCGACGGCGACAGAGACGGCGTCGATGTCGCCGCACGCGGCGCCCTCCTCGTCTCGCGCTTCCGTTTGTTTTTCTTCTTCGTCGCCACACGCCTCGGCATCCAGCTCGATTGTTTGCTCGTCGGAGGTGTCCCCGGGGTCGTCGGAATCGTCCGGATCGGGCTCCAGGGAATCGTCCAACGCGCCGTTCGCGTCCGAAAGCTCCGTCGGAGGAGGAGGATCGCCTTCCGAGATGTTCGGCTCGGCGACTCCCGCGCCGTCGTGCGGGGCGTGCTCGACGAAGTACGCCACGCCGCTTCGCCCCAGGCGCATGGTGAGCTCGGGAACGAGCTCGTCGTTGACCGTGATGGTCACGAGCTTTTCCCGCGCGCGAAGCAGGCCCTGGTACTTCCCGAAGCGCACGTGCCACGGCGAGCACCGCAGGGTGCCGTCGGGCTGCCGCACCGCGATGAGGTCGACGGCGCCTCCCGACTCGGGAAGCGCCGTGGACACGAGCGCCACGGACCCGGCGCCGACCCCCACCGCGGCGTTACCCACGATCCGCAGCCCGGAACGCATGCTCGATCGCACCCGCTCCATCGCGGCGTGCGTCTGAGACCCACCAAGCGCCGAAGGGACTGGGTCCCGCGCGAGATCTGACCGCGCTTTTCGCCACCTGGCGGCGTTCCGCGCGAGATTCTTCGGACAAACGCGCTTTTGACTTTCGACGCGCCGCGCGCTTCCCCCGTCGCTCGGGTTCGCGCTCGACACGGCGTGTCACCAGAGCCGCGCGCGCGGGTTCGCGACCGGCGACGTCCTTAGATGCGCGCGAGATGAGCGGCGAGGCGGAGGACCCACGCGCGGCGCGGGAGCGCGCGTTGGTGCGCGTCCTCGAGCTCACCGAGGAGCTCGTGGCGCTCAAGCTCGAGCTCGGGGCGCGCATGAAGCAGGGGTGCTTCGACCTCGCCGCCGCGCGGTACTCCCGGCCTGTCTCCCGCACGCAGTACGACATGAACATGCGCGCGACGACGCGGGTCGTGACGCGCGTGTCCGATGACGCGCCGGCGGGAGGCACGCCGCGCGGTGAAGACACCCCTTCGCGTTCCGGGAGCGCAGCCGACACGGCGCGCGATTCGGGTGCACCCCACCGTCGATTCGAGGTGGCCGCCTCCGGCTCGACGCCGCCGGGCGACGCCGCCGAGCGAAGAGACACCTCGGCGGTCTCCGGTGACGGAGGCGGTCTGCGCCGAAGGGTGGCGACCGCGTCGGCGACGACGCCGATCGGGACGAACGCTCGGGAAGAAGAGGAGGAGAAGAAGGCGTCGAGCTCGGACGTCGTCGACGGGAACGACGGGCGTTCGCCGCTCGCGTGGTTCGGCGCGATGCCGCCGCCGTCGCTGCGGCGCGCGAGGAGTCGGTTCGTCGAGTGCGTCGATCTGGTGGCGAAGATTGCCACGGTGTCTTCGGAACTTCGGGCATGGACCTCCGAATCGTCTCCGGCGACGCGTGACGCGTAGCAGGAAGAGGTAGCATAGCGTAGAGTACTACATTAGGCGTAGCAACATCCTCGCGCGATTGTTCGTCGGGGTGCGCACACGATCAAATGAACAAAAAGCGCGAATCTCCGAGCCGTTGAGAGCTTGTGTGACGTTTCGAGGTTCACGAAACGAGCCACCTGTCATGAACGCGGGAAGCGCTCCTCCCGCGGCCACTTTCCGTGCGCGAGGCGTGCGTCCGACCGCCGGCGCGCGCGCGTACCTCGGGTCCGCCGCCGCGCCGCGTAGCCTCGCGAAGACCCCCCGGGGCCGTCTAGCGTCGGTCGCCGCGGCTCGCGGATTTACCATCCCGAGACGCCTTTCGGCACCCGTCGTTTCTTTTCCCGAGAAGCGCGTCTTCCTCTCGCGGCGCCGCGCGTCCCCGAAAAGCCCCCCTTCCGCCGCGATGGACTGGGCGAACGTCACCGCCGGCGAGCTCGTGGATGCGCTGCGCGAGGTGGACTGGAACACGCGCCCGCGCCCGCTCACGGAGTTCTTCGCCAAGTTCACCCCCCCCAAGTCGCAGACCAAGCTCCTGAGCCGGGTGAAGTGTAACGTGTACTACTACCGCGCCAACTACTTCTGCGTGTTGGTGCTGAGCTTCGTGGTTGCGTTCTGGCGCAACCCGTACGCGCTACTGGCGTGCGCGCTGGCGTGCTTCTCGCTGCTCATCACCAACGACTCGTTCGCGCAGACCTTCTCCGAGACGACCACGCGGTTCGCGCGCAAGCACTACCCGCCAGCCGCGGCGTGGATGCGCCGGAGCGCCGGCGCCGATGGCGTCCCGAAGCGCCCGTACGCGCGCGTCAAGGCGGTGCACGTCTGCGGGTTCAAGAGGCAAAACGTGGTGGCCGTACTCGGGGTGCTCAGTCTGTATACGCTGTACAGATCGTCCGCGTTGGCAACCGTCGCGTGGGCCGTCGGAGCCTTCGCGTCCATCGTCGCCGCGCACGCGTCGGCGCGATCGCCGAATCTCAAGGCGCGGCTCTCTTCCTACCGCGAGGAGTTCAGGGCAGCCTGGCGGGGGTACGCGGACGCGTGAGCACGAGGGCGTGGTGTCGTAGGTAGAGCGTGCAGTCAGAGTAGTGCGCGCGGACGTATCGAATAGAAGTGGCGCGGGAACCGACGCGGGAGCGTTGGGGGTGTATAGGATGAAGAAAGTCGTCTCTTTCTCACACTGCAGGTGAATGATTGGTCACCCGACGCCAACACTCCTACTAGTCAGCAATCGCCTTCGTGCCGAAAGCACTCCGCGCGGCGCCGAGCGGAGGAGGCTCGGGTGAGAGATGCTGTGTCTCGCGGGAGCGGCGGCGACGCCCGGCGACGCGGTGCGCCGCGCGCGTTCGCTCGCCGCGTCCACGTCCGCGCCTCGCGCGCGTGTGCCGCCCGCGCGCCGCGGCGAGGAAAAGCGCACGCGCGTTCGAGGCTCGGGCGGGCACGCGTTCGACCGGCTGGTGCGGGACCAGAACCACGCGTTCGACGCGCCCGCGTACGACGAGGCGGAGGCGGCGCTGGACGCGTTCTGGCTCGCCAGGGGCGTCCGCGAAGAGGCGTACCGCGCGCGTCTCGTGGCGCAGGGCGCGCCGCGGGACGACGCCCCGGATGGCGACGCGAGCCACGACTTTTCGTCGTTGTATCGCGACCCCGAGCGTCTGTCCCGCGCGCTGCTCCGGCTGCAGACGCTCTTCCCCGAGAGCAACGTCGCGGAGATGTGCTGGAAAGAGCCGGGCGTGCTGCGCGTTTCCCCGCGCGACGTCGCCGCGAGCCTGGTCACGCTGCGGTTCGCGCTCCCCGGCTCGGACGTGGTGAAGATCGTCACGGGCCAGCCTCGTCTGCTGCTGGGCGAAAACGCGGCGCGCGCGGGCGCGGCGGCGGCGGCGCTGCGGCGCGCGTTCCCCAAGATCGACGTCTCCGCGGTGGCGGACGTCGAGCCCAGTCTGTTGACCCCGGAGTGCGACGTGCCCGGTCGGCTGGAACGGCTCGAGCGCCTGCGCTCGAAAGGGAAGCTCTCGCCGTCCGTCGCCGTCTTCACCGAGGGCGGCGCGGGCGCGCGCAACGCCACGCTCTTCGCAAAGGTGTTCCTCGAGGAAACCAGGAGCGGCGCGGAGTCGCACGAGACGCAGGGGGGATGGGGGTAGGTCGTTTGCGGTCATGAAACGACCGTCTCGTTCGCGACATCAGAAAAGCGCTTCGACGACGTGATATAGGACGTCTTTGTGATCTACGATAGCTAGTGTTACAAGGAGGGCTCTTTTTTGGGCGCGCTTTTAGACGCGACGTCTCTCGCCGTCGGCGCCGCGTAATATCCGCCCGCGTCCGCCGCTTCCTCACGCCGCGCCGTACGCCTTGTTCTTCTCCGCGTTTTTTTCCGCGACGGCGTCCGGCGTGTCCTGGTCCTGCTCCGCGACCCGGCACACGCCTCTCAGCACGGACGAGAGCATGCCTAGGGCGAAGAGCACGCCCATGGAGAGCGCGAGCCAGCCGGGTGGGAAATCCAACCCAAACACGCCGCAGCACATGTCGACGCCGACGAGCAGCAGCACGACGGCGACGGAGTAGTTGAGATCCGGGAAGAGCTCCACCGTTCCCGCGAGCTGCGGGTACAGCGCGCGCACTACGCACGCGGCGACGACATCGCCCACGAACAGCGTCCAGACGTGGAAGTGGTCCACCATGAAGATGGTGGACACGCCGTCGATGCAAAACGCGACATCCGTCACCTCGATGGCGAGCAACACCAGAAACATCGGCGTGTACCGCAGCGCGCCATCCATGGTGAGGTAAAACGCGCTCCCCTGGTACTTCGTCACGAGCTTATCGCCCAGCAGGCTTTTGAACCACTGCACCACCGTGCTGCTCTCCGCGTCGAAGTCCTCCTCCTCCTCCTCCATGCCGGTGACGGTCATCCACAGCACGACGCCGCCCTGGTAGCAGCAGAAGAGCCCGATGGCGAACATGAGCGGCCGGATGGAGTTGTAGATGCCTTTGATGGAGAAGAACAGCAGGAAGCGCATGAGGACCATGAACGGCGTGCCGATGAACAGCAGCCCGGGGCGCACCTCCACGGGCACCTTGAAGTGCTCGAAGATCTGGTGGAACAGGCAGATGTTGTCCATGCTCAAAAGCAGCTCGACCACCGCCGCGCCCAGGAACTGACGCGCGTCGCGGAGGGAACGACGTTGATGAAGGAAAAGAGGGGACGGGTCAGCGCGCGCGGTTCGCTCGAGCGGTTCGGGGCGGGACGCGCGCGAGCCAGTCGAAGGCGCGCTGAACTCCGGCGTTCGTGGACTCCGCGGGGTTCGTTTCGGTCCGCGGGAGAGGGCCGCGGTGGAGGCGCGAGCCGACGCGGGCGCGGAGAAGGACGCGGACTGAGATTTCGACGTCCCGCGCCGCGTCGATCGTTCGTTTCGCGCGTACCGAGCCCGTGGAGAAGCCCCCGTGCTTCACGAGGAAGTACACAGCCGTGCCGATGGCCAGCATGACGTACAACATGAAGTTGGGCGACTTCCACACCATCTTGTTCAGGGGGGCGAGCCATCCTGTGTCGTCCAACAGGAGCTTCCCCGAGCTAAGCTGCCTCTTGATGGCCCTCGGCCTGTTCGACTCCGGGTCGGCGCTCGCCATTGCGACCGCGGAGAACTCGGCGGAAGGCGCGCGGGAGGGAGACGCGGCGTGCGGATCACGACACGGAGCGCGCCGGAGGTCCTCGAGGCGGGCGACGCGGGCGTCAATGCGTTAATGCGCGAAGGTATCCGGTCAGCGACCGTGCCGTCGAGGGCTCGGCGCGACGCGAGATGGCGCGCGCTCGCGGCGCGTAGGCAGTAGCTTCGATTTCTGAACACCCCCGTACAACTCCGAGATACGGAAAAGCGCGTTCGACGCGGTCTTCGTATGGAAGGCAGTTCGGAAAATGTGAAAAAGAGTGACAATACTGCGAGCAGCAACAAAACTCATACGTCGTGGCTTTTTTCGCGAAAACGTCCGACGCACGATGGCACGAACCGTTTTTCTTTGGCTTCTTTGGCTTTTCTCTTCCCCCCCGATTCAACGTCGGTCTCGGTGACACGCAGCCGCGCACAGCACGCCCAGCGATGGCGTCGCCGAAGCTCTCGCGCGAGGCGCTCGCGCTCGCGCCGTGGGCGGCGAACCTCTTGGGTTCCTTCCCGCCCGCGCGCGGCGGGAAGACGGCGGGTCCGGGGTCCGCGTCCGCGCGGAGGTCCCCCGAGGCGCTCGAGGCTGAGGTGGAGGCGGAGACGGCGAGACTGCTCGCCGCGCGCGCCGCCTCCGCGGCGGACGCCTCGACCGCGGGGAGGACGATCCCCTCGTTCTTCCGCCCCAAGTCTGCGGCGACGCCGCTCGCCGCGGAGCTGCGCAACACCGCGCACAGGGTGGCGCTCCAGTACAAGGAGCGGGGCTTGCTCGAGGATGACGAGCTGGAGGATCTGTGGCACTGCATCGCCGGCGTCGTGGCGCGGCGGCGCGACGAGGAGGCTGGCAGAGAGGTGGAGGATGACGATTCGGACGACAACCGCGTGTCGTACGAGGAACTTCTTTTGGTGCGAGACGCGTTCGTCGCGCGCCTGGACGCGTCGAGAGTGAACGCCGGCGCGAACGCACGCGCCGCCGTCAAGGGCGTCGACGACGGAGCCGCCCGCGTGGCGCACTACTTCTCGGCGCGTGCGTTTGGTCGTTTCCGGCGCGACGCGCGCGGCGGCGTCGACGGGCGTTTGTTCATGGAGTTCGTCGTGCGGCACATCGCGCTGACGCAGAGCCGCATCAACCTGGGGTGCCACGACGCGGACGCGGACGGGTGGCTGGAGGAAGCCGAGATCTTCGAGTTTGTCGGGCGCTCGGTGTCGACGATGTCGGCGCTGCGCTCGCTCAAACCCGAGTTTGCGCAGCACTACTGCGAGATCGCGACGCGCGCGTTCATGTTCGCGCACGACGCGAAGAAACGCGGGCGGTGTCGCATCTCCGACCTCCTCGCGGGCACGGCGCTGGCGGACTTCAACGAGCTGCACGCCGCGGACGAGGACGACCCGAGGCTGACCAAGAACTGGTTCTCGCTCGCCTCGGCGCGGCGCGTGCGCAAAGCGTTTGTCGACCTCGACCGCGACGAGTCAAACGGTTTGTCTCGCGAGGAGTTTCGTCGGTACACGTTCGACCCGCGCTTCGAGGGCATGTGCGACGTGCAGGGCCTGACGGCGGTCTTCGCGGACCGCGTATTCGAGACGCACAGCGTGAAAGGGCCGGCGAACGCGCGGCTGGCGCGGGAGGCGTTCGCGACATCCACCTCGTCCTCCAAAGCCGACCCGTTTGTCGCGCGCGCCATCGAAAAACGCCGATTACAGACGGCGAACGAGATGGACTTCCACGCGTTTCTGGATTTCGCGCTGGCGTGGTCGAACAAGACACATCCCGCGTCGCTGGCGTACTTCTTCCGCGCGCTGGATGTGCGCGAGCGCGGCGTTTTGACCAACATGGAGATCTGGACGTTCCTCAAGGGCGTGCACGACGCCTGGCAGGCGGACCCGGAGAACTACGACCTCAACATGCTGGACGTGCGCGACGAGATCTTCGACATGGTCAAGCCGGCGACGCCCGGACGCATCACGCTGGACGACCTGCGGCGATGCGGGTGCGCGGACGTCGTGATCGAGATCCTGTGCGACCACACGGGCTTCTGGAAGTACGATAACAGGGAGAGTCTGCCCGGGGACGACGACGAGGAGGAGGGAGAGGAGGGAAAGGAGGCGACGTTTGAGGATGACGACGACATGGCGGACGGACCCGCGTTTTGACGGACCAAAGTTTCGTTCGCGACGGGATACGCGCGCGCGAGATGTGTCGTACGACAGAAAGAAAGTCTCTGTGTTCCATCCCGGCGGTATAACGCGTCTTGTTTCTTTGTTTTTCGCGACACTCAGTGTTCTCCCTGGTCGTCCCCTGCGCCGATCGCGAGCTCCGCGTCGGCGGCGCCGCGCGCGTTTGCCTCCAGGACGGCGTCCTCCACAGCGCGGTACAGCGGGCACCTCGGCGCGGCGAGGCTTACGATGTACGCCGCGAGCTCGGGTGGCAAGTCGCCGAGGGTCGTCGGTTGCGGCGCCGGTTCGGGTTCCTCCGGAAACATCTCGCCGACGGAATCGCACGAGGACCTGTCGTGAAACTCGAACATCGCGTTCGCGTCGTCCTCCGCGGACGCGGGACCCACGTCGTTTGAAACGGACGCCTCTAAAAGGCGTTTCTCCAGCAGTCGGCGCGACCGCCGCGGGGCGGGCGGCGAAGACGGGGGCTCGCGCCGGATCCGGGCGTGCGTGAGCAGGAACGTTTGAGCGACGCGCTTGAAGAACGCCGGGTAAAGTATGTGGCCATCGTGCGTCCACCGGCGCAGCGAGGGACGCCGCACCTCCGCGACGGCGGACGCGTCGCCGCCGGAGATCGGCCGCCTCGGGAAAAACACCGGCGACCCGTCCACGACGAGACGTTGTTTTGGCTCCCCCAGGCTTCCCCTCGTTGGGACGGTGGTGAACGTCCACGGGTGCGTCTCGAACGTCTGCTGGCGGTGCGTCTCCCCCGGGTCGAGCGTCTTGTATCGCACGAGCTTTCCTTGGTAGTCGAGCCAGAACACACGACACCGCGCGGGCGGGTCCGCAACGGCGTTGCGGAACACAACCGAAGTGCTGTGTCGCGACTCCTGGCTGCACGCCCCGAGCGCCACCAGACGCGCCTGGGGCGCATCCAGCGGGTCGCGGTAAAACTCTTTGTCCCAACGCTCGAGGCTGTACCCCTCATCCGCGTCCGACGCGCCGGCGCCGTGCGGCTCGTCGGACTCCGCCCCGCCCCCGCCCGCGCGTCTTCCGAAACTCAAAAGACGCCGAGGCGACCACGACAACGCCGAGGACAGGAGCCTGCGAAGGCGGGTCACGGCGGCGACGACGATGAGAGAGGCGCGGTGAAGCATCGCCGTCGTCGACGTCTTCGGGGCGTGGAATGCGACAGCGCGCGCGTGGAGTGACGGGGGGGAGCGCGAAGCTCGAGGTAACTACCACGAAGCCTTCCCGACGTCTTCTCGGGAGAGACGATACGTAACGTGGTGTCGTGGAAGTCGCTTCAAAGAACACGTTCGGGATCAAAGGTAAGTGAAACGCTTTCGAAGCTCCGTCGCACACCGAAACGCGTATCTCGCGTTCACTACGCCCCCTCACCTCACGAACACGGTGATGTTCCTCGCGACCAACTTGGCCGGCGTCCCCCCGATGAACTGGTTGTTGTGCAAGTACAGCTCCTTCAGTTTTGGCAAGTCCGCGAGGTTCTCGGGGATGGCCCCCGTCAGCAGGTTCCGCGACAGATCCAGTAACGTCAGTCGTTTCAGAAACGAACCAATCTCCGACGGCACGAAGCCGACCAACGCGTTGCCCTGCATCTTTAACTGCCCCAGGTCACGCCAATCCCCGACTTCCACAGGAATCCGCCCGGTTAACGCGTTGTTCTGCAGGAGCAAAGACGCGATGCTCGTGCCGTTCCCCAGCCCCCGCGGAATCTCGCCCGCGAGTCGGTTGTCTGACAAGTCCAGCGCCGCGAGCGTCGACGGCCACGGGCCGCCGGGAATGGAACCCGTTAATCGGTTCCGCGCCAGGGAAACGCTCGTGAGGCTGCGCGCGTTCGCGAGCTCGGACGGTATCGCGCCTTCCAGCCTGTTGTTCGCCGCGTTAAGCACCCGCAGGCGCGTCAGGTTCCCGAGCGACGCCGGGAGCTCGCCAGTGATGAAGTTTGAGGAGACGTCCAGCACTTCGAGGGACGCGATGTCACCAACGGCGGGGTCCAGCACCCCCGCGAAGTTCAGGCGACTCAGCTCCAGGTGCGTCACCTCGTTTCCCCCGACGCAGCGCACGAACTCCCAAGGGTGCGCGCACGGGTAATCTCCCTCCCACCGGTCGAGCACGCCCGCGGTGCCCACCAGAGCCGCGCGCACGGTGCGGAGCGCCCGGGCGTCCCTCGCGTTGGGCGGGGTGTGGTCATACGGGCCCGTGTATTGGTCGTACAGATCCACCGCGCCGTCCGCCCTCGGGAGGGACGAGACGAGGCACGTGACGAACAGCGCGAGCCTCGCCGCGCGAGCGAGACGCATCCCTGAACCGCGCGTGCCTCTCGCGCGGCGCGCGACCTGCGTCTGGAGAAGCTTTTCATCGGCGAACGGGAAAATAACACTCGTTTTTTCTTGAAACGCCGCGAATCCCGAATCGCGACCGCAGTCCACGGCGCCGTCGCGATGGAGGAGACGTGCGTGGCCGGCGCGTCGTGCGCGGCCGCGTTCGCGCGCGTCGGGCTGGTGCACCGCGCGTTGACGATCGTGCTGGGTCTCTGGACGCACGTCAGACGTCAGCTCTCGAACGACTTCATAGGCGGGTCCCTCGCGTTGGCAACGGCGTCGTTCCTGTCGAACCTCACGTGGCGAGTCGGGCGCCACGCGCGCCGCATCGCGCACGACCGCGTGTTCACCACGTACGACATCCCCTCGGGCACGCCGCAGTACCACGCCGCGCTGAGGTGGCTGCACAGCCAGCCCGCCGTGCAGAGAGCCTCGCGGCGGCTCGTCGTGAACCCCGCCGGGGCGCGCGCGGCGAAGAACACGGGGGCGAATGACCCGGACGACCCGCTGGAGCTCGGGCTGCGCACGCTCCCGATGCTGGCGCGCGACCAGTCCGTGTGCGTGCGCGTCGGCGGCGCGCTCGTCTGGGCCGGCCACGGGCACGTCGCCGCCGGCGCCGCGGGCTCCGCCGCCGCCGCCGCGTTCGACGGGCACTGCGTCGGTCTCGGCGCGATGGGCGGCGGCGGCGCGCGCGGCAGCTGGTACAAGCAGCTGCTTTCCGGCGCCAGGGGGCACGCCGGCTTGGCGTCCTCCGCGCAGAGCGGCTCGTTCGTCTCCTCCCACGCGAAAAGCTTCGCGCCGTTCGCGCGCGCGCTGGACGACGGGCTCGGCGGGCTGGAGGGGGGCGTCGACGCCGAGAGTCTCGCCGCGGACGGAGCGCGCGGCGGCGACGCGTTGCGCCTTAGAGTGCTCTCGCGGGACCCGCGCGCCGCCGTCAAGGCTGTGCTCGCGTTTGGCCGCGAGCTCGGACGGGGCACGGCCAGGCGGTACACGCAGGTGTACATGCCGTCCACGGCCATGTCTCCCGCGGCCGCGGCGATGCGCGCGGGCGCCTACGAGAGGGACACACGAGGGTATACTATGTCTGACGCGCCTCTCGCGTCTGACGTTTCTCCCGCGCGCGTCGGGGTTGACACGTTTTCAAACGTTCACGCCTCCTCGTCGTACGGCGCTCGTCCCGAGTGGGTGGACGCCGGTCGTCGACCGGCGCGCCCGGTGGCGTCCGTGGTTCTGAAAGGCGACGCCGCACGAGCCATCGTGGACGACGCGCGCGCGTTTTTGAGACTGGAGCGTTGGTACGCCGAGCGGGGCATCCCGTACCGCCGCGGGTACCTTCTGCACGGCGCGCCGGGCTCGGGCAAGACGTCGCTGGTGCGCGCGGTGGCGGGCGAGCTGCGTCTGCCGGTGTACCAGCTCCCTCTCTCCGGCGCGGGCGTGGACGACGAGGCGTTCCACCGGCTGCTCAACGGCACCGCGCGGCGCTCGGTGGTGCTGCTGGAGGACGTCGACGCCGGCGTCGCGAGTCCAGCGTGGACCGTCGGTGATGATCGATCCGTCGACCAAAGTTGGTCGCGTTTGACGTTGCGCGGCGTGCTGGGCGCGCTGGACGGCGTCGGCGCCGCCGAGGGTCGTCTGCTGTTCATGACGTGCCGCGACGTGCGCGTCTTGGAGCCGGCTTTGATACGACCCGGGCGGATCGACAAACGATTGGCGTTCGGAGTGCCGGACAAAGCGCAGGCGAAGGCGTTGTTCGACCACTTCTACGGCTTTTCTTTTCGTCGAGGTCTTGTACCGGCGCGCGGGGAGGAGGTCGACGCGGAGACGACGGGACTGGGAGGCGAAAAAGCGAAAACATTTTCGGAGTCGGAGTCGGTTTCGGACGAGACAACGGAGGCTTGGGCGGAGGCGTTCGCGGCGGCGGCGACCGACCCGAGGCTTTTGTCCCGGGATCACCCCGCGGTCTCGTCGATGGCGGCGTTGCAGGGCCTGCTGATGTCCCACCGGGAAGACCCGCGAGGCGCGGTCAAAGCCGCGGCGCGGATCCTACAAGACGCGACCGAAACGGTCGTCGCGTGACCCATATGGTCGCGAGTCGTACCACCGTGAAACGCGGCGAACGAGCGTCGCGGCGTCTACTGTTGTGACTACTCGGAGAGTTAAAAAAACGCGCCATCTTTCGGGGATGGGATCCCGTGTTACTTCACCTTCTCCAGTGACTTCTGCTCGACCACGTGCCGTTGCTCACGGTCTCGCCCTTGTTTACCAAAGCGCCCGCGACCCAGTCCACTTTGTCCGGCGCCGCGGGGTGCGTCGCGCGGTACGCCGCCGAATACGCGCCAAACGCGTTGACGTGCGGGTTGGTCGGGTCCTCCTGGTACTTGAGCCAGCACTGCCCTTTCCCGAACTCGCCGGCGGCGGGCGCGAAGCACCCCCCCTCCTTCGGGCAAAACACCCAGACGTTGCACGGGAAGAAATCGGGCGCTTTAGGCTCGTACGCGCGGCAGCTCTCGCAACACGCCTCGGGCGTTGCTTGTATGTTCGCGGAGCCCCAAGTCACGGCGTAGCCGTCGTAATCCGTCGACTCGCGCGCGTGGCAACTCTCGCTCAGCTTCGTCTTCGCGGCATCCGCCGGAGTACCGCCGGAACCCCGGGTCTGCTCGAACAACCACCGCTTCTGGGGCTCGCAGCAGTCATCCTCGCCCACCGCGCGCAGCGCAGCCTCCGCGCGCGCGCGCGGGAACCCGGCCTGGATCAATCCCTGCACGAGCGCCTCGTTCGGCGGGGGTGCCGAGTCTGATTTCGCGGCATCCGACGACGCATCCGCGTCGACGTCCACGTCCGCCAGCCGAGTGGGCGCGGCAGCCTCCGCGAGCGCCAGCGCGGAAAGAAGCGCCGCGAGAAGCGCGACGCGGGACGCACCTGGTCGCCGCATGCTTTCGGGCGCGTCTCGGTCTGCTCGTTGAGGCGTGTCTGCGGCGCACACAATTTTTTTTTTGTCGCGCCAGTTGGCACCAGGACAAGGCGGCACTCGCCCTACAGTTCAAACACATTTTAACGCGCGCGAACCGTCGCGTCGGTCGTGCGTCCGCGCGGAGAGTCATTTGGAGGCTGCGGCGCGTGAGGCACGTCATGAGCTCGCCTCCCGGGTCGGACGGCCCTCCCCCTCCCGCGTGGTGGCGCCAGGCGGTTGGGGATGCGTCCACCAGCGGCGTTTCGCACGCCGCGCGTTCGATCGGCAGCCTCGGAGCGATCGCTCCGGAGATCCCAACCACCACGAAGCTCCTGCTGTGCGGCGGCGTCGCCGGCGCGTTCAGCAAGTCGTGCACCGCCCCCCTCGCGCGCATCACCATCCTGCGGCAGCTGCAGAGCACCGGCCAGGTCCCCGGTTGGGTCCCGGGGGCGAACCAGGGCATACTCCGCGCGTTGTCGAAGATCGCGCGCGAAGAGGGCGTGCGAGCGCTGTGGAAAGGCAACGGCGTGACCGTGCTCCACCGCCTGCCGTACTCGTCCATCAACTTCTACGCGTACGAGAACATCATGGACTGGCTGGAGGGGGAGGGCGCGTTCGCGAAGAGCGCTTCGCAGGGACGGGGAAACAGACGAGACGAGACGCGAAGAGAAGAGACGAGCGGGGATGAGAACCGACGCGGCGGCGTCGGATTGGGGTGGGACGTCTCCCGTCGTCTCCTGGCGGGCGGGAGCGCGGGCATGATCGCGTGCGCGTTGACGTACCCCCTGGACCTCGTGCGCACGCGGCTCGCCGCGCAGACCACCACGAGGCACTACGACGGGCTCGTGCACGCGCTGTTCGTGATCGGTCGGGACGAGGGCGCGCGCGGCCTTTACCGCGGCCTCGCCCCGACGCTGGCGGGCGTCGGCCCGAACCTCGCCATCAACTTCGCGGCGTACGAGACCTTCCGGAGGCTCGCCTCGGAGCACGCGGCGAACGCGAAAAAAGAGAACGACGGGTCCTTCGTGTTGCCCGCGTGGGCGGTGAGTTTGGTGTGCGGCTCGAGCGCGGCGGTGGTGAGCGCGACGGCGACGTACCCGCTGGACCTGGTGCGCCGGCGGCTGCAGATGGTGAAGTGCGCGTCCGGGGCGCGGGTGGGCATCGCGTCGACGTTCGCGCAGGTCTGGGCCAAGGAGGGCTTCGTGGGGTTCTACCGCGGGATCCTTCCCGAGTACGCCAAGGTGGTTCCGGGGGTGAGCATCACCTACGCCACGTACGAGCTGCTCAAGCGGTCGATAGGCGTGGACACGGGGAGGCTGTGAGCGTTCGCGGCGTTCCGCGGCGAAAATAGGCACTAACTAAAAGTAGTAAAGGTACCCTCGAAGGCGTCTCGGCTCGCGGACGCGCGCGTAGACGAACATCACAAACGGCATCTTCTGTTACACAGCGTAGAGGCGCAGTCGTCTAAGGCGGCTTAGACGACTCGACGGAGACGGAGACGAAATTAGCGCGCGCGCTTCGTCTCGGCCTCGTTGGGAAGAAACCCCATGAGCCGCCCCGACGAGGACTGCATGGCCCACATCAACCCCCCGAGTCCGCCGATGATGCCCCCGGTGACCATCGCGGGCACGCGCACGCTCGGGCCGCTCAGCGCGCCGGACATGTACCCGACCGGGAGCGACGCCGCGGTGAGGCACGCCCAGTCGCGGTAGTCGGTGGCGTTGAAGTTGGCGACTGCGTTTTGCGCAAACGTCGGTCGAGACGAACGCGAAAGCGAACGTCGATCGGGGACGGGTCGTCGCGATCGGAATCCATCGGTCGGGCGTCGGTCAGATGAAGAAAACGGGAAAACGGGGGATCGGGGGTGGCGCTCGAGGCGCGGCGCGTCGATGGTGGGGCTCGGGAGGAGACGCACCGACGGTCGCCACGGTGGGCGCTCTGTCCACCACAGGGTACTGCGGGGTGTCGCCGATGATACCCATCTTACGGCGTGAGAGGTTTCACGTGCGTGTGGATCGTTCAGATGCGACGCCTCCGTTGGCGGTCCGGTCCAGTCTCGCGGCTGAACGATCCCTAAACCCGAGGCTACGCGCGTCGGCGAAACGCGGAGAGCGCGTCACGAGTCTGCGGTCCGTGAGGTATCCGGCGCGGAGGGCTCGCGTCGGCGTCGCGTCGGTCGAACCGCGCGTCTCGCTGTGAGCCCCGGGTCGCAGCCGAAGGTTTGCAAGGGATCGATCCCCCACCTGATGACTCGTCGTCAGTGGAGCCACTCTGTGACTGAAATCTGGGCTCCCTCGTCTCGTTGTCGCGCGCGAACGAACGTCGGCGTTGGTGACTTTTGAGCGTCTCGCCACAACCGAGGGCACGCGTGGCTCGCGAGGCGGCGACATCGCGGCGCGGAGGCTCTCGTGAACGTCGACGAGCCTCCTGCGTGTCTTCGTCGCCGATGGCGACCCCCGCGGCGACCCTCGCGGTGCTCCGCGCGTCCCGCCCGCGTTGCCGCCACGCCTCAGATGTGCTCGCGTTCGCGGTGCACGCGGCGACCTGCTCGGCGGGGTTCAGGCTGGTGGCCGCGGGTCCCGGGGCGAACGACCCGAGCGCCGCGTCCGCGCCCGCGGACCCCTCGGCGGACCCGCTGGACGGCTGGGACGCGTGGGAGGACACGCACGCGTTCAGGTACGTCCCCGAGACGACCAGCTCTCTCGGCGCGCGGCTCGTCCGAGACGAAACGGCGTCGTCGAGTATCCGTGAGACGAACGAGGAGGATGAAATCCGCTCGGTGACGGTGACGTCGATGACCGTCGGCGACGCGTGCGTGGTGAGCGTCGGCGTCGTTCGCGGGAGCGGTAAAAAGAACGAAACCGCCTCGCTGCAGGTGCCTCTGGCGCAGCACGTCGACGCGAGCCTCGCGTCGACCGACCCGGTGGGCGCGCTCCGCGACGTCGACGCGCTCGTCGCTTTGGCGAACAAACGACTCTTCTCGTTTATCGGCGCGTGGAAAAAGAAAAACGACGAGGAAACACGCGCGGAGGCTCACGCGACGTCCGACGGAACCGCGGTTCGCGAAAGCGGCGTGAACGCGCGTCGCCCACCTCCACTAGGAGACGGTCGAGTTCCGCTCGAGCAACCGCGACCGCCCCACGGCGCTCGCTTCGACCCGTACGGACCGCCCGACGTACCCGAGTTTGCGCCCGGGCGCTTCGGGTTTGACCCCGATAACACGCGCGGCTTTCCCGAAAATCCAGACGCGGCGTTCGGCGGGGTCCCCGACGGATTCCACCCCTCTTGGCCCGGCGGACCGAATCAGTTCCCGTTCCCGCCGGGAGGGGGCGCGGGATTTCCTCCTAGAGGGTGGCCTCCGGCGCGCGGACGCGGTCGCGGGCCGCCGGACCTGGGACCGCCGCCGCGGGGCGGAGGCGGATTCTTTTAGCGGCTTCTTTTTCTTTTTTTTGTTCGGGGAGAGACACTCGGACGCCGACGCGACAGACGTGACAGACGAGAGAGACGAGAGACGGTTTCGTTCATATCGCACTATCGCTCGTTCCGTCGATCGACGTCTGACTCACGTCTCGTCGCTCACGATCAGTCGTTCCCTCGCTCTTCCCGCACCTTGGCGTACCACGTCGGGACCTTGACGTGCGACGTGGTGGTGAACGTCTTGCCCGCTTCGCCGCCGACGATGTCCTCATCCTTCGGCACGTTGTTTCCCTCTTTGATCACCGTCTTGCCGCCCCGCGAAGAGGGAAGCTGCCCCGCCTTGTGCGTCTCCTTCGAAGCCTCCGCGTTTCGCTCCTCCTTGCGCTCAGCCTTGCGCGCCTTGTTTTTCTTGTTGCTCTGCATCTTCCCCGAGCGGGGCATCGACGCGTTCGAACCGCGCGCCGGCGCCGCCGCGCCGGGGGGCGGGCGCATCGGCGCATCCGCCGTCGCGCGCTCGCCCTTGGCGGTCTTCTTGCCCTTGCCCTTCTTGCCCTTCTTGCTGAACGTGAACGCCGAGCCCGCGTCCGAGGACTTCGAATTGTCGTTTCCCCGCCTCGCGTCCACCCACTCGCGCACGCGCCGAATCAGCGGCACGAGCGCCACGCCGGCGCCGACCAGGAGCAGCGTGGACGCGAGCGAGTCGCCGCCGCCGCGCTTCGCGTTCTTTTTCGATTTCGTGGATTTGCCCTTGCTCTTGGTCTTGGTGCCTCCGCCTTCGGCGGGGACCTTCGGGCCTCGATTGGGCGCGCCCATCGCGAAAGGACACGCGGGAGGGCTCGAGGACGCTCGCGGCGAGTAGCGCACCCCCGTTGTGGTGCCGTGGTCGCCTCTCAGAGCGTGTCGAGAAACCGAAAAAGCCACGAAACCCTCCGACGCGAAAATTGCTGACGTGTTGTGCGGAGCTTTTTCTGCAGCCAACATTCATCGCCGAGCGCGCCTCCGAGGTGCGGCGTCGTCATGACGGCTCACGATGACGTGCCGAAGATGACCGTCGCCAAGCTGCGCGACGCGCTGAAGAAGAAGGGGCTGGACACCGCCGGGCTCAAGGCTGCGCTCGTCGAGCGTCTGCAGGAGGCTTTGCGGTCGGACGGGGGAGATGCGAAGCAGGCGCCCTCGCCGAAGCAATCGCCGGCGAAGAAGTCGCCGAAGCCTTCGCCGAGCAAGGCGACCAAGCGCAAGCGCGACTCGATGTCGGAGCCCGCTCCCGCTCCCGCGCCGGAGCCGGAGCCGGAGCCGGAGCCGGAGCCAGAGCCGGAGCCAGCGCCCGCGCCCACGCCCGCGCCCGCGCCGGAACCTGCCCCCGAGCCTGCCGTTGCCGCCGACGCGCGTCCGTCGCCTCCCCCCCCGCGCGAATTCCGCGCGCCGGTGAGCGGCCTGGACGCCCGCGCCGCCGCCATCGCCGCTCTGCAGGCCGACTTGGCGGCGGAGGAGGACGCGGACGATGCTGCGGCCGCCGCCGCCGCGTCGGCGCCCCGCGCGCGCGCGGCGGCGGCGAGCCGCGCGTGTCCCTACCTCGACACGGTGCACCGCGCGGTTCTTGATTTCGACTTCGAGAAGTGCTGCTCGGTGTCTTTGTCTCCGCACAACGTGTACGCGTGCCTGGTGTGCGGCAAGTACTTCCAGGGTCGCGGCCCGAGCACGCACGCGTACACGCACGCGCTCGAGGCGTCGCACCACGTGTTTTTGCGGCTGGACGACGGCAAGGCGTATTGCCTTCCCGACGGGTACGAGATCGAAGACGCGAGTTTGGACGACGTGCGTCGCGCGCTGGCTCCGCGGTTCACGCGCGAGGAGGCGCGAAACACGAGCGTTTTAAAGCAGTGGCGCCGCGGTTTAGACGGCTCCGAGTATCTGCCCGGCGCGGTCGGCCTGAACAACCTGAAACACACGACGTACGCGAACGCGACGTTACAGGCGTTCGCGCGCGTCGAGCCGTTGCGCGTATTTTTTCTCAACGAACAAGAAAAGGCGAGCGAGACGCGAAACTCGAAGCGCGCCGGCGTCTTGGCGTCGCGCTTCGGCGAGCTGACGCGTAAGATGTGGAACCCGAGGGCGTTCAAGGGGCAGGTCTCGCCGCACGAGTTCATGCGCGCGGTGGTGGCGAGCTCGAGCGGCGCGTTCAAGGTGGACCAGCCCGCGGACCCCGTGGACTTCATGCAGTGGCTCATGCACGCGCTGCATCGCGAGACGCGAAGACACGGCGGCGGGTCGGTGGTGGACGACTGCTTCGCCGGCGAGATGGAGGTGGTGACGGCGGGCGAGCCGGACGAGACCAAGGACGCGGCGTCGAAGGACGCGGCTGAGGTCTCGGACGTGAGCGTTTCGGTTAAACGAACCGTGACCCCGTTCCGCATGCTGGCGTTGGACCTCCCCCCGCCTCCCCTGTTCCAGGACGCGATGGAGAAGAACATCATCCCGCAGGTTCCCATCGCCGACTTGCTCCGGAAGTACGACGGCGCGACGGCGACGCCGACGCCCCGCGGCGGGATGCGCACGTTCACGTTCACGAAGCTCCCGAAGTACCTCGTCGTGCACCACAAGCGGTTCACCAAGAACGCGTTCTTCCGGGAGAAGAACCCCACGATCGTCACGTTCCCCATCGGCGGGCGGCCGCTGCGTCTGGCGGACCACGTACCGGTGCCCGTCGATCCGCGCACGAACGAACCAGAGGCCTCGTCGTACGACCTGGTGGCCAACGTGTGCCACGACGGCGCGGCGGACTCAGGTTCGTTCCGCGCGCAGGTGTTCCACCGCGCGGACGGCAACTGGTACGATGCAAACGACCTCGCCGTGGACGAGGTCCTGCCGCAGCAGGTGGCGCTCACGGAGACCTACGTACAAATTTGGGAGAGAAGACAGACGGACGCCGTTTCCCGACGAGCGGAGGAGGAGGACGTCTTCGGCCTCGGCGACCTCGGGGGCGGGGACGACGCCATGGAGACGTGAGACACTTTTTTTAACTTTTTAACATAAAAAACAAGTCACGCGCACATCGCGCTGACGGAATATCGCACGCCCCGGGTCATGGCGTGGGCGGCGTCGCTGTGGGCGCTTCCTACGCGTCCGCGCGCGTCTCCGCGAATAAGTCTTCGGCGAGCGATTCCGGTCGCACCTCCGTCGCGAGCACCGACGCGTCGTCGTCCGCGGACGCCGGGTGGTTCGCGACTGGCCCGTGGTCCGTCGCGGACCGCACGTAGTATATCACCCTGCCCACGATGTGGGCGATTTGAATCGGACCGAACGCCCTGCTGTCCGGCGCGCGACTCAAATCCATCGCGGGGTTGTCCGCCGTGACCCACGCGCGACCCGGCGGGATCTCGTAGGTGGCGGTTTCGGAAGTTTCGGGAGGCGTCGCTTCGTCGCCCGACACCAGCACGTCGCCCGCGAGCGCGGCGACCCGGCGCACGAGCACCACCTGCTGCTCGGCGGGCCGAGACGCCGTGTCGGGGTGCACGAACGCCACCACGTCGCCCACGCGCGCCGGGCGCGGGAAGAACCAACGCCTGCCCACGCGGTCGTACGTCCCCGGCATCGTCTCCTCGTGGCGCAGCGGGCGCACGACCAGCATGTTCATGGCTTGGGTTCGCGCGGACGCCGCCGAAGCGAACCGCGGCGCGCACGACAACGCTGGAGCCATGGCCTCGCCCCTGAACAGCATCCGCGAACACAGCGGCGTGTCGAGCACCTGCTCGTTGATGCGTCGCATCAGCTCCATCGCGGGTATCTCCTCCTCCTTTCTCCCATCCTCGCCGAACGCCTCGGTCAGGCCGAACGGGATCGTCTGCTGCGTGGCCTTCTCGAAGATGTACCGGAGACTCCACGGCTGCTTCGCGAGGTCGTACCGCAGCCGGCGCAGTGCGCCGCTCATCGCCGCGCGGTGGGGAAGTGGGGCACGGAGGGACACGTGGTCGTCTGAGTGTTCGAGAAATGTCACCCGAGGGCTTTCGCGACGTTTCGCGAGGCGCGAGACGCAAGGCCTCACTGTCGCGCGCACGTCCGACGTGACGATGGGGGCGTTCGCGCGCCGCGCGCGCGAGCTCGTCGGGCTCGCCGGCGTGGCGGCGCGATCGTCCGCGACCACACCGTGGCGCGCGGGGGCGTGTGTCGGCGCGCG
>Ga0209666_1001018_pt1 | contig 21531 bp, 11 predicted proteins | sample SaaInlV_125m_DNA_FD_184679 | JGI IMG/M metagenome (GOLD analysis project Ga0209666, IMG submission 184679) | Marine microbial communities from expanding oxygen minimum zones in the Saanich Inlet - Saanich Inlet SI037_S3LV_10m_DNA (SPAdes)... | ecosystem: Environmental > Aquatic > Marine >...
GGGGATGAGTCAGAATGCCGCGAAGCAGAAGGCGTTTGTCCAAAGGCAATCGCGAGGAGACGCACCAACCCATTTAGCTTCGCTTCTCCCTTAAAATCATCATTGAACAGGTCATTTGCACCCTCCATAGCACGGCGAAGTAATCCGGGGTACGTAACTCCGGGGGACGCGGGCGCGGACGCGCGACGCGTCCGCAAATACAGCGGACGAGTAACGAGAGCGGGCGCCAAAAAGCGGAGGAAATCGAGCGCAGCGGATCTGATACGCTCTTCCACGGTGGGAACTGACTGACTTTCATGATGACGAGATCAGATTCGGGAAGGGCAAAAGAGGCTTTTCCTTGAGAAAATGAATCCCCTTTTTCAAAAGAAAAAAAAAGATCTGTCCTCGTCAGGTTGAAGTTTGCGAAGATTGAGTCCTGAAGCGCTCTCAACCACGGAAATTCCTTCCGAAACGGAACACTATTCAGAACTGATATTCAGTCTGATTTTACTGCAGGTTCACGAACCGTCGCACCGAAAAAGTTGATCGAAAAGTTGACAATCCTCTCGAAAAATGGCTTTCCCGTCGCGTCTGGATGCGAGAGCGCGGTCTCGCGTGGAGACTCGCGGCCCCGTCGCGAATCCCGCTCACCGCGTCCCCGGTGCCCGTCCCCCCCCGGTTCAATCGAACGAGCATCCCCGGTCGCACTTGTACCTCGCGTCGTTCTTATTCACCATCGCCGACAGCGAGGTGTAAAATCCCGCGCAGATGGGCTCGGACGTGTAGAAGCCCGGCCGCGCGCGGTGCTCGGGCTGGACCGGATTATCGTCCTTCGCGGGGTTTGCCTTGGCGAACATGTACAGGGAGCGAGGGGGTATCCCGCCGACCCTCTTCCGGCCGTCTGAATCTTCGTTGGATGCCGCGCGGAACGCATCCACGCGACGCCTCAGCTCGCACCCGTACCCGCCATCACTCGAAGCGGCATCGGACCCGGCGGTGGACCCGGGGGTGGACCCGGCGGTGGACCCGTCCCCATCCTTGGATTCTTCACCCTTGGATTCACCGGCGCATCCCGCCCAGAGCTTCGCCTGCGTCTTCTTCACCAACTCGTGCGCCCACAAATCATTCGGAGCCGTCGCCGCCACCACGCTCGCATCCTCCGTCTCATCGCCCTTATCATCCAGCACGGAACGCGCCGTGCTCAGTCGCCGCCCCGCGCCGTGGCGTCCCCTCGTGTTGGATCGAACGTACTCCAGGTGCTGAAACCCGACGACGTCCGCCAAGCGAAGCCAAAACGAATCGAACTCCTCGGCGACTCCCACGACGTCGATCTCCTTCACCAGCTTCTCGAATCGCGCCCTGTCGCTGAGCGTCACCTTGCACGTCTCGTCGAGGGTCCGGTCCCCGCGCCTGGTCGATCCGTCGACGTCGAAGACCGGCAGTCGCGTCGCGCCCACCATGCACCGATCTCCGAGCAGCTCCCGCGTCTGAACGTCCGGCACGCGCGACGCCCACTCGGCGAACCCGTCGCCCCACAGCGGCTTGCCCTGGTTCGGGCCGGCGCCATCCTGCTCCGGCCTGATGTAATACTCGTAGAAGCTGCGGTACTGAGCCGTCGGGTCGCGGAGGAGCATGGATGTGGAGATCTCGCACCCGAGGTGCGAGTGCGTGGCGCGGAGCTCCTTGAGGTCCTTCATGACGACGTTCTCGAAGGCATCGGTGGCGCCCCACTCGTTGCGGATCTCCACGATGATCCGCGGGCCCTCGCCGGACGCGATGCGCGCGGGGTCGACCGCGGCGTCCTTGAAACGGGTCACCACCTCGCGCCAGTCCTTCTCCCTGAAGCCGTAGTGGCACATCGGGAGAAACTCGAAATCACCCATGGCGACCTGCTTGTCGAAGAGGAAGCGGACGGTGGTTCCCGCGGCTTTGCTGACATGTCTGAACACGTGCAGGGAACATCCCGGGAGCTCCCTGGTGCGCAAACCCGCGGACGTGCCCTTGTGCGGGGAGTAGCCCGCGGGTGGATACCGCCCGGGCATCGAGGGGGGCGCTTTCTCGGCGCTGCCGTCCGCGTTTGGGATTTGCTCCAGCGTGCTGTCGCGCACGCGCTGGCGCATGACGGCGGTGGTGCCGAACATGCTGAACATGAGCACGAGCACCACGCACGCGCCGACGATCATGGTCCACGCCTGCGCGGGGGGCCGCTGCGCGGTGCGGCGCGCGGGACGGCGCATCCCCCGACTCGACGTCTCCGTTCATTGATTTGAGACGTCTCTCGATTTTTTTTTTTTTACGTCTCTCGATTTGGAACTCAGCTCTCGGACTCCCGAATCAAAAACGCTCACGCACGAGCGTCCATAACGTGTCGCCCGAGCTCGCGGCATAACCTTCGTGCACGTTCGTATCGGGAGCGCGCGCACACCTCTTGACTCGAGCACTTCTCGCTCCGCCCGCTCGTGTCACTCAAACTCAGGTCAGCCGCAAGGATACCGAAGTTGAGCCACTTCGTTTCGGGTCTGATGGCGACGTCGGATGGTACTTTTGGTGAGATCAGGTTTGACCAGTCGGACCAGTCGTTCGTTGATGCCAGCCAGCCGCTCGAACAGTCGCTCCGTGACGCGGAAGCTGAACTCGAAGCGGCAATCTGTGCCATAAAAGTCGGACAACCTGCGCCCATCAAACAGGTTGACGAGAAGGTGAAAGCGGTCTGGCGTGCATGGATGAACCTCGAGGCGCTGAAGCCGACTCTGCCGAGCCAGCCTAAGGAGAAAGGCATCCCGGATCCTGTTGTCGGTGAAAAGCGCAGACCGACCCCGCGTCGTAACACCGCAGAGTTAATGGCAAAAGACCGCACGGATCGTGCTGTTGTGAAAGTGATCCGGGATGACTCCAGTGACGACGATGCTAACGGAGATGGAACTGACCTCGTCGGTGAGTAGCCAATTTTTTTTCTAGGATTTCTCGGCTCCTCGTCGTGAAAAAACTGAACCCGTTTGCCTCTCTCACACGCAGTTACGGCTGCGGCCCTCGAACATGCGCAGAATCAGATCGACAAGTACAAGAATGGCGACCTCAACCGCATTACGATCCCCGGCCACGAGATGCCCGCCAAGTGTGCATTTCTGCTCGCCGCGTTCGCGTGCAATGCGACCAAGCCTGTCTCAGAACGCGTACGTCCATTTCCTCCGAATTGGGTGAATGCAGAGACTCTGAAGATCGGCAAGCTCCTGGAGAATGGAGTCATCAAGAGCATGCCGGCCTCTCCGTTGAAGCGTTTTGCGTGCTCTACGTCCAACATCACCATGCTCACATCGCACTTCTTGCCAAGCGACATAGGCACCATCGACAACATCAAGGAGCTCGAGCCGGGCGTCATCACCACCGAGGATTTCATGGTTGCCCATGGAGGTGAGACGGCGGAGACCGGGAAGATGCTGGAGCGAGTCATGCTGGAGCTCGGCCATCAAGATCACCCCGTTCTTTGCTACAACTGCTTCAACTTCGCCGAGGTCACCGTCGAGGAGTACAGCAAGCTGACTGATTCGAAGAAATACGCGGCCCCGCCCCACGCCATCGAGATCTTCTTCGAGAACGAGCTCGACAAGCAGGTCAAGGATATCGTGAACAACGAGCTGCTCGGCGACCTCATCATCTTCGGTGCATCCGCGAGGGATGTGGTGATGAGTGTACTGAAGACGATGGAGGATGTCGTCGTCTTGGAGTACAGCGCTCAGATGGCAGAGCTCGCCTTCGAGGGCATGGACGCCGCAGCGTTCCGGTGGTCCAACAACGATACATCCCACCCGTACGGCAAGATCATCGTCAAGGGCAAGGTCAAGAACTTCATATGCGTCCAAGCTCCCGGGTCCAACAACGGCTTTAACTTTTCGTCGAGCGGCGAGGCAGGGATCGCGGAGAATGTCAGGACTCTGATCAGGGCGATGGACTGGCTCAAGTACATGCACCTCGAGGACATCACAAAAGATCTTCGGCGAGCTCCGCTGTTCACTGCATGCTGTGAATTCATGTTTCAGTCCATGGAAATCACCGAGAAAGCGATCAAAGATGTTGCACCGGGGACGTACAAGACGCGTCACGATCAACAGTCCGAGAAGGGGGGCAAGAGGACCAAGGAAGCACATGCCGCTGTCGCCGCGGCGGCGAAGCCGGGGGGGGCGCCAGCGTCTGCGGCCGACCGTGAAATCGTGCGCAAGAACAAGGCGGGGGGTTCGAAGGGTGGCTTGGCCTTGACCAAGAATGACCAAGTGTCGGTTGCCGTCTTTTCCACCTCCGATGCTATTGTCAGAGGCATGTTTCGGGGGTCCGTGAATTCTTCCAACTCAGTGGGCATTCGTGTTGTAGGGAATGCGCGAAATCAAGATTCACTCAGAGAGCTGATTCGTTGGATCGAAGAAGCGAATGAGCATGAGTCAGACATCAGCACCAATTTCCCGGAAACATATTGGGAAATTAGAGCGGCTGATGGAGCTCCGTCGCTCCTGAACGTGGACTGGACACGGGTGCCTCCAATAGAGCTCAAAGGAAGGAAAGGCATGGATGAGCTCTCCTTCGTCGTGATGGGGCCAGCCTGAGTAGTAGATTAGAGCTCACATCACAACATCACAACACTCTCGATCTAATATTTCACTTCAATTCGGTTGACGCTGACATCGCGCCCACCCGTCAACCTCTACTTTCGACTCACCAGCGTCACCGCCGCGGTCAACGGCGTGAGCCTCCCGCTCGTCGCCAGCGGCTTAAACTCCCGCGTCCCGCTGTCGTACTTCATCGTGCTGTCCACGCCGTCCAGACCCACGCTACCGGGCCCGCCGGCTCCGTGAATCTTGACGAGTCTAGCGTCGGCGTCGTCGACGCCGCCGTCGCCCGATACCAACGCGTACAACGCCCTGTACTTGTGCGGACTGGTGTTCTCCCTGAACAGAATGACAAATACGGTGGCGACGTCTGGCGCGACCGCGTCGAGGGCCGTCAGGGCATCGTCCAGGTTAGCCTTGTTGGCGGCGCCCGCGAGGCACACGTGGCACAGCGCGTTTCGCACCAGCTTTTTATTCGACAGCTTGGAAGCAGCTCGGAACAGTTTCGGGTCGGAGGTGAGCGAGCTCGGGGGCTTGGCGCCCTGCCTGTTGGACCCGATGGCCGCGGTGAGCGCGCCCATCTTGCGCTCCCTCGCCTTGGCGGCGGCCGCCGCGGACCGCTTCTTCACCTCGGACGTCCCGACTCGTGGAGCCATCTTTTTCATCTGCTCTGAGCCGACGCCCCAAGCGCCAGACGGTATACCCACCCTCGACGCGTCATCCCACGCGCCGAGGTCCACCCACATCGCCTCACCCTTCTTCTTCGGGGACTTGTTTTTGGCGTGTAGTGCACTTGCGTTCTTCTTGGATGGGGCGCTCGGGGACGCGAGTTGGGCAGCCAGCACGTGGTCGGGGATGTGGACGCCGGCGGCGCCAGTCGCCAGACCCGGGACCCCCCACTCCTTCTCCACGATCGTCTCCTCTGCCTCTGTCGGTTCGACGTTCTCGATACCCTCGCCAGTCTCGTTGGCGACCACCCCGAACCACGTCGGAAACGCATCGGGTGGCGTATCAAGCGCATTGACCTCCCCGAGCGCATTGACCCCCCCGAACACGATTGAGTCGTCGTTCGGCTCGCCGGGTCCCCACCCGCCGTCGGCGCTCCCGGTGCCGTCGCCGAGCTCCACCTTCGCGTGCCGAGTCTGCCCGGGCGCGAAACCGGCAACCTTGGGCAAAGGAGCCGGACTCCTCCGCGGCGGCATACCCGCCGACTCGTCCATGGAGCTGACGTCGAGCCGCGAGCGCTGTTGATCGATGTACGCGGCAGCCGCTCCGACGCTTTCCTCGGCGTTGAAGAGCGCGGCGGCCGCCGTCACCGACCGCCTGTGCGCGTCCGGGTCGTGCGTCGCGACTCGTGGAATCTTGAGCTGTGGGATCGCCGGGCTGGGTTTGTGTGGACTGACTCTACGGGTGGTACCCGGGGGTGTACCCATCGCGCGGGGGTCGATGCCGTGGGCGGAGACCTCAGTCGGGACGGCGAAATCGTCGTCTTCATCGTCCAGAACTTGAGCGGGTTCCTCCCTCGACCACTGCCCGCGGCCGGGTTTGAGGGTGGCGACGCGGGGTAAGGGCGCCTCCCGGGTTTCCATGGACGCGCACACCGGTGAAGCCACGATGGGACCCATGGGACTGTTAGGTGACTTCAGCTTGAGCGGCCTTCTCACTCCGGTGTTCGTCGGGCTCGGTCGTTTCGTCGGTGACGCCGCCGCGGCTTCCTTCTTGGACGCGAAGAACCTCATCAACGCCTCCTTACCCGCGGCGCGTCGTCGCTCCCCGAACGCCCTCGCCTCCTCCGCGCGCACCTGCTCAATATGACGCTTCCGCGCGTCGAGCACCATCCTCGCCGCGACGTCCCCGCCCCGTACGCCCGGGGTCTTCACCGGCGGTGACGGAAGGTCAAGGTCGGATGCCACACGTTTTTGTTTTGTCGGCGACGGCTGGACAGATCCGAGCACGACGTCGCTCCCTTCCCTCGCCACGTCCTCCACGAACCCGTCGTCGTACCCCCCGCCGCGGGTACCGAGCAGAAAGTCGCTCGCGTTGACGGAGCTGGACACGGAGCTGGACACCATCGTCCTCGTTACATCGTCGTCGTCCTCGTTTAAATCATCCGTATCGTCGTCCTCGAGGGGTAGACCCGCGAGTTGTGTGAGGACGTCGCGCTGCGCCGCCTCCGCCGCGGACGGGATCGGCTGCCACGTGGCATCATACGATGACCCCACATCGTCCTCACCCGAGTAAGACGTGGAGAACCGGCTCCCGCGTTGCTGTCGAAGCGGCGACGTCGTCGGCGTGGACGCCGGAGAATTGGACAACGACCGATCAAACGATTCAGCCGACGGGAGATTAATCCGTCCCAACTCCCTCGACCCCACGACGCTTTCACTTCCGTCGACGCTCACATCACGCGTGTGCACGGACACGGCCGTTGACACGCCCGCGAGGTGGTCGTCGCGAGCCTCGGCCATGAGCGCGTCGAGAACGTCGGCTTCGGCGGCGTCCATGGGCGGATCGGGATTGTCGTCACCGTCTTCTTCTTCGTCGTCGCTCGGCGGGGGTGGAACGAAGGAACCGGTCATGGACGCTCTGGCGACGTTCGAGGTCTCTCCGACGACCATCGCTTCGCTCTCGGACGGCGTGAGGGACGCGCGGAGGCTCGCGAGGCTCGCGCGAAGGCTAGCCGCCTCTTCCAATAACTCGCCAGTCGCCGCCGCAGCCTCCGCCGCCGCCGCTGCGGCCATCTCCGCGCGTTCCCGTGCGGCGTTCGCAGCCTTGACCTCCGCGGGGCTCGCCCTGAACTTACTTACGGGTTTGATCGGGGACGCCGGGTGTATCTCCGTGAGGGAACGCGAGAGCCGAGTGACGGACGACGACGCCGCTCGCGATGACCTCGCGGATGATGGCGGGGGCGGCTTCGTCGGGGATAGCAGCGACGGGGATGGCTCGTCCCCGGGGGGGCCCGAGTCGGCACCTGGATGCGCTCCGTCTCCGGGTCCCACGTCATCACCCTCCCCTCCCTCTGCTGCGTGGTACGTGCGTGCGTGGTCGCGGAGGTAGTGCGCGTAGATGGAGGAGAGGATGCGATGGGGTGCGTCCGTATCGCGCGCTTTCCAATCGTTGAACCCGCGCTCGATGGCAGCCATCGCGGGGGCGCACTCCACCATCAGGCCGGCCCTGTCCAGCGCCTGCGCCAGGGAGCCGTGGTCGAAGACCTCGTCCGCGGTGGCGTCGCCCGGCGCACCGGGCGCGGTCCCGTCCGCGCGCCGCTCGAGCTCGATGAGCGACCGCGCGAGCAGGTCGCCGTCGAAGAGGTCGTCGGCGTGGATGGGGTCGCGGGATCCGACGAGGCGCGCGAGCCAGACCAGCAGGGGTTGACCGCCGGCTCCCGCGGCCGGGTGGTGTCCCGACGCCGTTCCGGCGCCGCCTGATGCGTCGGGGTCGCTCATATCGCGCCCGTCGCCCGGTCCAAGGTGCGCCCCAGATTTGAACAGAAGTCAACAAACAGAAAGGTCGACGAGAAAAGAGTCCAAAAGACTCGCTGGCACAGCGGAGCAGTCAGAACGAATGGCAAACTTTCGAAATAGCAACAAAAAGAAACGGGCAAACAGTCTGGATCTCTCGAAAAATAAAAAAATCTCCAAAAGGTTCTGGGTGATGAGCTGGGCGTGACCTTTCGCGAAAGGACACGGGGCCGAATATCTCATTCAACAACCGCACCAAAGGCTCACCCGCGACGCCTCTCTCGTTCGCCACGACGCGCGATGGAGGGCCAGGATGCGAGTCCGATACTCTACGTCAACGGCAAGCGTCACGTCATGCCGCAGGGCAAGGCTGAGCAGACGCTGCTCGCCTACCTCCGAGGTGCGTGCCTCCCGAACTTTTCCAAAAACACGTCATCGCGACACTAAACACCACCCGAGCGTCGCGCCGGCCCCGTCCCGGTCCGTCACCGTCCCACACTCACATCTCCCCGCTCCCGCTTCATTCGACACGCAGGCTTAGGGCTGAACGGCACCAAGCTCGGGTGCGGCGAGGGCGGATGCGGCGCGTGTACCGTCATGCTCAGCGATTACGACCGCGCCAAGGGCGAGGTGAACCATCGCGCCGTGAACGCCTGCCTCACCCCGCTCTACGCGTGCGAGGGGACGCACGTGATCACCGTGGAGGGCCTCGGGACCAAGCGCGGCGGCCTCCACCCCGTGCAAAAGGCCCTCGCGCACGCGCACGGCTCACAGTGCGGCTTCTGCACCCCAGGCTTCGTCATGTCCATGTACGCCCTCCTCAGATCCAAAAAGACCAAACCGACCGAACTCGAGATCGAGGAAGCACTGGGAGGTAACCTGTGCAGGTGCACGGGGTACAGGCCCATCCTGGAGGGATTCAAGACGTTCGCGAGGAACGCACCGGACTCGGCGTACTCCGGCGAGACCATCAACGGACACACAAACCAATCCAACGGCACCGCCGCGAATGGCACCCACGCAAACGGCGATTCAAAGGGCGCTCCCATCTGCCCGTCCACCGGTCAGCCGTGCACCAACGGCTGCGGTTCAACCCCGGCCGCCAAGGCTCTCGGCGCGGGCGAGGACGATCCAGTCACGGCTGTCCGCGAGCCCATCTTCCCGCCCGAGCTCAAGCGTCGGATCCCGTCGGCTCTGACGATTCCTGGCGCCGTCGCGTCGTGGCACAGACCGATTACCCTGGCCGGGTTACTCGCGCTCAAGAAGGCGCATCCCGCCGCCAGGCTCGTGTGCGGCAACACCGAGGTTGGCGTGGAGGTCAAGTTCAAGAACGCGCGGTACCCCGTCATCGTCGCGCCCACGCACGTGCCGGAGCTCACCGACGTTTCCTTGTCCCCCGACTCCTCTCGCTTGGTCATCGGCGCGAGCGTGACGCTCACAACCTTACTCAACACGTGCGAGTCACTGACGAACGAGCTCGGGGCGGTACGGACCAGCGGGCTGGTGGCGATCAAGGAGCAGCTGCGTTGGTTCGCCGGTCCGCAGGTGAGGAACGTGTCCAGCGTCGGTGGCAACGTGTGTACCGCCTCGCCGATCTCCGACCTTAACCCGCTGTGGATCGCGTGCGGCGCCGAGTTCGAACTTGAATCCCTCGACGCCGGCACGAGGCGCGTCCCGGCCAACGAATTCTTCCAGGGGTACCGATCCACGGCGCTCAAACCCGACGAAGTTCTCCGATCCGTCATCTTACCGTTGACGGAAAAAGGTGAGTACGTTCGCGAGTTTAAGCAGTCGCACAGGCGCGAGGACGACATCGCCATCGTCACCGCGGGCATGCGTTGCAAGTTCGACATAATCGATAACGTCCCGCACGTCGCGGACATCTCGTTCGGGTTCGGAGGCATGAGCTTCAAGACGGTGACGTGCCCAAAGACGCGAGCGGCGCTGGTGGGTAAGCCGTGGACGGACGATACGCTGAAGCTGGCGCTTAAGACTCTTCCGGAGGACCTCCCGATGTCTCCAGACGTGCCAGGTGGCATGTGCGAGTTCCGCAGGTCCCTCGCCAACTCGTTCCTGTTCAAGTTTTACGTCGACTGCAGCAGGCGGCTCGAGGCGGACGGTTTAGTGAGCGACGCCGTGACGGCTGCGGGTCTGGACCGAAGCGACCTCTCCGCCGCCGATAGGTTCCACAGACCTTTCCCCACCGGTGCGCAGTACACGCAGGTGCAAGGCGGCACCACGGTGGGCCAACCCACGATGCACCAGTCCGCGGAGGTCCAGGTCACCGGCGAGGCTGAGTACGCCGACGACATCGCCAAGCCCGTGAACATGCTCCACGCGGCGCTCGTGCTGTCTACGGTGCCCCACGCTAAGATTTTGGAAATCGACCCGGGGCCCGCGCTCGCCGTGCCGGGCGTCCAGGGCTTTTTTTCCCATCAAGACGTCCCGAACAACGTCATCGGGCCCGCGGTGCTGGACGAGGAGGTGTTCGCGTCCCAGTACGTCACCTGCGTCGGGCACCCCGTTGGGATCGTGGTCGCGGATACCCAGGACATCGCGCTGGAAGCTTCCAGACTCGTCCGGGTGAAATACGAGACGCTTCCGGCGATTTTAAACATCGACGAAGCCATCGCGGCCGATTCGTATCACACCTGGCCGGGGTTCACGGACCACGGCATCGAGGACGGGGACGTGGACGCCGTCATGGCCGAGTGCGAGGCGGCTGGGCGGACGGTGACCGGCGACGCTCGATGCGGCGGCCAGGAACACTTTTACCTCGAGCCGATGGCCAACCTGGTGTGGTGCGGCGACAACGACGACCTCATCACCATCTCGTCCACGCAGGCGCCGCAGAAGCACCAGAAGCTCATCTCGTCCGCGCTGAAGATACCGTGCAACAAGGTGGTGTGCAAGACGAAGAGGCTCGGCGGCGGCTTCGGGGGTAAGGAAACCAGAGCCGCGTTTCTCAACGTCTGCGCCGCGGTGCCCGCGTATCACATGCGCAAGCCGGTGTCCTTGGTGCTCGACAGGCATATCGACATGGCCATCACCGGGCAACGGCACGCCTTCCTCGGCAAATACAAGGTTGGGTACTCCCCCGAGGGGAAGATTTTGGCGCTGGACATGACTTTATACAACAACGCCGGCAACTCACTGGACCTATCCGCGGCCATCATGGACCGAGCCCTGTTTCACAGCGACGGCGCGTACAAGATCCCGAACGTGCGCGTCACCGGAAAGTGCTGCAAAACGAACTTACCGTCCAACACCGCGTTTCGGGGTTTCGGCGGCCCGCAGGGTGTCATCTTCGCGGAGATGTGGATGGACCGGGTGGCTCGAAAGTTGGGAAAACCGGCAGAGACGATTCGGCACTTGAACCTCTACGACGAGGGCGAGACGTGCCACTTTGGTCAGGTTATGGAATCCTCGCAGTTACGCGCGTGCTGGGACGAGGCTGTGGCCAAGGCTGACATCGAAACTCGAAGAAGCGCGTGCGAGGCGTTCAACGCCGCGCATAAGCACAGGAAGCGAGGGCTCGCGGCGACGCCGGTGAAGTTTGGAATTTCCTTCACCGCGCTGTTCATGAACCAGGCTGGCGCCCTGGTGCACTGCTACTTGGACGGCACCGTCCTCGTCACCCACGGCGGCGTGGAGATGGGCCAGGGCTTGCACACCAAAATCGCGCAGATCTGCGCCAAGGAGCTGGGCATCGAGACCGATTCCGTGTACATCGCGGAAACTTCCACCGATAAGGTGCCCAACTCTTCGCCGACGGCGGCGTCCGCGTCGTCCGACCTGTACGGCGCCGCGGTCACGGACGCGTGCCGCCAGCTCAACGAACGACTCGCGCCGATCAAGTCAGCGCTCGGCCCGGAAAAGTGTAAAGACTTCAAAGAAGTTTGCAACGCGGCGTATTTCGCCAGGATCGATTTATCCGCGCACGGGTGGTACACCACTCCCGATTTGGTATGGGAGTGGGACGGCAGCAAAGGCCGGCCTTTCAACTACTTCTGCTTCGGCGCCGCGGTTTCCGAGGTTGAGATTGACGCTTTGTCCGGGGATGTCAACTTGTTACGGACGGATATCGTGATGGACTGCGGTGATTCCATCAACCCGGCGCTGGACGTCGGTCAGGTGGAGGGCGGGTTCGTGCAAGGACTAGGGTGGGTCGCGCTCGAGGAGTTGAAGTACGGGGACCCAGACCACACATGGATCAAGCCCGGGACTTTGTTCACCCAAGGGCCGGGGACGTATAAGATCCCGACTGCTAACGATATTCCGCTCGAGTTCAACGTAACACTACTGCACAACGCGCCGAACCCACGCGCGGTGGCGAGCAGCAAAGCCGTCGGGGAACCGCCGTTTCTGTTGGCCAACAGCGTGTTCTTCGCCATCAAAGACGCCGTGTGCGCCGCGCGGGAAGGTAACGGGCTCGACACGGACATCACGCTGGATTCACCAGCCACGCCGGAGAGGGTCCGAATGGCGTGCGGCGGGCCCATCTCGGACGTCTTTTACGATTCCACGAACGCCCCAGCCTACCGCGCCAAGCTCACGTGCTGATTGATGACGTCGACGCGATGTTGACGCGAGGTACATTACTCGATCATTTGTTCGTTAACTTCGTAACTCTGTAAAAAGCATGACTGTAGACTAACTCTTACGAGAACGCGTTCGTTCCCCGCATCACGCCACCCGTCTCCGTCATCACGCGCCAAACAGACCGCCGCCCCCGCCGGGTTTATCTTCCTCCACGCGCTCCGCCTCCGCGAGCGCCTGCGACTTGAGCAGCGCCCGCGCCGTCGGCCTCGAGCTCGGATCCTCCCGCATCATCCCGCAAATCATCTGCTGGAAAGAAACCGAAAAACCGACCAGCGCCGGAATCTTACCCTGCCTCAGCGCCTGGTACTCATCCCCGTGCGAGGGCAGCGGAGATGCACACGCGAGCTCGTACGCGGTCGCACCCATGGAGAAGATATCCGCGCGGTCGAGCCCGACGAAATCGCCGGGAAGGCTCAGGTTAGGCCCCGACAGGTTGGAAACCCCAGCCGAACCAAACGGCCCGCTGCACATCGCGTCCTCCGTCGGCGATTCCGGCTCCATGGCATTATCCCCGTCATCGGCGCCGCCGCGAATCGAACCCTTGACCCTAACCTCGCCGCGCAGCAACTCCGGCGCGAGGTAACGCGCGTCGCCCTCCTCGGCGGAGATCGCCGATCGAGCCGAATTATTCGCGCCGAAGCTCTGGTTACCCACGCCGTCCACGGGCGCGGCGCGGCCCCAGTCCCCGAGTTTGTACACGCCGCCCTTCACCAGGATGTTCTCCGGCTTGACGTCCAGGTGCGCCACGTTTCGCGAGTGCGCGCACGCCAGCGCCGCCGCCATCTGTCGAAGCAACGCCGCGATCTTCGCCTCGCCAAACTTGGCGTCGCTCGCGCGTCTCTGCGCCGCCACGTCATCCGGGTCGTCCCTCGCCGCCCTTAATAGCTCACACGCTCGCGTCTGCATGGACGACAGGTTACCGTCGCAGAGCTCGAGCTGTATGAAGAGGTGGTCGCCGTCGCGATCGCGTTCGGTCCACGCGCCAAAGTATCGCACCACGTTGTCGACGCCGGATCCCGTATGGGCAGATAGAGCCGCCATGGCTTGTACCTCGCGATACGCCTCGAGACGCTCTCGTTCCGTCTGGAGCTTACGCTCGGTGCGCTTGACCGCGTACATGGCGCCGTCCAGGCGGTTGATGACCCGCATCACCTTGCAAAACCCGCCTCTTCCGATGTTGCCGAGGTCCACGAAATCCGCCCGAAATCGCGACATGGTGGCGAGTTGCGCGGCGGTGATGTGCGCATCCTTGCCGCCGACCCTGGCGTGCGCGGGTACCTCCGCGGGCTGCTCATCGTCGTCGAGGAATGCGTTGCGGTGGCACGGCGGGGACTTGGCCGCCTTGACGATGCCGGAGCGGGAGGGCGCGCGCGGCGGGGGCATCCGGAACAAACCTTCGCGTTCGGCTCCGTTTGAGTTTGAGTTGTCGTTGGCGCGTTGGAGAAAGTCGCCTTGCGACAGCGGTTGTTGCGAGCTTCCGCCCCAGTTCTGGGACATGGGCTGGGTGTTGGGAGGCTGCGATCCGAGCTGGGACTGGTCGGGTTGCGACGGCGTCGGGTCGTATCCGAACCTCGGGCGCTTGTGCCGCCCCGGGCTCAAGTTCGCCGGGGATCTCAGCTGACAGTTCTCCTTCTCGTTGGGGTCGTAGACGCACGCGAACTGCGCTTCTTGCGGTGTGATGAAGTCCGGGCCGCCGAACCCTTGGGTGCCGAGGCCCTGAGACATGGGGATCTGCTGCGACATCGGCCCCGGGCCGCTGCCGTTGCCGCTCGGAGCTGGGTCGGTGTTGTTGTTCACCCCGGGTTGCGTGCTCTGGCTGGCGTATCCGGGAAATTGCGATGGACCGCCCGGGGTCTGCATGGCCATGCCGGAGAGGGACTTGGCCAGCGGGGTGACCCCGGTGCTGGGCAGCACCGACCGCTGCTTCAGCCGGAGGTTCAACGGGAAGTTGCTCATGCCCGACGTGTCTCCCGTGTCCTCCAAGACTGTGGGGGGGGGAACGGCAAGTCCGAGAATCTAGGGGTGCCAACAACAGACGCAGTTTTTTCAAAAAATAGTTCAGAAGCGCGCCACGCGCTGACAAAATGTTGAGAACTGCCTTCGTCGCTGGCACCAACATAATGAGGAGGCGCAGGGCGACCGCGGGGGATGATGAGACCGAACGAGAGAAGGATGAGGCGAAGAGCGCTTCATCCGGCGGTTCACCTCCCTGGTCGGCGCTCTCCCTGGTCCTCATCGTGGTCGTGTTCGCCGTCATCGGCAGGCTCGGCCGCGACGCCGTGACTCGGAGCCTCGGGAAATGGGGAAACCTCGGGAGATCGATCAGCCCCTTCTCATCGTCACCGAGCGGCGTCACTCGACTGGTGACCGCCGAGGAGCTCAGCCGCCACGACGGGGTCCAGGACCCGACCCTGTGGCTCGCCATCCTCGGCGAAGTCTTCGACGTGACCAAGGGCGAGCGGCACTACGGCGCGGAGGGCGGATACAAAGGCTTCGTCGGGAAGGACGGCACCCGCGCGTTTCACACCGGTCACTTCAACACCCCCGAGGGTCTCACGCCGGACATGTCGGGGCTGCCCGACGCCGCGCACCTGGCGATACGCGAGTGGGCCGACTTCTACGGGCGCGACTACGCGTACGTGGGCAAGTTGGCGCCCGGATTCTACTACGACGAGCGAGGGAAGGGGACCGAGGGAAAAAGGAACTTTGAAGCCGCCGTCGCGAGAGCAAGGTCGGACAAGACAAACGCCGTCGCCAGGGACGCCGCCTTCCCCGCGTGTCGCGCGCGGTGGAGCCAACAACACGGCGGGGAGGTGTGGTGCGACGCGAACACGGGGTACCCACGGAAGGACGTGAGTCACGTGAACGGTAAGCCGAGGGTTCGGTGCGCGTGCTTCCCCGATCCCGGCTTCTCGGATCAAAGGCAACTCTACCCGGGGTGTCCAAACGACGCCAGACGGTGCGCGACGTGAGGCTAATAAGGCTAAATAGCGTAGACAATAGAACAGAACAACGCGTGGGCATTAAAACAGCGAATAGTGCTAGCCATCAGACTCGAGTACTCGACGCTGCCGGTAAAATGGGGAGAGATTCGTCGATGAAATCAACGTTTACGCATCCATCTCGACGTTCTCAGTCTCCACGGCGGCACCCTCAGCCTTGTACGCGTCGAGGTCGTTGTCCAGGGCGCTGGCATCCATGTTCGCGTCGCCGTCCGCGTCAGCGGCACCACCCTCGGCGGCCTCATCCGGCTTGGAGCCGCCGCGGGGCCTCCGCTCGCGAACGGGGGCATTCTCGTCGCGGGGCTGGGGGCAATCCCTGGCCCAGTGTCCGGATTCACCGCACCGGTTGCACTTGTCGCCGCTGCGATCACGAACGGGCGCGTTCTCGTCGCGGGGCTTGGGGCAATCCCTCGCCCAGTGTCCCGACTCGCCGCACCTGTTGCACTTGTCGTCAGGGCCGGGCTCACGTCGCTCGCGCTTGGGCCTGTCGCGGCGGTCGTGCTCGTCGCGGAATTTGCCGCCGCGTTCGCGGGGTCCACGATCGCGGTCACGATCGCTGCGGTCGTTACGCCCCCGGCCGAGGCCGACGGCGGACGGGCACTCCCTCGCCCAGTGTCCCACGCCGCCGCACTTGTTGCACTTGTCATCGCTGGACGCGGGGTTGCCGCGGGACGGGGGACCGCGGCGGTCATCGCGGTCGCGGAAGCCGCCGCCGCCGCCGCCGTTTGCGGAGTCTTCGCGATCTTCGCGAATGAGGATGTTGCGACCGTCGAGGTTGGTGTCGGAGAGCATCTCGACGGCACGCGCGGCTTCGTCGATGGTGGACATCTCGACGATGCCACAGCCCTTGGAGCGGCCGCCGGGTCCGCCTTCGGTGAGGATCTTGGTGTGGACCACGTCGCCGGCTTGGCGGAAGTGGTCTTTGAGGTCCTGCCACGAGACGCGCCAGGAGAGGTTGTGGACGTAGAGGCGGTTGGTGGAGATCTCGATGACTTCCTCCTCGTAGTCGCCGCCGCGGGAGCCGCCGCGGTCGTTGCGGCCGTACGGGTCGTGGCGGCCGGAGCCTCCGCGGCGTCCGCGGGATGGGCCGTAGCTCATGCTTTGGTGTTCTGTCGAGTAATAGATCGCGCGGATTGTCAGCGATGATTGCGCGGGAGAGTCACGGGGACGCGATCGGGACGTGTCGACGCCGTTGGAGCGCGACGCGTTCATGCCGGGGTGGCGTGACGCGTGTCACGGGTATGAAGATGCGAATGGACGGCTCGAGGGGCACGCGCGATCCATGACGTCGCGACGGGGACGCGCGACGTCTCAGATCGGAAGCGCGCTTCTCGAGCCACCACGAGGATCATTTGGCAATTGCCAACAAATATCGCACGATCTTTGACCTAGGCGCGGTGATCGGGACGCGTCGGGGGGTGCGAAAGGCGTCGTGAGGCGGTGGGTACCACGACCGGGTCATCACGCGAGTTCTCACCTGTGTGGTTAGCGGTGCGAAGATCCAAACGAGCGGATCAGCCCCTGTGAGTTGTGCCGATCGTGGAGTGTTTTTCTCTGAGTCGTGAAAGCCCGCGCTCTGTGAAATGTAACGCATGTTTCTCGGTTTACGACCAAAAATCGGACGTTTTGATCGCACGGCTCATCCAAAGCCACACAGGAGGGGTTTGCGGTGGCCATTGATGGTCCATTGATGGGGGCGTCGGCGGTCGGTGTCGCCTGGTCAACCGCCCACGCTCTCCTCGCGGCGAGCGCGGGCGCGACCCCACGCGCGCGCACACCCACACACTCTCTCAGCGGCTCCCACCGCGGTCCGGCGTGTCCCACCGCCGCTAACCCGGCCGCATCTCTCGTCGGCGGCGGCACCAGGGCGCTCGGCAGTGCACATCGCCATCCTTGGTCGACATCCTCGGCGTCCGCGGACATGGGGAAGAAGGCCAGACCGCGATGCGCGTCGTGCGGAACCGAGTACAAGCAGAAGGGCGACAAGTCGCGGTTCTGCTCCGTCAAGTGCGCCGCAACCACCGGACCGTCCACCAACATCGCCAAAAAAGACTACGGGGATGTGCCACCCGCGTTCGCCGGTGCATCCGTCGCCGCCAACGCCGCCGCCAACTCGAACGGCGGCTACAACAGCGACGTCTCGTCGTCATCCAGCGACTTCCAGTGGGACGGCTTCGGCGTCGGCAAGGGCAGCAAGGGGGGCAAGGGCAACCGCAAGCGAAAAAAACGCGCAAAGAAAGCCGCGAACGACGGAGCCAGGCCCGTGGAGGAAGACCCCAAGTGCGTCGCCGTTCTCCACCTGCTGGATCGCACGTGTTCAGTCATCTCGGGGCCGGGACGCGCCATGGACGAGGCTGTGGCGCAGTGCGCGTCATGCGACGTCATCGCGGTGGACTGCGAAGGCGTTAACATGAGCCGCGTCGGGCCCGTCACGCTTTTGCAAGTCGCCACCGATACCGACGCGTACCTCTTCGACGTCCAAGCGATGGGCCGCGCGTGCTTCGAGATGGTATCCGACGCCGCCGTCACGAACGGTGCGAACCTCAAGTCCGTGCTCGAGGACCCGAAGGTTACCAAGCTCATGTTCGACTGCCGCGTGGACTCGGACGCGCTGTTTCATCAACACGGGGTGTCTCTCCGAAACGTATTCGACGTCCAGCTGGCGGACGTCGCCGCGCGCCGACGTAACCACCACGCCGTCTCCTTACTCAGCGGCATGCCCAAGTGCGCCGCGCGGTGGTTGCCCAAGGGTGCGAACCAGGCGGAGGCTAACCTGGCGGCTAACGACGGCAAGGGAGGTTTCGACCCGAGCGCGCCCCCAGACGCGGTTTCAATCGCCAGGGTGACGGAATACCTCAAACGCAAGGTTAAGGAGCAGTACGCGTCGAATTTGGGCGGTGACGGCGAGCTGTGGGCGCGGCGGCCGCTCGCGGAGGACGTGAGGCGGTACGCGGCGCTGGACGCGTGGCTGCTGAAGGAGATTTACGCCGCGATGGAGCACGGGGAGGTGCTGGACGAGGACTGGCGGGTCCGGGTGGTGAAAGAGAGCGACCGGCGCGTGGGCGAGTACAGGGATCTGACGGAGCCGATCATGCAGTTCAGGAGTCAGGAGCGCGCGCAGGCGCCGGACCTGTGACGACTAGCTAGTGTTGTTTGACGCGTTGTTAGTGGTGTTGAGATTGAAGAAGCACTCGTCCGAGAGGCCGCGACTTGAAAACTTTGCTGCGTTCGATCCCAGAAAACTGTGACGTTGTGATTTGATTGATGAAACGTTCGCTACTTCTTGCACTCCTTGCACCGATAGCGCAAACGACCGTGCTCGCAGATTCCCTTCCCACCGCAATCTTTGCACCGATAGTGATCACGACCGTGCTCGCAGATTGATGCACCACCGCACTCCTTGCATTTAGAGCGCTGACGACCGTGCTCGCAGATTTGTGATCCACCGCACTCCTTGCATTTAGAGCGCTGACGACCGTGCTCGCAGATTTGTGATCCACCGCACTCCTTGCAGTATTGGCGATGACGACCGTGCTCGCATATTTGTGACCCACCGCACTCCTTGCACTTAGAGCGCAGACGACCGTGCTCACATATTCCAGACCCACCGCACTCCTTACAATAAGAGCGCCGACGACCGTGCTCGCATATTGATGCACCACCGCACTCCTTGCACTGAGAGCGCCGACGACCGTGCTCGCAGATTGATGCACCACCGCACTCCTTGCACCTCTCTCGCCGACGACCGTGCGGACAAGCACGACACACCTTGCACTGAGAGCGAGGCTTAACCCCGTGCTCGCATGGCCCCTTTGTCCGAGGGGCTCTCTTCCGCTTCGCTCCCGTCCCCTCGGAAGGCGTCGTTCCATCTTCCCCATTTATCCCATCGTCGTCAGCGACAGGCTCCACCTTGACATCGGGGACATCGTCGTCGGGCACTTCCTCCTTGACGGGTTCGATATGCTTGATCAACCAGTGTGGGCGCCAGATGGTGGTCATGGTGGCGGCGATACGGCTGCGCGGGTGAACAGTGACGGAAGCGAGAAATAAGAGTATCGATCCCAGAAAATGTGGGCACCCGCGAATTGTTCGCCATTTTGGGGCGTCGAGGGACAAACATGGCCCAGGTCCCGGAGCGAGGCGTCCGGGACGTCCGTGACTCCTGGGGCGTCGAGGCCCTCTTCGGGGGCTTCGATAAGCCCGAGCAGGTCCACTCGCGGCTCGTCATTCCGCCCAAGGTGCGTCCCATACGCGTCGTCACTCTCGAGTCGCCACTTCTAAATCTCAAGTTCCCCCCTCCATCGACGCAGGTTGCGCAGTCCAACTACGGCTACGGCGGCGGGCCCAACGGCGGTATCAACCCACTGGAACTATCGTGGGACGAGCAACGATTCCTCGCGCAGCTCGCGAGCGACCGGAAGATGGTCTCCGATCGCGCCCGGGCGCACGAGCTGTCCGCTCGGGCCAGCACCGGGGTCCGAGCTGGGGGCGTTCCGAGCTTCGTCGACGTCGCGTCACCGTCCAAGCCGGTCGTGACGCGGGGGGTGCGCGATGCGGCATCCGCGGAGTTTGCACGGCCGTCCTCCGCGGCGACGTGGCACGAACGCGAGCGAGCGGCCGTGAGGGCGCGGGGTGCCACGTCGTCAACCGCATCCCCATCATCGTCCCGTCCCAGGTGAGCTTATTTTTATCTTCGTACGGGCAATTAGACTGACGTACGTCGTGTTTTGTTATTCACAGGCCAGCCACGGCGTCTAACCACCGATTTGGCGGCCCGGTTCCATCCGCGTCACCGGTCAGGCCCGCGCTCAAACACCGCTCAAACACCTCGTCACCGTACAAGTCCCCGGCGAAGCGGTCGGTGCAGTGGGAACCGGGAGTGACGGACGCGGGCATCGTGACTGACCATCCGAGCGTCGGCGGCGAAAGCCCGGTTCCGATGAGTACCAAAAAGTCGTACCTTCACACGGAAAACAACGAACTCGAACTTGAAGCTGTGCCCACGTCGCGTCGTAACCTCAAGTTCGGGGGACCGGGCGGCGGCGGGGGCGCGCCCGGGGGACCGCGCGCCTCCTGGCCGGGTCCCAAACACGGCGGCGTCGAGACACTGTCGCAGGTCAAAACTCGCATCCACGGATCCAATCGACCCCCCGACGTGGACGAGACCCGCCTGTCCAAGGACGAGCGACAGTTCCTGGACGCGATGGGAAGCCACCGGGTGATGGTGAGCGATCGCGCGAGGCTCGCGGCGTCCGTCGCGGAGCTCGGGCTGCTCCCCACCGGCGACGCGCCCATAACCACGCAGCCGGGCGCGGGGTACAAAACCAGGCCGGGCGGTGTCGCTAGGCCCAACACCGGTTCGCCCGCGGGCGGTCCCAAGCAGGTGAGCGCGGTCGATTACGCAAACTCCGGCGCGCCCATCGCGCCGGTCAGGGCGTCGTGGAACCCCGACGCGTCGCCGTCGCGCGAAGAGGCGGCGTTCGATCCCCGAAAGTCCTTGCGCCAATCGTTAACGAGGCCGAGAACTTCCCCGGCGGCAACTGGCGCTTTACACCGCGATGAAAACGACGATCCGACTGACTACCCATACGATGCTGCCGCCGCCACCAATACCGATGATCCCAACCCGTGGGCGGATCGAAACGCGTCGTTGCGCGCGGCGGTGCGTAACCGCCTGCGCCCGTCCAGCGCCAGGTCGCAGGTGAATTCACTGGGTGACTTGAACAAACTGGAGCAAACGGTGGAGGCGCTTCGGAAGAGTTACCGCCGAGCGGATCCACCCGCGCGCGGCCGCGGTGCCAGTGCGCGGTTGGTCACGATGAGCGTCGACGGGCTCGGCGGGCTGGACGCCGAGCGCGCGGTGAAGATCGCGGAGAGGGAGGCGCG